>Ga0196977_1000261_pt1 | contig 30714 bp, 24 predicted proteins | sample S3v_1013CmetaG_FD_148634 | JGI IMG/M metagenome (GOLD analysis project Ga0196977, IMG submission 148634) | Soil microbial communities from Anza Borrego desert, Southern California, United States - S3+v_10-13C | ecosystem: Environmental > Terrestrial > Soil > Desert | place: USA: California... | reverse complement strand
CGCGAATGACCTTCGGTACCGAACGCGCAAAGATCGAAAAGCTCATCAATGACGAGCTGCTTTCTGCAGAGGAAGCGCCTGCCGAACCTGCAGCAAAGAAGCAATACGCAAAGCCGCAGCAAAGCGCTCCCCGCGCCGACGATCGGCCTCGCCTGCGTCCTCCTGAACGGCGTCCGCAAGCCCGCGCTGAAGACCGCCCCCGCCCCGCACCCCCGGCAGAAGGGAAGTCGGCAGAGGATCTGAAAGCCATACTCCGAAGCATGACGACCAAGGCCGATACCGAGCGCAAAGCGCAGCAGGCAACAAAAGCAGAGCCCCTCAAGGGAGCTCTTGCTAACGTTCTCTCAAAGAGCGAGTCTCCTAAGCCGCCCGCGCAGCCCAAGCCTCCCCAGACACCAGGAAGCCAAGTGCCGTACGAAGTGCCTGAAGAGAAGCTCCGGGCCATCTTCAAGGAGGGGAAGTAACCTAAGAAGGGCACTCAGGGTTATACAGGCTGTACGAACCCGCTAGCACAAGCTCTATGGTGAACGCATAATCGCCCCCGCGGAGCGGCAGAAAGCCGGTCTGCGGGGGCCTGCTTCATAACCCTATCCGTGCTACTTTTTCCTCATGGCTCTCCCCCAAAAGACCATGCTCGTGACCGGCGGTGCCGGCTTTATCGGCTCGCATCTCTGCGAGCGCCTGGTTCGTGATGGCCATAGGGTGATATCGCTTGATAACTATTTCACGGGCTCAAAAGAAAACCATGTCGAAGGAGTGGAATATCGCGAAGGGCATACCAAGGACATCGAAAAGCACATTCCTGAGAATCCCGACCTGGTTTATCATCTCGGTGAATATTCCCGCACCGCCGTTGCAATAGAGGAACCCGGACTTGTGTGGGATTTAAATATACACGGAACAGCGGCAGTCCTGGAGTTCTGCCGCACACGAAATTCTCGGCTCATCTACGCCGGTTCGTCCACAAAGTTTGCAGACGCACGCGTGGATGGCATCACGGGCCGCGACCTCTCTCCTTATACGTGGAGCAAGGCGGTAAATAGCGAACTCGTCCGGAAGTATGGCGAGTGGTACCAACTTCCTTATGCAATCGTCTATTTTTATAACGTCTACGGGCCGCGCGAACTTTCTGGGAAGTACGGCACGGTCGTGGAGATATTCAAACAGAACTATCTGCACGGACAGCCCCACAAGGTGAATAGTCCTGGGACTCAGCAACGCATCTATACTCATGTTGCTGATACGGTCGATGCCATAGTCATGGTCGGTGAAAAGGGAAGCGGAGACGGGTACGGGATTGCGTCCAAGGACTGCTACTCAGCCCGGGAAGTGGCTGAGCTCTTCGGCGGAGAGATCGAGATGATGCCTGCTCGGAAAACAAGCCGCCCTTCAGCGAACGTGGATACGACGAAGATTGAGGAACTCGGATGGAAGCCCCAACACACGTTGAAGGAATACATCAAATCAGTGATTAAATAGACATATGAAGCGAATCCTCGTCTTTTCTCTCGCCTATTATCCAAGTTTCGTTTCTGGAGCCGAGGTAGCTATAAAAGAGATTACTGATCGTATCGATCCTTCCGATATCGAGTTCCATCTCATAACTCTCCTGTTTGAGACCGATGCGCCTCGAGAGGAGCGCATAGATAATGTTCACGTACACCGGGTCGGGTTTGGGGGAGCATATCTCTCGAAGATCCTGTTCGTGCCGCTTGCTGCCCTTAAGGCACGTGCGCTTGATCGGAAGCTCCATTTCGATGCGCTCTGGTCGATGATGACCTACATGCTCTTTCCGGTAGTGCTCTCACGCCTTGTTGGCGTACGGGCGCCACATATCCTTACGCTCCAGGACGGAGATCCTTACGAGAAAGTATTCGAACGCTGGTTTGTGCGTCCATTCGTCCCGCTTCTTGACTATGGCTTTCGCTCAGCTGCACTTGTACAAGCCATTTCCCGGTATCTCGCTGGATGGGCTCCTCTTCGAGGATACCGAGGGGAAGTTCTGCTCATCCCGAACGGCGCTTCTATTCCGCCGACACAAGAATATCCAAAGGAGGAATTGGACGCACTCAAGCGGAAAGTCGGAAAGAAAGATGGTGAAATATTCTTGGTGAGCGTCTCGCGCTTGGTACATCAAAAAGGCATCGACACCATCATTCGCTCGCTTCCGCTTTTGCCTCCGCATATCCGCTACCTGTGCGTCGGTGACGGACCCGATTATGAGATACTTGAAAAGCTTGCCGAAGAAATTGGCGTACGCGACCGCGTCATCTTTGTTGGTAAGGTGGACCGCAGCGAGACCTCGAAATACCGCAAGATTTCAGAGATATTTGTGCTCCCAAGCCGAAGCGAAGGACAGGGCATATCTTTCCTATCTACTATGGCAGCAGGACTTCCTATTATTGCAACGCAGGAAGGTGGCATCGCAGACTTCCTTTTTGACGCAGTACGAAATCCAGATGTATCTACGACCGGTTGGGCGGTCGACAAAGAGTCGCCCGAGCAGATCGCTGAGGCAGTTAGGGACGTGCTTGCACATCCTGAACGTGCACAGGAAGCCGTGAAAAACTCCCGAAAGATGGTTACGGAACAGTACGATTGGAATACGATTGCCCGCGATATGCGTACGAAAGTCTTCGGTAAGGTGGTTGGCGTATGACGAGGGAGCCGTACGATTTCATACTTGAGACAATAGAAAGAGCTGGCAATCGCTTGCTTGAGTTGCGCGATCAGGGGTTCACTACCGAAGGGAAGGGAGGAGACTCCAAGGATACCGTTACTACCGTGGACCGTGAGATTGATGCTTTCCTCACAATGTCGGTACAGGCAGCATTCCCAGACCATGCGATCTACTCGGAAGAAGGAACAGGTGTTCGGAATACAAGCCCCTATCAGTGGGTCATCGATCCCATCGACGGATCCTCCAACTTCTCGCGGGGCATTCCACACTACGCTGTATGCTTGGGCCTTCTTGAAAACGGCATCCCGATTGTAGGAGCAGTGTATAACCCTGTTACAAAGGAACTCTTTAGCTTCAAGAAAGGAGAAGGTGCCTTTTTGAACGGACGACCCATATCGGTCTTGCCGACTCAAAATCTGAACGAAGCCTTTATACTTTTCCACGCTGGTCGTCGGGGAGATCTGCAAACTTGGGGAGGGGAATCCTATCGCAGGCTCCTGCAAGCCGCGCGAAAGACAGGCAATCTGAGTTCAACGGCGCTAGATACCTGTTTTGTGGCTGCTGGGCGCGTTGAAGCAAGCGTATATGGAACATACTCCACTTTGGATGTCGCTGCTGCTATCGGCATTCTCAAGGAAGCGGGCGGTGTTGTAGCAGACGCCGACGGGAACGATCCCGCTCTTTCCTCTGACGCGCAGAGGATTTTTGTTGCAAATAACCCCTCTATTCTCGACGCCCTCCGCACGTGTCTCGAGAGTTAGAGCTGATTAAGTACACGCTGACGCCTCATTTCCTCTTCGCTTCGAAGCGCGTCTCGTTCCTTTTTATACAGATCAACCGTTTCTTGCGCTAATTGCGTATCCGCAAGTATTGCATCCATAGCTTTGAGCCAGAAAGAGATTCGCTTTTCAGACAGCGACCGGAGATTGCCTTCAGTCTTGGCGAGCGTACTTGCATAGTAAGAAACGAGGAATCCGAGCTTGTATACCCTCATGAGTCGCAGTGCCAAGTACTCTTCGGCGCTCCGGTTCAGGCGCACATACTCACTCAGGTACTTCTCAAGTTCAGGGTTGTAAAGTGTCATGAAATTCAGGAATCGTGCCCATCCTTCGTACTTATTCGCGAAGGCAAGGGAAGTGTGGTCGAGAAGGTACAGCTTCCCGTCCATAATCCGGAAATTATGCGGGACAAAGTCGGTATGCGTCAGAAAGCCTCCGTACCCGTCCATGATCTCTCGGTGCTCTGAAAGGAAAGCGTGCGCGCGAAGGAGAGTGTCATGTGACCCGGAGAGCCGCACAAAGTCCCCGAAGTCCGCAAGGTACTTCTCGGCACTCAATATGCCGAATTTCCCCCGTACCGCGCGCGCATGACCGGCGGTAGTTGCATGCGCACCCTCCTGTTCCTTGAAAGCCTTTAGCGCAAGAAAGAACTGCTCTTCGGTCGAGTACTTAAGGAAGCCCCGTTCTTCTTGGATGAACTCAGTGACGGCATATCGTATGCTTGCGCGCTTTCCATATGCCAGTTCCCGCGGAGACTCAAAAGTCCGGTATGCAAAGGGAAGATTCTCCAGCAGCGTTCTCTGTTCATGCTCACGTTCGATCTCGCGCATGCCTGCAGGACGGCTGCTTCCTTTAATGACCACTCGCTTGCCGTATCGATCCTTGCCGGTTAGGACGAGCTTCTGGCCGCTTTGGAGATAGCGCTCGCCTCCGATATGAACCTGTTCAAGATCAAGTGCATATCCCAGGCCACGCATCGCGTCAGTAATACGGACAATTTCTTCCTCCTTGTATTTTTCCCAAGATTTTCGTGCTGAGTTAGGCATGACGAAGAAGAGAGCTAAATGACTCAACATGGTGCTTCCAATTTCTCTCGTACCGTTCAAATTCCTGGGCTGGTCGCGGCAGAAAGGGAATCAGCTCGGGACGTTCGGGCGGTAATTCTCCGAATACCGACTCTGCCCGTCTTTTAAAAAGGTTATGGAGCAAGCGAAGAAGCGGTCTGTGCTCCAGGCGCTCTAGCGCATGCACGTCCCCTAGGTGTAAGACATAGCGGAAGGAGGTAATAAAGGAGAGGAAGAGCAGTGGAAATTCGACTGAAGGACCATTTTCCGCATATACGAGATCAGCATGGCGAGAGGCTCGTCTGAGCGTCAGCGCGAACCGTAAAAGCCGAACCGGAAGGGGATCCCGCTTGTCGACTGCCGTAATTCGCACTCCGTCGATTGGTTCGACATACCGCCCGTAGGTCACTATATGAACGTCATGCTCGCGCGCAAGGCGCGTCGCCAGCTCCTTTATATATGGAGCCGGCTCTGCGATGTCGGGCGGATAGAGAGGGGTCGCCAGGACGATCTTCATGTGGCCAATCTATCATGATAACCAAAGGGACCTTCGCGTAGTTTCAGCCTGTATCGACCCTAGAGGTCATATACCGTTAGAATACCTACTATGCGCGTTCTCATAGCGACCCCCCTCTACCCGCCTGAACCGGGCGGTCCTGCAACCTACGCAAAGCTTCTCAAAGAGGGGCTGCCCGGCCTTGGAGTCGAAGTGTCGATTGTGAAGTTCAACGATGTACGGCATTTGCCCAAGATCTTCCGCCATTTCGCATACATACTCCGGCTCATATGGGAAGGGAGATCATACGATCTTGTTCTTGTTCTTGACCCGGTATCGACCGGCTTTCCGGCAGCCCTGGCAGCTATGTTTCTTGGAAAGCCTCTCGTTCTTAAGGTTGTAGGCGATTATGCCTGGGAACAGGGGAAGCAGCGATTCGGCGTTACAGAATCGCTTGATGACTTTGCACTCGAAAGACGCGTGCCGCTTCCAGTGCGCGTATTGCGCAGTATCGAGACCTGGGTGGCACATCGTTCAAGCGCAATTATTGTTCCAAGCGAGTATTTGAAACTGCATGTCGCAAGCTGGGGAATACCTTCTGAGAAGATTACGGTAATTCATAACGCCGTTGCGCTTGCAGAAGGGGGAAAGGTCCCGGAGGAGGTGCTTCGTCTCCCGCATCCGCGCGTACTCACCGTTGCGCGACTTGTTCCTTGGAAGGGCATTGCCGGGCTTATAGAAGCTGTTGCCAAGGTACGCAGAGACGGAAAGAAAGTCTCATTGATAATCGTAGGAGACGGATCCGAGCGCTCTCACTTAGAAAAGCATGCACAAGAGAAACTCCGAGACAACTTTGTATTTACCGGCCCACTTGCGCCTAAAGACGTACACGCCATTCTACGTGAAAGCGATGTATTTGCACTCAACTCTGCTTATGAAGGCCTATCGCACGTTCTCATCGAGGCCCTTGCAGCAGGCCTACCCATCGTTGCGACAAAGGCGGGAGGGAATGTCGAAGTTGTTACAGACGACAGCGGCATCCTCATCCCTGTGGGAGATACCCCTGCGCTTGCGGATGCTATTGCCAGGATCATTAATAACCCTGAGCCAAGCTCACGGCTTAGGGAAGGGGCTTTGAAAAGGTCGCAACTTTTCGGCGTTCCGGTTATGCTTGCGCGTACAAAAGAGCTTCTTGCTGCCATATGAATGTCCTATTCGTCTCGAACGACCCGAATCTCTGCACGCCGTCGAGTCCTGTCCGTGCGCGCATGCAGTTGTATGCCGAGGAAATCGCAAAAACAGGCGGTTCCCTCCATATTCTTACCCAGGCTAAAGAAGCCTGTGAACAGGAGGATGGTCCGCTCTTCGTACATGGTGTACGCACCTTCAAACTCCTTTCACCTTGGAAGCTTGCGAAACAGGGGAAGAAGCTGATACTCAAGTACAACATCGACGTAATATCCGCGCAGGACCCCTTTGAGCACGGACTTGCAGGTGCGTGGGCTGTACGGGGAACTCGTGCAAAGCTTCATATCCAGGTGCACACTGACTATCTCTCCCCCTGGTTTACGCGCGGAGCGATCTATCGTTCTCCTCGCGTGCGGATGCCATTCCTGAATCGCGTACGCGTACGTATTGCAGACCGAGTTGTGAGGAAAGCATCCGGTATTCGTGTCGTGAGCGAGCGCATAAAGCAGTCAATGCTTGCACGCTACGGAGCCAGGATTCCAGAACCGTCCGTTATACCTATACCCGTATCGACTGAAGTGCCTCCCAAGGTCGAACTCCCGCCGCGCCCCTTCACCTTTACCCTTATTGCCGTAAGCAGGCTTGAGCCCGAGAAGCGGATTCCGGACCTTTTTGCCGTGCTGAAACGACTTAAGGATGCGTATCCCATGCTGGGCTTGGTCCTTATTGGGGACGGGAAAGAACGAAAAAGACTCGAGAAGCTCGCTCGGTCTTGGGGGGTTGCCGATAAAGTGCTCTTTCTTGGATGGCGTACGGATGCGTGGGGCCTTATGCAAAGCGCAAATGCCTTCATTCAAGCGAGCGCATATGAGGGATATGGCATTACTCTTATAGAAGCTGCTCTCGCCGGCGTGCCCATTATTACAAGCGATGTAGGCATTGTCGGCGAAGTCTTCACCGGATACGAGAGCGTATTCGCCGCGCCTGTCGGAGACCCTACAAACCTTGCCGCGCTCGTAGCCCAGTTCATTGAAGATCCTCATGCACGGGCGATGCTTTCACTTGAAGGAAAGCGGGCTGCGCTTGCGCACCTTGCGCGCGTGAAGAATACACCGGCTGATATTATCGCGGATCTAGGCCATGTTTTCTCAGGTAACGCCTGACGTCTCAGCCGTGTTATATCTGTAGTACTATTCATTCACCTATCTTCATGACATCACCAGGTTCTTCCATAGGATTTATCGGGCAAGGGTACGTTGGAAAGAATATTGCTGACGATATTGAATCGCGCGGGTACGCGACTACCCGCTATTCTCTTGAGGAACCGTATATAGGGAACAAGGAGAAGATTGCGGATTGCGATATTGTTTTCGTTGCAGTGCCGACCCCCACTACGCCGGAAGGCTTCTCAGCCGCGGTCGTTAAGGAAGCGCTTGCACTTGTGGGGCCGGGAAAGACGGCAGTGATAAAGTCGACCATTCTTCCAGGTACTACCAAAGAACTTCAACAAGCCTACCCTGATCGCGTCGTTCTCTTCTCTCCAGAATTTCTTCGTGAAGCTACCGCTGCAGAGGACGCAGCACATCCATACTCAATCATCGTCGGCATGCCGGTCGAGGATGACGCGCACCGCAGGGCGGCCGATGCCGTCATCGCAGTTCTGCCAAAGGTCCCGGGAACTTTCGTATGTAACAGTACGGAAGCAGAACTCGTAAAATACGCGCAGAATGCGAGCGGCTATATTCAGATTGTTTTCTTTAATCTTTTATACGACCTTACGAAAGCTCTGGGCGTTGACTGGGAACCGATTCGTAACGCACTATCTGCTGATCCGAATATTCCAGTTCGTTTCACTAATCCGGTGCATAAAGGAGGACGAGGGGCCGGAGGACATTGTCTCATCAAAGACTTCGCCGCCTTAGTTGCACTGTATGAGAGTACATCTCCTGAAGATAAAGAGGGAATTCGCATGTTACAGGCTATAGCCGACAAGAACGTAGACCTCCTTAAGGGAAGCGGTAAGGACCTTGACTTGCTTTCAGGCGTATATGGAACCGATATCGCTTCCTAAAGCCGAAAAGGCAAGACCCCGCCTGCTTTTTATAACGCAGAAGATCGATGAAAATGATGACGACCTAGCTTTTGTTACTCAGTGGATAAAGCAGTTCGTAGCCGAGGGTTTTGAAATCGTCGTCATATGTCTCGAAAAAGGAGATTTTGACGACTCATTCCCTGTATTTTCCCTTGGGAAAGAGGACGGAGCGGGAAGGGCGCGCCGCCTGTTTACATTCCTAAGCCTCATCATGACTTTAAAGTACGATCGGGTCTTTGTGCATATGAACCCGGAGTATTTCACATTCGGCGGTTGGTGGTGGTACTTGCGGGGAGTCCCCTCATACTTCTGGTATACCCACTACACCCTGACACTGCACGTACGTCTTGCAAGCCTTATCGCGAAACGCATGTTTGCTGCTACCGCCCAAAGCTTACCGCAGTTTGAAGGAAATCCTAAGAAGGTTGTACTCGGACACGGTATCGATGCATCTTTTTGGGGGGATATGGCCGAAGGCGAACCTGACTTCCATGAAATCTTGGCAGTGCACCGTATCTCTCGCTCTAAACAGTTCGCTATCGTGTTGCAGACGCTCGTGCTTCTGCCTGACTATCGTCTGACGGTATACGGTCGGGCCATAGACTCCGCGTACTACACTGAACTTACAGCACTCGCCTCCTCTCTCGGTATCATTGACCGCGTGCGATTTGCCGGTCCGGTCCCGATGCCCGAGCTTAGAAAAATATACCCACGCTATCGTCTCATGATTAATATGGCATATGAAACAATCGATAAGACAATGCTTGAGGTGATGCTTTTCGGGATATACCCGATCACAACCCCTACAAACGCCCGAGCGATCGGACTCCCGGTATACCCAAAAGACCAAGGCCCTGAGACGCTTGCCTCCTTCATTCGAAATAAGGAATGGGAGAAGGTGGGCAGGAAGGAGCTGAGGCGTATAGTGGAAGAGCGCCATAGTCTTGCTGTGCTCGTTAAGAATATGAGCACCTATATAAGGCCAGGTACATAAAGCATGTCCATCAAGCGGAAATCGCATATCAGCCTCAAAGGGAGCCCTTTATTCGGATCGCGCGTAGCCTTCGTACGCCACTTCCTCGAAGGAAAGAAGGTTTCCTTGCTTGATGTTGGGAACTTAGGTGATGGAGGTCCATACACGAACTACCTCCGAGAATTCGTCGAGTCCGAAGGTGGCTCCTACACTGGCCTTGACGTGAACGAAAACCTTGCAAAGGACCTGGGCTATGAACGTCAGGTAACAGGGGATTTGCATGACCTCAGAGGGGTTGTGAAAGACGGGTCGTTCGATTGTATCTACGCCGGCGAGATCATCGAACACTCGTGGCATCCGGGCACTATGATCCGTGAATGTGCACGCATTCTTAAAGATGGAGGATTCCTCCTGCTCGATACACCCAACGTATATGATCTTGGCGAGGTTGCCCGTGTATACCTTAAAGGAAGGAATACGCTTGGCGATGTTCCTGATCTTACGTATGCGGAAACGGTAGACAACTTTTCGAAGGCACGCAAAGAAGAGGGGGCGCTGTATACTCAACCCCAACACAAGATATTCTATGGACCGGCATCCCTCCGACAGCTTCTCAACATGCACGGTTTTGCAGTTGAGGAGGTAGCCTATATCGATAAATCCCGAAGTTTTTTACAAAGGATGTTCGTGCGCCTGTTTCCACAATCTGCGCAGAAGATAGGGGTACTCGCTCGTAAGAAAAGTGTTGAGGACGTCTTTAATGGGCCGCAGTTCGGTGACGTATGAAAAATCTCCTCCTCTTCGTGCTTTATATCATGCGCTCTATCCTTGCCCCGGTCATGCGTTTTCGTGAGGTGTCAGTGCTTGCATACCACGCTCTGTCGGAAGACTCTGCAGACACTTCTGTATCGCCTCAAGTATTCGAACATCAACTCCAGGCGCTTCTTGATAGAGGGTACACATTCGTACCTCTATCCGAAGTAATTGCCTGGCAACAAGGAACGGGTGACCTGCCATTACGTGCCATAGCAGTTACTTTTGATGACGGATATGCGGATTTCGAAAGTGCAGCGCTCCCAATACTTGAAGGTCTCAACGTCCCGGCAACCCTCTTTATCGTTGCGGATAGGGAAGCCTATCGCCGTACATTGTCCACAATGCCCGCCATGCTGAGTGCCGAGGCAGTAGGCCGGTTAGAACATCATCCACTTGTTGAGCTTGGCTACCATACGAAGACACATCCGGATGTGCGCAAGTTAGATACCAAGGGCCTGCATGCCGAGTGCATACCACCCGCACCCATGCGCTATTTTGCCTATCCTGGAGGAGGCTACTCAGAGCAAGCTAGGTCAGTGCTTCTGGAGGCGGGATACGAAGCTGCTTTCTCGATAAAGCCCGAACTTGTACGGATAGATCAGGACCCGTACTTGCTGCCTCGGATAGTGGTTACCCGCGGAATGAGGGACTGGGAACTGCTAGCGCTTGTAACCAAGGCAAGCGCGTGGTACCGCTCGATACGCAGAATAGTGAGGTATGGATAAGATTCCTTGTAGCGTTGGCATACTGACCTTTAACTCGGGAGCCACGCTCCGACGGACGCTTGAGTCTGTCAGGGACTTTGATGACATTGTGCTTTGCGACGGAGGATCAAGTGACTCGACTCTGGATATTGCGCGCGAATATGGGGCACGGGTCATACTCCAACCAAGTACTGCAAAGGATAGTACTGGTCGTCTCACTCACTTCGGAGAAGCACGTAACGCAAGCTTGGATGCCGCACGCCACGACTGGTTCCTTTACATAGACTCGGATGAGACGGCATCCGAAGGACTCGTGGAAGAAATACGCACAGCCGTAGCTTCCGACAAGAAGCAACTTGTCTACCGTGTTCCTCTAGGAATCAAGCTTGATGGCAGATATCTTGAGTACTCATCGAACTATCCTGGCTATCAGTATCGATTCTTCAATAAGAGGTCGGGAGCGCATTTCATAAAGCCTGTACACGAAAGAATTGCATTCACTGTGCCGGAAGACCAAATCGGTACCATGAAGCACCCATGGTATATCCATACGAGCAGGACAGATTGGAATTCCTACTTTACTGACGGCCGACGATACCGGGACTTGGCAGTACGTGCGTTCTCGAATGCTCCTTGGCCTCGGCTCGTACACATCGTCTACCGGAACGTGCGGGCAGCAGCGGGGGTGCTATTCCGTGCCAGCCGTAACTATGTCCTGCATGGAACGTCACGTAGTGTTCCAGTGCGTGGGGAAATGGGCAGGTTCATGGATCCGCTCGCGCTTTCGTTCCGGCTCGTTTGGACAAAGATCCTAGGGACGAGGCCGAACAATTCCCGCCCACGCATCGTATATGCGGCCTACATGCGCATGCCTACCGATCGCGCCCACGGCATTCAGGTGATGAAGACTTGCGAGTCGCTTGCCCGGGCGGGGAGGGAAGTCGAGCTCTGCATCCCAGGGCGCCACACTGACATTTCAGAACTGGATCCCTTCGCATACTACGGAGTTAAAAGGATATTCACGATAACGACACTGAAAGTTCCCGATCTCGTGCGTTTCGGGAAAGTAGGATTTGTGCTCAGCTTGTATGCATTTGCCCGTGCCGTTCGATCATATATCGGGAAGGACCGCAGCGTCGTACTCATGTCTCGCGATGAACGCCTTCTTGCCCAGTGTTCTGATACTCCGTACCTTTGGGAATCCCATACAGGTGCATGGAACCGCGCGGCTCGTCGAGTGGCAAAGAGGGCGCATAAGGTTCTTGTGTTGACGCATGCAGCTGTCCGTTTTTACGCCGACAAGGGAGTGGACGAGAAGAAGTTGGTCGTTGTCCCAGACGCTATTGATACAGCTTCCTTCGTTGACCCTGAAGACGTATCTGTCGCGCGTACTCGGCTCGGACTTCCGCTTGATAAGCGCATTGCGCTCTATGTGGGAGGTCTTGGCGGGTGGAAAGGAACTGATACGCTCTTTAAGGCTTCCGCTTACCTACATAGTGTTCAGGTAGTGTGTATCGGAGGAACGGAAAAAGAAGTAGCTGATGCAAGCGCTAAGTACCCAAAGGTTCGTTTCCTCGGTTCACGCCCATATCGCGAGCTTGCCAATAATCTATCGGCAGGAGACGTGCTCGTCATTCCCAACACTGGCACCAATCCTATATCAGTGACCTTCACTTCGCCTCTGAAGCTCTTCGCGTACATGGCTTCCGGAAAACCCATAGTGGCGTCAGATGTACCGAGCATTCGTGAAGTACTTGATGATCACTCAGCATTTCTCGTCACTCCGGATTCGCCTGAATCACTGGCGAAAGGAATAGAAGAGGCATTCTCTGATCCTGAGAAGGCGGTTCACCGCGCAACGGCAGCTCGTATGCTTGCTGCTCGATATACCTGGGACGAACGTGCACGGCGTATACTACAGGTACTAAAGGCATGAAGCGGCCGTCGGACGAATTCTTAAAGAAGCATTTTGAGGACCTGATCGAAGGCGCTGACTCTGTGCTCGATATCGGTGGAGGATTGCGGATCGATCGGGGACGCTCGAACCGGGTTGATTCTCGGCAGCAGTGGGCGAGGAACCTGCTCAAGGCTCGAGGTATGGCATATCGGGTCCTCGACTATGTAGATACCTACAATCCCGACATCGTAGGAGACATTCAGGAACTCCCGCTTCCTGACGAGTCAGAAAAAGCGATTGTCTGCCTCTCGGTGCTTGAGCATGTCGAGAATCCATTTAAGGCGGCAAGTGAGCTTTATCGCGTGCTTGCGCCGGGAGCGAAATGCCTTATCTATGTACCGTTCCTGTTCTACTATCATGCGGAAAAAGGATATTACGGAGACTACTGGCGGTTTACGGAAGACTCGTTACGACTTCTTTTTAGGCCATTTACCGAGCTCCATATTCAGCCGACCCGCGGACCAATCGAGACGCTCATACGGCTTTCTCCTTTGGGACGTTATATCGTGTTCTGCAATGCGGGATTCCTTCTCGATAGGCTTTTCAAAAAGCAGCACTCACGGCAGACGAGTGGATATAACCTATTTCTCATAAAATGAAAATATCCCCAGCAAAGCCTTTGATCTTCGTGCTGGGTACGCGTCCTGAGATAATAAAAGTAGCCCCACTCATACAGGAATGCGCTTCTCGGGGAATCCCGCTAGTCGTCGTGCATACAGGCCAACATTATGACCGGATTCTGGACGCCGTGTTCTTTTCCGAGCTTCGTCTCGATCCTCCCTCATACAATCTCCAAACAGGAGAACCGGCACTCCCATATCCCGAGAAACTCGGGCTCATGACCACTCGCGTTGAGGAAGTACTGCGTAAGGAAAATGTCGGCATTGTGCTTGTGCAAGGGGATACAACGAGCGCACTTGCTGGTGCGTTCGCTGCAAAGAGACTTGGCCTGCCTGTCGCACACCTTGAAGCAGGGCTTCGAAGCCGCGATTATGCAATGACGGAAGAATGGAACCGCATCATGATCGATAGGCTGGCAGACGTTCTACTTGCCCCCACGGACGATTGCCGGGAGCAACTTATCGCCGAAAGCGCTGACCCAGCTCGTATACGCGTCGTCGGAAATTCAATCGTAGATGCAGTGCTTAAGCACAAAGAGCTTGGGGCATCCGTTCGTGAGGCTCTTTTTGCGCGTATCGGCATTGAAGCCGGGGCCTACCTCCTCGCTACTGTCCATCGGGCCGAGAATACTGATGATCCGGAACGCTTGAGAAGCATCTTTGATGGGATAGCTGGAGTTGCAGCTGAGCTGGGCCTTCCGGCGGTGATGCCGTTACATCCCCGCACTACACATCTGTGCGAGCAGTACGACCTCATGGTTCCAGGGTCTATACAAGTGATTGAGCCGCTCGGCTATCTGGAATTCCTGCAGCTTGAGGCATGCGCGAGGCTCGTACTCACCGACTCGGGAGGAATCCAGGAGGAGGCATCAATCCTCAAGGTTCCCTGCGTCACTATGCGCGAAAACACCGAACGGCCTGAGACGGTCAAGGCGGGGATGAATGTCATAGGTGGGACGGATACTCATTCGATTGTTCGGGCGGCCCGAGAAATACTGAAGCGGGACATCGCGTGGAGCAGGTTGTACGGGAAGGGAACAACCGCACCGCAGACACTCGATATTCTTACTTCGCTAGGGTACATTGGCTAACATGATCTGGTCCAAGAAAACTCAGCCAGATGTGATAGCTGAAATCGTTCGATTCTACGAAGGCAAGTCTGTCCTTGTAACTGGCGGGGCAGGTGCCATCGGTTCAAATCTCGTGCGCGCACTTGTTGATGCAGGCGCTGCTCATATATATGTGATCGATGATCTTTCTTCCGGATCAGAAGCCAATCTCCAGAGCGTACCCCGCACCACTTTCATCAAAGGGGATATTGTGGACACCAATGTACTCGCACAGGTGTTCGGCCGCAAGATCGACATAGTAGTGCATCTGGCTGCTTTCTTCGCCAACCAGAACTCAGTCGAGTTCCCGCGTATCGATGCCTACTCTAATATTATCGGGACGATTGAACTCCTTGAGGCAAGCAAGCGTCACGGAAGTCCCTTGTTCCTGTATGCGAATACTTCCTGCATGTACAGCCATTCTGGACATGATTGGACCGAGCGAAGCAAGGACTTCTTCTACGATACCCCTTACAGCATCTCGAAGCATACCGGAGAGCAGTACACCAAGTTCTTCTATAAATACCATAAATTACCGGCAGTCAGTGTTCGTATCTTCAACTCCTATGGTCCGTACGAACACCCGGGAAAGTACCGCAACGTCATTCCAAATTTCTTGCAGGCCGCAATGAATGGAGAATCTCTAGTTATTACCGGAACCGGACAAGAGACGCGAAGCTTTACCTATGTGGATGACACTGTACGAGGTCTGCTGCTCTCTCTGGCGCGCTACGATGGTTCTTGGCAGATCTACAATATCGGCAGCACTACGGAAACGCGCATCATAGATCTCGCCGAGAAGATAAACCAGCTTACTGGAAACCAGGCGCCGATCACCTTCGCACCTCGGCGAGACTGGGATAAGAGCGTACGCCGACGACCGAATATAAATCGCGCACGCAAGCGACTCGATTTCCGTCCGACCATCGGCCTTGATGAAGGCTTAATCCGCACATTTAGATGGCTTCAGAATCGTTCATCCATATGAAGACACTCATTGTCGCGGACAGTTATCTGCCCCGGCTTGGGGGAGCGGAAGTGTACGCCTATAAACTAGCTACGTTTTTGAAACAAAATGGTCATGAGGCGTCCGTGTTGACGACCGAGGAAGGGTGGGATGAGAAAGATAGAGAATTTTCGGTGTACCGCGTCCGAATTACGAAGAATCCATTCGTGACAGCGCGTTCGCTGATGCGGTATTTCCATCTGGTGAGGAAGTCCGACATCGTGCATGCAGTCTATTCCCACAAGCTCGCAGCAATTGGCGGGTTACTGGCGCGGTTGACAGGAAAGAAGCTTGTGATTGCAGAGCAGGGAAGAGGCATTCTCGAACTTCCGGGCAATAGCTGGATTGGCGCAAGAATACACGTTTTTTATCGCGCAGTGTCCATCGCCCTAGCCTTTCGCTTTATCGCGAGTTGTCGAGAGTTCATCGATATCGCAAAGCGATATACGAGTGATCACCAGAAGATCACCTACCAACCGAATTCGGTCGATACAGACGAATTTGCGCCCGGTGAACGCGATTACTCACTCCTTCCATTCAGATATACCGGAGAACCACTTATCTTCATCGTACGGCGCATGGTTCCAAAGAACGGGGTCCAATTTTTGGTCGAAGCAACGCCGTATATTCTGGCACGCGTGCCAAATGCAAAAGTCGTCCATATAGGCTGGGGCAGGCTAGATGACTATCTAAAGAAGCGAGTTATGGAACTTGGCGTACAGAACAACTTCCATTTCTTAGGAAGAATTGATAACGCTAAGTTGCGGCAGTATCTCGATCTTGCTGATATTGTGGTATTCCCCTCGACTGCTGAAGCAACGTCAATTGCCTGCCTGGAAAGCATGGCTCTCGGCAAGCCGATTGTCGCAAGTAAGGTTGGTGGGTTCCCGGAGATGATAGAGGAGGGAGGAAACGGCCATCTCGTAAATCTCACGGATACTGAACTTTCCGACTACGACGCTCCAATGATGCTCTCGGATAAAAAACTCCGAGCGCTTGCCGATGCGATTGCCAACCTCGCCATGGACACGGAAAAGCGTAAACGTTTTGGCGCCCAATCGCGGGCACGTGCTATTACGGAGTTCTCGTGGCAGAAAAACATAAAACAGATCATCGCGTGGTACCAAACCAATCCATGAAAGACACGGCCATAAAAGACTTCTACCGCTCCTATGGGGATCGTATCATCGATAAGCGAAGCAGGTCGCCGTATCAATTGCGCCAGTACGTGCATCACACGCAGTACGCAGGTATCCTAAGTCTCATAGAGCCTGGAATGACCGTTCTCGATGCCGGTTGCGGAGAAGGTGTATTGTCGGTCATGATGGCCCAGAAAGGCGCTGTCGTGACCGGGTGCGATTTATCTGAACCGAATATTAAGCAAAGCCGCTTGTTCGCGAAAGAGAAGGGCGTAACGGTCGATTTTGTCGTGGCAGATGCGGAGTTTCTTCCATTCCCCGATTCGTCTTTCGATCTTGTTGTAAGCTCTCACGTACTTGAACATCTTCCTGACTTCGATAAGGGCTTGCAAGAGGTCATGCGAGTTACTAAAAAGCGCGCTGTTGTCGCGATCCCTACGCTCCCGAATCCCTGCTCATTGGTGCAGGTGGGACATGGTTGGTTTTATCTCAAAGGACCGCGGTCATTCCTCGCATTCCCATACGGCCTCCTGCGAACCATAGGAGCACTGGTGCTCGGACACGAGGGAGTCGATGAACATTACGTTGGTACCAATATGCCGCATATCTTCCGTTTCCCTTGGATCTTGCCGCAGAAGGCCGCCCGTTATGGATACCGCATTATCAAACGCGAGGCCTCGACACTATGCCTGCCGTACTTCGAATCACTCCTACCAATAACTCGTGCGCTTGACCAGCTTCGCGACAAGCCTTTCTTCCGAAATCTCGGTTACGGTACGACGTATCTGATCGAGAAGCCAACTATCTGAACGCGCGGTCCGTGAGAATGCATATATAGACAAGCATGATGAACCGAGTCGCGACCCACGCGACGATGGCGCCCATAATTCCATACAAGGGAATGAGGGTTGCAAACAAGAGAATCTGCACAAGTGGCTGAACGGTGGATAAGGTGTACTGCTCGCGAAGTTTGTGCTGGGCCGTAAGTAATGAGACCGGTACCGTGCTCACTACAGTACAAAGCGATAGCGCAAAGACCTGAGAATAGAGGATACTTGCATCGTAGGCGGGGAAAAAGAGATGATACAGATACGGTGCTGCCGCAATATAGATTAGGGATAAAGTGAATACCGCCCCGCAATACAATGCCATTTTTCTCCAGAAGAGAGACATTGATACACGGAGATTTTCTTCATTACGACGGACGAATTGTGGTAATGCAAGGTCGCCGACGCTCTTAAGAGGTCCTTTTAAATGTTCAGGGAGAGCTATGGCGAATGTATAAACAGCCAATTGCGCAGGGCCCAGGGCGTGCCATAGAAGCATCTTATCGATTGAAAGAGCTACGATGCTAAGCGCTGCCATTATGGTTTGGTGCCGACCATATATGATGGTCTCTGTAGCGGGCTCGCTTGTGTGCGGAATGGCTCGGCAGGTACGTTTATATAGAAGGTATCGAATTGCGGCGAGTGGGAGGAAGTAGGCAAGAAGAAGGAGAAGCAGGTTGTCAGTCAGAAAGACCGTGGCAATGAGCACCGACACGCTCAACGCTTGAGTGATGAATGCGTAGCGCGTCTGTATATCAAATCGTTTTATACCGTTCAGATATGAGCCGTAGAGATCGAAAACTTCAAAGAAGGGAAGAGTAAGTGCGACTATGCAGAGCGCAGCGGCCAATGTTAGATTTCCTCCAATAAATCCGTAGTAGCCGGCCAGGGCAAAGGTTCCCGCAGTTCCCAAGAAAGAAACCACCAAACGCTCGCGCGTGGCTGCATAAATGGCTGAACTCCTTCCTTGGGCAGTTGCACGGACTACTGCCGCACGCATGCCGGGAAGCGTTGCGATAGAAACGAGTCCTGCGATCGAGAGTATGTATCGGTAGGATCCGTACACTGCTGGTGGCATAAGATTTGCGAAAGCAATAGCGAGGAGAAATGCGCCAAGCGATGTGACAACCTGTCCGATAAATAGCCAGAAGCTGCCTCGGGCAAGGTAGACCATGTCAGTCTTTATATACCGCTCAGTGATGCGTAGGAGCTGATAGAGATGGTCCTTGAGGGAGATCATGGAAGGGAGGGCAATACAGCTATATACTAGGCTACTCCGGCTGAAGTTGCTCGTCATTACCCCTGTTCAGAGGTCTGGTATCATGAACCTCAACATATGAATACTCAGAAAATAGCCTATTGGGCCATCCTCATTCCACTTTTCCTCATCCCGTTCCTCTCCTTGTACGTGGCAAGCGATCTGTTTTTTCCCTTCATCACCGGGAAGAACTTCATCTTTAGGGTTCTTGTTGAGATAGCGCTCGCAGGATACGTAGTGCTTGCGCTTGCGGACAAGCGGTATCGTCCTCAGTGGTCGTGGGTGCTTGCTTCCTTTACGCTCCTCGTACTTTGGATGGTCGTTGCCGATGCGCTTGCCGTAAATCCGCATAAAGCGTTCTGGAGCAATTTCGAGCGCATGGACGGCTTCGTGACGCTTGCGCACGTCTTTGCGCTCTTCTTGGTCGCTGGTCCGGTGCTCTCAATAGATAAGCTGTGGCGCAACTGGTGGATGACCTTTATTGGCGCATCTGCGCTCGTGACCTTCCATGCGGCCATCCAATACCTGTGCATCGGCAACGAGTGCGGCGGGCAGGGACGCCTTTTTGCAGTCCATCAAAGCTCGACGCGCCTTGATGCGACCTTGGGCAACTCAGAGTATCTGGCGGGGTTTCTCCTTCTTGCAATCGCCGTTACGCTCTGGCAGGCGTTCGAATCAAAAGGAAAGGGCCTTAGAAACAGCCTGTTCGCTCTTGTCCTGCTTCAGGTTCTGATTCTTTTTGGCACCGGTACGCGTGGCACGTTTGTTGCGCTTATTGGAGCAGCAGTCGCAGGAGGACTCTTATGGCTCTATGAACTCGGCAAGAAGGGGAGGAAGGGAGCACTCGTCTTCCTTGCAGCCGTCCTGGTCTTTGTCGGCGGCTTCTACGCGATTCGCAACAGCGCCTTTATACAAGAAAGTCCCAACCTTTCACGCTTTGCCGACATCTCGCTCGCTTCTCTTGAAGTTCGTTTCGCGATCTGGAATATGGCAATCGAAGGAATACAGGACAAGCCTTTGACGGGCTGGGGGCATGAAGGGTTCAATTACGTCTTCAATACCTACTATGTCCCCGAACTCTATGGCCAGGAACCCTGGTTCGACCGCGCCCATAACATATATCTCGACTGGGCTATCTCAGGCGGCATCCCCGCGCTTCTCCTTTTCCTCATTCTCGGCGGAAGCGCTCTATTCGCCGTATACCGCTCGCGGGAACTGAAACCCTGGGAACGCGTGCTTATTCTCTCGGCATTCGTTGCGTATGGCATCCAGGGGCTCGCAGTCTTCGATAACCTGTTCACGTACGTGCCCATAGCCATGCTTTTGGCGTATGCACACACACTCCGTTCCCGCCCCCTGCGGATGCTCGAACGCGCACGCGAGCTCCGCGGGACCATGCTCAGTGCTGCAGCAGCCCCGGCTGCGATTATAGCCGTCCTTTTCCTCATGTATTCAGTCAATATGCCCACGTATGCTGCAGGAAAAGAGCTCATTAAAGGAATCACGCCAAGCAATACTCACCAAGCGCGCATTCAGTACTTTGAGAGCGCTCTTGCTCGCAATCCTTTCGCCACCCAGGAAATCCGCGAGCAGCTTCTTGCGTTTGCCCAGCAAACAGCGACAAGCGATGCTCCTGGCGAGGTAAAAGAAAAGGCTGTAACTCTGGCTATAGAGGAAATACAGAAGGAAATTGCACGCGCGCCCAGTGATGCCCGACTCCATATACAATTTGCTTCATTCCTGCGCGCTCTCGATCAGTACGATGCGGCACGTACAGCTGCTGCGTATGCGCGAGAACTCTCGCCGCAAAAACAAAGCATAATCATAGAGCAGGCGCTTATCGAATGGCAGGCTGGAAATCCTGACAGGGCGCTCGCTTTCTTTATGGAAGCACTCACTCTTTCCCCAGAGCACGACGAACTCGTCGCTTTTGTCGCAGCCGGCCATATCATCTCGGGAGATACTCCTGGCGGAAAGAAGGTACTTATGGACCATTTCGGCACCACTACCGTAAACAGCGTCGCTCTTGCGCTTGCGTACCAGCAAGTGAACGCCTGGAACGACATCATTGCGATCCTCTCTCTTCGCTATGCGACGGATAAAAATGCAGAGAACGGATACCAGCTTGCCATTGCATATGCAAGAGCGGGACGCATTCCGGAAGCGCGCGCTTTGGTGCGCACGGTGATGCAGCAACATCCTGAATCTATCCCGCAAGGCACAACACTTCTACGACAACTCGGCGGAGCATAACAAAGTTGTACACGTTTAACAAAAATAACGTCATGCGGCGTTGTTTTTGTTTTGTGAACGCATCTTAAAAAGAAATTTCTCCGCACAAAAGTTATCCACACATCGCGCTTTTCATGCACAAAAATTTTAGTAACGCGCAATAATATACACAGAACACATTCGTGCGCGGATTCCTTTCCGTGATCATGCATCGTTGCAAGCAATCCGGGTACGAGTGGGTCGACATTAGCATCTAACTTCACACTAACGGACCTATGGCAGCAAAAAGGAAGGCAGCTAAGCGCCGCCCGGCAAAGAAGGCAGCGCCTAAGAAGGCCGCAAAGCGCCCGGCAAAGCGCCGCCGCGCAGCTAAGAAGGCAGCTCCGAAGAAGGCCGCAAAGCGCCCCGCAAAGAGGCGCCGCGCAGCTAAGAAGCGCCGCTAAGCGACTCACGCAGGAAAAAGACCCTCATCCGAGGGTCTTTTCCTTTTATCTAGAAGAAAGCGGCCCAAAAAGGTATAGTAGGCAGGTCAATGGCAACGCTCTTAGGCCGTATTTTCTCCCAGAACCAGTCCGCAAGCTTCATAAAAGGAGCGGCGGGGGTAGTTAACCGTGCCGGCGCTATCGAGCCTGAACTGACCGATGCGTCCCAGGACGATCTTCGCGCAAGACTTGCCGGTATTAGGGAGCGAATAGATCAGGCTCCCTCAGAGAACGATGTCGCCGAGGTATTCGCACTCGTGCGGGAAGCAGCGCGGAGAACCCTCAACGAACGCCACTACGATGTCCAGCTCATGGGAGGTCTTGCGCTTGCCCGCGGCAAGATTGCCGAGATGCGCACTGGGGAAGGGAAGACCCTCGTCGCAACACTTCCCGCAACACTGCGCTCTCTTTCAGGAAAGGGAGTGCACATCGTCACCGTCAACGACTATCTTGCACGACGCGATGCCGCCTGGATGGGACAGGTGTACGACTATCTCGGTCTCACCGTCGGCGCCGTCACTTCAAGCGGTTCCTATATATATGACGCATCCCATACTCCTAAAAATGAGGACCAGACCCGGGATGAGGAAGGTTCCTTCCGCGTCTTCTATGACTACCTGCGCCCCGCGTCAAAGAAGGAAGCGTACGCTGCCGATATCACGTACGCGACCAATAACGAACTCGGCTTCGACTATCTTCGCGACAACACGGCATATGAGGCCTCGCAAATTGTCCAGCGCGGCCACCACTATGCCATCGTGGACGAGATCGACTCCATCTTGATCGACGAGGCCCGCACCCCGCTTATTATTTCTGGTCCCGTTCCCGAAGGAGAGCAGTACTACGAACGCTTTGCACAGATCGCACGCGCCATGGAAGAGGGCACCGACTATACCATCGACGAGAAGCAGCGCGCCGTGCAGTTGACCGACGAGGGTATAACGAAGGCTGAAAAGGCGCTGAATATCGAGAACCTGTATACCGAAGGCGGCGTGAAGCTTGCGCATCACCTTGAGACCGCTGTCCGAGCAAAGGCGCTTTTCCATAAAGACAAGGAGTACGTGCTTCGGGATAACCAGATCGTTATCGTCGACGAGTTCACGGGACGCCTCCAGCCGGGCCGCCGATGGTCGGAAGGCCTCCACCAGGCCATCGAGGCCAAAGAGGGCGTACCTATACAAAAAGAAACGCGCACGTATGCTTCCATCACTTTCCAGAACCTCTTCCGCATGTACGAAGCCCTCTCCGGCATGACCGGTACTGGTCTTTCTTCCGAGGAGGAGTTCTATACCGTCTACAAGCTCGAGGTCATCGTCGTACCCACGAACAAGCCGATACGCCGCATCGACCACGACGATCTCATCTTTCAGAATAACCATGGCAAATACATAGCCCTTACTCGCGCCGTGAAGGAGCTCCACGAAAAAGGGCAGCCCGTACTCGTGGGTACGGTCTCCATCGAGGATAACGAGGTGGTGAGCAGCTACTTCAGCGAGGCGAAGGTTCCGCACGAGGTGCTGAACGCCAAGAACCATGAACGGGAGGGAGAGCTTATTGCCGAGGCAGGAAAGAAGGGGCGCGTGACCGTTGCGACCAACCTTGCCGGCCGCGGCGTCGACATCAAGCTCGGAGGAGCGCTTGCAAGTCCCCAAGAGCGCTCGGAAGTGGTGGAACTCGGAGGCTTGGCCGTCATCGGCACCGAGCGGCATGAGGCACGGCGTATAGACAACCAGCTGCGAGGACGCTCCGGGCGGCAGGGCGACCCGGGCGCCACCCAGTTCTACGTATCCCTTGAGGATAAGCTTATGCGCGTTTTCGCCTCAGACATGCTGAAAAAAGTCATGGGGACCTTCAAGATCCCTGAGGACGAGCCGATCGGTAGCCCCATGATCTCCCGATCCCTTGAGACAGCCCAGAAGCGGATTGAGGGCTTCAACTTCGACTCCCGCAAACAAGTGCTCGCGTACGACGATGTTTTGAATACCCAGCGACTTGCCGTCTATGCTCGCCGGAACCTCGCCCTCTTAGGAACCGACGAGGAAGTACGGGAAGCCGTTCTCACCATTATTGCGGGGGACGAGAAGCTTCTTGAGGTGTTCAACGGCCGCGATGCCGAAATCGGTCCCGAACTCTGGACCCTGCTTCTCCGGCGCCTCATTCTTCAGATCACCGATACGTTCTGGCTTGAGCATCTCGACACCATGGAGTATTTGCGGCGCTCAGTGTCCCTTCGCGCATACGGGCAGCGAGATCCGCTTCAAGAATACCGCAAGGAGGGACTTCGCCGTTTCCAGGACATGCTTGATGCTATCGAGGACCGCATACGCGAGGCCATACCTTATCTGCGGCCTGCAGACGAGACGCGGATCAAGGCTGAGGAGGCCAAAGTGCGCTCGCGCATGGTTGCTGCAAGCGAGGACGGAGAGGGGGCTGCAAATGAGCCTTTTGTCAAAAGAACGGAGTTTGGACGCAATGACCTTGTGACCATACGCAAAGGCGAGGAGGTACAGACTATCAAATATAAGAAGGCCGAACCGCTGCTTGCCGAAGGCTGGGTCATAGAGCGAAGCTAAGCATATGGCATTTGTAGACGAAGCAACCATACATGCAGCAGCAGGGCGCGGCGGCGACGGCGTCGTCAGGTGGCTCCATATAAAAGGGAAGGAGAAGGGAGGTCCGTCAGGCGGAGACGGAGGGCGCGGCGGCGACGTCATTCTTGAAGGAGTGCGCGACCTTGCAGCGCTTGCCACGTACCGCTTCACGAAGAAGTTCCGCGCAGAGAACGGCGGTCCTGGAGAAGGAAATAACAAGCACGGAAAGGACGGAGAACCAGTAATACTCCGCGTGCCAGTCGGAACTGTTGCCAAGAACGCTACGACGCAGGAAGTGTACGAAATTCTCGAAGAAGGGGAGCGAAAGATCATCTTCAAAGGAGGGGCAGGCGGCCTCGGCAACCATCACTTCAAGGGAGCGGAAAATCAGAACCCAACCGAATCCACACCCGGAAAGCCGGGGGGAGTTGGGGATATCCATTTGACCCTCAAAATCATCGCAGATGCGGGGCTCATAGGGTTCCCTAACGCGGGGAAGTCCTCTGTTTTGAATGCGTTGACCAGAGCAAAGTCAAAAGTGGGCGCATACCCCTTCACCACTCTTGATCCGCATCTCGGCGACTTCTATGGATACCTTCTTGCCGACATTCCCGGTCTTATCGAGGGCGCCTCGACCGGCCGAGGTTTGGGTTCAAAGTTCCTGAGGCACATCGAACGCACCGCACTTCTTGTACATCTCGTCTCGTCCGAACAAGAAGACGTCGCTTCGGCGTATAGGGCCATACGGGACGAGCTTAATTCCTTTGGAAGAGAGCTCTCAGATAAGCCCGAACTTGTCGTCCTCTCAAAAACCGACCTTTTGGACGAGGAAACGAAGGAACAGAAAATAAAGGAGCTGTCCGAGGCGGCAGGGCAGGCTGCTATACCCCTTTCGGTCATAGACGATGAGCTCCTCAAATCCTTCTCCGATACCCTCGCAAAAACCCTCGAAAAGCGGTAGGCCTTCTTGCAGACCGAGGCCCGGGTAGCGCATACTGAGGCCAATGGTGTATCGCCCCACTATCGGCCTCGAGATCCATGCCGAACTCAAGACCCGGACCAAAATGTTCTGCGATTGCAGGAACGATCCGGATGAGACCCGGCCGAACGTGAACGTTTGCCCCATCTGCCTGGCGCATCCGGGAACGCTCCCGAAGGCCAACCGGCAGGCAGTCGAGCACGTGCTTCGCGTGGGCAAGGCCTTGAACGGTGAGCTTGCCGACTATAGCGAATTTGACCGCAAGTCCTATTTCTATCCCGACATACCGAAGGGGTACCAGATCAGTCAGTACGCATATCCTTTCGTGTCGAAAGGGTCACTGGCAGGAGTTGAGGTCACTCGTGTGCATCTGGAAGAGGATACGGCGCGCTCCTCACACGAAGGCGATGGGGGAAGCCTCATTGACTTCAATCGCGCAGGAGTGCCTCTTATGGAGCTCGTCACCGAGCCGGTTATACATGACGCGCAGACTGCAGGAAGATTTGCACGTGAGCTCCAGCTTCTTCTCCGTACGCTCGGCGTATCAGATGCAAACCTTGAGAAAGGGGAGATGCGCGTCGAGGCGAACATTTCAGTATCTAAGGACGACACGCTCGGTACGAAGACGGAAGTGAAGAACTTGAATTCGTTCCGCTCCGTCGAGCGCGCCATCGCATACGAAGTCGACCGGCAGATCAATGTGCTTGAAGAGGGAGGGACACTGGTACAGGAGACGCGAGGCTGGAATGAGGATAAGCAGGAGACCTTCTCGCAGCGTGCGAAGGAGGGGAGCGCCGACTACCGGTACTTTCCGGAGCCTGATCTGCCGAAGGTAAAGAGGAGCGAGGTCAAAGAGTGGTCCGATAAGAAACTTACAGATGCCCTCCCTGAACTTCCCGCGGCTCGCCGTGCACGGTACGAGGAACTCGGTCTCAAGCCTGACGATGCTGCATACGTCGCAGGAGATGAAGAGCGCGGCGCATTCTTTGATGACTCGATCAGCCAACTGAAAGATAGCGAGCTCATATTGCTTGCAGCGAACTACTTCGTCACGGATCTCTCCGGACTCATTGCAAAGAGTGGTAAAGGAAAAGTCACTCCCGAATCGTTTGCATCGCTTGTGAGGCTCGTGTATGCAGGCACGCTCTCGTCACGCGGAGCAAAGGAAGTACTCGCTGTTCTCCATGAGAAGGGAGGTGATGCAGAGGCGGTCGCCAAGTCGGAAGGATTGGTACAGGTGAATGATACGGAAACCCTGAGAGAGTCTGTGAAAGAAGCGATCAGGCTTAACGAAGGACCGGCAAGCGAGTACCGGGCCGGGAAAGAGGCTGCACTCCAGTTTCTTGTGGGGCAGGCAATGAAGGCTACGAAGGGAGCAGGAAACCCGGGAGTGCTCAAGGATCTGCTGATAGAGGAGCTGGGGAAGTAGGATGAAATGTATATTAAGGAGGCGCGGTTGCGCCTTTTTGTATTTCTGGAGAGTGAAATCATCTGTTGATAAATCTATTTAGAACGAGACAAGAAACGCTTATACTATAAGCATGAATGAGCTGACTATTGGAGACAAGATATACGTCTCGTCAAAGCGGGCGGCAGAAATAACAGGGTACGCAAAGGACTATATAGGCCAGCTATGCAGAGAAGGCCACGTTGAAGCCAAGATGGTAGGACGCAGCTGGTACGTGCTTGAAACAAGCATTCGAGAGCATCGTTTTGGTAAACAGGTAGAGAAGACGCCCGAATCACAGGCTGAGACTCCTTTGGTTCCTGAAGTAAGCATTCCCGCCACTTGGGAGCCTACGATATACACTGCAGAACCAGTAACAACCATTCCGAAGATCGTACCTGCTCCTAAAGCGCCAGAACCTGCGTTCATCGAAGGGGATGAAGAAGAGCCTTTAAGTGAGATGCAGAATGCCTGGAAAGAGTGGTTCGAAACGCGAAAAGTGGCTCCTGAAGCCGTAGAAGAAGAAGATGAGGCTGAAATTAAGCCTGAAGAAGCCGTATCACTTCCCATTCAGAGAATTGAGGAACCGCCCATCAGGGAATCAATACGTAGCCGGCCGCCTGAGCCGATCGTACAGGCCCATGCCCCTGCTTATAGGCCGCAGGAGCCCATAGTTAAGCCGCGAAAGGAACATAATACTTCAGCGGGAGCAAATATAGTCATTGTTGCGCTCCTAGTAGTTTTTGCCGGAATATCAATCGCTGTGGCAGCAATCGGAACGGGGTACGCAGCTGACTACATAAACGGCAATCCGATCATTCGCTTTATTGCGGGGACGAGCACCGTTACAAAGTAAATAAATACAACATATCTCGTCTCGCCAAGACAAGCTGAATTTGCATAGTTAATCATGCATCCGTTGGATTTTCCTCCAACGCTTTGCTTTATAGCTAACTCAGCGTTGAATTCAGATCTTCCAAGGCAAACACTCAGTTTTTTAAAAAAATCGACATAGTGCCCCTGGCTCGAACGACCTGAATTTCACATAAATTTTATCCACATAAATTCCTAGTGAATGTCCGAAAAAACTAGGTAAAATATAAGTAATTCGGTTATCCGACATGACTGAGCTCTTTACGAAACAACTGATCTCGACCAAGGAAGCATCGGTCCTTTCGGGATACAACGCGGACTACCTCGCGCGGTTGTGTCGTGCACAAAAAATTGTCGGCAGGAGGGTCGGTCGCAACTGGTTCGTCGATCACGACTCACTCGACAAGTTCGTAAAAGCGCAGGTTGATCGCAAGCACGAACTTGCGCAAGATCTCTCGCAAGTACGCGCTCGTGAGTACCATAAGCCACGAGTTCCAGAGCCTCCTCCCGAGGTCAAAATCAAGCTACCGGAAACGGCACGGCGCTCACAAGCGCCGCTTCGCGTTTCCCCCCTTCTGGCGCCGAAGTTCGCCATACTAACCGCAGTGCTCGCTGTTGCGGGCGCATGCTATGCATCCACCTCTTTCGGTTTTGAAAAACTCGGAAATCAACTCGTTACACTTGCTTCAGCACTTGAAAGCGCACAGGTGACATACGACGGACCTGCAGTGTTCGTTGACGTACGCGATAGCGCGCCAGTGCTTGCAATCGACGAGCGGGTGCCTTCGAGAGAAGAGATAGTCGAGCGCGTGAGGGAAGTTCCAGTGAGCGATGTCGAATATGCCAACGCATACGAAGGCGCGCAGCGCCAGGCGCGATCTTCCGAACACGAACGTATTGCTCGTGAACGCATTGATGCGACCGTCTCTTTCGTTCACGATCCGCGTACTGTACTCGTACGCGAATACGTCAGACTTGGTATTGAGTTCAATCGTGAAGTCGACTATATGCTCGCGGCATACGAACGAAAGCTTATTGAAGCAGGAGATGACGCGCTTGCTTTCGCCGAAGGAGTACGAGACGAGGCACGACAAGCGCCTGCGCGCGTGCGCGCTCTGAATGACGCGTATGAAAATGCCATATACGCCTGGGTGGAAACGAGCCCCGAAATTGCGCGTTCCGTGACCGAAAGAACGCTTGCGTTTGGAAATGTCATCGGAGCAGCGGCTGCCGAGACACCTCACGCGCTTGCAACGGCATCGGAAGAACAGGTCCGTTCGGTTGCGTCTAAAGCATTTGAAACTGGAAGAGGAATAGGCGTTCCGCGCCTAAGCTACAGTCCCGACGTAGAAACAATGGCGAGTCTAGGCGCTCTACCGGACACGCTCCTCTCAGGCTTTGGAAGGATATGGCATGCCGCTCTCGGGACTGCGCAGCGGCTGGTAAACACAGGAACCCGGCTCGCGCTCTCGCTTCTCCCGGGAGGAGAGCCCCCGCTTCTCGTAACCCTGCCGTTTGACGAGCCGCTCGTGCTCGCGCCGTATTCCTCAGCAGACGTTCCAGGTCGTGGCTTTGAGACCGTATACGGCGGATCGACTACGGTTATTCGAAACTACTACCCACAAACAACGGTCACTGGCATATCACGAGAAGAGGTCGAAGCAAGACTTTCCGAAGCCATGGAGTTTGCACGGAAAAGCGACGAATCGGTCAGGAAGTCGCAGAGGAGCGCGCGTGAGAATGATACCGAAGATCCCGAGTTCACTGGCCAGCTCACCGCGGAAGACGCCTCTTTCAGTGGGAACGTGAGCATCGCAGGCGACGCAACCGTAGGTGGCGCGCTCACGGCGAGCACGTCAAATATCACGAACGATCTTACGGTCGGAGGCACTATAACCGCAGGATCGCTTTCAGTCGGAGGAGTTAGTTCGAGCGGAGCGGTGGAGGCCCCGTATTTCACAGCAACGTCGACAGCGGACGTATCGACGTTCCCGAACCTAATCGGGACGAATGCGACTGTCACCAACGCAACGACAACGAATTTCTTTGCAACGAATCTTCGAGGAACAAATGGAGTGGTTGACGACCTTATCGCAACGAACGCTACGGTCACCAACGCGACCACGACCAACTTTTTCTCAACGCTTGCTCGTGCTACTACGGGCGTCATCGATACGCTTACCGCAACCGTTGCAAACATCACCACGGCAACTATCGCGACACTCACCGGTACTGATCTCACGTTTACGAATGCAACGACGACTAACGCAACATCAACGAATTTGTACGCCGAGTCGCTTAGCGCAGACAACGCAACGACCACGAGCCTTTATGTGACAACGCTTGGCACGGGCGGCAGCTACTTCACCTCGCTTCTAGGAAACGGTCTTACGAACGTCGGCGGGACCCTAACCGTGTCTACCTCCTCGCTCGCGTCCGGATTCTTCCAACAGGGCGGAAACTCCTTTGGTACAACGGCGACACTTGGGACGCTTGATGCGCAGCCTCTGTCCCTCATCGCGAACAACTCAACACTGGCCTCATTCCTCGCCAATGGCAACATTGCCCTCGGGAACGGATCTTCAATTCTGAGCGTGAGCGGTACCATCGGCTCGTCCCTCATCCCAAGCACAAACAATACGTATGACCTTGGTTCGCCGGCCTCGTACTGGGACGATGCGTACATCGATACGCTCACCGTGAACAGCATTTCTGCCGCCTCCACCTCAATCGGAGGAACGGTGAGCGAGGACTTCGTTATCAACACGGACAACGCGACGAACGACACGGAAGACATGACTCTCACGTTCTTCCGCGGCATTGCAACTCCCAATGCGCTTCTCACCTGGAATTCAACTTTGGACAGATTTGAATTCAATCAGCCTGCGTACATTCAGAATGCTGCATCATCGACAACAATCCCGACGCTTAGACTCCGTGCGTCTGCAGGACAAACAGCCTCAGTGCTTGATCTCCAGACATCCGCAGGCGCGACTTTCCTCGCCGCTACCCCTTCGGGATTTCTGGGGGTCGGTACGTCTTCGCCTTTTGTCCGCCTTTCCGTCGACGGCGACACGTACTTGAACGGGAACCTGACTTCCACAGCTACGGCAACAGTCGCCAATCTTTCCATAGGCTCTCTTACAGGCTTCTTGAAGGCTACGGGAGGAACAGTTGCGACTTCGCTTGTCTCGCTTGCGTCCGACATCACCGACACGCTTCCGGTTGCAAATGGCGGTACGGGCGCAGCCACGTTCACCGGAGGGCTCTTGGTGGGGAACGGCACGAATGCTTTCATCACGCGTACGCTCACTGCTCCTGCCGCCGGCATTACGGTCTCGAATGGGGACGGCGTCTCTGGAAATCCGACGCTTGCGCTTGCGAACGATCTTGCTGCGCTTG
>Ga0196977_1000260_pt1 | contig 30887 bp, 30 predicted proteins | sample S3v_1013CmetaG_FD_148634 | JGI IMG/M metagenome (GOLD analysis project Ga0196977, IMG submission 148634) | Soil microbial communities from Anza Borrego desert, Southern California, United States - S3+v_10-13C | ecosystem: Environmental > Terrestrial > Soil > Desert | place: USA: California... | reverse complement strand
TGTGCCGACCTTCAAAGACCAGCAGGTCCAGCTCGAGGATAAAGACCTCAACACCTACGGCTTCCTCGGCTACCCGCTGCTGCAGACCGCCGACATCATTGTTTATCGCGCCAGCTACGTGCCTGTCGGTGAAGACCAGGCCTCGCATCTCGAGCTGTCACGCGAGATCGTCCGCCGTTTCAACAACTTCTACGGCAATGTTTTCCCGGAGCCGCAGCCGCTTTTCACCCCGACGCCGAAAGTGCCGGGACTCGATGGACGAAAGATGTCGAAGTCGTATGGCAACACCATTCCGCTGACGGCGAGCGCGGATGAGATCCGCGCGCTGGTGATGACCATGTTCACCGATCCCAATCGCGTGCGCCGCAGCGATCCCGGCAATCCGGACATCTGCAACCTCTTTCAGTTCCACAAACTCTTCTCGGACGAGGCGACCATCGCGCGCGTCGATCATGAGTGCCGCACCGCGCAGATCGGCTGCGTGCAGGACAAGAAATTGCTGGCGGACATCATCATCGACAAGCTCGCGCCGATGCGCGCGAAGCGTGAAGAGATCGCCCGCGATCCGGGCATCGTGTGGAACGCCCTGCGCGAAGGCAACGAGAAAGCGCGCCAGCGCGCATCCGAAACGATGGCCATCGTGCGCGACGCGATGAAGATCGATTACCCCGAGCTGCGCGCATGAGCGACGAAGAGATCAAAGATCGCGATGAGACAACCCCTCATCCGCCTGCGGCACCTTCTCCCCTCACGAGGGGAGAAGGCGAAGAAGACGACGAGTCCGCGTACAAAGTCACGCTGCCGACGTTCCACGGTCCGCTCGATCTGCTGCTGCACCTCATCAGGAAGCACGAAGTCGACATCCACGACATCCCCATCCTGCTCATCACCGAGCAGTACAACGCGTACCTCGACACGATGGCGGAGCTCGATCTCGACATCGCCGCCGACTACATCTACATGGCCGCGCTGCTGATCAACATCAAGTCGCGCATGCTGCTGCCGCGCGATGAGAGCGAAGGCGAGCAGGGCGACGATCCGCGCCGCGAGCTGGTCGACAAGCTGCTCGAGTACCAGCGCTTCCGCGCCGTCGCCGAGTCGTTCGCGGAGCTCGACGTGTTACGCATGGGCATGTGGTCGCGTCCGCGCGTGCCGCTGCCGGGCGACGAGCCGGCCGAAGTGGACATGAGCGACGTCGGATTGTTCGACCTGATCGACGCGTTCCGCACCGCGCTGGTGCGCTACCGCCAGAATCACCCGCAGGCGATCGAGCTGCAGCGCACCGTGCATAAGGTGTCGGACAAGATGCGCGAGCTTTACGCGAAGGTGCGCGAGAAATCGCCGATCCGCCTGCAATGGTTTCTCGAAGGCCGTGATCGCAACGAACTGATCGCCGTCTTCCTCGGTATGCTGGAGCTGGTCCGCCTCGGCAGCATCTCACTGCAGCAGGGCGGCATCTTCGGCGAGATCCTCATCAACGTTCACGAGAAGGAGATCGGCGAGGAGACGTTCGCCTTGTTCGATAACACCTGATGGAAGCCCAAGAACTCAAAGCCGCCCTCGAAGCAATCCTCTTCCTCTCCAGCGATCCCGTGCGCATCGACGATCTGGCCGAATCGCTCGAAGAGTCGAAGGAAGCGGTGAGCGCGCAGCTCGAAGAGATCAAGCGCGGCCTCGACGATCACATCGGCGGCTTCACGCTCGAGCAGGCCGCGGGCGGCTGGAGACTGACCACGCGCGCGGAGCACGAGGCCGTGCTGAAAAAGTATTTCGCGAAGAAGGGCGAAAACCGTCTTTCGCTCGCCGCGCTGGAAACGCTGGCCATCATCGCGTATCGACAGCCGATGACCGCGCCGGAGATCTCGGACATCCGAGGCGTCAATGTCACCGGCGTCATTCGCACATTGCTCGAGCGCCGCATGATTCGCGTGGCGGGACGCAAGAATGTGGTCGGCAGTCCGTTCCTCTATCGCACGACGAAAGATTTTCTCGTGCACTTCGGCCTCAACGACATTCGCGATCTGCCGCGGCTCGAGGAGTTCGGTGACCTGATCGGCGAGAACATCAACGATGATCTCGTCGCCGCGATCAACGCGGCGGAACCGGGAACCGACAACGTCATCGAAGTTGCGTCGGATGAAAACGAGAGCGCGACCATCGACGATGAAGCCGCGGCTGCGACTGAAGAAACTCAGTTAGAATCGTCGTCGAGCCGCGAAACGAACGAAGAGTGATGGAACTGGAGCGACTGCAGAAGATCATCGCGCACGCCGGCTTCGCATCGCGAAGAGAAGCGGAGACGATGATCCGGGAAGGGCGGGTGACTGTGAATGGTCGCGTCGTCAAGGAGCTCGGCTCGAAAGCCGACGCCGCGAACGATCACATCAAAGTCGACGGAAAGCTCATCACCCGCGCCGAGACGCACCGCTACATCCTTCTCTACAAGCCACGCGAAGTGATGACCACGGTCGAAGATCCGGAAGGACGCAAGACCGTGATTCAACTGGTGAAGGGTGTGCGCGAGCGCATCTATCCGGTCGGACGCCTCGACTTTCACTCCGAAGGGTTGATCCTGCTGACCAACGACGGCGACCTCGCGTTCAAGGTCTCGCATCCCACGCATGGTTCGGTGAAGACGTATCACGTGAAAGTGCGTGGCGTTCCCGAGGAACGGCTGGTCGACAAACTGCGCCGCGGCATCACCATCGACGGCAAGCGCACGCTCCCATGCGAGATGGACCGCATGAAGACCACCGGCCGCACGTTCGAGGAAGGCAACTCCTGGTTCGAAGTGCGACTGCGCGAAGGGCGCACGCAGCAGATCCGCAAGATGTTCCAGGCCGTCGGTCATCCCGTGTCGAAGCTGCGCCGCGTGGCCATCGGTCCGATCTCCGATCCGAAACTCACCCCCGGCGACTGGCGCGAGCTCACGCCGCGCGAAGTGAAGATGCTCGCGACGATGCAGGAGCCCGCGAAGGTCAAGCCGCGTCGCGTGCCGCAACCGCGCGCGGCGTCGCCGAAGAAGACCGCCACGAACGCTGCCGCGAAGAAGCGCACTGCATCGGCAACAACCACACGCAAAGCAGCATCCCGCAAAGGTGCGGCGGCGATCAAAGCAGGATCGGCGCGCAAAACGACGCCGCGCAAAGCAGGACCGCGACCGGCGTCGCCACGGCCTGCAGCACCGCGCGCCGCGGGACCGCGAAAGGCCGCACCGCGCTCCGCCGCCGGCGCGACGCGCAGGGGACGCGGTTGAGTGGCGCTCATCGTCGCCATTGACGGCCCTTCCGGCGTCGGCAAGACCACCACGAGCAAGCTCGTCGCGCGCGAGTTGAACCTTCCGCACATCGACACCGGCGCGATGTATCGCGCCATCGGCCTGGCCGCGGTTCGTCGCGACATCGATACACGCGATGCGGCGCAACTGGAGACGCTCGCGGCGAACGCTGCCATCGAGTTCGTCCCCGGCGATCATCCGCGCGTGTTGCTCGAAGGCGAAGACATCACCTCGCTCATCCGCACGCCGGAGATCAGCATGGCTGCGAGTAATGTCTCCGCCGTTCCTGCTGTCCGTAGAGTCCTCGTGCAGTTGCAACAGGAGCTCGGGCGAAGAAACGGCGGCGTGCTCGAAGGCCGCGACATCGGCACGAAGGTCTTTCCGGAAACGCCGCACAAGTTTTTCCTGACGGCGCGTCCCGAGGTGAGGGCGCATCGGAGGTATGCCGAGCTGATCGCGCGCGGGCAGGAGGCGGACTACGAAAGCGTCCTCGCCGACTGTTTAGTGCGGGACACGCAGGATTCGACGCGCGCCGATTCCCCCCTGACCTGGGACGACACCTACACGATTATCGATACTTCGGATTTCACGATTCCGGAGGTCGTCGCCGCGATTGTGAAGCGCGTCCATCAATCCCGCCTTCCTTGACTCGCTCATACCGCGTCGTTACACTCCCGATCTTCGGCGTATCAACAACTTAGCGTCGACACCTCCGCGCGGGAAGCTCGCTCGGGGGAGCGAATGATTCGTGAGGGGGATCCCCAGTTCATGGCGTCCAATGACGAGACCAAGAAGCCCAATCAGCCGCGTCAGGCGGACTCCGATCTCGAGGGAATGGGGATGGATGAGCTTCTCAACCTCTACAGCAAACCATCGCTGACGGAGGGGGAGATCATTCGGGGAAAAGTCGTCAAGATCACACCATCCGATGTGGTCGTCGACATCGGCTACAAATCGGAAGGACTGCTCCCCGTCGAAGAAGTCACCGGATTCGACGGCACGGTCAAGCTCAAGCGCGGCGACGAGATCGAAGTCTTCATCGAACGCCTCGAAGACTCTTCCGGCTACGTGGCGCTCTCGCGTGAAAAAGCGGCGCGCATGCGCGTCTGGGACGTGATCGAAGCCGCGTTCAAAGCAGACGAGCCGATCGCTGGCCGCGTCGTCGACCGGGTCAAAGGCGGGCTCTCCGTCGACGTCGGCGGCGTGAAGGCGTTTTTGCCGGGATCGCTGATCGACACCAAGCCGGTCAAGAACCTCGACGCGCTGCGCGGCCACGAGATGAAGTTCAAGATCGTGTCGTTCGACAAGAAGCGCAGCAACGTCGTGCTCTCGCGCCGCGCGATCGTCGAGGTCGAACAGACCGCGGCGAAAGCGGCAACGTTCGGCCGCCTCAAAGAAGGCGAGCTCACGCACGGCATCGTCAAGAACATCACCGACTACGGCGTCTTCGTCGACCTCGGCGGCGTCGACGGTCTGCTGCACATCACCGACATCTCCTGGGGCCGCGTCACGCATCCGTCCGAATACTTCAATGTCGGCGACGAGATCGAAGTGGCGGTGCTCAAGTTCGACGCGGGCTCCGAGCGCGTTTCGCTCGGCTACAAGCAGAAGAGCCCGGATCCGTGGCTGGACGTCGCGGAGCGTTATCCGCTCGGCAGCAAGGTGAAAGGCGCGGTCGTTTCACTGACCGACTACGGCGCGTTCATCGAGCTCGAAGACGGCGTCGAAGGCCTGATCCACGTCAGCGAAATGTCGTGGACGAAAAAGATTCGCCATCCCGCAAAGATGCTGAACATCGGCGATCAGGTCGAAGCGGTCGTCTCCGACGTGAACGTACCGAACCGGCGCATCTCGCTGTCGCTCAAAGCGCTCGAACAGAATCCGTGGGACACGATCTCGCAGCGCTACCCGGTCGGCACCGTGATCGAAGGAAAGGTCCGCAACCTCACGGACTTCGGCGCGTTCGTCGAAGTCGAGGAAGGCATCGACGGCCTGATTCACATCTCCGACATGTCGTGGCATCGCCGCCTCAAGCATCCGAGCGAGGTGCTGAAGAAGGGCGACACGGTGAAAGCGCGCGTGATCAACGTCGACGGCGACAACCAGCGCCTGTCGCTCTCGATCCGCGAGTTCCTGCCGAACGAGTGGGACAACTTCGCCAAGCAGCACGCGATCGGCGAGGAAGTGATCGGCGTGATCTCGAAGATCACCGACTTCGGTCTCTTCATCCGTCTCGCGGATGGCGTTGAAGGGCTGGCGCACGTTTCGGAAGTCAACCGCGACCCGCGCCAGAAGCTCGACAAGCATTTTCATGTCGGCGAAGCGTTGCGCGCGCGCATCATCAAGATCGATCCGAACGAGCGCAAGATCGGCTTGACCACGCGTGACGTCGAGCCGCTGACGGAAGAGGAGAGCGCGCAGTACTCACATCCGGCGGATCAGCATCCCGCAGATCAGCACGATCACGCGGACCATGGTCACCATAGCGACCACGGTCACTCCGAGCACGCGGAAGAACATGCCGAGTCGCCGGAGACGACGCCGAAGGAGCACTGAGTCGACGCATGTCCGAGCTCGAGCCTCCGCAACTGGAACGGCCGGAACAGGAACAGGCCATCCCGCCTGTCGCTGCGCCGCCCGTCGCACCGCCTGCACCTCCGCGCAAGTCGCGTGTGGGCACGTTCTTCTTCGGCGCGCTGACCGGTTGTCTCGTCGTCATCGGACTCGGTGTGCTCTTCGCGATCATCGCCGCCGCGGTCGGCAGCGACGCGACGGACATCAGCCTGTCGTCCGAGAAGGTCGCGGTCATCGCGATCGAAGGCGAGATCTTCGAAGCGCGCGAAACGCTGGACACCCTGAAGCGCTACGCGGACAACAACACCGTCAAGGCGATCGTCATCCGCATCAACAGTCCCGGCGGCGCGATCGCTCCGTCGCAGGAAATCTACGCCGGCATTCGCCGCACGCGCGAAGATTCCGGCAAGCCGATCGTGGCGTCGTTCGACAACGTCGCGGCGTCCGGCGGTTACTACATCGCCGCGGCGTGCGATGAGATCGTGTCGAATCCCGGCTCGATCACCGGCTCCATCGGCGTGATCCTGCAGTGGTTCAACACGAGAGAGCTCATCGCGTGGGCGAAGCTGAAGCCGGAGACGATCACGAGCGGCGAGATGAAAGACGCCGGCTCACCGTTCCGCGAACTGACCGAAGCGGAACGGCAGTATTTCCAGGGCATCGTCACGCAGTTGCACTCGCAGTTCATCCGAGACGTCGCTGCCGGCCGCGCGAAGAAGATGAAGAAAGAGGAAGTCGCGCGCATCGCGGACGGACGCATCTTCACGGGCGAGCAGGCGCTCGAGCTGAAGCTCGTCGACGAGCTGGGCAGCATCGATGACGCCGTGCGCACCGCCGGACGCCTGGCAGGCATCAAGGGCGAGCCCGCGCGGCTGTGGCCGAAACCGCGCGACGCCGGGCTGTTTGAACTTCTGAACGCCGGCGACGCCGATGCGCTCCTCGAGCGTGTCATCAGCCGGCGCGTGCCGCAGTTTCTGTATCGTTGGTGAGACGCTGTTGACGGGGAGGCGTAATGGACGAACACGATGACGAGCTCGACCTCGAACACGACGACGACAGCGAAGAAGGAGACGGCGAAAGCATCGAGCTGAACGCGGGCGTGATGACCAAGGCCGAGCTGGTCGACGAAGTCGCGCGCGTCGTGCAACTGACCAAGAAACAGGCCGAGACGATCGTCAACATCGTCTTCGATTCCATCGTCGACTCACTTCGCGCCGGCCAGAAGATCGAGCTGCGCGGCTTCGGCAGCTTCCGCCTGCGCAGCCGCAAATCGCGCACGGGCCGCAATCCGAAAACCGGCGAGAAGGTCGAGGTCCCGTCGAAGAAGATCCCGTATTTCAAGCCGGGCAAAGAGCTCAAGGAACTGATTAATAAAGCGCTGGCGGTGGAGTAGGGGACGAGATTGAAAATTGAAAATTGAAAATTGAAAAATCGGATGATGGGCTCGCGGGATGGTGACTGCCGATTTTTCAATTTTCAATTTTCAATTTTCAATTCATGCAAACTCTCTTTACTCCCTGGAGATACCCGTACTTGACTGCCCCCAAAGGTGACGCTCCGGCCGGCTGCATTTTCTGCATCGCCGCGGCGTCGCAGGACGCGCGCGAGACGCTCACGCTGCTGCGCACCGAGGCAGCGGTGGTCATGCTCAATCGCTATCCATATACGAACGGGCATCTGATGGTCGCGCCGATCGCGCATGAGGCGCGGCTGTTCGAGTCGACCGATCATTCACTCCAGGCGCTGATCCGTCTCACTGCAGACGCGCAACGCGTGCTCTCCGACGTCTACCATCCGGACGGCTTCAACGTCGGCATGAACTTCGGCACCGTCGCCGGCGCGGGCTTCGCCGATCACTACCACATGCACATCGTCCCGCGCTGGAGCGGCGACACGAATTTCATGAGCGTCGCCGCGCAGACGCGCCTCGTGCCCGAAGAACTGCACGTGACGTTCGACAAGCTCACGCCGCATTTCCAGCAGCTTGGAGAACGCGGGCGCGCATGACGAAGCGCGCGGTGCTCTCCATGATCCTCGCCTGGGCTATCCCCGGCGCCGGCCATTTCTACCTCGGCCGCCGCGGCCGCGCCGTCGCATTCTTCGCGATCGTCGTGTTGATGTTCGTCATCGGCGCGTCGATCGACGGTGGCTTGTACACGGTCGCGGCCAGCAAGGACTCGCTCCTGAAGATCTTCGCGAGCTACGCGTCGATGGGCTCGGGTGTCCTGTACTTCATCGCGAAGAAGATCGGCGTGCCGGGCAACGTCGTGTCCTCGACGTTCGAGTACGGCTCGACCTTCACGCTCACCGCGGGACTGATGAACCTCCTGCTCGTGCTCGATTGCCATGACTTTGCGCGCGGGGTGAAGGAGTGAGCTTCCTGCGTAGTCACCTCGTGCTGATGTTTCTTTACGCCGTCGCTACCGGTCTTTTCTTCGCGCTGCTCTGGAAGGAAGAGCGGCGCGAGCGCATCCGCACATTCCTCACCATCTTCTGCGCGCTCTTCTTCGGCGGCATCGCACTGGGATGGCTGATGTACCCATTCCCGTTGCGATGATTTCGAGTGGAACGCCGGCGTCCCGCCGGCTGAGCAGGGAGCGTCCTCGCTCCCGTCTCTTGCGGTCGCACGGGGGAACGGCGGCGTGGACGCCGCCTGCTCAGCCGGCGGGGACGCCGGCGTTCCGGGCAGGTGTCGCGTGAAAGTTGCCGTCGTCGCCGGCGAAGCGTCCGGCGATCTCCATGCGTCTGAGGTGATTCGCGAGCTGAGAAAGCTGACGCGGGCGGAGGCGTTCGGCATCGGCGGCGATCTCCTCGAGGCGGAAGGCGTGGAACTGCTGCACCACGCGCGCGAGATGGGGATGGTCGGCTTCTTCAACGTCATCCGCCATCTGCCGATGTTCCGCCGTGCGTTCAAGGAGCTCATGGAGCGCATCGAGCGCGAGAAACCGGACGTCGTATTTCTCATCGACTATCCCGGCTTCAACATGCGCGTCGCGAAGCGGTGCAAAGAGCTCGGACTGAGGGTCGTTTACTACATCTCGCCGCAGCTCTGGGCATGGCGGCAGGGGAGAGTTCGCCACGTCGAAAAGTACGTCGATCGGATGGTGGTGATCTTTCCGTTCGAGGAAGCGTTCTACCGCACGCACCACATCCCGGTCACGTACGTCGGCCATCCGCTCGTCGAGCAGCTGTCGCACATCACCAGACCGCCGCGCGATTCCGAGGTATTGCGCATCGCACTGCTGCCGGGATCGCGTCGCGCGGAAGTACATTCGCTGCTGCCGGCCATGCTGGACGCGGTCGAGATTCTGAGCCGCGAACGGCCTGTGGCCGCGTCGATCATTCAGGCCCCGACGATCAGTCGCGAAATCCTCGCGCGCATCGTTTCCGAGAAGGGGAGCGATGTTCCGATCGTTCCGAACGACCGCGGCGAAGCGGTCGCCGCGGCGGACGTTTCGCTATCGTCGTCAGGCACCGCCACGCTCGAATCCGCGGTCCTCGGCACACCGGTCGTGGTGATGTATCGACTGAGCCGCGTCACCTACCTACTGGCGAAGAAGCTCGTGCGCCTGCCGCATTTCAGCCTGGTCAACATCGTGGCCGGAAAACAGATCGTGCCGGAGCTGATCCAGGACGACGTGAACGGCGAGCGCATCGCCGCAGAGGTGCGGAAGCTCGTCGCTCCTGGACACTACGAAGAAGTCCGCGCGGCACTCGCGGACGTGCGCGCGAAGCTCGGCGCACCGGGTGCCGCGGAGCGCGTCGCGCAGGAACTTCATAAGATGGTGGGCGGATGAGCGTCCTGCGCCGCCTGTACGGATATCTGAAGCCCTACCGCGCGTGGGCGGTGATCGCGTTCGGCTCGATGATCGTATTCGCGCTCACGCAGACCGTGCTCGCGGCGCTGGTGAAGCCGATCGTCGACGATGTGCTGACGCGGCCCGGCGTACACGGCAAAGTCTCTGGGGCGACGGGCTCTCAGCCCGTCGAAGGCCGACGGGCGGACAGCCCGTCGTTCCAGATCGACAGCTTCATCAAAGAAAACCTGCCGCCGGCGCATCGCGCGAAACAACGCTTCAACCGGTGGTGGAGCGGCAATCCCGCCGAAAAACCGAATCGCGTTCTGATGGTGTTGCTGATCGTCTTCATCGTGCGCGCGCTGACGTCGTTCACCGCCGAATACTCGTTTCAGAAAGTCGGGCTTTCGACCGTGCGCGATCTGCGCAATCAGTTGTACGAGCGGATGATCCATCAGAGCCATCGCTTCTTCGCCGAACGCTCCACGGGCGAGATGGTCAGCCGCGTCGTCTCCGACGCCGATGCCATTCAGGCCGCCGTGTCGACGCGCATGGGCGATCTGCTGCAGGAATCGGTCACGCTCGTCGGTCTGATCGGCTTCCTCTTCTACGTCAATCCGGTGCTCGCGCTGGTCAGTCTCGTCGGCGCGCCGCTCATCGTTACTCCAGTGGTGCAGTTCGGAAAACGGCTGCGCAAGACCACGCACAAGTCGCAGGAGCGGATGGCGGAAATCGCCACGCTGCTCGAGGAAACGATCCGCGGCGTGCGCATCGTGAAGGCGTTCACGATGGAGCCGTTCGAGATCGACCGCTTTCGCGAGGCGACGCGCAAACATCTCCGCTGGAACCTCAGCGCGCAGCGCATCCAGTCGCTCACGTCGCCGGTGATGGAACTGCTGGCCGGCGTGTGCATGGTGGCTTTGTTCGCGTATGCGCAGTCGCGCATCGCGGCCGGCACGCTGACCGGCGGCGAGTTTGCGAGCTTCCTCACCGCGCTTGCGCTGATGTACGCGCCGATCAAGAAGCTCAACAAAGTGAACCTCTCGCTCAACACCGCGCTCTCCGCGGCCGAGCGCGTGTTCCGCATGCTCGACGTCCCGAACGACGTTACCGAAAAATCCGACGCCATCGCGCTGACCGGCGTCGGCAGCGGCATCCGCTACGAGGGTGTCACCTTCACTTATGGCAACGAGCCCGTGCTGCGCAACATCGAGCTCGATGTCGCGCCGGGCGAGATCGTCGCGCTCGTCGGCGGCAGCGGCGCCGGCAAATCGACGCTCGTGAATTTGCTGCCGCGTTTCTACGACGTCACCCAGGGCCGCATTGTCATCGACGACGTCGACGTGCGCGACACGACCTTGCACTCCCTCCGATCGCTCATGGGATTCGTCACCCAGGAAGTGATCCTGTTCAACGACACCGTGCGCAACAACATCGCGTATGGCCGCGCGGATGTCGATGAGGCCGAGGTGATCGCGGCCGCGAAGGCTGCGAACGCGGATGAATTCATCACCAACCTTCCGCAGGGCTACGACACGAGCATCGGTGAGAGCGGCGTGCTGCTTTCGGGCGGTCAGCGTCAGCGTCTCGCCATCGCCCGGGCGTTATTCAAGGATCCGCCGATCCTTATCCTCGACGAGGCCACGTCCGCGCTCGACACCGAATCCGAACGGCTCGTGCAGCAGGCGCTGACGAACCTGATGCGCGGCCGCACCACGCTCGTCATCGCGCACCGGCTGTCCACGATTCGCAGCGCACACAAGATCGTCGTGCTCGACAAGGGCCGCATCGCGGAAGTGGGAACACACGAAGAGCTCCTGGCGCGCCGCGGCGTGTATCGCAAGCTGTACGACCTGCAGTTCGTCGACGACGACCTGGTGAGCCTGCCGGCGCAATGAAGGTCTGGTTCGCCTCGCTCGCCGCATTCCTGGTCATCCGCGTCCTCAGCGCCACGCTGCGCGTCCGTCACGTGCATCCCGAGAACATCGATCACACTCCGCAATACGTCCTCGCGTTCTGGCATCGCCAGATGATGCCCATCCTCGGCACCTCGCGATGGAAGCATCCCATCACCGTAATGGCCTCGCAGTCGAAAGACGGCGACTTCAGTACCGCGACGCTCGGGCGATTCGGAATCAGGACTGCGCGCGGCTCTTCGACACGTGGCGGCGCGAGAGGCCTGCGCACGTTCCTTCGTTCCGCGAAAGAAGGATTCAGCCTCGTGTTCACGCCCGACGGCCCTCGCGGGCCGGCCGGCGTCGTCAAGGACGGCGTGATCTTTGCCGCGCAAGCGTCAGGTGTACCGATCCTACCGATGGCGTTCGCCGCGAAAAAGTACAAACTGCTCCGCACCTGGGACCGCACGATCATCCCGAAGCCGTTCTCGCGAGGTGTGTGCGTCTACGGCGAGCCGATGTTCGTGCCGCGCGACAGCGACATCGCGGAGTGGCGCGTGAAAGTCGAGAACACATTGAACGAACTGACGGCGGAAGCCGAACGATTGGTGAACGAATGATCCATTCCATGACCGGCTTCGGCCGCGCTGCCGGCGCGCTTTCGCCGCGCTATTTCGCCACGGTGACCACCAAGAGCGTCAATCACCGCTACCTCGAAGCCTCGGTGCGCCTGCCCGAATACATGTGGGACATGGAAGCGCCGCTGCGCGCGGTCGCGTCCGAATTTTTCTCGCGCGGCAAGGTCGATCTGTCGATCCGCATTCAGCGCACGCAGCAGCCGGAGTACACGGTGCGCATCAACACGCAGATCGCGAACGTGGTCATCCCGCAGCTCCGCTCCATCGCCGAGGAGCTCGGCCTCGGCACCTCGCTGACCGGCAGCGACCTGATGCGAGTCCCCGATCTGCTGCAGGTCGACGCGGTCGATTCGGAGATCACCGACGAAGAACGCGAGGCGCTCACGATGCTCGTGCGCGAGGCGTTCACGCTCATGCGCGGCATGCGCGAGCGCGAAGGGGAGGCGTTGCGCAACGACATCGCCTTGCGCACGCAGTCGATCCGCACGCTCAGCGAAGAGCTCGCGCGCCATCGCGACGACGTGCGTGCCGAACTCCTGGCGACCTACAAGGCGCGCGTGCAGGAGATCGCCAATGCCGCCGGCGTGAATGTGCCCGAGGAGCGGATCGCGCAGGAAGTGGTGATGATGGTCGAAAAAGGCGACATCGCCGAAGAGCTCCAGCGCCTCGGCCACCACGTCGAGCAGATCGAGAAAGCGATCGCGGCGAAGGAAGCGGCCGGCAAGAAGCTCGACTTCCTGTCGCAGGAAATGATCCGCGAGATCAACACCATGGGCTCGAAGTCGCGCTCGGCGGCCATCCGGACCCTTGTCGTAGAATTGAAAACAGAGGTCGAGCGCATCCGCGAGCAGGTCCAGAATGTCGAGTAACTTCCACCCGGACGGGACGTTGTTCATCGTCTCGGGCCCGTCCGGCGCGGGGAAAACGACGCTGATCAACCGCGTTCGCGAGCAACTGGCGCCGCTGGGGATCGAGCTCTACTTCTCCGTCTCGCACACGACGCGCAAACCGCGGAACGGCGAGATCGCCGGTCAGAGCTATCACTTCGTCTCCGAGGAAGAGTTCGACGGGATGGTGGCGCGGGCGGAATTTCTCGAATGTGCCTACGTTCACGCCAATCGGTACGGGACTTCCAAAGCCGAGGTGGTGGAACGACTTAGCAAGGGTCACGACGTCATCCTGGACATCGACTACCAGGGTGCGAAGCTGATCGCCGATGACCCCGAGCTGAAATCGCGGTCTCTGAACGTTTTCATCTTCCCGCCGTCGCTCGACGTCCTCGAGCAGCGGCTCCGGCAACGCAGCCTGAACAGCGACGAAGAGATCGAGCTGCGGCTCCGGAAAGCGATCGACGAGATCGACAAAGGCAAAGAGTTCTACGAGTACATCATCATCAACGACAACCTCGAGGTCGCGACCGAGTGCCTGAAGGCCGCGATCATCGCCAAGAAATTACAGACACGGACTGCGCTCGAAGCCATCGGCAGGATGGCCGAGCGATTCAAAGAGGAGGATCGCAATGGAAGGACTACCGGAGGGGATTGACAGCAAGTTCCGCTACGTGCTGCTGGTCTCGAAGCGGGCGGAGCAACTGATTCAGGGGGCCATGGCGCGCATCAAGAGCAAGCATGCCAAGCCGACCCGCGTGGCCATGGAAGAAGTGGCGCGCAATCAGGTGAAGTGGCAGCTCACGCCGCCGACCGAAGAGACGACGTCGCTCGACTCGACGGAGTAGTTTTCGCGTCAACGCAATGAACATCGTGCTCGGCGTGACCGGCGGCATCGCGGCGTACAAAACGCCGGAGCTGGTCCGCCGCCTGCGCGATATCGGCGCGGACGTTCGCGTCATCCTGACGCCGAACGCTGCGCGTTTTGTTTCTCCGCTCTCGCTGGCCGCGGTCTCCGATCACGGCGTGATCCTCGAGCAGTGGGGCGATCCGGAGCGCGGCGGCGTCGATCACATCGAGCTCGCGCGCTGGGCGGAGTTGCTGCTCATCGCACCTGCAACCGCAAACTCCCTGGCGAAGCTGGCCATCGGTCTCGCGGATGACGCGCTCACGACGTATGCGCTCGCGCATCGACAGGCGGTGATGGTCGCGCCGGCCATGAACACGCACATGCTCGCGCATCCGACCGTGCTGCAGAACATCGAGACGCTGCGCAAGCGCGGCGTGCTCATCATCGAGCCGGTCGATGGGCTGCTGGCGTGTGGCGAAGAAGGCGCGGGCAAGATGCCGGACGTGCCGGTGCTCGTCGACATCGTGAAAGCGCACTTTCACGTCGACGAAGATTTGAAGGGGCGCAGCATTCTCGTGACCGCGGGGCCGACGCGCGAGCCGATCGATCCGGTGCGCTACATCTCGAACCGTTCGTCGGGAAAGATGGGTTACGCGATCGCGGAGGCGGCCCGGAAGCGCGGAGCGAGCGTGACGCTCGTGTCGGGACCGACGGCGCTCGAAGTGCCGAAAGGCGTCGCACTGACGCGCGTGATTACGGCCGAGGAGATGCATGCGGCGGTGCTGGCGGCGGCGCCGGCGCACCAGATCGTGATCAAGGCCGCCGCGGTGTCGGATTTCGCGGCGCGTACGATTGCCGATCGCAAGATCAAGAAGACCGAGAACACGGAAGAGCTGACGCTGATGCTGAAGCGGAATCCGGACATCCTCTCCGACGTGGCCAAACTCACGCCGCGGCCGTTCATCGTCGCGTTCGCGGCGGAGACCGAGGCGGTCGAGCAGAACGCGCGCGAGAAACTGCATCGCAAGGGTGCGGACCTGATCGTCGCCAATGACGTGAAGGATGCGTCGATCGGCTTCGACTCCGATCAGAACGAAGTCCTCGTGATCGCGGCGGCTGATGGCTCCGCGACGCGCATCGCCAAGTCGGCGAAACGCGAGATCGCGAACCGCCTGCTCGACGTCATCGTTGCGCGGCTGGCGTGACGCGCCACAGCTGCGCCGCCTCGTCTTCGTAGACCAGTTCCATGCCGCCGGTTGCGAATGTTCTTGCGCAGTTGCTTTTGGCGACGAGCAGGTAGCGGATGTCGATGCGCTGCAAACGCTGCGCAATGTCACCGACGAGGATCCGGTTGTACGCGTACGGCCCGAAGTGATCGCCGAGGAGCACTCCGCCGGCATGACCCTTCAACTCCTCGCCGCCGCAGACGTAGATGCGCTCGTTGCCGCCGCGACGGAGGGCGCGGTATTCGGGAACGCGTTGCGCGAGCCACTGCTCGCGCTCCGGCACGACGCCGTTCAACGCAAGGCGATATCCCCCATATGCGAGCCCGGGCGCGATCGCGATGAGTGCCAGCAGAGGAATCGCTTTCGGCCAGCGCGCCGCAACGATCAGCGCGGCCGCGACGCTCATCAGTGGCAGCAGCGGCATCAGGTAGCGCGAGTCCTGCGGCAGAAACGAGAACGCGACGACATACGCGACGCTCAGCGCCACCAGCCAGCGTGCGCGTGTGTCGTGGATGGCCGCAGCGACGATCAGCAACACACACGCGATGAGGAACGGAGTGATCGGTGGCTGTTGGTTCATCCGCTCGCGTGCGAATGTCACGTCCCAGAGCACGCGCAACAATCCGAGCACTCGATCGGTGAATGCGATCGCTCGTGACGGATGCGCCCAGGAGGTATTGCCTAGGAATGGGAAGAATGGATCGCCCGTCTGCGTGGTAATCCAGATCGTCATCGGCAACGCGGCGATGGCGGCGGCAATCGCGAACCCTGCGAGGGAGGATCGGCGCACGATGAGGATGAACAGCGCTGCGACGAGAAAGTACCAGCCGAGGTATTTGACGGCGCAGGCGGTGCCGAGGAGGAAGCCGGCCAGAGCGTGGCGTTCGCGGTCGAGCGCGTAGAAGCCGGCCGCGACGAAGAGCGTCAGCGCGACGTCGACGTAGAGAACCGTCGAGAAATGAATCACGAGTGGACTGCCGAGAAAAATTGCTGCGGCGAGCCAGCCTGCGCGCTCGCCCCATTGCATCAGCAACGCGACAAGAAGGAGCGCTTGCGCGAGCGCCATGAAGTGGGTGGCCACATCTCCGGCCAGGAGAAACGCCGGCACCGAGACCAGTTCGTGCAATACGGGAAAAACAGGGAATCGCAGTTGCGGCAGGAAGTGCAGCGCGCCGTCGCGTGCGAACTCGCGAACGAACGGGAGGTGATACAGCGTCTCGTCGAACGCGATCGGCGGCAGGAGCGCGAGCAGGAACATCGCGACCGCCGTAAGGCCGAAAGCCCATCTGGAGCGATGGGCTCGCAGCCCGTCGACCGCCGTTTGGACGGGCTGAGAGCCCGTCGCTCCAGATAGGAGCACGATCGTCACGATGATGATCGGCACGGGCCGGAGCTGCCCGATCAGCGCGAGGTAAAACATCGCGTGCGCATAAAGCGCGAGTCCGACCGCGCCGCGCAATGCGATCGCTGCGTTCCTGCCGAGCGCAAACGTGCCCGCGCCGATCGCCGTGAGCACGATCAGCGCGAGCACCGCCGCATGTTTTGCGAGGAAGAGGACCAGCACGCGCCGCGTATCATGCACCCATGAACCCGGACCTCCTCCACGAGCTCGCACTGCTCCGCGACCTCGGCTACACGCACCTCGACCTGAGCGCATCGGCGCCCGCGCAGACGGAGACCTTCGCAGCGACGGAAGACACACTCGACGCGTTGCGCCTGGAAACCCACAACTGCAATTCCTGCCGCCTCGCGGGCACGCGCACGAATGTGGTCTTCGGCGTCGGCAATCCGAACGCGGATCTCATGTTCATCGGCGAAGCGCCCGGCCGCGATGAAGACATCAAGGGCGAGCCGTTCGTCGGGCGCGCCGGCCAGTTGCTCACCGACATCATCAAAGCGATGCAGCTCTCGCGCGAACAGGTCTACATCGCGAATGTCATCAAGTGCCGCCCGCCGGAGAATCGCAATCCCGAGCCCGACGAGATCGAACAATGCCGCCCGTTTCTCCGCCGCCAGGTCGCGCTCATCAAGCCGAAGGTAATCGTCACGCTCGGCAAATTCGGCCTGCAGTCGCTGACCGAAAAGAGCTACGCGATCTCCGCCATCCGCGGCCAGTGGCTCGATTACAACGGCATCAAACTCATGCCGACGTACCACCCCGCGTACCTGCTCCGCACGCCGTCGGCGAAGAAGGACGTGTGGGCGGACATGAAGAAAGTGATGGTCGAGCTGGGGATTCCGGTCCCGGCGTGAGCGTGCTACCGAAGAGCGGCCTTTCCGATCGTCAGGATCCCGGCGCCGGCTAGCAAGCCGACCAAAACGATCATCGAAGAGTGCAGCAGCGTCGGAACACCGGGGATTGAAGCAGCGACAACGAGCGGCGGCCGCGAGCTCAGTATAGGCGGCTCACTCGGCTCGTCGGTAAACAGCCAGTAGATCTCGTATGTGTAAGCTCCCGGAGGGAGCGGCCCAAAATGCGCCTGCGCGTTCTGCGGGAATGGCGGTGGGCCAAAGACGCAGCCGTAAAGGGTCACCGTCGTCCGAACTGTCACGCCATCAACGATTGTAGAGACCTGGTTTGAGCACAAACCCGGTACCGAAAATGTCGCATGGATCCGATCCTGATCGGTCGGCGCTGCCGGATTGAAGACCGCAGGAGTTCCCACCTGACCGGCAACGCTGGCTGCAAGCAGCACGGAAACGGACATGAACGACAGAAGTCTTCGCATGCGGCATTGTCTCGTGAAGCAGCAGCATTCCCGCTGCTACCGAAGAGCGGCCTTTCCGATCGTCCATACGCCCACGGCCGCAAGCAATCCGAGCATGAGAATCAGCGTTGACTCCACGAGCGTCGGGACCGGGGGCACTGAAGCAGCGACCACGAGCGGTTGGCGCGAGCGCAGTTCAAGCAGCGGAGGCGGCTCGTCTTCATATTGCAAGTAGATCTCGTATGTGTAAGTTCCCGCAGCGAGCGGTCCAAACACTCCCCGCGCGGTCTGCGAGACCGGTGGCGGCCCGATCACGCATCCATTTAGGTTAGGCTAACCGTTGTGCGAACCGTAGTTCCTTCGACGATCGTAGAGAGATCCGTTCCGCACGTAGCGATGATGGAAAAGGTTGCACGGATCCGATCCAGATCGGTCGGGGCTGCCGGTTCGAAGATGGCAGGACTCCCGCTCTGCCGGCGACACTGATTGCAAGCGTCACGTCAATGGCCATGAACAACAGAAGCCTTCGCATGCGGCATTGTCGCGCGAAGCAGTAGCCCGCATCACGTTTGACATTGCTATCGCGGAAGCGAATGCTTCGCGGCCGATGTCCAACGGTCTCTCCGCCTACGCCGCGATCGCGATTCCGCTCGGCGTCCACGGCACCTTCACGTATGCGATCCCACCCGAGCTGCGCGACGGCGTCCGGCTCGGCTCGCGCGTCGAAGTGCCGCTCGGCTCGAAGCTCACCACCGGCTTCGTCGTCGAGCTGCTCGATTCCGCCGAAGTCGATGCGAAGAAGGTGAAGCCGATCCGCTCGGTGCTCGATGACGAGGAGCCGGCGCTGCTGCCGGAGATCATCGAGCTGTGTCGCTGGGGCGCCGAGTACTACCTCGCGCCGCTCGGCGAAATGCTGCGAGTCGCGTTACCCGCGAACATGGCCGCGCGCGGACGTCGCCAGGCAACACTCAACGCGACGCCGGAGATGATCGAGACGGCGCTGCAGAAGAGACAGATCCTCGACAGCGATCGCGCGCTCCTCGACGAGCTCGCGAAACGACCGTTGTCCGTCAGCGAAATCTTCGAAGAGATGAAAGTCTCGCGCGGCGCGATCGAGCGCCTCCGCGACGCCGGCATCATCGCGCTCGTCGATCGCTTCAAGGACGCCGAAGGCGTGCGCTTCGATCGCTTCGTCGTACTCGAGGCCGAGCCTGCGGGGCTCACCGCGAAGCAGCAGATCGCCATCGATCTGCTGCGCGCGCGCGGCGGCGAGTTGTCCGTGCGCGCGCTCGAACACGCCGGCGTCAGCGCCGCGGTGTTGTCCGCGATCGCCAAGAAAGGAGTCGTGCGCATCGAACGCCGTGCGCGACGTCACACCCTCGACGCGTTCCTGGCCGGCCTGGACGGCGCGAGCGTCGGCGAGATTCGCCACTCCGCCGAACAACGCGCCGCCATCGACGCCGTGCGCGCGACCCTGGGCACGTTCGCGCCGTTCCTGCTGGTCGGTGTCACGGGCTCGGGGAAGACCGAGGTCTATATCGAGCTGATGAGGGATGTGGTGAAGCGGGGAGAGCAGGCGTTGCTGCTCGTGCCCGAGATCTCGCTCACGCCGGTCTTTGCGGCGCGCCTCAAGGAACGATTCGGCGATCGCATCGCCGTGCTGCACAGCAACCTCTCCGCGAGTGAGCGTTTCGATCAATGGTGGCGCGCGCGGCGCGGCGAAGTGGACGTCGCTATCGGCCCACGTTCCGCGCTGTTCACGCCGTTCCAGCGCCTCGGCCTCATCGTCGTCGACGAGGAAGGCGATGGCGCCTACAAGCAGGAAGAGACGCCGCGCTACAACGCGCGCGACCTCGCGGTCGTGCGCGCGCAGAACCGCAAGATTCCCGTGATTCTCGGATCCGCGACGCCCTCGCTCGAATCACGCGACAACGCCGCGCGCGGCAAGTACACGCTGCTGCAGATGAAAAGTCGCGTCGAAGCGCGTCCGCTCCCGGAAGTAGAAATCGTTGACTTGCGCAAAGAGCGGGCGGAGAAGGAAGACAAGGGCTTCGTAATCTTCAGCAGCCGATTGAAGGAAGCGTTGCGCGAGACGTTCGAAGCAAACGAGCAGGCGATGATCCTCATCAATCGCCGCGGCTACGCGCCGTACCTGCTGTGCCGCGAATGCGGTCATGAGTTCCGCTGCCGCGACTGCAGCGTCACGCTCACCGTGCATCAGCGGTGGAACATGCTCATTTGCCACTACTGCGGACTGAGCAAGCCGATGCCCGCGCGTTGCCCATTGTGTTCCGGCGAAGTGCTGCAGCCGATCGGCTTCGGCACGGAGAAAGTCGAAGAGCGTTTTCGTCGCGATTTTCCGGACGTGGCCGTGGACGTCATGGATCGCGACTCGACGCGCAAGAAGGGCTCGCTCGTGGCGATCCTCGACCGTTTCCGCCGCGGCGACACACGCACGCTGATCGGTACGCAGATGCTGAGCAAGGGACATCACTTCCCGAACGTCACCCTCACCGGCGTCCTCAACGCCGACTCCATCCTCGGCTACCCCGACTTCCGTTCCGCGGAGAAAACGTTCTATCTGCTCACGCAGGTCGCGGGCCGCTCGGGGCGCGGCGAGCTGCGCGGGAAGGTGATGATCCAGACTGCGTTTCCATCGCATTACGCCATCCAGCATGCCATTCGCCACGACTACGAATCGTTCTACGAAGCGGAGATCCAGTTTCGCAAGACGTTTCACTATCCGCCGGTGACGTCGATGATCGCGATCCTGTTCCGCGGTGAGAATCTCGTCGAGGTCGAGCGCGCCGCGAACGAGTGCGGGCGCTTGCTCGAACAAGCGGTCGAGCCGCTCGCCGGCACGCGCATTCAGGGTCCCGCTCCCGCGCCGATGGCGCGCATCAAAGGAGTGTGGCGCTACCAGATCCTGTTGCGCTCGCCGCAACGCACCGGACTGCGTCGTGCCGTCGAGTCGGTGATGCATTCTCGTAAACTCAAAGGCGTGGACGTCGCCATCGACGTCGATCCGATTAACATCCTTTGATGTTCCTCGCGGAGATGGTCTTCGCAACACGCCTCCTCGGTCTCGTTGCCGGAGAGCAGTCCCTCCAGATCCAGGTTGAAGATCCAGTGCGTCGTGTCGAGGTTCATCGCGACGGCCAGCGCATCGCGTCGCTGCATCAACCGCCGTGGATTGCGCAGATCGATCTCGGGCTGGAGCTCGAGCCGCACGAGTTGACCGTGGTCGCGTTCGATGCGGAAGGCCGCGAGGTCGGCCGCGACACGCAAGCGCTCAACGTCGCGCGTCCGGCCGCGGAGCTCGGAGTGCTTCTCGATCGCGACGCCAAAGGACAGATGACGGCGTCCATTCGATGGGGACACTTCGCGCATCAGGCGCCGACGAAAGTAATCGTCAAGCTGGACGGCCGCGTCGTCAGCAAGGGTCACGTGATCTCCGCGGTGCCGCTCGGCAATGTAGACGCGTCGAAGATTCACGTGCTCGCGGTCGAGGCGTCGTTCCGCGACGGCATCACATCGCGCAGAGAGATCGCGTTCGGCGGCGGCTTTTCGGAACAGATGCCGGCGGAGATGACGCCGGTCGCGGTGCGGCAACGGAAGAACGCGCCGCATGTTCGAGCCGGTTGCTTCGCAACCGCAAGCGGGCCGTTGCCCGAGGCAACGGTGGAAGACCGCGCGGGTTCCGCGTTCTTCATCCTCAACGGCAAACCGCGTCTCGCGCGGAACCGCGACATCGGAGCGCGTCGCGGCGAAGACCTCTTCGCGTTACACAAGACCGACATCGAAGTGGTGAACCCCGTCCCGGAACTGATTCGCCGCGACGATGGCGTGACGCGGCTCTTCGACTTCCGCACGGTGCCCGGCGCCCGGGGAACACGACGCCTGGTGATGTCATCGCGCACGCCGTTCGGACCGGCACGTGTGACTGATGCCGTCGGTGCCGCGGCGTTACGGGCGCTCCGCGGCGGCAAGCGCCGCGTGGTGGTGGTGGTCATCGGCGATATGGCGGCCGCCGATCGCAGCGTGCACACTCCGCCGGTGATGCGCCGCTACCTCGAGCGCGTCGGCGTGCCGCTCCGTGTGTGGTCGCTCACCGGTCCGCGGCCCGATCTCACCGCGACGTGGGGCCCGGTCATCGACGTGTCCACTCCTGCCGCGCTGCTCGCGGCGACATCGGACCTGCGGACGGAGCTCAACTCGCAGCGTGTGGCATGGCTGCCGGTTTCGCCGCTGGAGGCCTTCCGCGTCCGTGCGAGTGACGACTGCGCGTTCGTGCCGCTTGCCGGCGACCTCACGCCATCGGATCGCGCCGCATCGGCTCGCTGAGCTGTACCAGTCCTTCGTACAACTGCTCGTCGATGTCGGGTTCGATCTCGCGGATCATCGGTACCAGCTTCTGGACGTGCTGGATGACCGCCAGCATCGCGGCCCACAGCGGCTCGCCGTTCGAGCGCTCGAATGTCTGAAACGGAAAGCGCTTGCCGAACGTGTGCTGGTCGGTGGAGTTCAGATGCGTCACAGCCTGATTGATCGTCCAGTGGATGCGGGAGCCGAGGTCGTTGGGGGGATGCGGGTGGCCACGGTGGTGACGGGCGACGGCGCCGACGCGATCGATGGCGCGGCAGAGCGCGCGGAACTCCGCCTCGAGCGCGGGATGGCGCGGATCGCTGGCGGCGAGATCGGAGTAGGGCAGCCACATCTTCTCGATGCGGCGGCGCAGCTCGGTGTCGAGCTTCTGCACCATCCACGGCAAGGCCGGGATGTGACGCATGCGCTCGTTCTCGGCGTGCGATTCGAGCAGGCTCGTGCGCGCGGCGCCGGTCACTGGCGGCGAAGGTGGATCAGTTGCCAGCATGGACATTTCTTTGTTAGGGTCACGCGCGACATGAGCGCCGACCCGACGCAGTTTGACGAACCCATTCTCAGGATCCGGCGCCGAATCGAAGAACTCTCCGCGATGGAAGCCGAGCCCGCTACCCAGGCTGAGATCGCCGAGCTCGAATCGAAGCTTACCAAAGTATCCGCCGAAATCTATTCGAACCTCACCCCGTGGCAGAAGACGCTCGTGGCGCGTCATCCGCAGCGGCCGTACACACTCGACTTCATCAATCTCCTGATCGAGGAGTGGGGCGAGATCGCCGGCGATCGCAAATTCGCCGACGATCCCGCCATCGTCGCGGGCTTCGGACGCTTTCGCGGCATCCCGGTCTGCGTGATCGGACATCAAAAAGGCCGCAATACAAAAGAGAAGATCATCCGCAACTTCGGCCAGCCACGCCCGGAGGGATTCCGCAAGGCGCTGCGGGTGATGAAGCTCGCCGAGAAGTTCAAGTTGCCGATTCTCACGTTCGTCGATACGCAAGGCGCGTATCCCGGACTCGGTGCGGAAGAACGGGGGCAGGCCGAAGCGATCGCGGTGAATCTCCGCGAGATGGCGGCGCTCGAAGTGCCGGTGATCGTGACCGTGATCGGCGAAGGCGGCAGCGGCGGAGCACTGGCACTCGGCGTTGGCGATCGCGTGATCATGCTCGAGCACGCGGTGTATTCGGTCATCTCGCCCGAAGGCTGCGCCGCGATCCTGTGGAAGAATTCCTCGGCCGCCCCGGACGCCGCAGCCGCGATGAAGATCACGGCGCAGGACCTCAAGAAATTCGGCATCATCGACGAGATCGTGCCCGAGCCCTCGGGTGGCGCGCACAGCGACCCCGCCGCGGCCGCGGCGCTCCTCGCGCCAACGCTCGAGAAAGCGATTCGCGAACTGCAGAAGTTGAAGCCGCCGGCGCTACTGGATGAGCGGTATAAGAAGTTTCGGAAGATGGGCGTGTTCGAGAAGTAGTCTCGAGTCGCAAAGGCTCTCTGTGCCCTCTGTGTTCTCTGTGGTTGAGCGATTCACCACAGAGGACACAGAGCGCAGATCATCCAAACTGCGCTACCCTCGAACCCGCCCGTGATCCACGACCTCTGGACCCTCGCCGACGCGCCGCCGGACAATCCTCGGATTCCCATCGCCAACGCGACGCTGCGCGCCCTCATGATCCGGCGCGGCGTATCCGATGAAGAGTCGTTCCGGCGTTTCGTGGCGCCCGCGATTGGCGATCTGCACGACCCTTCGACCATTCACGGGATGGATCATGCGTGCGAGCGCATCGCGCGCGCCGTTCGCGATAACGAAGGCATCGTCATCTACGGCGACTACGACGTCGATGGCGTGACATCGATCGTGCTTTTGCAAACGGTCCTGCGATCGCTCGGCGCGGATGCCGGATTCGTCGTGCCGCATCGCCTCGTCGACGGCTACGGCCTCAAGATGGAGGTGCTCGATCGCGTGCTTGTCGAGCGCAACATAAAGCTCGTGATTACAGTCGATTGCGGCATCACCAGCGTCGAGCCGGTGCACCGCGCCATCGAGCGTGGCATCGACGTCATCATCACGGATCATCACCTTCCGCCGGGCACTTTGCCCGACGCCGCGGCCGTGCTCAATCCGAAACAGCCGGACTGCGCGTATCCGTTCAAAGAGCTGGCGGGTGTCGGCGTCGCGTTCAAGCTCTGCTGCGAGCTGCTCCGCCGCCACGGCAAGACGATGTCGATCGAGTCGCTGCTGAAGATTGCGGCGATCGGAACAGTGGCCGATGTCGCACCGCTGATCGGCGAGAACCGCACGATTACGTCGCTCGGACTGGCCGGTCTCGCGGACGTGCGCAATCCCGGTTTGCGTGCGTTGCTCAAGCGCCTCGGCCTCGCCGGACGCGGTCTACGAGCCGTGGATGTCGGCTTCAAGATTGGACCGCGCATCAACGCCGCGGGACGGCTCGCCTCCGCGAATACAGCCATCGATCTTTTCGCCGCTCCCGACGAAGAAGCGGCGCTCGCAATCTGCAGCGAGCTCGATCGGATGAACGTCGAGCGGCAGCAGATCGAGATTCAGGTGCGCGAGGCTGCGGAACGTCAGATCGAAGGCGGCGAGCGCATCCTGATCCTCGCCGGCGAAGCGTGGCACCGCGGCGTCCTCGGTCTGACTGCCGGCCGCATCGCGCAGCGCTATCACCGGCCGGCGCTGGTGATGACGATCGAAGACGATACGTGCGTCGGCTCCGGCCGCAGCATTCCCGCCGTCGATCTGCACAGCGAGCTCGATGCGGTGCACGACCTTTTCACACACTTCGGCGGCCACGAGTTCGCGTGCGGTTTCTCGTTCGCCGCGAAAAATCTCGACGGGTTACGGCGTCGATTGCACGAGCGTTTCGCACGCTTCGACGAATCGGTGTTCCGGCGCGAGGCGCACGTCGACGCCTCACTCACGCTCGGCGAGATCGATTCCGAGTTCATGTCCACGCACGAGATGCTGCAACCGTTCGGTGCGGGCAATGCGCAGCCGCTGTTTCTCGTCCGCGATGTGACGGTCACCGGCACGCGCACATTCGCGGAGGATTGCTGCGAGCTGACGCTGCAGGATGCGACGGGGCGGGGAGTCGCGGTGCTGTGGCCGAGCGTGAAGCAGCTCGGCAGCGAGGTCGTGAAGGGACCGGTCGATCTGCTCGTGCACCTCGAGCCGGATAAGTGGACCGGCGTGAAGTTGAACGTTGTAGACGCTATGGAGTGCGGCGGCAAAGCCGCCGCTTCGGAAAGCGTCGGCTAGCGCCTCCGCACTCCATAGGGCGCTTAGCGCATCTGGATGGCGGGTTTTACGTAGCCGCGGTGGCACGTCGTGCAGTTCACCGTGGCTTCGCTCGTGTCGATGTTCTCCATCTTCGCGAGCTGGTCGTTGATCTCGCGCGTCAGCACGATCATCTCGCGCGCGGCGAGCTTCGGCCGTTTCTCGTCCGCGTCGAAGCGGTCCTCCACGTGGCAGTGATCGCACATGACGCCGAGGGCCTGGCTGTAGCCGGCGTCCATGATGCGGAGGAAGCGGGCGGCAGGGACGTCCTTCAGCAACTTGACGTTCTTGAAGACCTGACCGGCGGGCAACTTCTCCTTGCCGGCGATCTCGGCCAGGATCCTCTTCACCTCGGGATCGTCGTCCGGAGCGGCAACTGGCGCGAACAGCAGGATGGACGCGGCAAGCAGGGCGGCACGGCGCATGGAAACATCCTACGGCGCACACCGGAACGAATCCGGTTGCGAAGGTGTTACGTCGCAACGACATGCAGCGCACCGTCCGAGCTCTCCGCATCGCGCTGCCGATCCTGTTCGTCGCATTCATCGCCGTTCTCTACGTCAGTTGGGACCGCTCGCGCACGCCGCAACGGCGGACGCCCGCGCAGCCCGTGACGTCGACGCAGCGCCCGCTGGATGATCCGCAGGCCGAGGGGCGTGCGTTTCGCGACGTGCAGACGATTGGCGGACGGGTCGTGTCCGAGATCGTGGCTACGCGCGTGGTCTCGTTCAAGTCGGGCTGGACCACACTCGAAGGCGTGACCCTTACGCTCTATCGTCAGAACGGCCTCACGTATGTCATCGCCTGCCCGTCAGCGGAGTTCAACAGCACGACCAAAGAAGCGGAGGCAAAGGGCGGGGTGCGCGTGACGTCGAGCGACGGCATCGAGATCCGCACCGCCGAGATTCGGTACGACGGCGTGCGCTTGTCGAACGACATCCCGGTCGAGTTCCGCGTCGATCGCTGGAACGGCAACGCGGGCGCGCTCGATCTCGACGTGCCGGGCGAAACGCTTCGCCTGCACAAGAACGTGACGGCCACGATGACCGCGGCGTCGCCCGCCGAGGAGCCGATGACGTTGCGCGGCGCGGAGAGTCTCTTCAAGCGCCGCGACAACACCGTCGAGTTCAAAGACAAAGTGGAGATGGACCGAGGCGTCGACAACCTGCGCGCCGACTTCATGATCGGCCGCTTCACGCAGGACCGGAAGCAGCTCATCGGCGTCGAAGGCAACGGCAACGTCGTGATCGTGATGTCGGCGAAAGTTGCGCCGGGCGAAGACTTCGGCGGTCGCAAGGAGATCACGGCCGACGCGTTCAATACCGAGGTGGGACCGGATGGCCGCATCAGCGCGATCAATGCGATCAGCCAGGCGAACATGGTGCACGCGATCCTCGACGGTCCGCCGAAGCGCGACATGGTCGCGCGCGCAGTGCGCATCGCCATCGCCAATCGCTCCGTGAGCGAGATCAAGGCGAACTCGCAGGTCGTGATGAAAGAGCTGGGCGCGGAGCCGCGGCAGATCAATACAGAGAGCATGACGGTGCGGTTCGATGCTGTCACGCGCCGCGCACGATCCGCGTATCTCGAAGGCGCGTTCCGCTATCAGGATCCGAAGAACACCGCCACCGCGTTCCGCGCGAACTACGACATCGCGGGCGACAAGATCGTGCTGACCACCGATCCGGGCTGGCAGGCCACGGTCGTCGCCGACGGACAGACGCTGAAGGCGAAGCAGATCGAGTTCTCGCCGCGCGCGCAGACGGCGCATGCATGGGGCTCGGTGATCGCGCAGCTCGTGTCGAAAGGGAAGGCCGGTGGTGGTCCGTCCGCGGACGCCACGAACCTGTTTCCCTCGGGCAAGCCGGTATTCGTGAATGCGGATGATCTGGTGATGCGGCAGGCGCAGAAGGTCGCGCAGTTCACCGGCAATGTGAAGGCGTGGCAGGACAGCAACACCATGCTCTCGGACGAACTGCAAGTGGTCGGCAACGGCGAACAACTCATCGCGCGCGGCAACGTGCGCACGCTGCTTTACAACACGACGGCCGAAACGGCGAAGGCGGCCGAGGCGCGGAAAACGCCGATGCAGTCGACGAGCGAGCAACTCATCGCCCGACGCAACGAGCGCCGCATCGAGCTCCTCGGCAAAGTGACGCTGCGCGACGAAACGCGCACGCTGAAATCCGAAAAAGCGACTCTCTTTCTCGACGAGGCGCGCAAGATCCAGCGCATGGAAGCGGAGACGAACGTGACGGTCGTCGAAGCCGCGACGGGGCGGAAAGGCGCGGGCAACAAAGTCATCTACCAGGTCGACAAGAAGATGATCTACATGTTCGGCAAGCCCGCCACGATCACCGACAAAACGGGCGACCTCGCCGGCGAACAGATCGTGTTCGACCTCACGCGCGATCGCGTGCACATCCTCAGTCCGGAAGGGCAGACGAAGGGGACGTATAAGCAGGAGAGTCGATAAGGCAGTACCTCGAGAGGCAGTACCTCGGGTTCCTCGGAGTACCTCGGGTTCCTCGGAGGAGAGTGAGGCGGTTTCCCTCCGAGGTACTCCGAGGAACGCCGAGGTACTCCGAGGAACCCGAGGAACTGGTTCTGATACTCTCCGCGCGCATGGCTGATGCCACGGAAAAGGCCGCGCCGCTCTGTCTCGCGGCGCAGCATCTCCTCAAGGTTTATCGAGGGCGGAAGGTCGTTCGCGACGTTTCCGTCGAGATCCGCCAAGGCGAGATCGTGGGCCTTCTTGGACCCAACGGCGCCGGCAAGACCACGACGTTCTACATGATCGTCGGGCTGGTGCGGCCGGACGGCGGCACCGTCACGCTGGGCGAGGACGACATCACCGAGCTGCCGATGTATCTGCGCGCGAAGCAGGGCATCAGCTATCTGCCACAAGAGGCTTCGGTTTTTCGCAAGCTCACCGTCGAAGAAAACTTGCTGGCGGTGTTCGAGACCCAGCGCCTGCCGCGCGCGGAGCGCGAAGCGCGCACGAACGGGCTGCTCGAGGAGTTCGGCATCACGCACATCGCGCGCAATCGGGCCTATGCGTTGTCGGGGGGAGAAAGGCGGCGCGTAGAGATCGCGCGCAGCCTCGCGATCAATCCGGCATTCATATTGCTTGATGAGCCGTTTGCAGGAATCGATCCAATCGCAGTCTTCGAAATTCAACGAATCGTTTCGCAACTGCGCGCCCGTGGGATCGGGATCCTCATCACGGACCACAACGTGCGGGAAACATTGAAGATCACCGATCGCGCTTACATCATCAAGGAAGGCGAGATCTTCCGGCAGGGAGCGCCGGAGAGCCTCTCGTCCGACGCCGAAGTCCGGCGCATCTACCTGGGCGAGACATTCAATCTAAACTGAGCGAGGAAGGTTTTCGGCAGCAGAAGTCTTAACCATGGCCCTTGAACAAAAGCTTCACCTCAAACTCAGCCAGAAGCTGATCATGACGCCGTCGCTGCAGCAGGCGATCAAACTGCTGCAGCTCTCGAAGCTCGAGCTTCAGGAAGTCCTCAATCAGGAGCTGCTCGAAAATCCGCTGCTCGACGAGTCGGCGGAAGAAGCGAAGACCGAAGAGACGCAGGCCGAGGAGACGAAGGCCGAGAACGAGTCTGAAGAAGCGAAGAAGACCGAGGTCAAGGAAGAGAAGGAGAAGGATTCCTTCGACGAGATCGACTACGACGCTTACTTCCAGGACTACATCGAATACGGTTACAACCCGCGCGGGATGGGGGAGGAGCACGAAGAGTTCCCCATCGAGAACACGCTCACCCGTCCGCCGAATCTCGCCGATCACCTGACGTGGCAGTTGTCGATGTCGGACGCGTCGCCGCGCACGAAGGAGATCGCGCAGTTCATCATCGGCAACATCGACGAGGATGGCTATCTCCGCGCCAGCAACGACGAGATCATGGCCTCCGGCGGCTACGAGGCCGAAGAAGTCGAGACCGCGGTCAGAGCCGTGCAGTCGCTCGATCCGATCGGTGTCGGCGCGCGCGATCTGCGCGAATGCCTGCTCCTGCAGCTCGGATTCCTCGAAGTCGACGCGCCGCTGGTCGAGATCATCGTCCGCGATCACTGGGACGAGTTCATGCAGCGCAAGTTCGTCCCGCTCGCGAAGACCCTCGGCATCGACATGAAGACGCTCGAGGGCATCGTCGAGATCATCAAGCACCTCGATCCGAAGCCAGGGAGGAAATACTCCAATGAGCGAGCGATCTACGTCGAACCGGATGTCTACGTGCACAAAGTTGGGGACGAGTACGTGATCGTGCTCAACGAGGACGGCATGCCCAAGCTGCGCATCAACAGCAGCTATCGCGGCATGCTCAACTCGATGGACTCGAAGCAGGACGGCGAGACGGTCAACTACATCAAGGACAAGATCCGCTCCGCGGTGTGGCTCATCAAGTCACTCGACCAGCGGCAGCGCACGATCTACAAAGTGGCCGAGTCGATCGTCAAGCATCAGCGCGAGTTCCTGGAGAAAGGCATCGACTACCTCCGCCCGCTCGTGCTGCGCGACGTGGCCGACGACATCCAGATGCACGAGTCGACCGTGTCGCGCGTCGTCTCGAACAAATACATGCACACGCCGCGCGGCCTGTTCCTGATGAAGTACTTCTTCCACAGCGGAATCGATTCCGACACGGGCGAGGACATCTCGTCCCTCACCGTGAAGAAGAAGATCCAGAGCTTCATCGAGAACGAGGACCCGCGCAAACCCCTCAGCGACTCCAAGATCATGAAGATCCTGAACGACGAGGGGATCAACATCGCCAGGCGGACCGTGGCGAAGTATCGCGACGAGCTGAACATCCCCTCGTCGACGGACCGCAAACAAATCTTCTAGTACAGAGGTGTCGTGACATGGCAACCGAAATTTCGGGTCGTAACTACGAGATCCCTCCCGACGTCCGCAACATGGTCGAGAAGAAGCTGGCCAAGATCCAGGAGCGCCTCTTCGACGACGTGATCGACGTGCGCGTGGTGCTGCAGGTGGAGAAGTACCGCAACATCTGCGAGGTGCTGATCACCGGCAAAGAGCACGACGTCAAGACGGTGCAGGAGTCGGACGAGTCGATGCAGGACGCGGTCAACTCGGCCATGGACCACCTGAAGCGCCAGGCGCAGAAGAACCGCAAGAAGATCCGCGATCATCACCGCAAGGACGGCAACGGCCGCGACGTCACGCAGTGGGCCGTGCAGGTCCTCGAACCGGGGCAGATGCGCGACGACACGGATGCGCGCGCGCCGCGCATCGTGAAGACGAACAACATCCAGATCCGCCCGATGTCGATCGAGGAAGCCGCACTGCGTCTCGACGACTCGAAGAACGAGTTCAT
>Ga0196977_1000259_pt1 | contig 30893 bp, 23 predicted proteins | sample S3v_1013CmetaG_FD_148634 | JGI IMG/M metagenome (GOLD analysis project Ga0196977, IMG submission 148634) | Soil microbial communities from Anza Borrego desert, Southern California, United States - S3+v_10-13C | ecosystem: Environmental > Terrestrial > Soil > Desert | place: USA: California... | reverse complement strand
CCGTGAGCCTGTAGGGGTCGGCCGGCAACTCCGGCAGCGTGTAGTTGCCCCCGCCCGAGGTGGTCGTCTCGCGCACCTCCCCCGTGTCGAGGTTGGTGGCCGTGACCCTCGCGCCCGCCACGACGGCCCCGCCCGGGTCTGTGACCGTGCCGGTGATCGACCCGCGGTCGCTCTGGCCGAAAGCAGGGGGCGCGGAGGCGAGGGCCAACGCGCACAGGACGAGCGCCAGAAGCTTACTGGACTTCATTTGTATTCCTCCGAAACCCCACCAGACCGAAGGCAGAAGGCAGAACAAATCCGAAGCGACGGGCGCGCGAGCCGGCGACTGACACGCCGCCCGACTCCGGCCGCCGGCTTCAGGGACACCGAAGCGCGCCGGCCGCCGCGCCGTTTCAAATCCTCGCGTAAAACTGTCGTTCCGAAATGCTGGGCTGCCGGGTAACCGTTAGAATTCGCGTGCGTAAACGGTTAAATATGAAGCGACTTATAGCAAGAGGGGTGTGGGTTGTCAACAAATATTTCCCCGCGGGTCGTAATCTAACACGGCCCGCGGCGGCCGACGCGTACGGGGCCGTACCCGGCCGGCGTCGGCGCGGGCGGGCCGGGTCTTCGAGGCCGACGACCCTCGGCCTCCCCCGCGCGTCCTGAAGTTTCGCGGCCAGCGCGAACATCTCTTTGGCGCGCGCGGGCTCGCCGAGCCGGCCGTAGGCGATGCCGAGTTGGTAGTGCGCCTTCGCGTCGCGCGGGGCGCGCGGCCTCTTCCCCTCCCCCTGCTGCGGGTCGCGTTGGTTCCCGACATGGCGTGAATCGTGAGCGAGGTGGGCGACGAATCTGCGCGGCGACGCCCGCGCCGCCCGCTTTCGCGTATCGCACGGAGGCGCGGCGGCGCGCGTCAACTTCGGCCCGGGCCGCCTGTTTGACAGGCCCGTTCGGCGCGGACTAGCATCGAAGCTCTCCGCCCGTCCGCCTCTTCAGTTTATTCTGAGACGGAAGTATTTATACCGGCCCGCAAACATTCGTCATCTTAATCCGGATGAGCAGGACTCGCGGTCACACCTTGAAGCTTTCGTGCCGCCTCTGGCTGGTGGCGCTGGCCGTCGCCGCGCCCGTCTGCGCCGCGCACGCGCGACAGCAAACGCCCGCCCCGCCCCCCGCGCGGCCGGGCCGCTCCTACGACACCGGGCCTCCGACAAAAAGGCCCCCGGCCTCGGCCCCGCGCGCGCAGTCGCCCGTCACCTTCACGGAGGCCGCCGCCCGGCGCGGCATCACCTTCCGCCACGCGGCCTCGCCCACCTCGCAGAAGTATCTACCGGAGACGATGGGCGGCGGCTGCGCGCTCTTCGATTACGACAACGACGGCCGCCTCGACCTCTTCTTCACCAACGGCGCGGCCCTCTCCGACCCGATGCCGAAGGGCGCGCGGCCCGACAAGCGCGACCCGCGCTTCTGGGATCGACTTTATCGCCAGCGGCCCGACGGCACTTTCGAGGACGTGACCGAGCGCGCGGGCGTCCGCGGCGAGGTCTACTCGATGGGCGCGGCCGCCGCCGACTACGACGGCGACGGCTGGGTCGATCTCTACGTCACCGGCTACGGCGGCGCGACGCTCTTCCGCAACCGCGGCGACGGCACCTTCGAGGACGTGACGCGCCGGGCCGGCGCCGCCGTGCCGGGCTGGACGACGAGCGCCGGCTGGCTCGACTACGACGCGGACGGCCGCCTCGACCTCTTCGTCCTGCGCTACATGGAGTGGGACTTCGAGCGCGGCGCGCTCTTCTGCGGCGACCCGGCCGTGCGCGCCTACTGCCACCCCGACAACTTCAAGGGCGCGACCAGCGTCCTGCTCCGCCAGCGGCCCGACGGCACCTTCGAGGACGCGAGCCGGCAGGCGGGCGTGGCCGACCCTTCGGGCAAAGCTCTCGGCGTCGCCTTCGCGGACTTCGACGGCGACGGACGCACCGACATCTTCGTCGCCAACGACAGCGTCGCGCAGTTCCTCTACCGCAACCGCGGCGACGCCACTTTCGAGGAGACGGCGCTCGTGGCCGGCGTCGGCTACGACGAGAACGGCAAGACGTTCGCCGGGATGGGCGTGGACGCGGCCGACTACGACAACGACGGCCGGCCCGACGCCTTCGTCACCGCGCTCTCGAACGAGACTTACCCGCTCTTCCGCAACACGGGCGAGTGGACTTTCGCCTACGCGACGAACACCTCGGGCGTCGGGCAGATCACCATCACCTACTCGGGCTGGGGCGCGCGCTTCGCCGACTTCGACAACGACGGCCGCCGCGACCTCTTCGTCGCGCAGGGGCACGTCCTCGACACCGTCGAGAAGACGAGCAGCCACCTCACCTACCGGCAGACGCCGCTGCTGATGTGGAACACGGGCAGGGGGTTCGCCGACGTGTCGGCCACGGCGGGGCCGCCCCTGCGCGCGCCGCTCGCGGCCCGCGGCGCGGCCTTCGGCGACGTGGACAACGACGGCGACACCGACGTGGTGATCGCGCAGACCGACGGCCCGCCCGCGCTGCTCGTCAACGGCGGGACGAAGAACCGCTGGCTCGGCCTCGCGCTCGCCGGCGCGAAGGGCAACCGGCAGGGCTTGGGCGCGCGCGTGACCGTGGTGGACTCGTCCGGCGCGCGGCAAATCTTCGACGTGAGCGCGGCCGGCAGCTACCTCTCTTCGAGCGACCCGCGCGTCCTCGTCGGGCTCGGCGGCGCGGCCGGCGTCCGCTCCGTCGAAGTCCGCTGGCCGGGCGGGCGGACGCAGAAACTCGACGGCCTCGCGCTCGACAGGTACACGACCGTCAACGAGAAGTGATGAGGCCCACGCTTTCGACGAGCGCCGCCCGCGCCGACCGGCCGAAGCCGCCGGCCGCGGCCGTCGTCTTGCTCGCCCTCGCGCTCGCCCTCGCGCCCGCGCCGCTCTGCGCGCGTCAGGGCGGCCCCGCCGGCCGGCAGCCGCAGACCTCGCAGGGGATGGGCGTCTCGACGGGGACGGGGCTGGTCTCGGCCACGCCGCGCACCGTCGGCGTCACCGACCCGAAGGCCCCGCGCGTCTTCGAGGACGTGACGGCGCGCACGGGCCTCGCCGCCTTCCGCCACCGCTCCGGCGGCGCGGCCAAAGACTACATCGTCGAGACCGCCTCGGGCGGCGTCGCCGTCTTCGATTACGACGGCGACGCCCGCCCCGACATCTACCTCCTCAACGGCTCGACCATCAACGCCGAGCGCGGCAGGGAGAAGCCGCCGCGCGCCGCCCTCTTCCGCAACCTCGGCGGCTGGAAGTTCGAGGACGTGACGGAGCGGGCCGGCGTGGCCAACGAGCGCTGGGGCATGGGCGTCGCCGTCGGCGACTTCGACAACGACGGCCGGCCCGACCTCTTCGTCTCCAACTTCGGCGTCTCGCGCCTCTACCGCAACAACGGCGACGGCACGTTCACCGACGTGGCCCCGCGCGCGGGCGTCGCCCGCAAGGGCTGGTCAACGGGCGCGAGCTTCGGCGACTTCGACGCGGACGGCCGCCTCGACCTCTTCGTCCCCGGCTACGTCGAGTTCGACCTCGACCGCCTGCCGCCGAACCCTTCGGAGGCGGCCCGCGCCGGGGGCGAGGCGCAGAACTACTGCCGGTTCCGCGGCCTGCCCGTGCTGTGCGGCCCGCGCGGGCTGAAGGGCGAGCCCGACACGCTCTACCGCCAGAAGCCCGACGGCACTTTCGAGGACGTGAGCGAGCGCGCGGGCGTCGGCGACGCGGCGCGCTCCTACGGCTTCTCGTCCGCGTGGGTTCACGCGAACGAAGACGAGCGGCTCGACCTTCTCGTCATCAACGACTCGACCCCGAACCAGCTCTACCTCAACCTCGGCGGCGGCAAGTTCGAGGAGGCCGGCTTCGCCTCGGGGCTCGCCGTCAACGAGAACGGGCTGGAGCAGGCCGGCATGGGGCTCGGCGTCGGCGACTTCGACAACGACGGGCGGGTGGACTTCTACGTCACGAACTTCTCCGACGACACCAACACGCTCTACCGCAACGACGGCGAGGGCAACTTCTCCGACGTTTCCTTCCGCGCCGGGCACGGCGAGGTGACCGTGCCCTTCCTCGGCTGGGGCGCGAGCTTCCTCGACTTCGACAACGACGGCTGGAAGGACTTGCTCGTCGCCAACGGCCACGTCTACCCCGGCGTGGACGCGCAGCCGTGGGGGACGAGCTACGCGCAGCAGTTGCTCCTGTTTCGCAACGCGGGCGCGGCCGGCCGCTTCGAGCGGGTCGGGGCCGCGCCGGGCACCGCGCTCGCCGCGGCGTGGCCCGCGCGCGGCCTCGCCGTCGGCGACCTCGACGGCGACGGCCGCCTCGACGCCGTCCTCAACAACATCGACGCGGCCCCGGCCGTCCTGCGCAACGTCGCCGAGACCAAACACCACTGGCTGCGCCTGCGCCTCGCCGGCGACCCGGCCCGCCGCAGCCCGCGCGACGCGACGGGCGCGCTCGTCTACGTCACCGCCGGCAAACTGCGCCAGCGCGCAGACCTCGTCAGCGGCGGCGGCTACGCCTCGCAGAACGAGCCGCTCGTCTCCTTCGGCCTCGGCGCGGCGACGAAAGTGGACAAGCTCGAAGTGCGCTGGCCCGACGGCTCGAACGAAACCTTCGGCGTGCCCGCTCTCGACCGCACCCTCACGCTGACGCAGGGCAAAGGCGGCAAGTAGTTTCGAGTTCGAGTTTCGAGTCAAAGACAAAACGGGGCCGCGGGCGGCGGCGGGTTGACGTTAACCGGACTCAACCCGCCGCCGCCCGCGGCCCCGTTTCTTAACTCGAAACTCTAAACTTTTTATAGCCCGGCGAGTCTCTGCGCCGGGGGCGCGAGGTCGGGCAGGTTGTTCTCGGGGCGGTCGAGGTAGAAGTAGGCGCAGCTCGACCAGTCGTCGGCGCGCTCGAAGCGGCCGTCCTTCGTGATGTCCATCAACTCCTCGCCGGGCGCGGTGCGGTAGAGGCGGCGCCCCTCGCGGACGAGCATGCCGCGGCTGTGGTCGGCGAGGTAGCCGATCTGCTGCATCGTGACGCGGATGTCGCGGCGGAAGTAGACGGGGTCGGGCACGTGGTAGCGGTAGAAGGCCCACTGGCCGCGCCCCTCGTCGGCGACGGGCGAGCCCTGATAAAGGTTCGCGTACTCGCCCTGACCCCACGCCGTCCCGACGTAGTCCTCCGCGCCCGTCCCCACGAGGCTCGGCAGCTCGCGGTCGCCGTCGAGGTAAATCTTGATCTCGCCCTCGCCCCACCACGTGTGCGAGTAAGTCCCGCGGTCGGTGGTGACGCCGACGTTAGTGCCGAGGTAGCGGCCGCGCCCCTCGACGCGCGGGAGGATTTCGTAGTCCTGCCTGAGCCGCGTCGGGTTCTCGCGCCGGAAGTGCGCGTGGAAGTAGAGCATGTTTTCGGGGTGGCGGTCGCCGAGCGTGTAGTTGATGTCGTAAAAGAGCTCGGGCAGGTCGACGCCGCTCTCGTTCGTCATCACGACGCGCATCCCCGTGCGGAACGGCATCGGCACGACGCAGTTGAAGCTGCGCCCCTCCGGGTTCGAGAAGAGCGCCGACTCGAACTTCGCCATCCTCCCCAAGCCGACGCCGAAGAAGTCGCCGAGCGGCGCGCTCACCGCGGGCCGCGCCGCGCCGTCCCAGTAGATGTCGAGGCGCAGGCCGCGCAGCATCCGCGGGCTGCGGTCGGGAATCGTCATCCAGAGGCGGCGCACGGCGCCGGAGGTTCCGCGCGCCTCGGCGAGCACGGCGCTGGCGCCGGCCTTGATCGCGATGGTCGGCGCGCCCTTGCGCCCGCCGAGCGCGCGCCCGCCCGCGCCCCGCTCGGCCGAAGGGTTTTCGGGGCTCGACCAGCGCGTCTCGACGCCCTCGGGCAGCTCGTACAAAGCCTGCGCCACCGCCGCGGGCGCGGCCGCAGTAAAGATACAGGCGGACAGGAAGATGAAGTTGAGCGCACGCCTCACGATGCGGATTCTCCTCACGGGCTGAAGTGTGTCGGCCGGTTCGGTCGGAACGACCTTACGGTCGCAGAGGCGCGCGCCGTTCGTCAAGAAAGACGGCGAGGGCCGTCGGCCGCGCCCTCTTCAAACGTCGCCGGCCGCGCGCCCCTTTCAGTCCGTCGCGGCGGCGAGCCGGCGCAGCGCTTCGGCCGTCGCGGCGTCGGCGGGGAAGAAGGATTCGATGGCGAGTTCCGAGAGGGTCACGTCCACGGGCGTGCCGAAGACGGTCGTGGTGCTGATGAAGGAGAGCGTGCCGGCGTCGGTGGCGAGTTGGAAGGGGATGACGACTCCGCCGTAGGCCGGGTCGGCCGGCGGGCGCGCGTGCGGGCCGCCGCCGGGCGGGGGGTAGCCGGCCAGTTCCTTCAACAGCCCGCCGAGCGAGGCGTCGGCCGTCAGCTCGACCTGCCGGCGCAGGCGCGCGAGCAGGTGCGCGCGCCACTCCTCGAAGTTGGCGATGCGCGGCGCGAGCCCCGCCGGGTGGAGGCTGAGGCGCAGGACGTTGACGGGCGGCCGCAGAAGCGCGGGGTCGCTGCCGGCGAGCAGCGGCGCGACCGTTCGGTTGGCGGCGGCGAGCGTCCAGTGCCGGTCGATGGCGATGGCCGGGTAAGGCTCGTGGCCGGCGAGGACGAGCCGGACGGCCTCGCGCGCCGTCCGGAGCGCGGGGTCTTCGAGCGGGCGTTCGGGGAAGACCGGCGCGTAGCCGGCGGCGACGAGCAGGAGGTTGCGCTCGCGCAGGGGGACTTCGAGCTGCTCGGCGAGGCGGACGACCATCTCGCGGCTCGGCCGCGCGCGGCCGGTCTCGACGAAGCTGAGGTGGCGCGTCGAGATGTCGGCTTCGACGGCCAAGTCGAGCTGGCTCATGCGCCGCCGCCTGCGCCACTCGCGCAGCAGGTCGCCGAACGGCTGTGTCTGGGCGGCGCTCATCGCGGGCCGACGATAGCACGGCGCGGGCCGCGCCTCCATTACCTCCGAAGTAATTGCTTCGCGGCGGCGGCTTGTGGAACCATGCGCGCCGTCGGGCGCTGAGGCCCGGCGCGGAAATGACGACGGGGAATCAAATGCTCGATTGAGAGCGAGGAGTTTGCTATGACTACGTCGAAGACTTCGCCCTTCCTCCGCCGCGTGCTGCTGGCCGACGCGGCGACGAGCGGCGCCTCCGGGTTGTTGATGACGCTGGCCGCCGGCCCGCTCGCGGACTGGCTCGGCGTGCCGGCGGCGCTGCTGCGCTACGCGGGCCTGAGCCTGCTGCCCTTCGCCGCGCTCGTCGCCTACCTCGCCACGCGCGAGGCGCCGCCGCGCGGGGCCGTCTGGGCCGTCATCGTCCTCAACGCGCTCTGGGCCGCGGACAGCATCCTGCTGCTGGCGGGCGGCTGGGTCGGGCCGACGGCGCTCGGCTACGCCTTCATCATCGCGCAGGCTTTGGTCGTCGCGGCCTTCGCCGAGGCGCAGTACGTCGGCCTGCGGCGCGCGCCGGCCGCGGCCTGACGGAACCGCCCTAGAGCGGCCCCTGCTCCCACGGCCCCCAGATGGCGAAGGTGAGGCCCGGCGTCTGGATGTTGACGAAGAGGGTCTGGCCGTCGGGGCTGAAGGTCGCGCCCGCGAACTCGCGCGTCTCAAGGCCGGGCGCGACGTTGCGCGCGAGGTCGAAGAGTCGGCCGCGCGGCGTGAGCCCGCGCAGGTGGTGGACGACGCCGTTGTCCTCGCAGATGACGAGGCCGCCGCCGCGCGGGCTGACGCACAGGTTGTCCGGCATCCGGAGCACGTCCTCCGACGGCGACTCGAAAAGCAACCGCAGCAGGCCGGCGTCGCCGCGCGGCTCGTACTCCCAGACCTGCCCGAGCCCCTTGTCGCCGCCGTTCGTCGAGGTGAAGTAGACGCGGCCGCCGCCGTACCAGCAGCCTTCGAGCCGCGTGAAGGTCGCGCCGCCGCCGGCGAGCCCCTGCTTGTAGACGGCGGCCGGGTCGCGCTCGGCCTCGGGCGGGTCGGGGTTCTCGATCCCCACCCAGACGACTTCGAGCGCCGCGCCCATCTTCTGCCCCGCGCGCGCGTCGTAGCGCGGGCGGCCCTTGACGGCGAGCATTTGCAGGCGGCCGCCCGACGCGAGGCGGCCCGGCTCGCGCGGCACGAAGCGGTAGAAGCCCGCCGTGAGGCGGTCTTCCGTCTCGTAGACGATGCGGGTCTGCGGGTCTACGGCGACGGCCTCGTGGACGAAGCGGCCCATCTGCCGCAGGGGCTCGGGCGCGACGTGGCCGTCGGAGGCGGCCGAGACCTCGAAGCAGTAGCCGTGCGGCCGCGCGAAGCCGCCGTACTCGGCGCCGCCCGCGTCCCTCTCGCGCGCCGTGCCGAGCACGGTCTCCTCGCAGGTGATCCAACTGCCCCACGGCGTCGGCCCGCCCGCGCAGTTGACGAGCGTGCCGCTCAGGGAGACGAAGTCGCGGACGACCTCGCGCTTGCGCGGGTCGATGACGAGCGTCGTCGTGCCGCCGCCGGCCAGAGGGTCGTAGGGGCGCGCGCCGAAGGCCGCGCCCGCCGCGGCGGCGCGGTGGTTGACCTCGTGGTTGCGCACCAGCCGCAGTTCCCCGCGCACGTCGAAGGCCGCCATGCCGTCGTGCTTGCCCGGCGTCGGCCGCCCGTCCGACATGACCGCGCCGGTCTTGCCGAGCACGTTGTACTCGAAGCCCTTCGGCAGCGCCAGAAAAGTCTCGCCCGTGTTCTTCGCCTTCGCGGGGCGCAGCGGCCCGTAGCCGGCGGCCCCGCGCGATTCCGCGTTCAGGCCGGCGGCGTCGAGCGCGGCGCGCGCCGCGAAGCCCTGCATCGCCAGCGCGCCGCCCGCCAACGCGCCCCGGCGCAGGAATGTTCTCCGGTTAAGTTTGCTCATCGAGCCCTCTCGGCCCCGCCGGGCCGCACGCATAAATTATGAAGCCGGGCCGCCGCGCCTGCCGGCGGCTTCAGTGTTAAGAAGCGAGTCGGCCGGCGATGAGTTGTTTCAGTTCCTCGCCGGTGCGGCAGGCGTCGATCTCTTCCGCGCCGACTAACACTTCGACCCGCCCGTCGCTCTTCCTGAAGACGGCCGGCAGCGGCACGCCGGCCGCGCCGTAGCGCGCGCGCAGTTCGTCGGCGTGCAGAAACTCCAGGGGCACGCCGAGGCCCTCCAGAAATCGTTTCCACTCCCGGCGCATCCCGAGCGCCGAGTGCGTCAGCGCGCAGAGGTTGCACGGGTAAGTCCGCGGCGAAAAGATTTTGTGCGCCGCGTCGGCCACGGCGTTGAAGAGTCCGCTGTCGGCGTTGTAGACGAAGACGAGCGCCGGCGGCGCGTTGTCGCTTCCCTTCACCATTCACGATTCACGGCCTGTTCGCTGCCACCGCGCCGCCGCAGCTTGAGCCGGCGCCGGCCGTGCAGCCGAAGCAGTGCGGGCCGGTCGAGACGCGCGCGGCGGCGAAGGCCGCGGGGTCGAAGTCGACGATGGTTCGGGGCAGCCCCGCGGGCACGCCGAGTTCGAGCATCTGGTTGAAGTCGCAGTCGTAGAGCCGGCCCGTCCAGTCCACGCTGACGAGGTTGCGGCACATCAGGCCCCCGACCGTCGCGGGGTTGAAGGCCTCGACGAGCCGGCGCATGTAGCGCTCCTCGTTGCCGGAGCGGCGCAGGTATTCGAGGAAGCGCCGGATGGGCATGTTCGTGATCGTGTAGAGGCGGTTGAAGACGAGGCCGTGGCGCGCCTCAAGCTCGCGCCGGAAGTCGCGCTCGACCGCCTCCTGCGCGGGCGGCAGGAACGCGCCGACGGGGTTGTAGACGAGGTTGAGGACTAGAGGGCCGCCCTCGCGGCCGTAGCCGGCGGCGTTGAGGCGCGCGAGCGCCTCGACGGATTTGCCGAAGACGCCGGGGCCGCGCTGCGCGTCCGTCTGCTGTTCGAGGAAGTAGGGCAGGGACGAGACGACCTCGACGTTGTGCTCGCGGAAGAACTCGGGGAGGTCGCTCTGGCCCGGCTCGAACATCACGGTCAGGTTGTGGCGCACCATGACGCGCGCGCCCGCGCGACGCGCCTCGGCGACGAGCCGGCGGAAGGAGGGGTTGAGTTCGGGCGCGCCGCCCGTGATGTCGAGCGTGGGGATGCGCCAGCGGCGCACGGCCTCGACGACCTGCGCGGCGGTCTCGGCCGTCATCACCTCGGTGCGCCGCGGCGAGGCGTCCACGTGGCAGTGCTTGCACGCCTGATTGCAGAGCTTGCCGACGTTGACCTGAAGGGTGTCAACGGACGCGGCGCGGCGCAGGCTCGCGCCGTGCGCGGCCAGCTTCTCGTCGAAGCCGACGGCGGCGCGGGCCGGGGCGTCGGCGCCCGCGGCCGCGGGCAGGACTTTGGTCGTCACATCGAAACCTTGTTGACCGAGTTGTGCGCCTGAAGGCCGTGGATGAGCGCCGCGCCGCCGCGCAGGGCCGAGGCCATGTGGATCGCCTCGGTCATCTGCTCCATGTTCGAGCCGGCTTCGAGACACGCCTGCGCGTAGGCGTCGATGCAGTAGGGGCACTGCAAGGCGTGGGCGACGGCGAGGCCGATCAGGGCCTTCTCGCGCCGCGAGAGCGCGCCGTCCTCCTGACACGCCTGATACCACGCCATGAACTTCTCGAAGAGGTCGGGGCGGTGCGCGCCCACCTCCGCGAAGCGGCCGAGGTCGTCTTCTTCGTAATATGCCACCGTGCGACTCCCGAATGCGGGTTGCGGGTTGAAGAGAATGACGCCGGCGGCGTCAACCGCCGGCGCGGCCGCCTCCGGCCGGTGCCAAGCATAGAGTCACGGTTTATAATCCGCAATCCGAAATCCGCGATCAGTTTTATGCCCCGTCCCGCCTGCATCGTGATGGTCAAAGCCCCGCGGGCCGGGGCGGTCAAGACGCGGCTCGTGCCGCCGCTCTCGGGCGCGCAGGCGGCGGCGCTCGCGGCCTGCTTCGCGCGCGACGTGGTGTCGAACCTGCGCCGCGTCGCGCCCGACGTGGTCGTGGCTTACGCCCCGCGCGAAGGGCGCGAGGCGCTGGAGCGGCTGCTGCCGCCCGACGGCCTGACGTGGCTCGAACAGCGCGGCGAAGATTTGGGCGAGCGGCTCGCGGCCGCCACCGCCGAGGCGTTCGCGCGGGGGTTCGGCCCCGTCGTCGTCTTCGGCGCGGACAGCCCGACGCTGCCGGCGGCCTTCGCCGAGCGCGCCTTCGCCTCGCTCGCGGCGCGGGAGTCCGACGTGGCCGTCGGCCCGACCGAGGACGGCGGCTACTACCTCGTCGGGCTGAGCCGGCCCGCCGCCGGCCTCTTTCAAAACGTCGCGTGGAGCACGCCGCGCGCCCTGCGGCAGACGCTCGCCAACGCCGCGCGCATGAACCTGCGCGCCTCCGTGCTGCCGGCGTGGTACGACGTGGACAACTTCGACGACCTGCTGCGCCTGCGCGCCGAAATCTCCGCGGGCGAGGGCGCGAGGGAGCGCGCGCCCGCCACCCGCCGGTGGCTCGCGGCGCACGACGAGTTTTTGTCTTCGCTAACCTGAGCGGGCGCGCGCCCCGCCGTCGCCGCTTCGCTTCGCGCCGCGCACGGGCGCGTACATCCGGCCGAGCGTGCGCGGGTCAACGCCGGCCCAGTAGAGCGCCTGTAGGAAGGCCCAGCGCGCGAACGTGAGGGCGAAGCTGCGCCCCTCGAAGCGGCGCGAGGAGGTGGTGACGACCGCGCCCAGATGCGCGACGCGCCCCCTGCGCCGCAGGCGGCGCACGAGGTCTAAATCCTCGAAGATGGGGAACGGCCGGAAGCCGCCGACCTCCCGGTAGGCTTCGCGCCGCACGAAGATGGCCGAGTCGCCGTAGCACAGCCCGAGCCGGCGCAGTCGCGGGTAGAGCCACGTCAGGAAGCGCGCGGGGCGGCCGCCGCCGTCGAAATTGACGCGGAAGTTGCCGGCGACGACCGACGGGTCTCGCAGCGCCCGGACGATCAGCCCGGCGCACTCGGGCGCGGGGCGCGTGTCGGCGTGCAGGAACCAGAGCGCGGGGCCGCGCGCGGCCTCGGCCCCGGCGCGCATCTGAAGCCCGCGGCCCCGGCCCGCTTTGACGAGGCGGACGCCGCGGCCCCGCGCGATCTCCGCCGTCGCGTCAACGCTCCCGCCGTCAACCACGATCACCTCAACCGCTTCGCCGAAGCCCGCGACGGCGTCGAGCGTCTCCCCGAGCGAGCGCGCCTCGTCGAGCGTCGGGATGATGATCGAGATCGCGGGCGCCCGCTCGGCGGTTAACGACGATGTGCTCAACCGTTCGTCCATCACTGTGGGTTCGCCGGGCGATTCCGCTTCGCCGCTTTAAGCCGGCAGGCTTTGCGCCGCGAGCGGCGCGGGCCGGCGCGCGGGCGTGCCGCCTTCGGGCAGTCGCCACGTCGGGCGCTCGGCGCCGAACGGGAGCTTGAGGATTTCGGCGAGCGTGACCTCGCGCGGGTCGCGGTAGGCGGGCACGCCGACGACGATCTCCCGCTGCGCCACGTCGAGTCGCAGCGTCCCGTGCAGCCTGTCCCAGAGCGTCAGCCCGCTCGACCAGTTCGAGTCCGTCTCCTCGCGCACGGTCGAGTGGTGTATGCCGTGCATGCGCGGCGTGACGACGAGGGCGACGAGCCGCCGCTCGACCCCGGCGGGCAGGCGCACGTTGGAGTGGTGGAACAGGATCGAGACGAGGAGGAGCGTCTGCCACGCCGAGAGCGAGAGCGGCGAGACGCCGAGGAGCAAGACCTGCGCGGCCCGCCACGGGACGGACATGACCAGCTCGGCGAAGTGAAAGCGCAGGGCGGTCGAGGCGTCGAGGTCGAGGTCGAGGTGGTGCACGACGTGGAAGCGCCACAGCCACGGACGCCTGTGCGTGAGGACGTGCCAAAGGTAGAGCGTGTAGTCGAGGAGCAGCACGGCGAGGGGGACTTCGAGCCACGTGGGCAGCTCGCGCAGCTTGAGCAGCCCCCAACGTCTGCGCTCGACGAGCGCGGCGAGCGGCCCGACCACGGGCTTCTCGGCGAGGCGCAGGGCGAGCGCGCCGGCCGCGGCCACGCCGAGGTTGCGCGCCTCGCGCCGGAGCTTCGGCTCGACCGGGCGCCGCAGGGGGCGGCGGCGTTCGAGCCACGCGAGCAGCCCGAACGCGCCCAACACGAGCGGCGCGCTCACCCACGCCGGAACCTTGCGCCCTTTCACCCTCGCCCTCCGTTGCGGGAGACGTTCGGCGGTGGCGGCCGTCGGTCTCGCCCGCGCCGCCGCGCCGCGCCCTCAGCGTGACTTGAGCAGGCCGGCCGGGACGGTCAACTGGCCCGTCGGCGGGTCGATGAGGCCGTTGTTCTCGTCCTCGATGCTGACGGCCTGCGTGTAAACGTCGCCGGCGATGCGGCGCTGCCTCAGCTCGTGCTTGAAGGCGCGGATGCGCTCGGCCTTCTCCTCGGCCGCGCCCGGCCCGCCGTAGTCGGAGAAGCCGAAGCCGCCCCACTCGCTCACCACCAGCGGCGTCTGCCCGCAGTAGCCGTACGGGTCGCCGACGACGAGCGGGTTGACGGCGACGCCCTCGTTGCGGCCCTCGACCAGATGGTCGAGCATCTCGCACCAGCGGCTCGGCGAGGGCGTGTAGAGGTGCGCCGTCAGAAGGTCTGACTTCAGGCGGCCCTCGACCGAGACGTGCTGCCAGCCGTCGTTGTCGACGGCGAGCAGTTGCGGGTGGTTCAGCCGCAGGTAGTCGTAAGCCCCGGCGATGTAGCGGCGCGTCTCCTCGCTGGTGGCGATGTCCTGCGCGCCCCAGTCCTCGTTGTAGAGGCTCCAGATGGCGACCGAGGGGTGCGCGCCCGTGTGGACGAGCATCCGCATCATCTCGGCCCAGTGGTTGTCGCGGCTGCGCTGGCTGGAGCTGTGCGGGCTGGGCACCTCGACCCAGAGCAGCACGCCGATCTCGTCGGCGAGGCGGTAGATGCGCGGGTCGATGCCGGCGATGTGGACGCGGACGAGGTTGCAGCCCAGCTCCTTCATCGCCAGCATGTGGCGGCGCATCTCGTCGTAGGTGGCCGTGGCCGGCTGGTAGAGGATGCCGTCGAGGTAGACCGGCTCGTCGTTGAGGTAGACGTGGCTGCCGCGGGCCTCGATCTGGCGCAGCCCGAAGTCGGCCTCGATCTGCGAGACCGACCCGTTGGGGCCGCCGAGCTGCGCCACCATGCGGTAAAGGTTCGGCTCGTCGGGCGACCACGAGACCGCGCCGGGCAGCTCGACCGTCACCCTCTGCCGCTTGTCGCCGGCTTCGAGCGGCAGGTGCATGCTGGCCGTCGCCAGCGGCCGCCGCTCGCCCGGCGCCGTGACCACCAGCAGCAGGCCGTAGTTGCCGGGGTCGCGCGTGTGCGTCGTGAGGTCGAAGGAGACGAAGCGGTCGCGGTGGCTGCTCAGCACGTTCAGGCGCGAGCGCAGGCGGTTGCGCTCGACCGGCTCGATCCAGACGCTGCGCACCGCGCCCGTGTAGGTCTGATACCAGATGCCGCCGCGCTTGTAGACGTGCGACTGCTGCTTGCCGCGCGGTATCTCGGCGTCCATCGAGTCGGCGATGCGCACCGTCAGGCGGTTGACCGGGAGCAGATACTCGGGCGGCAGCTCGAAGCTGAAGGAGGTGTACTCGCCGAAGTGCGTCTCCTCGCCCTCGACCGTGCGCAGCGCGCGCCCGTTGAGCCACACCCGCGTCTCGTAGCCGCACGCGCCGAAGGTGACCTGCACGATGGAGGTCGGCGAGGCCGACCAGTGCTCGGGGATCGTGAAGTCGCGCTCGTACCACGCGACGACCTCGTCCTGCCAGTCCTCCTGCTGCTGCTGCGCGTCTTTGGCCTCGGCCATGTGCGACTCGATGGAGCCGGGCCACACGGCCGTGCGCTCGTAGCCGTGGCCGAGGCACCACTTCCCCGAAAGCCCGCGATCCTCCGGGTCGAGGGCGAAGCGCCACTCGCCGTCGAGCAACTCGTACTCGTTCGGCCGCACCACCGAGCGCGGCAGCAGCGCCCTCGCCGCGCCCGCCTCGCGCTCCTGCTCGTAAGCTTTTGTCGTCATCCGAATCTCCGCCGAACGCGTTCCGGTTCGGCCGCGCCGCGAAAGAAAAGCGTCGCCGCTGCGTCGTCTTCGTCGGCGCCGGGCTCGCCGTCACGTCGCCGCCAGCGCCGCGGGTTTCGTTAGCCTTAAGTCCCTCCGAATTTATCAAGTTCGGGGAGCGAAAGCTATCGCGCCCGGGAAACCTGCGCGCCGACACCGCGGCGAGGATGCTGGCTCAGACGATACATCTCGCGGCCGCTCGCCGGTTCCGGCAACTTCAACGCTTTTCGCCCGCCCCGGAGCTTTCACTTTGGCCGGACTTCCGCTGGGTTTTCGGCGTGAAAAGCGGCCCGCGCGGTCGGTTCTGCAACGTACAGACGGTCGGCGCGCGCCGCCCCTATAATTTCTTTCCCCGAATCCCCCGTTTGGTGTGCGCAATCAGGCGTGCGGCGATGGCGAAAGGCGCGAGGCCGCAGTCCCGGCGTCGGCAGAGGTGAAGAGCCGCGGCGGCCCGCGATACTTCCGGAAAGAATTAATGTTCTAATGTGTTCATGCATTTCGAGCGCCCGAAGATACCGATCAGGTGAGCCGCCGTCTCACCCCGGCCCCTGATTGCCGGTTCATCCGCGGGCGCAAATTCCCACACCACCTCTTCATTTCGCCCGCGCACACCACGCCGCACGCCTTTCATCAGGGCCGTCGCAGGCCGTGAAGACTTCGGGCCGCCGCCGCGTCCGAGAGGCGCGTTAACGTCAGGCCGGGCGGCGCGAGCCGGCGCCGGGCCGTAATGAAGAGTCGGTTGATTTCGAGTAAGGCTAAAGGAAGCGGATGATGGCTCAGGAAAAAATCTTGAAGGATGACGAAATCGTTTTAAACCTCGGCGGCCTCGGCGAGCGACGCCGTCGGCCCGCGACCGGCGCGCGCGCGCAACCCGGCGGCGGCGTTGACCTCGTCTGCCTCTCGCACCTGCGCTGGGACTTCGTCTACCAGCGGCCGCAGCACCTCCTGAGTCGCTGCGCGCGCGGCCGCCGCGTCTTCTTCGTCGAGGAGCCGGTCTACGGCGACGCCATGCGCCTCGACGTGAGCGAGCGCGAGGGCGGCGTGCGCGTCGTCGTGCCGCACCTGCCGCATCAGGCGCGCGCCGACGGCGAAGCCCTACAGCGCACGCTGCTCGACCAGCTCTTCGCCGCGCAGGCCGTCGGCGACCACGTCCTCTGGTACTACACGCCGATGCCCGTCGCTTGGACGCGCCACCTCGACCCGCTCGCCGTCGTCTACGACTGCATGGACGAACTCTCGGCCTTTCGGGGCGCGCCGCCCGAGCTGCGCGGGCGCGAGGAGGAGCTCTTCCGCCGCGCCGACCTCGTCTTCACCGGCGGCCGCAGCCTCTACGAGGTCAAGCGCGAGCAGCACCCCTCGGTTCACGCCTTCCCTTCGAGCATCGACCGCGAGCACTTCGCGCGGGCGCGCGAGATTGACGGCGACCCGGCGGATCAGGCCGCCATCCCGCACCCGCGCCTCGGCTTCTTCGGCGTGGTGGACGAGCGCCTCGACATCGGGCTGCTCGACGCGGTCGCCGCGGCCCGGCCCGAGTGGCAAATGGTCATCGTCGGCCCGGTCGTCAAGATCGACCCCGAGGCGCTGCCGCGCCGGCCGAACATCCACTACCTCGGCCCCAAACAGTACAAGGAGCTGCCCGCCTACATCGCCGGCTGGGACGTGGCGACGCTGCTCTTCGCCCTCAACGACTCGACGCGCTTCATCAGCCCGACGAAGACGCCCGAGTACCTCGCCGCCGGCAAGCCCGTCGTCTCCACCCCGATCCGCGACGTGGTCAGGCCCTACGGCGAGATGGGGCTGGTGAGCATCGCGGCGACGCCGGAGGAGTTCGTCGCGGCGTCCGAGGCGGCGCTGGCGGGCGCGGGCGCCGAGGCGCGCGTGCGCGCGGCCGACGAGTTTTTGTCGCAGACCTCGTGGGACGAGACGTGGGCGCGGATGTGGGGCCTGATCGAAGGCGTCATCTCGTCGCGGCGCGCGCGTGTGCGGCCGGAGCAGGGCCTCGCGATGGCCGCAGCTCAGGCATGACGGCGGCGACTTCCGTCCCGCTTTTTTTGACTCAAGGTATCAGGGGAGGCTTTAAATGTTCGACTATTTGATCGTCGGGGCCGGCTTCGCCGGGAGCGTGTTGGCCGAGCGTCTGGCGAACGGTTCAGGCAAGCGGGTTTTAATCTGCGACAAGCGGCCGCACGTCGGCGGCAACGCCTACGACCACTACAACGAGCACGGCATCCTCGTGCACAAGTACGGCCCTCACATCTTCCACACCAACTCGAAGGAGGTCTTCGACTACCTCTCGCGCTTCACCGACTGGCGGCCCTACGAGCACCGCGTGCGCGCCAGCGTCGACGGCCAGATCGTCCCCATCCCGATCAACCTCGACACCATCAACCAGCTCTACGGCCTGTCCCTCACCTCCTTCGAGGTGGACGAGTTCTTCCGCAAGGCGGCCGAGCCCGTCGAGCAGATACGCACCTCCGAGGACGTGGTCGTCTCGAAGGTCGGCCGCGAACTCTACGAGAAGTTCTTCCGCAACTACACGCGCAAGCAGTGGGACTTAGACCCTTCGGAGCTGGACGCCTCGGTGACCTCGCGCGTCCCCGTCCGCACCAACCGCGACGACCGCTACTTCACCGACACCTTTCAGGCGATGCCGCTCTACGGCTACACGCGCATGTTCGAGAAGATGCTCGACAGCCCGAACATCAAGGTGCTTCTGAACTGCGACTACCGCGAGGTGATGGGCGAGGTGAAATTCCGCGAGATGGTCTACACGGGGCCGGTGGACGCCTTCTTCGACTACCGCTACGGCAAGCTCCCCTACCGCTCGCTCGAATTCAAACACGAGACGCACAACGTGGCGCAGTTCCAGCCCGCGCCGGTCGTCAACTACCCGAACGAGCAGGCGTACACGCGCGTCACCGAGTTCAAGTACCTGACGGGGCAGGAGCACCCGAAGACGAGCGTCGTCTACGAGTACCCGCAGGCCGAGGGCGACCCCTACTACCCCGTCCCGCGCAAGGAGAACGCCGAGCTTTACGCCAAGTACAAGGCGCTCGCCGACGCGACCGAGGGCGTCCACTTCGTCGGCCGCCTCGCCACCTACAAGTACTACAACATGGATCAGATCGTCGCGCAGGCGCTCACCACTTACGCCAAGGTGAGCGGCGCGCCCAAGCGCTCGGAGGCGACCGCCTACGTCGCCGCGGCCCCGAACGGCAACGGCCACGCCGGCAACGGTAATGGCAGCGGCAACGGCGCGGCCACGGGCCAGCCGCTCGCGCGGGCCGCCAGCGCCAACGGCGCGACGAACGGCAACGGCCGCCCCGCGGCTTCGTAAGCCTTACTCATTCGGGGCACGCATGAGAACCATCCCGACTCACGCGGGGGGAAGCGTATGACAGCCGGGCCGACCGCGGCCCGCCCGGAACTCTGGGCGGGCGTCGAGTGCACGGTCAACCGTGTCGGCGAAACCTACTTCGACCAGCTCGCGCGAGGCGGCCACGCCTCGCGCGACTCCGACCTCGAACTCTTCGGCTGGCTCGGCGTCAGGGCCGTCCGCTACCCCGTCCTGTGGGAGCGGACGGCCCCCGCGCGTCTGGAGGAGGCCGACTGGTCTTGGGCCGACCGCCGCCTCGCGCGCCTGCGCGAGCTGAACGTGCGCCCCATCGTCGGCCTCCTGCACCACGGCAGCGGGCCGCGCCACACGAGCCTCGTCGACCCCGACTTCCCCGGCAAGCTCGCCGCCTACGCCCGCGCCGTCGCCGCGCGCTACCCGTGGCTCGAAGACTACACGCCCGTCAACGAGCCGCTCACGACCGCGCGCTTCTCCGGCCTCTACGGCCACTGGTATCCGCACGGGCGCGACGACCGCACCTTCGCCCGCGCCCTCGTCAACCAACTGCGCGGCGTCGCTCTGGCGATGCGCGCCGTGCGCGAGGTCAACCCGGCGGCGCGCCTCGTCCAGACCGAAGACGTGGGTAAGACTTACGCCACGCCGCGGCTCGCCTACCAAGCCGAGTTCGAGAACGAGCGCCGCTGGCTCACCTTCGACCTGCTCGCGGGCCGCGTCACGCCGGGCCACCCTTTGCGCGACTACCTCGTCGGCGCGGGCGTCGGCGAGGAAGAGTTGGACTGGTTCGCCGAGCGCCCGTGCCCGCCCGACCTCGTCGGCCTCAACCACTACCTGACGAGCGAACGCTTCCTCGACGAACGGCTCGCGCGCTACCCCGCGCACACTCACGGCGGCAACGGCCGCGAACGCTACGCCGACGTGGAGGCCGTGCGCGTTCTGGCCGAGGGCGCGGCCGGCCCCTCCGCGCTGCTGCGCGAGGCGTGGGCGCGCTTCGGGCTGCCGCTCGCCGTCACGGAAGTTCACCTCGGCTGCACGCGCGAGGAGCAGATGCGGTGGCTCGCCGAGGTCTGGTCGGCCGCCTGCGAGTTGCGCGCGCGCGGCGTGGACGTGCGTGCCGTGACGGCGTGGGCTCTGCTCGGCTCGTTCGATTGGGACAGCCTCGTGACGCGCGACGCGGGCCGGTACGAGCCGGGCGCCTTCGACGTGCGCGCGCCCGCGCCGCGCCCGACCGCTTTGGCCGGCATGGCGCGCGCTCTGGCGCGCGGCGGCGAGTTCGCGCACCCCGTCCTCGGCGCGCCCGGCTGGTGGCGCAGGCTCGAACGTCTGACCTACCCGGCCGAGCGCCTGCGCGCGCGCGCCGGCCCGAAGGGAGAAGGCACAGGGATGCGCGGGCAGGCCCCCCCGGTCTTAATCACGGGCGCGACGGGCACGCTCGGCTCGGCCTTCGCGCGCCTGTGCGAGTCGCGCGCCATCTCTTACCGCCTGCTCTCGCGCGCGGAGATGGACATCGCCGACGCCGACTCGGTCGAGAAGGTTCTGGAGGAGACGGCCCCGTGGGCCCTGATTAACGCCGCCGGCTACGTGCGCGTCGATCAGGCCGAGTCGGAGCCGGAGCGGTGCATGCGCGAGAACGCCGAAGGCCCGCGCCTGCTGGCCGAGGCGTGCGCGCGCCGCGGCGTTCAGTTGTTGACGTTTTCGTCCGACCTCGTCTTCGACGGCGAGGGCCGCGGCGAGCCTTACGTCGAGGGCGATGCCGTGTCGCCGCTGGGCGTCTACGGCCGCAGCAAGGCCGAGGCCGAGAGGCTGGTGCTCGCGGCCCTGCCCGGCGCGCTGGTCGTCAGGACGAGCGCCTTCTTCGGCCCGTGGGACGAATACAACTTCGTCGCCGTCGCGCTGCGGGCGCTGGCCGCGGGCGAGGAGTTCGCCGCGGCCGACGACTGCGTCGTCTCGCCGACCTACGTCCCCGACCTCGCGCACGCCTGCCTCGACCTGCTGATCGACGGCGAGGGCGGCCTCTGGCACCTCGCCAACGGCGGCGCGGTGACGTGGGCCGAGTTCGCGCGCCGCGCGGCGGCCCTCGCCGGGTTCGACGCCGACGCCGTCCGCGCCGTCCCCACGCGCGCGCTCAAGCTGCCCGCGCGCCGCCCGCCCTACGCCGCCCTCGGTAGCGAGCGCGGCTCGCTCCTGCGCCCGCTCGACGAAGCCCTCTCCTGTTACATGCGCGAGCGCGACGACTTCAGCGGCGAGGTCGGCGGCCCGAAGAAACTCGCCCGCAACTCCTCGCGCCGCCGCGCCTAGAGCCACCCGCACGAGACAAAATAGGTTGGCGGGAGCGAGCCTCCTTCCTGACCCGCGAACTGGTGCGCGCCGGGTGGCGACCTTCGGCGCCCGCCCGTTGAGCAGGTCTGCGAGGGGGCGCGCCCGAGCCGCCTCTGAAAATCCCTCTTCAAATCGCGCCGAAGCGCGCTACAATCTCGCGCCGTTGTGGCAGACCGTACCACGCGAGGAGAACGCGGCGCGCGCATGAACGGGGCGACGAACTTTCTGCGGCGGGCGTTGACGGTCGCGGCCGTCGCCGCGCTCGTGTGCGCGCCGCACGCGCGCGCCTCCGTCACGTCGCGAAAAACTTTAGAGACCGCGCGCGACCTGAGCGCCGCCGTCGAGGCCGGCTCGCGCGTGACCTATCTCGACCTCGTCAGGCTCGTCTTCCCCGGCGCGGAGGGCGGCGAGCCGGCGCGCGCCACCCGCTCCATCCCGCTCAGCCACGCCGACGGCGACTACGCCGACAAGACTTTCGAGGGCGCGATGTCCGTGGATTACGTCGAGCGCGTCTTCATCCGCGGCGGCGGCGAGCGGCTGGCGGCGTTGCTCATCCACGTCTCGCCCGCGCCCGCCGAATCAACCCCGCCGGCCGGCGGGGGAGACTTGAATGGTTCGTTCAACTGGGGCGGCATCGCGGTGCTCGCCGTCTACCGCCTGACGCCCGCGCCGCGCCTGCTCGGCGCGCTCGACGTGCGCGGCGACCGCGAGACTTCGCTGTGGGAGGCGCACCCCGTGACGCCGCTCGGCGCGCGCGACAGCGGCGTCTGGTTCGTCAACGCGCACCACAACGCCGGCGAAGAGTACCGCGCCTACGGGCTGGCCGCTTACGTCGCGGGCCGCCTCAAGCCCGTCCTCGCGCGGGCGCCGATGCTCCACGGTTGGCGCGGCTGCCGGCGCGCCGTGACGCCGCGCGCCGCCGTCGAAACCTCGGCCCGGCGCGGCTCGGCGCGGCGCGACCTGACGTTCGTCGTCGGCGAAACGGTCGAGCGCTTCGCCGAAGACTGCCGGAGCCGCGTCGGCCGACCGCGCCGTCGCACCTCCCGCAACCTCTTCAGGTGGGACGCGCGGCGCGGGCTTTACGAAGCGCGCGGCGCGGGGTGACGGGCGGCCGTGTCAACTCATGCCTGACTTTCGGGGATTGACGAGCATGAAGAAAGCGCTGGTCGCGGCGCTGCTCTGCGCGTCGGCTCTGAGCTTCGCGCCTGCTCGCGCCGGCGGGGAGACGCGGGGCGCGCGGGCGGGCGCGCGCCGGAAAGGGGCAGTCGCGTCTCGCGTGCCGCGGGTCGGGACGATTAAAGACTACCCGGCGACCGGCATGATGGTGGGGTGCGGCAATTCGTATTTCGTGCCGGCCGGGCAGGTCGAGCGGGCGGGGGAGAATTACGTCTTCCTCGCGCGCCACGGCGGCGACGGCGCGTGGATGAATCTGGACGGGCGCGACACGCGGCTCACCTTGCTGCGGGCGTCGGGCGCGCGCACCGAGTACCGCGCCGGGGCCACGCGCATCAGCGTCCGCGCGGAGCCGACCGGGGACGACACTTACTCCGTGAAACTGACCATCGTCCTGCGCAGGGGTCGCGCCCGCCGCGTGGTGCGGGCCGTCGGCTACGCCGACTGTTGACGCGGTGATTCGCCGCCCTCCGCGCGGGCGAAATTTCCCGCCGCCGCCTTCAACGCGAACCCGAAAGCGCCCCGCTTGAACGTCCTTCCAAAATGCGGGACGCGGTAACAATCTTTTTACAAAAAGGCCGGCCGGCCGCGCGTCTTAGCGTCGTACTTAGGAGGGACGGCCGCCGGCACGCCCCGGAGCTACTGACCTCAGCCCCACACCCGGCGGCAGTCCGCAACCAATCAACCCTCGCGGCTCGGCGTTATCACTCGAATTCAACTCGGAGGACTCGAAGATGTTTGACGGGAAGCGACGTGAATTTCTCCGGCAGACGGGGCTCGGGCTGGCCGCGGCCGGGGCCGCCGGGCTGGTCTTGAGGGCCGACGCGCGCCCCACCCCGCCGGCCCCCGACGCGGCGGAGGCCGGCCGCGTCCTGCTCCAAATGTCCGCGACGCCGCAGGCGGCCGTCGCCCCGAAGGGCGAGTTGCAGACGACCGCCCCGATGCCCTTCGGGCCGTGGTACAAGCAGGGCGCGCCCTTCCGCGCCAAGCTCAGCCCGCCGTTCGAGCCGGGCACGCCCTTCGTCCTCTCGGGGCGCGTGTGGGCCTTCGACACGAAGCGCCCACTCGCCGGCGTCGTGCTCGACGTGTGGCACGTAGACCACCGCGGCAACTACTCGGCCGGCGACGGCGACTTCCGCAACCGCGGCCGGCTCGTGTCGAACGAGGCCGGCCACTACGAACTCGAATCCGTCCGCCCCGTCCCCTATCAGCCCAACGCCGCGGCCGCCCCCGCCTTCTGGCGCTGCGCCCACTTCCACCTGCTCGCGGCCGCCCCCGGCTACAAGCAGCTCGTCACCGAGATACACTTCCACGACGACCCGAAGGGCAAGACCGACCGGATGTTCACCCCCGCCCTCGCCGTCACGCCCGAGCGGCGCGAGGCCCACGGCAAACAGTTCGAGACGGCCGTCTTCGACATCGTGCTGGAGCGCGAGGCCGACGGGCAAAAGCCGTGAATCGGGGAGACAGTTGTCAGTCGTCAGTCGTCAGTAATCAGTTATCAGTCCTGCCCTGACTGACGACTGATAACTTCTCTTCACGGCTCACGGCTTTTCTCATTCCGGCCGCGCGTAGAAGGCGCGGGCCGAGTGCGTGTAGACGAGGTGGCCGATGGGGTGCTTGCGCTGGAAGAGCGTGACTTGTTTGGCCCCGAGCGGCATCAGACACAGCTCGGGCCACTGCTGCGCGGCCGGCTGGCGCGCGTCGAACTTCGTCAGGAAGTAGAAGAGATAAGGCCCGACCCACTCGAAATACTTGTCGGCCTTCGCGCCCGAGAAGGTGTCCACGCCGAGGCCCGCCGCCGACGCGGCGAGCGCGCGCTGCAACTCGACGGCGTTGAGCGGCCGCCCGCGCAAGGTCGGGATCACGTCGAACTGCCCGTCCACCATCACCCACTTCTTCATGTCCGCGAGGTAGGCTTCGGCCACGACGTGCGAGGCCCCGCTCTCGCGCCTCTCGGCGTCCTCCGACCACAGGCCGAGGACGCGCGCCGGGATGCCGACGGAGGTGAGCGCGGCGGCCAGCACCACGGCGTACTCGGAGCAGCGGAAGCGCTTGCCCCCGGCCGCCTCTTCGAGGATCGAGATGGCGTCGGGCTTCTGCGGCACGTTCGAGCCGTTGTGCTCCCAGCGCGAGCGCACCCAGCGGCTCACGGCCCGCACGCGCTCGTAGTCGTTGCGCCCGCCGGCGACGACCTCGTCGAGCTTGTAGCCCTCGCGCAGCCTCTTCAGGTACGGGTCGTCGGCCGGGCTGCGCTGGAACAGCGAGGCGACGGCCTCGTCCTTGTCGGAGAAGGTCAGCGGCCTGACCCCCGCGGCGGCCTGCCGCGCGTGCGCGCCCGGCGACGCCGCGAGGACGAGCGCGGCGCAGGCGAGCGCCAACAGTCTGCTTTTGCGTCTCACGTTTTTCACCCCCGGTCGTTTCGTCTCAGTCGGCGCGGCGTGCGCCGGCCGGGGCCGCGACGGAGCGCGCCCGCGCGGCGGGCGCCGCCGGCCCTTCGCCCTCAGACGAGGCCGGGCGATGCGGGGGGAAGGCCCTCATCCTCGGCCTTCACTCGTAGCGCAGCGCCACCAGCGGGTCGACCTTCGTCGCCCGCCGCGCGGGCACGTAGCAGGCCGCCAGCGCGACGACGACGAGCAGCGCCGACACGGCCGCGTAGGTCAGCGGGTCTGTGCCGGCCACGCCGTAGAGCAGGCTCGACATCAGGCGCGTCAGGCCGAAGGCCGCGAGCAGGCCGAGGCCGACGCCGGCGAGCGTCAGCGTCAGGCCCTGCCCGAGCACGAGCCGCAGGATGTTCGAGGGCTGCGCGCCGAGCGCCATGCGGATGCCGATCTCGCGCGTGTGCTGCGTCACGAGGTAGGACATCACGCTGTAGATGCCGACGACGGCGAGCAGCGTCGCCAGCCCCGCGAAGACGCTCAGCAGCGTCATGTTCAGCCTGCGGTTCGAGATCGAAAGGTCTATCACCTCCTCCATCGTCCGCACGTTGTAGACCGGCTGGTTCGGGTCGACGGCCCGCACCTCGCGGCGGACGGCCGCCGTCAGCTCCGCGGGGTCGCCGGCCGAGCGCGCCACCAGCGTCATCCCGTCCACCCTGCGGCCCGCGTAGGGGAAGAAGAGTTCGGGCCGGGAGGGCTGCGTCAGCCCCGACTGCCGCACGTCGCCGACGACGCCGACGATCGTCCACCACGTGTCGCCGCCCGCGCTGACGCGCTTGCCGAGGGCGTCGCCGCCGGGGAAGAACTCGCGCACGAGCGCGTGGTTGACGACGACCGAGCGCGCCGTCTCGGCCTCGTCGGCCGGCTCGAAGATTCGGCCGGCGAGGAGGGGTATGCCGAGCGCGCGGAAGTAGCCGGCGCTCGCCGAGCGGTACTCGGTCAGCGGCACGCGGCCCGGCGGCAGGGGCTCGCGCCCCTCGACCTGAATCTCGCCGTTCGAGCCGAAGCGCTGGAGCGGCAGCATGTTGATGACGCCCGCCTCCTCGACGCCCGGCAGCGCGCCCACGCGCTCAAGCACCTCGCGGTAGAAGGCGGTGGTCTTCTGCGCCGTGTCGTACTTGGCCGCCGGCAGCGCGACCCTCATCGTCACCACCCGCTCGGGCCGCAGGCCGGTCTCGACCTGCTGGAGCCGCAGGAAGCTTTTAACGAGCAGCCCCGCGCCGACCAGCAGCACGAGCGCCGCCGCGACCTCGGCCACGGCCAGAGAGCCGCGCAGCCAAGTCCCGCGCGCGCTCGAACCGGCGTTGCCGCTCTCCTTCAGGGTCTCCTGCACGTCGGCCTTCGAGACGTGCAGCGCCGGCGCGAGCCCGGCGACCATGCCGGTGAGGACGGAGAGCGCCGCCGTGAAGGCGAGCACGCGCCAGTCGAGCCCGACCTCGCCCGTCACCGGCTGGTAGCTGCCGGCCAGCGCCAGCAGGCCCTGAATCGTCCACTTCGCCACGAGCAGCCCGGCCGCGCCGCCGACGAGCGCGAGCAGCACGCTCTCCGTCAGGAACTGCCGCACGAGGCGCCAGCGCCCCGCGCCGAGCGCCGAGCGGATGGCGACCTCCTTGCGCCGCGACGTGGCGCGCGCCAGCAGCAGGTTCGCCACGTTCACGCAGGCGATGAGCAGCACGAAGCCGACCGCGCCGAGCAGCATCAGCAGCGCCGGCCGCACGCCCCGCACGACCTCCTCTTCGACCCACGCCAGCGTCACCCCGCGCCCGGTCTGCGCGTCCGGGTACTGCTGTTCGAGGATGCGGCCGATGGTGCTCATCTGCTCCTGCGCCCGCTCGAAGGTCGCCTCGGGCTTGAGGCGGCCGAGCGCGAGCAGGCTGTGGCTGCCGCGGCTGGCGAGCTGCCTGTCGTTGAAGACGAGCGGAACCCAAAGCTCGGCCGCCGCCGACGGGAAGCGCGCCGACGCCGGCATCACGCCGACGACTTGGTAGGGCTCGCCGCCGAGCTGCACGTCGCGGCCGACCACGCCCGGGTCTGCGCCGAAGGCCCGCCGCCAGAGCCCGTCACTCAACACCACGACGCGGTGGCGGCCCGCCGCGTCCTCGCCGCCGACGAAGGCGCGGCCGAGCTGCGGCGCGACGCCGAGCACGTCGAAGAAGTTCGGCGTGACCGTCACGCCGACGGCCCGCACCGGCTGGTCTCCTTCCTGAAGGTTGAAGTCGCCGTACTGGTAGGCGGCGATGCCCGTGAAGACATCGGACTGCGCGCGCCAGTCGAGGAGGTTCGGGACGGAGACCGAGCCCGTGCCGCCCTGCGGGAGCGACTCGTAGAGCGAGACGAGGCGGCCCGGCTCCGGGTACGGGAGCGGCCTCAAGAGCACGGCGTCCACGACCGAGAAGATGGCGGCGTTCGCGCCGATGCCGAGCGCGAGCGTGAGCACGGCGACGGCCGCGAAGCCCGGCTTGCGCCGCAGCATCCGCAACCCGTAGCCCAAATCTTTGAGGAGCTGTTCCAACACGACGCCTCCCTTCCCCCTCGGGGCGAACACCCTCTCCGCGACCCGACTCCGCCGCGCCAGCCTCCCCACGGGCGAGAGTTCGGCCCGGCTCAGCTCGCACTCGAACAGACGCCAGTCGGGGAACTGGGCGAGGGCCTCGGCCTCGGCCGCCGCCTCCGGCTCGCCGCGCGCGAGCGCCTCCTCGTAGGCCGACTCCATGTGCTCGGCCAGCTCCTCGACGATCTCCGCCTCCCGCGCGGCGTCGAGGCCGAGCGGCGGCAGCAGCTCGCGGACGCGGCGCTCCCAGCGTGCTCTCATCTCAGGCTTCTTCTGGGCCGGGCGTGATGCGCGCCACCCTGTCGAGGGCGGCGAAGAACTCCTGCCACGTGCTGCGCTGCGCGGCCAGCACCCTGCGCCCCGCGGGCGTCAGGCGGTAGTAGCGCCGCCGCCGCTGCCCCGCCTTCTCCACCCAGCGGCCGCGGACGAGGCCGCGCCGCTCCAGCCGGTAGAGGAGCGGGTAGAGCGAGGCGGCGTGGAACTGCAAGACGCCCCCGGAGCGCTCCTCGATGAGCCGGGCGATCTCGTAGCCGTGGCGCGGCCGCGCCTCGACGAGCGCCATGATGAGCATCTCGGCGCTGCCCTTCTTCAACTCGCGGTCGAGTATACGTGCTTCGTCCATATGTTGTTCTGCCATATATACGCCTGCCATCCTTCCGGTGTCAACGGCCGATTCGGGGCGCGCGGCGCGGGGCGCGGGATGCGGGATTAAATCCACCCAGACTCACCTGCGCCGGCCTCACATTCCTGCCACCGGCGGGCCGCGGGCGGTGTTTTAGCAGTAGCGGTCTGTGCGCGTGAAGCTCTCGTGGGATGAAGGAGGGACTTTTGATGAGACCGACCCGCGGCCTGACGCCGCGCCTCGCGCTGTGCGCGCTGCTGCTGCTCGCTCCGTCCGGCTCGCCCGCGCGGCAGCGGCGGGGCGGCGGCCCCGTGGCGGCCGCGCCCGAAGTGCGCCTGCCCGCGCGCGTGGTGCGTCTGGAGAACGGCCTGACGCTCGTCATGCAGCCCGACGCCTCGATGCCCGAGGTCGGCGTCGAGTTATGGACGCGCGGCGGCTCGCGCGAGGAGGCGGCCGGGCAGTTCGGCGCGGCCCACCTCTTCGAGCACAACCTGCCCTACTCCGGCAGGTTCTTCGGCAACGCCGAGAACCGCGCCCTCTCCGGCCGCGTCACGCGCGGCGGCAACGCCGGCACCGAGCCGGACTTCCTGCGCTTCTACACGCAGGTCACGCCGGACGGGCTGGAACTCGCCCTCGCCGCGCTGGCCGACCGGCTGGAGTCCGACCCGGCGCGCTTCACCGAGGAGCGGCTGCGGCGCGATCAGGACATCGTCGTCAGCGAGCTGCGGCGCAGCATGGGCACCGAGTGGGACGCGGAGCTACGCGAGTTGCTGCACCGCGGGACGTTCGGGGCCGAGCACCCTTACGGCCACGCCGTCTCGGGCTCGGAGCAGGACGTGCGCGCCGCCACGGTCGAGCTGATGCGCGACTGGCACCGGCGCTTCGCGGGGGCCTCGAACGCCTTCGTGCTCGTCGCCGGCAACTTCGACCCGTCGGCCGCCGAGGCGCTGGCCCGCCGCCACTTCGGCCCCATCGCGCCGGGGCGGCGCGCGCCGCGCGTGGCCGAGTGGGTGCCGCCCGCCCGCGCCCGGCGCGAGGTCGTCGAGCGCGAGTTCCCGCAGGGCACGGTCTATCTGCGCTGGCCCGTGCCGGGGTGGGGGACGGAGGCGGGCGAGCACCTCCGGCTGCTGGCGCGGGTGCTCACGTTCCGCGCGCGAAGGCGGGCGGGCGGCGACGCGCCGCTGCGTTCGGCCGAGGCCGAAGTGGAGCTGTGGGAGTTGGCGGGGGCCTTCACTTTGAAGGGCACGTTCGGCGGCGCGGCAGAGGCCGAGGCGGCCGAGGCGTTGCTGCGCGGCGAGTTGGAGCGCCTGCTGCGCGAAGGCCCTTCGGCCGGCGAGCTGTCGCGGGCGCGCGCGGAGCTTCAGACCGAGTTCGTCCGCAGCCTCCAGCGGCCCGCGTGGCGCGGCGGCCGCACGGACGCGCTCGGCCTCGGCCTCCTCTTCCGCGGCGACGCCGAACACTACCGCGAGCAGTCGGCGCGGGCCGCGGCCGCCACGCCCGAGGCCCTCTCGCGGGCGGGCCGGCGCTGGCTCGGCGCGCCCGGCTACGTCCTGAGCGTGCTGCCGCGCCCCGACCGCAAAGCCGTCGGGACGGTTGACCGCTCGGCTGCCGTCCGCGCGCCCGCGCCGCAGCCGGCCGCCTTCCCCGAGGTCACCGAGGCGACGCTCGCCAACGGTCTGAAGCTGGTCGTCGCCGAGCGCCGGCAGTTGCCCCTCGTTCAACTGACGCTCGCCTTCGAGGCCGGCACGTCCGCGGACGGGGCCGAGACGGCGGGGCGCGCGCGGGTGGCGCTCGACGCGCTGGCCCGCGCGCCGGTCGGGCCCGAAGGCGTCGCGCTCGAAGACGCGCTGGCGTCGCTCGGCGCGCGGCTCCAGACCAAAGTGGACGAGGACTTCGCGGCGCTCTCCGTCTCCGCGCTGAGCAGCCGGTTGGGCGGCGTCCTCGGCCTCCTCGCCGACGCGCTCACGGGCGACGCGCCCGACGCGGCGCTGCTGGCCGCGAGGCGCGAGGCCGTGCGCCGGCTGGAGTCCGCGCTGAAAGAGCCCCTGCCCGCGCGCGAGCGCGCCCTCGCCTGCGCCTTCGCGGCCGGCGGCCCGTGCGACCCCGGCGCGCTCGACGGCCTCGGCACGCGCGCCTCGCTTGAGCGCCTCTCGCCCCCGCTGCTGCGCGGCTTCTACGCCGCGCGCTACCGGCCCGCGGGCGCCGTGCTCATCGTCTCGGGCGATGTGAGCGCGCGCGGCGCGGGCCGGTCGGTCGCGTCGGCGCTCGCGCGCTGGTCGCCGCGCGCGGCCCCCGAGCGCCGCCCCGCGCCGCCGCCGGCGGCCGCCGCCGGCAAGGGCGGCTTCGTCGTCGTAGACTACCCGGCCGCGACGCAGGCCCACCTCCTGCTCGCGCGGCGCCTGCCGGCCGACGCGGGCGTCGATCCGCTCCTGACCGACCTGCTCGCGCGCGCGCTCCGCATCCGGCTGATGGAGAACCTCCGCGCGGGCAAGGGCTGGTCGTACGAGGTCTACCCCTTCGGCGTCGAGGCCGCCCGGCGCGGCGGCGTGCTCCGCTTCAACATCCCGCTCCAGACCGACAAGACCGCCGAGGCGATTGCCGAGATCAAGTCCGAGCTCGGACGCCTGCGCGACGAGCCGGTCTCGGCCGAGCTGCTCGCCGCGGCGAAGAGCTACGCGGAGGGCGACCAGATTACGGGCGCGCTCTCGTCGCTGGAGCTGCTGAACGCGCGCCTGCTGGAACTGTCGCGGGCGGGGCGGCCCGCGACGCACTACGCGGAGGCGGCCACGCGCCTGCGCGCCTTCACGCCGGAGGACGTGACGCGCGCGGCGCGCGCCCTGCTCGACCCGGAGCTGCTGGTCTGGGTCATCGCGGGCGAGCGCGCCGCCGTCGAGCGCGAGCTGCGCGAGGCGGGCGTCGCCGGCGCGCGCGTCTTCGACCCCGCCGAGACACGCGACCGCTAATAGCGCGCGGGTCTCGGGCAACGTTCACCTCTGACGTTGCCCGAGACCCGCCGCGGCCCACGGTGTTGTTATTAACCCGCGCCGGCTTGCGTTTTAATGCGCGCGGTTGAAGAGGACGACATCGCTGGTGGTGAGGCCGTTGGCGAGGAGGAGGCGGCCGTCCGGGGCGATGTCGAAGGAGTAGAAGACCTCGCGCGTGGCGTTGGTGAGCTGGCGCGCCGGCCCGCCCTCGATGGGCTGGAGGTGCAGGTTGGTGACGCCGTGCAGGTAGTCCGTGTAGACGACGCCGCGGCTGTCGGCCGTCCAGCGGATGACGGAGTTGCCGTCGGCCTCGTTTTGCGGCACGTC
>Ga0196977_1000256_pt1 | contig 31051 bp, 29 predicted proteins | sample S3v_1013CmetaG_FD_148634 | JGI IMG/M metagenome (GOLD analysis project Ga0196977, IMG submission 148634) | Soil microbial communities from Anza Borrego desert, Southern California, United States - S3+v_10-13C | ecosystem: Environmental > Terrestrial > Soil > Desert | place: USA: California... | reverse complement strand
GAACGCGTCCGAGCCGGCCTCGGCCCGATCGCCTCCGCGGAGATCTCGCGACAACCTCATTGCCCGTTAACAAATCCTCCGCCAAACCCGCGCGCGATGATCCGCCGCCCTCTGCTCGCCCTCGCCGTCTCCCTCCTCGTCGCCGCTCCCGCCCTGGCCCAGCCGGCCCCGGTGGCGCCCGAGCACGAGTGGCCGTTCGCGGAGAGCGACCTGCCGGTCGATCCGGCATACCGCTTCGGGCGGCTCGACAACGGCATGCGATACGTCGTCCGCCCCAACGCCACGCCCAAGGGCACCGGCATGGTGCAGTTCTGGGTCGACGCCGGGTCGGTCGCCGAGACCGAGGACGAGCTCGGCTACGCCCACTTCATCGAGCACATGGCGTTCAACGGCTCGACCCGGGTGCCCGAAGGCGAGATGATCCGCCTGCTCGAGCGCGAGGGGCTGGCGTTCGGCCCCGACACCAACGCCTCGACCAACTTCGACGTCACTAGCTACATGCTCAACCTGCCGCGCAACGATCCGGCGCTGCTCGACACCGCGCTGATGCTGATGCGCGAGGTCGCCAGCGAGCTCGCCTTCAACCCCGAGGCGATCGAGCGCGAGAAGGGCGTGGTGCTGTCCGAGCGGCGCGTGCGCGACACTTACGAGTTGCGCAACGTGATCGACGGGCTGCAATTCCAGTATCCCGGCGCACGCTTCCCCGAGCGGCTGCCGATCGGCACCGTCGAGACGCTGCAGGGCGCCACCGCCGACAAGCTGCGCGCGCTCTACCAGCGGCTCTACCGGCCGGAGAACACCGCGGTGATCGTCGTCGGCGACTTCGATCCCGACGCGGTCGAGGCGGCGATCGCCAAGCATTTCTCGAGCTGGCAGGCGGCGCCGATCGTGCCGGCGGTCGATCCCGGCCCGGTCCCGTTCGCGCATGCCGGCCAGACCGACATCTACCTCGACCCGGCGCTGCCCGAGCAGATCACGATCTCGCGCCACGGCCCCGCGCTCGACGACACCGACACCCAGGCGTTCCGCGAGCGCAACGTCCGCCGCCAGCTCGGCTACGGCATCGTCAACCGCCGGCTGCAGCGCCTCGCGCGGCTGGAGGACCCGCCGTTCCGCGGCGCCGGGCTCGGCACTGCCGAGGTGTTCGACGCTGGCCGCACCACCAACCTCGTCATCGACACCGGCAACGGCCAGTGGCGCCGCGCGCTCGCCGCCGCTCAGGCCGAATACCGCCGCGCGATCGAGCTCGGCTTCACCGAGGCCGAGGTCGCCGAGCAGGTCGCCAACTTGCGCACCGCGCTGGAGAACAACGCCGCCGGGGCCGAGACCCGCTCGAACGGCAGCTTCGTCACCGGCGCGATCACGCTGCTCGAGGACGGCCAGGTGCCGACCACCCCGGAGAGCGGGCTGCAGCGATTCCTCGCCCACTTGCCCGGGATCACCCCGGCGAGCGTGCTCGAGGCGCTGCTCGAGGAGCTGGTCCCGCTCGACGACCCGCTGATCCGCTTCGAGAGCCGCACCGCGCCCGAAGGCGGCGCCGAGGCGCTGCGCGCGGCGTGGAACGAGGGCATGGCGGCGCCGCTGGCGGTGGAGGATTCCGCCGCGCTGGCCGAGTGGGGCTACACCGACTTCGGCCCGCCCGGCACGGTCGTCGCCGACACCGTCGAGCCGCTGCTCGGCATCCGCACGCTGACCTTCGCCAACGGGCTCAGGCTCAACCTCAAGCGGACCGAGCTCCAGCGCGACCGCATCTCGGTGCAGCTGGCCATCGACGGCGGGCAGATGCTCAACACCCGCGACGATCCGCTGGCGACGGCGATGGTCAGCGTGCTGCCCGTCGGCGGGCTCGGCCGGCACACTGCCGACGAGCTGCAGACGATGCTCGCCGGGCGCAGCGTCGGCTTCGGCATCGCCGCCGGCGACGAAGCGTTCACGATGGCCACCTCGACCACCCCGCGCGACCTCGAGCTACAGCTCCAGCTGCTCGCCGCGGCGATCACCGATCCCGGCTACCGGCCGCAGGGCGAGACGCAATACCGCCGCAACATCGAGAACTTCTTCGCCAGCCGCGACGCCACCCCGGAGAACGCGCTGGCCAACGCGCTCGGGGCGATCGTCTCAGACGGCGACCCGCGCTTCACGCTCCAGCCGAAGGAGGCTTACCTCGGCCTGAGCTTCGCCGAGCTGCGCCGCGACATCGCCGAGCGGCTGGCGCACGGGGCGCTCGAGCTGGCGCTGGTCGGCGACTTCGACGAGGCGCGGGCGATCGAACTGGTCGCCGGCACGCTCGGCGCGCTGCCGCCGCGCGAGCCCGGCTTCGCCGAATACGCCGACAACCGCCGGCGCGGGTTCACCGCCGACCGCGGCCGCCGCGTGGTGCGCCACGACGGCGCCCCCGACCAGGCGATCGTCCGCCTGACCTGGCCGACCCGCGACGACAGCGACTTCGGCGAGGTGCTCCGGCTCGAGCTGCTCGAACGGGTCGTCCGGCTGGCGCTGATCGACAAGCTGCGCGAGGAGCTCGGCCAGACCTACTCGCCGGGCGTCAACGCCAGCCAGTCCGACGTCTACCCGGGCTATGGCACGTTCACCGTCGCCGCCTCGGTCGACGCCGGCCAGGTCGACGCGGCGCGCGAGGCGATGCTCGAGACGGTGCGCAAGCTGATCGCCGAGCCGGTCGACGACGACATGCTGCTGCGCGCGCGCCGGCCGCTGCTCGAAAGCTACGACAACGCGCTCAAGTCTAACGCCGGCTGGATGAACCTCGCCGACCGCGCGCAGAGCGAGCCCGAGCGCATCGCCCGCTTCGCCGCCGCCCGGGACACCCTCTCGGCGCTGACCGCGGAGGACGTGCGGGCGATCGCCGCGCGCTACCTCGACCCGGCCGCGGCGCTGGCGATCGACGTGCTGCCGCGCGCGGCGGCGGCGGACTAGCGGCTGCCCGCGCCCCCGCTCGGCCGGTTCCCGGCCGGCGGCGGGGCGGCGGCGGGCGGCGGCGCGCCGGCGCCGGGCGGCGGGCCCGGGCGGTCGTTGGCCGCCGGGTCGTAGTCGAACTGGCGGGCAAAGCGCGCGCGGTCGTCGGCCTCGGCGGGGATCTCCGGGCTCTCGCCGCGGGCGACCTGCTCGCGGTAGGCGCGGCTGGCAGTGACGTAGTTGCGCAGCTGCACGTTGCCTTCGTGGCAGGCGTATTCGTAGAACTGGTAGTCGTCGTCGCGGGCCCACTCCATCCGCACGGTCCACGGCGCGGTGAACACGTCCTCGTCGGTGTAGGTGATCTCGTAGGTCAGCGAGTTCGGGTTGGTCATCGTGAACCGCTCGACCGAGCGCGCCTTCTTGCTCGTCGGGATGGTGTTGAACGGCGGCACGTTCTGGCTCGCCATGTTGAGCGGGCTCGCCGCGCGGGCGTAGATGTCGCTCGAGGCGCTGTCGCCGGATTTGATGTTGGTCGTCTCGACCACCAGCGTGTTGCCCTCCCAGTGGCCGACGCTGTTGCCCATCCACGCCTCGACCACGCCGGGCCAGTGCCGGGCGTCGCGCCCGTCGCGCAGCGGGATCACGCGGTTGCCGAGCATCTCGAGGTAGATCACCACGTAGCCCGGCGACTGGAAGATGCGCACCCCGTTGTTGTAGCGGAACGGGAACATCGAGGCCGGGAAGCCGCGGCTGACGCAGCGGTCCCAGCTGTCGAAGTCGTCGACCCAGTCGTAGTCCTGCCCCGGCACCCAGCCCGAACGGCCGGCCTTGTACAGCGCCTCAGCCTGGGGGGTCAGCGGCGGCAGCTGGCCGTCCGCCGGACTGACGATCAGCGAGGTGCGGTGGCCGATCGACGAGTTCTTGATGAAATCGGCCAATCCCTCGGTGCCTGGGGTGCCGACGCCGTTTTCGGAGGCCGGGGCGAAGTTCGCGTCGGACCGCTCGGCGGCGACCAGGCGGCGGGCGAATTCCTCGTCGGTCAGCCACACGCGCTCGCCGAACACCTTGGGCCGCTGCATCAGGATGCGCATGTTGTTGAGGTATTCGTACTGGAAGCTGTGGCTGAGGTCGGGATCGCCCCACGCGGTCTTGCCCGGATCGTAGTCGGTCGGCACCGGCGGCAGCTCGGTCAGGTCGGCGGGCCGCTCCTGGGCCGCGGCGCCGGGCGCGAGCAAGGCGCAGGCCATGGCGGCGACGGCTGTTGACAGTCTGAAGGCGAGACCCTGAGTGCGCATCGACGATAAACTCCCCTTGCCCGGCGCGTGCCCGCCGTGGCGTTCCGCTCTTGTATGCAGGGGCCTCCCGAGGGGCACAACCGGAAAACGCCGCCGGCCGCGCGCGCCACATCGCGCTAGTAGTTCAGCTTCGGGTACCAGTCGGTCCCGCGGCCTTCGGGGGTGAGGTCGAGGACGTGCCACAGCGCGGCCATCTCCGGCGGCGAGCGGGGGTCTTGGCCGGGGTCGGCGGCTTCCCTCGGCATTTGCGCCAGGTAGTGCAGGCGGACCGGGCCGCCGTCCTTGCGGTACACCGCGAGGATCGGGAATTCCCAGCCGTTGTCGGCGAGGCCGCCGAGGTCGCGGGCGTAGGCGTCGCCCTTGAAGCTGGACGAAGTCGAGCCCGCGCCAGCCGCGCTCGCGGGCGAACGCGAGCTGCCGCTCGACCGGGCTGCGGCCAAGGATCTTGAGCGCGACGCGCTGCTCGATGTCGGCCGCGTTGCCGTTCACCGAGCCGAGCCACGTGGTGCACATCGGGCACGGCCGCGGCCGCTCGGGCCCGTACATCCAGAAGTAGGTCACCAGCGTGTCGTGCGCCCCGAACAAGTCGCCCAGCCCGACCTCCTCGCCGTTGGCGTCGATGAAGCGATAGTCCTTCTCCACCGCCGGGCCCGGGGGCAGCGCGCGGCGCAAGGCGGACACGCGGGTGTCGTGGCGGCGCAGCTCGACCTCGGCGACGAACAGCGCGCGGCGCGCGGCTTCGTACTCCTCGGAAGCGCCGGGAATCGGCGTGCCGATGAGCCTGGCGAGCTCGGCGGCGGGCATCAGCTCGATATCGGCCATCGTCGCGGTTCCTCCAGGCGACAAGCGCGCAAGCCGCGCAGGCGGTTCCGCAATCCAGCCGTGAACGGGCCCGCCCCGGCCCTTGCCGGAGCGACCGGCAAGCGCCATAGGCTCGCGCGACTCTTCCAGCTCGAAGGACGCCGTCCGATGAAGGTCCGCATCCACGTCAGCCTCAAGCCCGGCGTGCTCGACCCGCAAGGCCGCGCGGTGCACCATGCGCTCGAAGGGCTCGGCTTCACCGGCATCGAGGACGTGCGGGTCGGCCGGCTGATCGAGCTTGACGTCGCCGACGGTACGAGCGACGCGGCGCTCGACGAGATGTGCCGCAAGCTGCTCGCCAACATGGTGATCGAGAACTACCGCATCGAGAAGGCGGAGATGGCACAATGAGCTTCCGTTCGGCGGTCATCACCTTCCCCGGCTCGAACTGCGACCGCGACATGGCGGTGGCGCTCGAGGCGGTTTCCGGCACGCCCGCGCTGCGGGTGTGGCACGGCGACGCCGAGCTGCCCGAGCGGCTCGACTTCATCGGCGTGCCGGGCGGGTTCTCGTACGGCGACTACTTGCGCTGCGGGGCGATCGCCTCGCGCTCGCCGATCATGCGCGCGGTGGTCGAGGCGGCCGGGCGCGGCGTTCCGGTGCTGGGGGTGTGCAACGGCTTCCAGGTGCTGACCGAGGCCGGGCTGCTGCCCGGCGCGCTGATGCGCAACGCTCAGCAGACTTTCGTCTGCCGCACCGTGCCGCTGACGGTCGCGACCAGCCAGTCGCTGTTCACCGCCGGTTACGAGGCCGGGCAGACCATCCGCCTGCCGGTGGCGCACCACGACGGCAACTACTTTGCCGACGAGGCGACGCTCGACCGGCTCGAGGGCGAAGGCCGGGTGGCGTTCCGCTACGGCGAGACCTGCAACGGCTCGCGCCGCGACATCGCCGGGGTGCTCGGCGAGACGGGCAACGTGCTCGGCATGATGCCGCACCCGGAGCGGGCGATCGAGCCCGACCACGGCGGCAGCGACGGGCGGGCGCTGTTCGAAAGCGCGGTGAATGCGCTAGTGGCGGCTTAGGCGGCCTGCGGGCTGACGCGGCGGCGGACCAGGTTGAGCGCGTCGGCCGCTTCCATCGGCCGGCCGAAATAGAACCCCTGGATCTTGGTGCAGCCGAGCTGGCGGATCAGCTGGACCTCCTCGATCGTCTCGGCGCCCTCGGCGGTGGTCGACATCTCGAGGCTTTGCGCCATCGCCACGACCGCGCGGATAATCGCCAGGCTCTCGGGATTGCCCTGCCCCGCGCCGGTGACGAAGCTGCGGTCGACCTTGATCGTCGAGAAGCGCAGCGTCCTGAGGTATCCGAGCGACGAATAACCGGTGCCGAAGTCGTCGAGCGCGATCGTGCAGCCGAGCGCCATGATCTCCTCGAGCGCCTGGCGCGCCGTGCGCGCGTCGCGCAGGAAGATGCTCTCCGTGACCTCGACCTCGAGCCGGCTGGCCGGCAGCCCGCTATCGGCCAGCGCGCGCACGACGGTGCCCGAGAAGCCCGGCTCGAGCAGTTGCTCGCCCGAGACGTTGACCGCGACCCTGACGTCGCCGGGCCAGGCCGCGGCGTGGCTGCACGCCTCGCGCAGCACCCATTCGCCGATCGGCACGATCAACCGGGTGTCCTCGGCCAGCGGGATGAACTTGCCCGGGCTGACGAAGCCGTGCTCGGCGCTGTGCCAGCGCAGTAGCGCCTCGAAGCTGACGACCTGCTCGCCGACCGCGTCGACGACCGGCTGGAAGTTGAGCCGCAACTCGTCCTTGCCGATTGCGTGGCGCAGCGCGAACTCGAGCTTGCGCCGCTCCTCGGCGTTGGCGTGGAGCGACGGCTCATAGGCGCAATGCGCGCCGCCGCCCTCGTCCTTCGCGCGGTAGAGGGCCAGATCGGCGTTGCGCATCAGCGTCTCGACCGTGTTGCCGTCGCGCGGGCCCATCGCCGAGCCGACGCTGGCGCCGACGTAGAGCTTGTGGTGGTCGACGTCGTACGGCTGCGACAGCGCCTCGATGACCGCGTCGGCGATCCGCCCCACGCAGCCCTTCTCCGAAGCGTCGCGGATGACCACGGCGAACTCGTCGCCGCCCAGCCGCCCGCACGGCTCGTTGTCGCCGGTCACCGCCTTGAGCCGCTGCGAGACTTGCGCCAGCAGCCGGTCGCCGACCATGTGGCCGAGCGAATCGTTGACCTGCTTGAAGCGGTCGAGATCGATCATCAGGAACGCGCAGCACGTCTTCCACTGCTCGGCATAGCGCATCGCCTCGCCGAGCGCCTCGGTCAGCATCAGCCGGTTGGGCAGCCCGGTGAGCGTGTCGTAGCGCGCGAGGTAGGCGATCTTCTCGTCGGATTCGCGCTGCTCGGTGACGTCCGAGCCGACCCCGCGGAAGCCGATGAAGCTGCCGTTCTCGTCGAGCATCGGGGTGCCCGACAGCTCCCACCAGCGGCGGCCGGAAGCGACCTCGACCTGAACCAGCAGGTTGGAGAAGCTGTTGCGCCGCTTGAGGCGCTCGGCGAGGTCGTGCAGGCTCGGCGGAAACTGCCCGCTCTCCCACGCCTCGCCCGAGACGAGCTGGATGAACGATTCGCCCTCGATCGCCGCCGGGTCCTTGCCCACCGCGAAGGCGAAGCGCGGGCTGGCCGAGCGGATGCGCCGGTTGGTGTCGATCTGCCACAGCCAGTCGGCCTCGTTCTCCTGGAACTCGCGCAGCAGCAGCGAGACGACCTCGTCCTTCTCGGCCACGCCGACTTCGGCAATCCGCGCCGAGAGGCACGTCCGCGCCGCCTCGAGGGTGCCGGAAATGGCGATCGCGACGAAGCCTGCCGTGACCGCGGCGAAGGCGAAGTCGCCGCCGACGGCGAACATGACGCTGGCGGTGGCGCCGGTCAGCGCGGCGAACGCCACGGTGCCGATCGGCGCCGCGGACATCGTCGCGGCCGAGCTGGCGATGAGCATCGCCACCAGCGTCCACAGCGCGAATTGCTCGGTTTCGGTCGCGAACGGCACGAACGTGACGAGCGCGACGGCCCACACGACCGCGCAGGCGATCATCCCGGTGGCCTGGCGCTTGAACTCGAAACGGGTCATCGAGCGGCGGTCGATGTCGGCCAGGCTGCGGTCGATCCGCGTGGCGTTGAGCATCGCGGCGAGCGCGGCCGCGACCCACGGCCCGAGCAGCCACAGCGGGACCTTGCCGAGGAACACCGAGACCGTGATCAGCGTCGCCAGCCCGTGCGACACCATGCGGGTCAGCCCGCCACGGTGAAGCTGGGCATACTGCAGCGCGCGCATCCGGCCCCAGTCGCCTTCGTCCGGGTCGCGCAAGCCGAGAATCTGCAGCGGCGACAGGCGCAGCGGCAGCTTCGGAAGATCGGAGTGATTGCCCGTCACCCGCCGGCGTTAGCCGGGCAATGGTTAGGGCAGAGTAAAGCCGATCGCAGGCGGCGGAAAAAACTCGCCCTATTCGACCGTTACCGATTTCGCCAGGTTGCGCGGCTGGTCGACGTCGGTGCCTTTGACGCAGGCGGTGTGATAGGCCAGCAGCTGCACCGGCACCGCATAGACCAGCGGCGCGATCAGCGGGTGGACGCGCGGCATCTCGATCGTCGCCAGGCACCCCTCGCCGGCCTCGGCCAGCCCGGCCTTGTCGGAGATCAGCACGATCTTGCCGCCGCGGGCGCGCACTTCCTGCATATTCGACACGGTCTTCTCGAACAGCGGGCCGGACGGCGCCAGCACGATCACCGGGACCGCCTCGTCAATCAACGCGATGGGGCCGTGCTTCATCTCACCCGAAGCATAACCCTCGGCGTGGATGTAGCTGATCTCCTTGAGCTTGAGCGCGCCTTCGAGCGCCAGCGGGAAATCCGGGCCGCGGCCGAGGTAGAGCACGTCGCGCGCCGGGGCGATGAGGTGCGCCATCGCGGCGATCTCGTCGTCGTGGTCGAGCGCGGCGTTGAGGCACGCCGGGGCCTCGAGCAAATGGCGGACGATGTCGGCTTCCTGCTCGCGGTCGATGCGGCCCTTGCGGACCGCGAAATGCGCCGCCAGAGCCGCCAGCACGGCGAGCTGGCAAGTGAACGCCTTGGTCGAGGCGACGCCGATCTCCGGGCCGGCATGGGTCGGCAGCAGCAAGTCCGCCTCGCGCGCCATAGAGCTGGTCGGGACGTTGACCACCACGGCGATCGTCTGCCCTTCCGCCTTGCAGTGGCGGAGCGCGGCGAGCGTGTCGGCCGTCTCGCCGCTCTGCGAGATGAACAGCGCCAGCCCGCCGGGCTGCAGGACGGGCTCGCGGTAGCGGAACTCGCTGGCGTAATCGATATCGACCGGCACGCGCGCGAACTGCTCGAACCAGTACTTGGCGACCATCCCGGCGTAGTAGCTGGTGCCGCAGGCGACGATGGTGACCCGCTCGACCGCCGAGATGTCGAAGTCGATCTGCGGCAGCGCCACCTGCATCTCGACCGGCCGCAGGTAGCTGCGCAGGGTCTGTGCGACGACGGTCGGCTGCTCGAAGATCTCCTTCTGCATGAAGTGGCGGTAGTTGCCCTTCTCGATGGCCGCGGCGGATGCGCCCGAGGTGGTAACTTCGCGCTCCACCCGATTGTTATCCTTGTCGAAGATCGTCGCGCCATCGCGGTCGATGACGACCCAATCGCCTTCCTCGAGATAGGCGATCCGCTGCGTCAGCGGCGCCAGCGCGAGCGCGTCGGAACCGAGGTAGGTCTCGCCGTCGCCGTAGCCGACCACCAGCGGCGAGCCGAGCCGCGCGCCGATCAGCATCTCGGGATGCGCGCGGAAGGCGATGGCCAGCGCGAACGCCCCGCGCAGCTGCGGCAGCACCGCGCGCACCGCCTCCTCGGGCGAGCGGCCGGCCTCGACCTGCTCGGACACCATGTGCGCGACGATCTCGGTGTCGGTCTCGCTCTCGAAGCGGCGCCCGCGGGCGACGAGCGCCTCGCGCAACGGCCTGAAGTTCTCGATGATGCCGTTGTGGACCAGGGCCACATCGCCGGTCGCGTGCGGATGGGCATTGTGCGCGGTCGGGGCGCCGTGCGTGGCCCAGCGGGTATGGGCGATGCCGACGTCGCCCGCAGCGGGATTACGCTCGAGCTCGAACACCAGGTTGGCGAGCTTGCCCTCGGCGCGGCGGCGGACCAGCGCGCCGTCGTGCAGCGTGCAGATGCCGGCGCTGTCGTAGCCGCGGTATTCCATCCGCTTGAGCCCGTCGACGAGCCGCTCCGCGACCGCTGCCTTGCCGACGATGCCGATGATTCCGCACATGAATTTAGGCGCCTTGCTAGAGGATATAGGGAACGCGGATGCCCGGCATCTGCGCCGGAAAGTCTTTGGTATTGCGCGTAACAAGGACGCGGCTGCGGAGCTGAGCCGTCGCCAGAATGACCGCATCAGGCGACTTCAAGCCCGGTCGTTCGCGCCGCAAAGCCGCTGCCCGCGCCCCGATCTCGGCGTCAACCTCGTCGACCATCAATCCAGAAAGGAAGCGTTCGGTGCGCCGAAGGTCCCTGTCCACCCCCTTCGACATAACCTCGATCCAAACCATCCGGCTGACCCAAACCCGGCCGTTCAATCCGGCCGCGCGCGCAAATTCGTCCCTGGCCCTCTCGAACCCTGCCAGTGCGTCAATCACGATGTTGGAATCGAAAGTGAACCCGCTCACTTTGAATCCGGTTTGCGCACTGGAGGATACTTACCCGCCTCCATATCGAGGTAGATTTGACGCTGGCGATCGTCTTCTTCGTCGAACAGGTCGGGAAATTCGGCTCTTACCTCCTCATAGTCGTCGTCCCAGGGACGAGTCCACGAGGCTCGCTCACGCCGCTGCCATTCGACCGAATCGCCGATGTCGGTACGATCTCTCCAAGCCCCGAAACCCGCGTCGAGCCAATCGAGCTTGTTCTTAGGTTCCGTCTGCGCCTTGTAGGTGGCGACCGCCTCGCGCAGCAGCGAAGCGCGCGACTTGCCTTCTTCGGCAGCGCGCGCGTCAAGCCATTTGATATCATCATCTGGCAAATCGGCGAGGACTCTGGTCACGATGATATCGCGATATCATATCGTGATATCGCGTCAAGCTATTTTTTCGTTTCCGCCTTCCTCCGCTTCATCGCGTCGTGGAAGCGGTCGGCCCAGCCGGGCTTCACCAGCTGCTCGGCGCGGACCATGCGCAGCTCGCCATCGGCGACGTCGCGGCTGACTGCGCTGCCGGCGGCGACGATCGCGTCGGCGCCGATTCTGACCGGGGCGATCAGCGCGCTGTTGGAGCCGATGAACGCGCGCGGGCCGATCTCGGTGCGGTACTTGAAGTAGCCGTCGTAGTTGCAGGTAATCGTGCCGGCGCCGATGTTGGCCCCCGCGCCGACCGTGGCGTCGCCGAGGTAGGTCAAATGGTTGGCCTTGGCCCCGGCGCCGAGCACCGCGTTCTTGACCTCGACGAAGTTGCCGACGCGCGCGCCGTCCTCGAGCACGGCGCCGGGGCGCAGCCGGGCGAACGGGCCGACCGAGGTCCCCCCGGCCAGCCGCGCGCCCTCGAGATGGCTGAAAGCGTGGATGACGACGTCGTCGGCCACTTCCACGCCGGGCCCGAAGACGACATGCGGCTCGATCGTGACGTCCCGGCCGAGCCGCGTATCCCAGCTGAAGAACACCGTCTCGGGCGCCACCAGCGTCGCCCCCTCGGCCATCGCCTGCGCGCGCCTCGCCTGCTGCCAGCGCGCTTCGGCCTCGGCCAGCTCGGCGCGCGAGTTGATCCCGGCAACCTCGTCGGGATCGGCGGTCGTCACCACTGCGCAGATGGCCCCTTCCGAGATCGCGATGTTGACGATGTCGGGCAGGTAGAACTCGCCTTGGGCGTTGGCGTTGCCGACTTTGCCGAGCAAGTCGAACAGGACTTCCGCCCGCGCCGCCAGCACGCCCGAGTTGCACAGCCGACAGGCCCGCTGGCTGTCGTCGGCGTCCTTGTGCTCGACCATCCACGCGATCCGGTCACCGCTGGCGACGACGCGGCCGTACTGCAGCGGATCGGCCGGCTCGAAGCCGAGCACGACCACTTCGGGCAGGTCGTGCGCGTGGAGGCGCTCGACCAGCGTGCGCATCGTCGCGGCGCAGACGAACGGCACATCGCCGAACAGCACCAGCACGTCGCCCTCGAAGCCGGACAGCGCCGCCTCGGCTTGCCGCACGGCGTGCCCGGTGCCGAGCTGCGGCTGCTGCAGCGCGAACTCGGCCCGGCCGGCGAGATGGGCCTCGAGCTGCTCGCGCCCTTCGCCGACAATCACCACCGTCCGCGCCGGCTCGAGCTCGGCGAGCGAGGCCAGCAGATGGTCGATCATCGGCCGCCCGGCGATCGAGTGAAGCACCTTGTGCCGCGCGCTCTTCATCCGCGTGCCCTTGCCCGCGGCGAGCACGACGGCGGCTATCGGACGGGACTCCGCGGGTTCCGGGTCGGTCGAAGGGTCGTTCATCGCGCGGCGCCATGCCACCAATCGGTTGCCGATTCCATATGCCTGCGCCAAGGGCCCCACCGATGAGTGACTTCCCCTTCGCCATCGTCGGCTTCGACCTCGACGGCACGCTGGTCGATTCCAACCGCGACCTGGCCCCGGCGATCAACCACGCGTTGGGCCACGCCGGGCGCCCGCCGATCCCGCCCGAGGCGACGCGCAAGCTCATCGGCGGCGGCGCGCGGCGGATGCTCGAGCGCGCGGTGGAGCTGACCGGCGGCGCACTGCCCGAGGCCGAGTTCGAGGCGATCTACGGCGAGCTCCAGCTGCACTATGCCGCGCATCTCGCCGACAACACCGTGCCCTATCCCGGGTGCATCGACGCGCTTGACGCGTTGGCCGAGCGCGGCTGCCGGCTGGCGGTCATCACCAACAAGATCGAGGTCAACTCGCGCCGGCTGCTCGACGCTCTCGGCCTGAGCGACCGGTTCGCCGCGATCATCGGCGGGGACACGCTCGGCCCCGGCCGGGCCAAGCCGGCCCCCGACATGATCGACACCGCCATCCTGGTGTGCGGCGGCGGCCCGTTCGCGATGGTCGGCGATTCGACCTACGACGTGCGCGCCGCGCGCAACGCCGGGGTGCCGGTGGTGGCGCTCAGCTTCGGCTACAACGACCGGCCGGCGCCCGAGCTCGGCGCCGACGCGGTGATCGACCGTTACGACCAGCTGGTGCCGGCGCTCGAGCGGCTCGCCACGACCTGAGTCCAGCCAACCTAGGCCCGGACCCCCGGACCAGGTGTATTGACATCTTAATACAGCAGGCTAGGTTCCCGCCTCGAAAGTGGAGGGGGAACCACGATGTACAGCGAAACCGACCTGCAGGACGCGGTGGCCGCCGGGGCGATCAGCGCGGAGGCGGCGCGGTCCTTGCGCGCGCATGTCTCGGCCGCGCGGGCGACGCCGGTCACGGACGAGGAGAGCTTCCGCCTCGTCACCAGCTTCAACGACATCTTCGTGACCATCGCCGCGGTGCTGCTGCTGGTGGCGATGGGCGGCATCGGCCAGGCGATCGCGCCTGGCGTCGGCGGCGTGCTGGTTGCCGCCGCCGCGTGGGCGATGGCCGAGTTCTTCACCCGCAAGCGGCGCATGGCGCTGCCGTCGATCGTGCTGCTGCTGGCGTTCGTCGGCGGCATCGTTGCCGCACCGCTCGAGTTCGTTTCGGACGCGCTGCCGGATCCCGAGAACGACCGAATTGTCGGCCTGATCTTCACGGGGATCTTCATCGCCGCGGCGGTCGGCGCGTGGTTCCACTGGCGGCGCTTCAAGGTGCCGATCACCGTCGCCGCGGGCGCCGGGGCGGTGGCGGCGACCGCGATCGCGCTGATCCTCACGGCGATCGGCCCCCAGCCCGGGATGGACGCCGAGGAGCTCGTCATGCCGCTGGTGTTCGTCGCCGGCCTCGCCATGTTCGCCTACGCGATGCGCTGGGACATCAGCGACCGGGCGCGCGAGACGCGGCGCAGCGACGTCGCCTTCTGGCTGCACCTGCTGGCCGCGCCGATGATCGCCCATCCGCTGTTCAACTGGCTGGGGATCATCGACGGCGACAACATCGGCGCCGGCTCGGCCGCCGGAGTGCTGCTGATCTATGTCGCCATGGGGATGGTCGCGCTGGCTGTCGACCGCCGCGCGCTGCTCGTCTCGGCGCTGGCTTACGTGCTGATCGCGCTGACCTGGCTGTTCGACGAGTTCGGCGCGGTCGAGCTCAACGTCGCGCTGACCGCGCTGGTCATCGGCTCGGCGCTGCTGACGCTGTCGGCCTTCTGGACCCCGATCCGCGCGGCGCTGGTCGGCCAGCTCCCGGGCAGCGTGCAGGGCCGCCTGCCGCTCGCCGGGCGCGCCGTGCCGGCCTAGCTGACGGTTGCCTTCCCGCCGTCGTCTCGGGCATAGCAGGCCCGGGGCAACGGGGAGTGGCGGATGACCGAGGACAACGCGGCGAAGCTGGCGGCGCGCACGCGGATGGTGGTGATCGCGCTGTGGTCGGTCATCGCGCTTGAGCTGGCGACGATCCTCGGCCAGCTGGCCGAGGCGGCCGGCATGGTCGACCTCGATGAGGGGATGGACGGCCTGACGATGATCGTCGCCTTCAGCTACATGGCTTACGCCGTGGCGATGCTGATCTGCGTGCTGCTGGTGTGCCTGTGGCTTCACCGCGCCCACGCCAACCTGCACGAAGCGGGCGTCGGCGGGCTCGAATACACCCCTGGGTGGGCGGTCGGCTGGTACTTCATTCCGTTCGCCAACCTGGTCAAGCCGCACGGCGCGATGCGCGAGCTGTGGCACGCGAGCCATGGCGAGACCGGCGATTTCCGGGCGCCGGCGCCGAGCCTGATCAACTACTGGTGGGCGGCGTGGATCGCCGGCAATATCGTGTCGAACGTCTCCGCGCAGATGGCCGTGCGCGACCCGTCGCTGGTCGCGGCGGCTTCGCTGATCGGCGCGGTCGGCTCGGCGCTGAGCGTGGCGGCCGCGCTGCTGCTGCTGCAGCTGGTCCAGCGAATCAGCGCCGCGCAGCGCGACGGGCGGGCCGCCGCCAACGTCTTCGCCTGAGCCGGGCGGCGCGGTTCTGCTTCAGCCCGGTGAATTGCGCGGCCGGCCCGGCCGGCCTAGCACGGGCCGAAAGGAGTCGGCCATGGCCACGCAGCACCAGCCCGCCCCGAGCCGCGCCGTCCCCGAAGGCACCGCCTACGGCCGCCCGCCGCAGCACCCGGACGCGGCGCTGACCCGGGTCGGGCCCGGCACGCCGATGGGCGAGCTGCTGCGGCGCTACTGGCAGCCGGTGCTCGCCAGCCGCAACGTCACCGACCGCCCGCGCGAAATCCGCATCCTGGGCGAGGACCTGATCGTGTTCCGCGACGGCGAGGGGCGGCCCGGCCTGCTCTACCCGCGCTGCATGCACCGCGGCACTTCGCTGATCTGGGGCCACGTCGAGGCCGACGGAATCCGCTGCTGCTATCACGGCTGGAAGTTCGCGGTCGACGGCGTGTGCCTCGAGCAGCCGTGCGAGCCCAACCCGCGCCAGTGCCGCCCCGAGCACCGCCAGCCGTGGTACCCGGTCAGGGAACGCTACGGCCTCCTTTGGGCCTACATGGGCCCGCCCGAGCGTGTGCCCGCCCTCCCCCGCTACGACGCGATGGAGCCGCTCGACGAAGGCGAGGACTACCTCGCGTTCGACAACTCGCTCGGCAGCCACGGCGACATCGAGGGACCCGAGGTGGTGCCCTATTCATGGCTGCACATGAACGACAACGTCATGGACCCTTTCCACGTCCAAGTGCTCCACTCGACCTTTTCCGGCACCCAGTTCGTGCGCGAGTTCGAGGTCATGCCGACGGTCCGCTTCGACGAGATCGAGGCCGGGGTCACCTACACCGCGCACCGCGTGCTCGCCGACGGCCGCAGCATGGACCGCGTCTCGACCTGGCTGATGCCGAACCTGATGTTCGTCCCCGACGTGGCGATGCGCCCCGGCCGCCCCAACGGCATCGGCGCCGCGGTGCCGGTCGACGACAGCCACTGCCGCATCGTGATGGCGATGCGCGCGCCCGTCTCGCCCGACGGCCAGCGCCCGATGCGCGGGCTCGAGGCGGAGAACTTCAAGCCGTGGCACCAGCGCAGCTTCGCGGAGCGCCAGGACCAGCCCGGCGACTACGAGGCCCAGGCCGGCCAGGGCCCGATCTCGCTGCACAGCGAGGAGCACCTGGTGACCAGCGACAAGGGCATCGGGATGCAGCGCCGAATGCTGCGGCGGGCGATGGAGGTCGTGGCGGCGGGCGGGGATCCGCCGGGGCTGGTGTTCGAGGAGGGCACGGTCACGCCCGTGCCGTCGGGCAATTTCTTCGCGCAATAGCGCGCCTCGGCTCGGCGGGTGCTCGCATCGATGGGGGAGTGATCCATGAACAGGTCGATCACCATGCTGGGCAGAGCGCTGCTCGCGATGGCTTGCCTGGTCTGCGCCGGGAGCGGCGCGGCTGCCCCGGAGGACAACCCGGCGCGCGCGGTGCTGGAACGGGCCGCCGCGGCGATGGGCGGGCTCGAGCGGCTCGAGGGTCTGGACAACGTCGTCCTGACCGGGTTCGGCCAGCGCGTCTATCAGCAGGGCGGCGGGTTCCTCACCGGCGATCCGAAAGCGCCGCCCAAGTGGCAATCGGTGGTCGACGCGCAGCGCACCTTTGACCTCAAACGGGAGTTCGCGATCTATCAGGAGCGCTGGGCGCAGGAATTCCCGTTCGCCGGCTTCTTCGGCCTGAATTTCGCCCGCAATACCACGGAGCAGCGCGGGGGCCAGATGCTCGATCATCCGCTGCCGGCGTTGCTCGAGGCACTCGACGCCGAGACGCGGCTGGGCGCGGTTTCGACCGAGGCCGGAACGATCGTCGTCCAGTTCACGCCGGAAGGCTCCGCCAGCCCGGCGTGGATCGGGATCGATCCGACGACGCACCTGCCGAAGTTCACGCGCTGGATCGAGCCCAGCGTCAATCTCGGCGACCTGACCACGACCGCCTGGTTCACCGGCTACACGCCGGTCGCTGGCGTGCAGCTGCCGATGGGGCTGATGCACGAGATGGATTGGCGCAACCAGGTCAGCCTGATGTTCCAGGTCGATTCCTATCGGGTGAATGTTGCCGCGGCCGAGCTTCCGCAACGTCCGATCCCGCCGGCGATTCGGCCCGCCCCGCCGCCTGTCGCCCAGGTCGCCCAGGTCGCCGACGGCGTGTGGGACGTGCGCGTCGGCACCGCCGGGGGGCCGGTGGTCGAGTTCGCCGACCGCCTGGTGATGTTCGAGGCTTATGGCGGCGAGGCACAGACGCTTCTGCGCATCGATGCCGCGAACCGGCTCGTGCCCGGCAAGACGGTCGAGGCGGTGATCGTCAGCCACCACCATTTCGACCATACCGGCGGCCTCCGGGCGGCGCTCTCGCGCGGGCTCGAAGTCATCTCGCATCGCGGGAACGAGGGCATCATCCGCGAGATGGCCGCGCGCCCGGCGGTCCATTATCTCGACGCGCTCGCCGAGCACCCGCACGAGCTGGTGTTCACCCCCGTCGACGAGAAGCTGGTGCTCGAGGACGCCATCCAGCGCCTCGAAATCTACCGCGTCGTCGAGCACGGGCACATGCCGGACGCGGTGTTCGCCTACCTTCCCAACGAACGGATCATGATGGAAGGCGACCTAAGCGACGAGGCCTGGCAGCTGCACTGGTGGGGCAGCGCGCTGGCCGCCAACATCGCGCATTACCGGATCGATCCCGAGCGCAATGTTGCGGTGCACGGCACCGGCCCGCTGTCGATCGCGCAGACGCTGGCCAACAACCAGAAGCAGATCGATGCGGCGGTGGAATACTGCCGGACGACCGAGCAAGGCGGGCGCTTCGTGTTCGGCTGCCCGGTCCAGTACGACACCAGCGGGCCCCAGCCGCTGACGCCGCGTTGAGCGCCCGAGGTTCGCCGTCCGCGCCTCCGATTGCAGCGACCGCCTCGCGCCGCTAAAGCGTGACCTGCCGCAGCTCGGGAGGACCCGCCATGCGTCGCGCTCCATTCGCCGCCGCCCTGACCCTCATGTTGGCCGCCGCTCCAGGCCACGCCCAGCCGTCGGACCTCGAAGCGAGGGTGCGCGCGCTCGAGGAGCGGGTGGCGGCGCTCGAGTCCGGCGCTCCGGCGGGCGCCGCGGGCAATGCTTCGGCCGCCGTCCGCTGCCGGCGGCTCAACGTCAACGGCTCGGGGTTTATGCCGGGCACGGTACTGACCGTCACCGTCAACGGCGCAACGGTGGGCACGTTCAACGACAATACCTACGAGGATCTCGAGCGGCACATGCGGCCGGGGGTCAACCGCGTCGGGCTGGCGTTCGCGGCGCCGGGAGTGGGCGGCCCGTTCGGGGTGAATGCCGAGCTGCGGTGCCTGGCGCCGGGCTCGGCCTCGTCGCGCGACACGATCCTGAGCCTCAAGCCGACCGCGGGGCACCTGGCGGCCGAGGCGGTGGTCGAGCTGGCCGGCGGCTGACTGCGGGCGGCTATTCGCCGGCCATCCGCTCGAACCGCTTGTCGGGGATCGTCCACATCGCGGCGATCGCGAGGTAGATGACGATCGCCAGCGGCAGCCACACGAACGCCATCCCGATCGCCAGCGCGTAGGCGAGGATGCTGATGCGGCCCTTGAGGTCGCTGCCGGTGGCCTGCGCCACGGGGCAGTCGGGGCTGTCGGCGGCGACCAGCGCGCGCTTCAGCAGCGCGTAGCTGAGCGCGCACAGGAACATCAGCACGCCGAACGCGGCGACCGTGTCGCGCGTCACCCCCGCCTCGCCGATCCACCGCACGACGTATGGCACCAGGCTGAGCCAGAACAGCAGCAGCAGGTTGGCGAGCAGCACCGTGCCGTTCACCTGACGCGCCGCGTGCACCATATGATGATGGTTCATCCAGTACATGCCGACCTTGATGAAGGCGATCGCATAGGCGGCGAACAGCACGCCGACCGGCTGGAGCGCGGTCATCCCGGCGGCTTCGGGCACCGGCAGCTCGAGCACCATGATGGTGATGATGATGGCGACCACGCCATCGGTGAACGCTTCGAGACGCTGCGTCTTCATCGGGTCCCTCCCCGGTTGCGCGACCCTACCCGCTCACCACCTTCAGCAGCCGCCGCTCGACCGGGGCCAGCACCCCGGCGAGCTCATGACCGCGCCTGAGCACCTGGCCGTGCTCGCCGAACAGCGCCCACATGCCTTGCCGCTGGTGCAGCGCGGGGCGTTTCTCGACGCGCATCTGCGGCACTTCGGCGGTGCGGCGGAACGCGGCGAAGACCGCGTGATCGCCGGTGAAGTGCATCGCGTAGTCGCGCCATTCGCCGGCCGCAACCATACGGCCGTAGAGGTCGAGGATGCGCTTCAGCTCGGCGCGCTCGAAGCCGACCTGCTCCGTCTTGGGGGACGGCCCACGCGCGGCTGGAAAGGGAACGATGTTGCCGTCGAAAGGCGGCCCGCGCATCAGCGCTTCGAGCCGCTCTTGCGTGCCGGAACTTCTCGTTCGGCACGCAGCGCCGCCACTTCTTCGCGCAAGGCGGCGAGCTCCCGCTCGAGGGCGTCGACCCGCTCGATGTTGCCGTTCGGCTCGCACGGCTCGTCGCACGGCGTGCCGTAGGGGATGAACTCCTTGAGCCAGGTCTCGGCCGGGACCAGGGTGGAGCGCGCCTTGAGGCCGACCATCGTCGCGCCTTCGGGCACGTCGTCGGTGACCACGGCGTTCGCGCCGACGCGGGCGCGCTTGCCGACCACGATCGGGCCGATGATCTGCGCGCCCGAGCCGATGATGACGTCGTCTTCCAGCGTCGGGTGGCGCTTGCCGCCCTGGCCGTTGGTCGGGTTGGTGCCGCCCAATGTGACGCACTGGTAGATGGTCACGTTGTCGCCGATCTCGGCGGTCTCGCCGATCACCGTGAAGCCGTGGTCGATGAACAGGTTGCGGCCGATCCGGGCGCCGGGATGGATGTCGATCCCCGTCACCCAGCGGGCGAAATGGTTGACCAGCCGGGCGAGGAAAAACAGCTCGCCTTCGAACAGCCAGTGCGCCACCCGGTGATAGGCAAGCGCCCACACGCCGGGATAAAGCAGGATCTCCGCGCGCGAGCGGGGAGCCGGGTCGCGGGCGCGGACCGAGTCCAGATAGGCGATCAGCCGATCGAACATTGCGCGCGATTCTCCCTCAATTCGGCGTTCATAGCAAGCGCGGCTCTTCCGGACCGTGAACCGCCTCGAGCGCGGCGCGCCAGATAGATTGGGTCGCCGGCGCCTTACGTTCAAGGCTGAGGCGGTCAATCGCGGCGACCAGCCTCTCGATATCGGCGAACGAGCGCCCCGCGCGCGGCACCAGGTAGCCAGCGGCATCGGCGCCGAGCGGCAGGCCGCGCTGCTCGGCGAGCGCGAGCAGCAGCTCCTCGGCCATCGCGTCGTCCAGGGGGCCGATCTCGAGCTGCAGCGCGGCGGACAGGCGGCTGCGCAGATCGGGCAGCGCGATCTCCCACGGCGGCTCGCCTGCGACGATCAGCAACGCCGTGCCCTGCTCCTGCGCGCGGTTCCAGCGGTGGAACAGCGCCGCCTCGTCGAGCCGTTGCGCATCGTCGATCGCCTCGCCTTTGCCGCTTTCCGCGAACCAGCGCGCCAGCAGCGACTTGCCCGAGCGCGGCGGCCCGGTGAGCACGGCGGTGCGGAACGGCCAGCTCTCCGGCGCCGCGAGCGCCTCGGCGACCGCGGCGTTGGCCGCGCCGAGCACGATCCGCGAGGGGCCGGCGGCGGCCGGGTCGAGCGGGAGCGCGATCTGGCTCATCGGCGCGTCAGCGCGCGATGGCGAGCGCGCCCGAGCCGACGGTGACGCGCCAGCCGACGGCGCGCAGCGCATTGGCGAGGCCGTTGATGTCGCCGAGATAAGTCACCCGCAGAACCGAGGTGCCGCCGATCGCGGTGCTGCTGACCGCCACCGAGCGCACTCCCGCCGCGCCGCGCACCGAGCCGAGCGCGGTGTCGAACGACGGCCCGTCGGGCGTCGCCACCTGGACGGTGAAGGTGCCGAGCGCCTGGGGCAGGTCGGGCGTCGGCGTGGGCGTCGCGGCGGGCGTTTCCGCACCGGTCTCGCTCGGCACGACCTGGGCGGCGTCGGCTTCCTCGGCGCGCCGGGCGGCCTCGATCAGCGCGACGACCTCGGGGCTGAGCTGGACGCCCTCGAGCCGCAGCGTCGGGTCGGGCCGGAGGATGCCGGAGGCGAGCGCGGACGTGAACATCGCGTCGAACCGCCGCACCGCCTGGTCGAGCATCTCGGGCAGCTGCTCGCTGCTCGCGGCGCGCAGACGAAACTCGCCGAGGTACTTGCTGTCAGGGCCGTAGCGGGCGGTGAAGTGGCCTTCGACCGGCCCGCCGGGCCACGCATAGGTCAGGTTGGCGATCGGGATCAGGACGTCGGCGGCGCCGAATTCGTCGAGGATGCCGGTCCACCACGCGCGGCTGCGCCGGCCGGTCTGGCCGTAGGTCAGCAGCAGCGATTCGCCGCCGCCGCCCGAGGGGCGCACGTAATCGATCGCGCTGGCGCCGAACTGCGTCTCGGCCCAGGCGCGCTGCCACGGATTGCGGACCTCGAACATCGTCTGGGTGCCGCCGGCGATGAGCACCGGCAGCGTCAGCATCGGCGCCGAACGCGAGCGCTCGCCGTCGCCGCCGCCGAGCAAGCCCCCGGCGCGCGCGCGGTCGAAAATAACCCCCAGCGTGGCGATGTAGCGGCGCGGGCCGAGCCGCTCCTGCTGGACGATGATCGCCGAGACCAGACCCTGGAGCTGGCCATCCGGAATGTCGGGCCCCCCGAGCTTCTTCCACGCCAGGCGCTGGGCCTCCTTCCACCCGGCGAGACGGGCGTCCTCGGGGTTCTTGCCGGTGACGTCGACCTTGATGCCGTGGACCTCGATGTCGGTGCTGCTGGCCACCGGGGCGATGCCGCGGTCGCCCGAGACTTGCGCCCACACCACCGCGCCGAGCGCGAGCGCGACCGCGCCGGACAGCCCGTACCAGAGGCGGCGCGATCGGGGGGCTTGGGAGAGCGGGAGGCTGGCCATCGGGGAAATCGGCGGCCTTTTGCCCAATGGCGAGTGGAAATCCAAGCGCGAAAGGATAAAGCGGCCAGCGATGGCGTCCGACAGCTACACTTATGCCCGGGCCGGAGTCTCGATCGACGCCGGCAACGCGCTGGTCAAGGCGATCGGCCCGCTTGTCAAGGCGACCCGGCGGCCGGGCGCGGACGCCGAGATCGGCGGCTTCGGCGGGTTCTTCGACCCGCGGGCCGCGGGCTATTCCGACCCGCTGCTGGTTGCGGCCAACGACGGGGTCGGCACCAAGCTCAAGCTCGCCATCGAGACGGACCGCCACGACACGGTCGGCATCGACCTCGTGGCGATGTGCGCCAACGACCTGATCGTGCAGGGCGCCGAGCCGCTGTTCTTCCTCGACTATTTCGCCACCGGTCAGCTCGACACCGGCGTCGCCGAGCGGGTCATCGCCGGCATCGCCAGGGGCTGCACGATCGCCGGCTGCGCGCTGATCGGCGGCGAAACAGCCGAGATGCCCGGCATGTACGCTCCGGGCGACTACGACCTCGCGGGCTTCTGCGTCGGCGCGGTCGAGCGCGGCGAGCAGGTCACCGGCGAGCGCGTCGCGCCGGGCCACGTGCTGCTCGGCCTGGCCAGCACGGGGGTGCATTCGAACGGCTACTCGCTGGTCCGGCGGCTGGCCGCCGACCTCGGCTGGCGGCTCGATCGCCCCGCGCTGTTCGACCCCGACCGACTGCTGGTCGACGCGCTGCTTGAGCCGACGCGGATCTACGTGAAGAGCCTGTTGCCGGTGGTCCGCGCCGGCAAGGTCGACGCGCTCGCCCACATCACCGGCGGCGGCCTGCTCGAGAACATCCCGCGCGTGCTGCCCGAAGGCGCGCATGCGGTGATCGACGCCGACGCGTGGGAGCAGCCGCGGCTGATGGCGTTCCTGCAGGGCCAGGGCAACATCGAGCCCGGCGAGATGGCGCGGACCTTCAACTGCGGCGTCGGCATGGTGCTCGCCGTTCCGGCCGAGCTGGCGCGCGAGGTCGCCGCCGAGCTCGAGGCCGCGGGCGAGGAGGTCGTACGCGTCGGCGAGGTGATCGAAGGCCCGCGCGGCTGCACGGTGCGCGGCGCCGCCGCGACCTGGAGCGCGCGCGAGGCGTGGAGCGCGACTCATGAGGGGTGAGTGCGGCAGTCCCCCTCCCGCTTGCGGGAGGGGCTAGGGGTGGGCCTGTTTGCCGCCCTCGAACTGGCCCACCCCCGGCCCCTCCCGCGAGCGGGAGGGGCGACGTGGTGAAAGCCCGCGTTGCCGTCCTGCTTTCGGGCAACGGGACGACGATGTCCTCGCTGCTGTTCCACTCGCGCCTGCCCGAGTGCCCGTACGAGATCGTCCTCGTCGCCAGCAACCAGCCCGACGCGCGCGGGCTGAGGATCGCCGCCGCCGAGGGCATCCCGACCTTCGCGCAGAGCCACCGCGGCATGGCGCGTCAGGCCCACGAAGCGGTGATGGACGCGGCGCTGCGCGAGGCGGGCGCCGAGTTCATCGCGCTGGCCGGCTACATGCGCGTGCTCACCGCAGGCTTCGTCGACAAATGGGCCGGGCGGATGCTCAACACCCATCCCTCGCTGCTGCCCAAGTACAAGGGCCTGCACACGCACGAGCGCGCGATCGAGGCGGGCGACACGCACGGCGGCTGCTCGGTCCATGTCGTCACCGCCGAGCTTGACGCCGGCCCGCTGCTCGGTCAGGTGGCGGTGCACATCCTGCCCGACGACACGCCCGATAGCCTCGCCGCGCGGGTGCTGATGGCGGAATACCAGCTCTATCCGCGAATGCTGGCGGACTACGTCGGCCGCGAGCGCTCGCCCGACTACCTGGTGGCGCAAGTCCGCGACCGGGCGCTCGACTTGCCCGAGACCGAGGAGACCCTGTCGCACGGCATGCCGTGCTTCGGCATCGTCAAGGGCAAGAAGTTCGCCTACGTCAGCCTCGACCACCACGGCGATGGCAAGACTGCGCTGCTGGTCAAGATCAGCGGCCCCGATGAGCAGGCGCAACTGATCGACATGGACCCGGAACGGTACTACCGCCCGGCCTATTTTGGCGACGGCTGGGTCGGCATCCGGCTCGACCTCGGCGACACCGACTGGGACGCGATCGCCGGGCGGCTGCATACGAGCTGGCGCAGCGTGGCGCCGAAGAAACTGACCGGCCTGATGGACGTGGCGGACGAGTTCTAGGCTAGAGGCGGATCCAGCCGAACAGGACCAGCAGCGCCAGGGTGATCGCGGCGGAAAGCAGCAGCGAGCCCGCGCAGCCCAAGCGATTGTTGAAGAAGAAGAACATCGCCGTTCAACGGCAATCCCGCTCGGCCAGTTCCATGGGCGTTCGCGAAGCCGCCCGGCGGTTGGAGTGGCGAAGTCCGATCAGCAAAGGCGACCGGGCGCCCGCGCCGGAACGCATCACCACCCGCTGGAGCACGCCGTCTTGATGTCGGTTTCCACGGTGCTGCCCGGTTTGGCGATCTCGAGCTTGGCTTCGGGTGTGCCTCTCGCCACCTCTTCATCACCAAGCTTGATATAGAGCTCGAGGGTACGGAACTCCATTCTTTGGCAGTCCGCCTCGATAAGCGACCCAAGCTTGTCGTAGCGCTCATCGCCCCCTTCGAGAGTGCGCGGCTCGGCCGAGCGGATCTCGCGCCAGAACCGGACCTTGTCCCCGTCGCGAACGGTCGACGACATATCGACGAAGGCCGTTTGATCTCCGGTGCGGCTCGCCTGCCGCCAGGTCTCGTCCTGCGCCGCAAGGGGTGCCAGCGGCAGGGCCAGCCCCGCGAAGGCGGCAATCACCCCGGCCAGCCGTTTCGTCGGCCCGCCATTCCTCGTTCCGCTCATATGATCCCCCCTTTTGGCGATTATCGCAGCGGGCCGCTTGCCATGCAAGAGACGGCAAGAGCGGGCGCCTCGGAGCAGGACCCAAATTGGTCGCCGGATCGCTCGCGCGGCCCTTCGAGCGTCGTGGGTCCGCGGATCAGCCGACGATCTCTTCGGGCTTGAAGAAGTAGTCGATCTCGATCTTGGCGTTCTCGTCGCTGTCGGAGCCGTGGACCGAGTTGGCCTCGATGCTCTCGGCGAAGGTCTTGCGGATCGTGCCTTCGGCGGCGTCGGCGGGGTTGGTGGCGCCCATCACCTCGCGGTTGCGCTTCACCGCGTCGTCGCCCTCGAGCACCTGCACCACGACCGGGCCGCTGGTCATGAACTCGCACAGCTCGCCGAAGAACGGGCGCTCCTTGTGGACCGCATAGAACCCTTCAGCCTGCTCGCGGCTCATGTGGATGCGCTTGGAGGCGACGACGCGCAGGCCGGCGTCCTCGAGCATCTTGGTCACCGCGCCGGTCAGGTTGCGGCGAGTGGCGTCGGGCTTGATGATCGAAAAGGTGCGGGTGACCGCCATGGTGCTGTCCTTGGAAGAGTGGCAGATTTGCGCGCGCCCCTAGCCGCACGCGCGGTGCGGCTCAAGCCTTGTGCACCCATTTGCCGCCTTCGAGCTCGTGGAACTCGCGCGTCACGTCCGCGCGCGCGTCGAACAGGCGCCAGGTCTCGCGCGCGGCCGCTCGGCCGGCTTCGTCGAAGAACAGCAGCGCACGCTCGAAGCTTTCCGCTTCCTCGCGCCATTGCCCGTCGGCGAGCGCGACCAGGGTCGCGCCGTTGGCCGCGGCGCAGTCGCCCGACAACAGCACCGGCTGGCGCTCCGCGTGCGCCGCGTCGGCGCGGCCGTGCGCGAGGAAGTCCTCGGGGCACTGCTCCCACAGCGCCTTGTCGAGCCGGTCGAGCAGCGCGTCGTCGCCGGCCACCACCAGCATCCGTTGGCCGGCCCTCCTGGCGGCGCGCGCGATCAGGGGCAGGACGCGCTCGACCGGCTGCGCGCAGGACAGGTAGAAGCCGATGCGCATTCACCCCTCCGTCGTCATTGCGAGGAGCAAAGCGAAGGACCGAAGGTGGCCACCGACCAACCCATCCAGGGCGGCTGCGGGTGACGCCCTGGATTGCTTCGCTACGCTCGCAATGACGGAGTGAATGGAATTACCCCTCCAGCTTGTCGCGCACGTAGCGGTCGATCAGCCGCACGCCGAAGCCGGTGGCGCCCTTGTCCCACGTCGCGCCGGGCTTGTCGGCCCAGACCATCCCGGCGATGTCGAGGTGCGCCCACGGGGTGTCGTCCTCGACGTAGCGCTGCAGGTACTGCGCGGCCGTGATCGAGCCGGCCCAGCGCGGGCCGACGTTCTTCATGTCGGCGATCTGGCTGTCGAGCAGCTTGTCGTAGGCCGGTGCCAGCGGGAAGCGCCACAGCTTGTCGCCGCTCGCCCGGCCGGCGGCGAGCAGGTCCTCGGCGAGGCCGTCGTCGTTGGCGAAGATGCCGCCGTGCTCGTGCCCGAGCGAGATGATCATCGCCCCGGTGAGCGTGGCGAGGTCGATCAGCGCCGCGGGGTGGAATTCGCGCTGGGCCCAGGTCATCGCGTCGCACAGCACCAGCCGCCCTTCGGCGTCGGTGTTGATCACCTCGACCGTCTGGCCCGACATCGTGGTGACCACGTCGCCCGGGCGCTGCGCCTTGCCGTCGGGCATGTTCTCGACCAGCCCGCACACGCCGACGACGTTGGCCTTGGCCTGGCGCCGGGCGAGGCCGAGCAACGCGCCGGCCACCGCCGCGGCACCGCCCATGTCCCACTTCATGTCCTCCATCCCGGCGGCGGGCTTGATCGAGATTCCGCCGGTGTCGAACGTCACCCCCTTGCCGACGAACACCGTCGGCTTGGCGTGCGGCTTGCCGCCGGTCCACTTGAGCGCCAGCAGCCGCGGCTCGCGCACCGAGCCCTGGTTGACCCCGAGCAGCGCGCCCATGCCGAGCGCGCGCATCTCCGCCTCGCCGAGCACGGTCAGCTCGACACCGGTGCCGGCGAACCGCTCGCGGCAGCGCACGACGAAGCTTTCCGGAAAAATGACGTTGGCCGGCTCGGTGACCAGCTCGCGGGCGAACTCGACACCGTCGGCGACCGCCGTGGCCGCCTCCCACGCCGCCTCGCTGCCGGCCGGCGCGCCGACCACGACGACGTCCTCGAGCGAGGCCTTCTGCTCGTCCTTGAGCCGGGTGCGGTAGGCGTCGTGCCGCCACGCGCGCAGCCGCAGGCCGGTGAGCACCGCAGCCACCTCGTCGGCGCCGAGCCCGCTCGCTCCGGCATCGAACGCGAGCGCCGCCTCGCCCGAGGTCAGGTACTTCGCCGCCAGCGCCGCCCCGGCGCGCTCGAGCGCGGCCTCGCGGCCGTCCCCGTTGGCGCCGGCTCCGGCCAGCGCCAGCCGCACGACCTGGCCGTCACGCTCGACGAACGCCTCGAACAGCTGCCCCGCCTTGCCGCTGAAACGCGCCGCGCGGGCGCCTTCTTCGACCGCCGGCTCGAGCCCCGCCGGCAGCTTGTCCTGCTCCACGACGAGCGCCCGCAGGCGCGGCGCGGACGGGGCTAACGCTTCGCTGAAACTGATCTTCATGGTCTCTCCGGGTCGAGCGGGCGGGAGCTGCGGCGGGGCCGCCGGGGGTCGGGATGGCTGGCGTTGCAGTTAGAAGCAGGCGGTGCGATAGGCAAGCCATGCCCCCCGGCCCGGAGACCCCGTTGCAAGCTCCTGCCTACCGGCTGCAACGACTTCATTGGGGCGCGGCGCTGACCCTCGCCCTGGTGTTGCTGCCGGGCGCGGCGCGGGCGCAGGACGAGCCCCAGCAGGGCGCCGCGGCGAGCGGAGCGCTCGCCACCGAAGTGCCCGGTGACGACGCCAGCGGCCAGCGGCAGATCGCCTTCGAGGCGGACGGGCTGAGCTACGACAGCGACAGCGATGTGGTCACCGCCACCGGCAACGTCCTGCTGCGCTCGGGCGACCAGTCGGTCCGCGCCGACGCGGTCAGCTGGAACCGGACCAGCGGGCAGATCGTCGCCACGGGCAACATCCGCTTCGTCGACGAGGACGGCAACCAGCTGTTCACCGACCGCCTCGAGCTGACCGACGAGCTCAAGGCCGGGGCGATGAGCAACCTGCTGCTGGCGTTCCGCGAAGGCGGCCGGCTGGCCGCGGTCGAGGGTCGGCGCGACGCGGCGGGCGACGTCGTGCTCGAGCGCGCTGCCTATTCGGGGTGCCCGGTGGTCGACGACGACGGCTGCCCCAAGGAGCCGAGCTGGCGGATCACCGCGCGCCGCGTGTTTTACGACGCCGCCACCAAGCGCATCCGCTTCGAAGGCGCCTACCTCGAGCTGTTCGGCCACCGCGTGCTGCCGCTGCCGGGCCTGTCGGTCCGCTCTGACGGCTCGGCCAGCTCGGGCTTCCTCGTGCCCGACCTGGCGCTGACCACCACCAATGGCGTCGAGCTGACCGGCAGCTACTACGCGCGGCTGGCCGAAAACCGCGACCTGATGCTGTCGGCCTACCTCTACACCGATGCGCTGCCGATGGTCTCGGCGCAGTACCGCGCGCTGACCAGCCGCGGCGCGTTCCAGGTCACCGGCTACGCGACCTACGGCAGCCGAATTCCGCTCGGCGCCGCGGTGCCGCTCGCGGAGAAGGATTTCCGCGGCTACTTCTTCACCAACGGACGCTTCCAGCTCGATCGCAACTGGAGCGCGACCGCCTCGGTGCGTCTGGCGTCGGACCGCACCTTCCTGCGCCGCTACGACATCAGCCGCGACGACCGGCTGCGCTCGACGGTCAATCTCGAGCGGATCGACGACGACAGTTACCTGTCGGTCGCCGGGTGGGTGACGCAGGCGCTGCTGGTGCCGCAGCCGCAAGGTCTGGTGCCGGTCGCGCTGCCGGTGATCGACTACCGCCGGCGCTTCGCCGATCCGCTGCTCGGCGGCGTGCTCGAGGTCCAGGCCAACTCGCTGGCGATCACCCGCACCGACGGGCAGGACACCCAGCGCGCCTTCGCCCGGGCCGAGTGGAACATGCGGCGGATCACCGCGTGGGGCCAGGAACTGACGGTCACCGCGCTGATGCGCGGCGACGTCTATCACTCGGACGAGAACCTCACCACGGTGACCGCCGCCTACCGCGGCAACCGCGGGTGGGAGACCCGCGGCGTGGCGATCGGGGCGATCGACCTGAAATGGCCGTTCGTCGGCAGCTTCCTCGGCGGCAGCCAGGTGGTCACCCCGCGCGTCCAGCTCGTCGCCAGCCCGGCGATCCGCAACCTCGCCATCCCCAACGAGGATGCGCGGGCGATCGATCTCGAGGACAGCAACCTGTTCGCGCTCAACCGCTTCCCCGGCTACGACCGCGTCGAGGACGGCGCGCGCGTGACTTACGGGGTCGACTGGCAACTCGACTTTCCCAGCTGGCGGATCAAGGCGACGATCGGCCAGTCCTATCGCCTGACCGACAAGCCGACGCTGTTCCCCAACGGCACCGGGCTGACCGAGCAGTTCTCCGACTGGGTCGGCCGCACCGAGGTGCGCTACAAGGACTTCGTCAAGTTCACCCACCGCTACCGGGTGGACAAGGACAACTTCGCGGTGCGCCGCAACGAGATCGACGCCACGGTCGGCTCCGACCGGACGTACCTCGAGGTCGGCTACTTGCGGCTGAACCGCGACATCGACCTGACGTTCGAGGACCTGCAGGACCGCGAGGAGCTGCGCGCCGCCGGGCGCGTCGCGTTTGCCCGCTACTGGTCGGTGTTCGGCTCGGCGGTGGTCAACCTGACCAACCGCGACGAGGACCCGAGCTTCACCTCCGACGGCTTCGAGCCGCTGCGCACCCGGCTCGGCATCGCCTACGCCGACGACTGCCTCGAGTTCGGCTTCACCTGGCGGCGCGACTACGTCTCGGTGGCCGACGCCGATGACGGCGACAGCTTCCGGGTCTATTTCTCGCTGCGCAACCTCGGCTTCCGCTGAGGCGCCTGCCGGGCTTCCGGATAGTCGCCCCATCTGCGTTGGCACAGTCGGACAAACGCGCTATCCGCGCCAACTCAGCTACGGTTAAGCCGCTTCCCGCCAAGCGGCCGCCGGACGGACAGGCGCGACCGGCGCCGGCAACAGGAATTTTGCGAGTGAGCGAATTCACCATGAAACTGGGTAAGATCGTCGCGGCTGCCGTTCTGGCGGCCGCCTGCGCGGTGGCCGCTTCGGGCCAGCAGGAAGTCGATCTCGGGGAAGCCAGCTCCTCCGACACCTTCAACATCCCCGAGAACATCACCATCCTCGGCCAGAACGACACCGGCACGCGCCGCGCGACGGCGATCGTCAACGGGACGATCATCACCGGCACCGACGTCGACCAGCGCGTGGCGCTGCTGCTCGCCGCCAACGAGGCCACCGAAGTGCCCGAGGACGAGCTCAGGCGCTTGCGCCTGCAGGTGCTGCGCAACCTGATCGACGAGACGCTGCAGATTCAGGAAGCGACGGCGCTGGAGATGACCGCGACCGCGGAAGAAGTGCAGCAGTCGTATGACCGGCTCGCCGCCGAGCGCTTCAACCGTTCGTCCGAGGCGCTCGACGCATACTTGCGCGCGGCCGGCTCTTCGCCGCAGTCGCTCAAGCGGCAGATCGAGGGCGAAATCTCGTGGGACCGCCTGCTGCGCCGCAACGTCGCCCCGTTCGTCAACGTCTCGTCGAGCGAGGTCAACGAGCTGTTCGACCGCCTGCAGGCGTCGCGCGGCTCGGCCGAGTACCGGGTCGGCGAGATCTTCCTCTCCGCCACCCCGGCGAACCGCGACGCGGTGCTGCAAAACGCCGAGCGGATCGTCGAGCAGCTGCGCCAGGGCGGCAGCTTCCAGGCTTATGCCCGGCAGTTCTCCGAGGCCTCGACCGCCGCGGTCGGCGGCGACCTCGGCTGGATTCGGCTCGAGCAGCTGCAGAACCC
>Ga0196977_1000255_pt1 | contig 31224 bp, 30 predicted proteins | sample S3v_1013CmetaG_FD_148634 | JGI IMG/M metagenome (GOLD analysis project Ga0196977, IMG submission 148634) | Soil microbial communities from Anza Borrego desert, Southern California, United States - S3+v_10-13C | ecosystem: Environmental > Terrestrial > Soil > Desert | place: USA: California... | reverse complement strand
GCGGGCGCCGTGGTGGAGCTGTCCGGCTGGCCGACGCTGGTGGCGGGCGTCGTTGGACCGCACGAGGTGTTCCACGCGCTCGTGCTGGCCGGGCTGTCCTTGTTCTGGCTGGATATCCGCGGGATCGCGAAGGTGGAAGAGAGGGTCGGGGCCGCCGAGCTGGCGCGGGCGGCGTGAGGGCAGCACCGGTTCGGGGGCGGCCGGGGGGCCGCCGTCGCATCCGTCGTCGTGACCTGGCTTTCGCAGAGCCTCAGGCGCGGCCGTCGTGGCTCCGGAAGTCGGACCAGCGGATGCCGAGCTTGCGCATCTTCGAGCGGAGCGTGTGCGGGTTGATGGCGAGGATCACGGCGGCGCCGGCGGGGCCTTCGATGCGGCCGCGGGTGTGTGCCAGCGCCGTCTCTATGTGAAGGCGCATCGCGTCGTCGAGCGTGGGGACCGCGCCCCTTCCGCTCGGGGGCGCGAGGGCCCCTGCGTCCCGCGCGGGAGCGGCCCCGGCGGCCGGGGCGCGGAGCTGGGGAGAGACGCCCATCGCCGCGCTCAGCGCGAGCTTGTGTCCCTGCCCGAGCAGGGCGGCACGGTCGATGACGGCGCCGAGCTCGCGCACATTGCCCGGCCAGTGATACCCGGCGAGCAGGGCCACATCGTCGTCGTCGATCCTGAATTCGGGCAGGCCGAACCGCACCGCCGCGCGGCGTGCGAAATGCTCGGTCAGTGCGCGGAGGTCCTCGGAGCGCTCGCGCAGCGGCGGGATGACGAGCGGGAACACGGCCAGCCTGTACCACAGGTCTTCGCGGAAGGTGCGCTCCCGGACCATCTCGGGCAGGTCGCGGTGCGTCGCCGCGATGATGCGGCAGTCCACGCCGACGGGGGCTTGCCCGCCGACGCGCTCGAGCGTGCCCTCCTGCACGACGCGCAGGAGCCGGACTTGGGCGGCCGGGGGCAACTCCCCGACCTCATCGAGAAAGAGCGTGCCGCCGTCGGCGCGCTCGAACCAGCCGCGGCGCTGCTCGGTGGCGCCGGTGAAGGCGCCGCGTTCGTGGCCGAAGAGCTGCGAATCCACGAGGTCCGGGGGGATGGCGCCGCAGTTCACGCGCAGGAAGGGGCCGTCGTGGCGAGCGGATCGCTCGTGGATCACCCGCGCGACGACCTCCTTGCCCGAGCCGGTCTCTCCGAGGATGAGGACGGGCACGTCGGACGCGGCGACCATCGCGGCCCGTTCCATGACGCTGCGCAGCCCGCTGCTCTCCCCGACCACGGGCTCCGCGAGCGACTCGCGCCCCAGCCGACGCAGGGCCGACTGGCGGTCGGCCTCGGCGGCGCGACGCAGCCCCTCGAGCTCGTGGAAGCGGCGCGAGGTGTCGAGGGCCACCGCGAGCGGCTCGAGTGTCGCGGCGAGCAGGCGGGTGGTGACGTCGTCGAGCTCCGCGTCGGCGTGCAGGCGCCACACGACGACGCCCTCGGCATGATCGTCCCGCCGCAGCGCGCCGCAGATCACCGTGCGATCGCCCACGAGCGGGGCGAGGCCTCGGAGGAGGCTCCGGCCCGGGCGGGCGGGGCTGAGCGGCGAGATGCCGCCCTGCCGGACCCAGCGGGCGACGTGGTCGGCGGCCTCGCCGTCGATGGCCGCGCCGGCGTGGGCCGGCTCCGGCGCAGCGCCGATGGCGTGGCAGCGCCCGGTCTCGAGGGCGAAGATGGTCGTCCGCTCCACCGGGAGCGCGGCGGCGAGGACCGCGTGGAGGTCCGATATAGATCGGGCCAGGTCGATGTGCCGGCTTGCCTCGCGCCACAGCGCCAACTGCAGATCTCGGAGCCGCTGCATGCCCATGGTATATCATGGATCTCCGTGAAATACAACAGAGAAGTGCCGTGATATATCGCGGATCATGAGTTCTGACGGTCTGAGAGGGGATCGCGGGGCACTTTCGTCGATGGCACGGGGCTTGAAATGCCTCCCGCCATGACGACAGGCCGTCGCCAAATCGCCACCCCGCTGCCGCCCCTGGAGATCGATCGGCTCGCCGAGCGCGCCCAGGGGTGCGCGAACGTCCGCGAGCTGCAGGCGCTGCTCGAGCAGCTTCCTCCGTCGCTCCTGGCGCTGGAGCGGTTCGCCCGATTCGACGCGGGGTCCGCGTCGGGGTTCGCCCTCTTCGAGGGGTCGGTGCAGATCGTGGTGTGCGGATGGCTCCCCGGAGCGCGGAGCGAGATCCACGATCATGGCGGCGCGCTGTGCGCTCTGCGCGTGCTCAGCGGTCACGCGACCGACATCCGCTACGAGCTAGACCGTGACGGCTTGCCAACGGAGGTCAGCCGGGATGTGTACCTACCAGGATCGGTGATCGCCTACCGCGAGGCGGACATCCACTCGATCGGGAACGAGGGTGCGGCCTCGGAGGCGCTGCTGACGCTCGACATCTGCGCCCCCGCGTCGAGCCCGCGCTCGTACTCCTCGGGCGCAGGGGGGGCGTCATGATCGCCTCGCGCGGATGGAGCAGCGCTGGCGCGCCGCGCTGCCCCACCGTTGCGGTCGTGGGGGCGGGGTTCTCGGGCGCCGCCGTGGCGTTGCACCTGGCGAGCTGTTCACGCTCCCCGTTGAACATCGTCCTCATCGATCCGGCGGAGCGCGTGGGGCGCGGGCTCGCCTACCGCGTGCGCGCGGAGCATTTGCTGCTCAATGTCCCGGCGGCACGGCTGACGTGCCGGCCGGAGCGTCCCGGCGGGTTCGCGTTATGGTGCCGGGCGAGCGGCAGGGACGTGGCGGACGGAGACTTCCTGCCGCGGGCGTGGTTCGGCGAGTACGTCGAGTCGGAGCTGGCCGCGGCGCTCGAGCGGGCGCACGAGGGCGTCGAGCTGCACCGCGTCCGCGACTCGGTCGCCGGGATCGCCGGGGCGCCGGGCGGACGGCTGGACGTGCTCACGCGCTGCGGCGGCCTGGTGACGGCGGACCACGTGGTGCTCGCGACGGGACACGGCCCGGCGCGCTGCCCCGCGGCGTTGCGGCCGTGCCTGACCGACGCACGGGTGCTTGCTTGCCCGTGGGACGGCCGCCGCCTGCGCGAGCTTGCGGCGTCGGCACGTCGGCTGCTCGTCGTGGGGACTGGCCTGACGATGTGCGACACGGCAATCACGCTGGAGCGGATCGGATTCGCCGGCGAGCTGATCGCGGTCTCTCGCCACGGGCTGCTGCCGCGGGTTCACGGGCCGTCGAAGCCCGCGGATCATGCGGCGTGGGCCGCGTCACTGGCCGGCCGCCCGCTCGGAGAGTTGCTCAGGGAATTGCGCACGCGCGCCGCGGGGCCCGGTTGGCGAGGGGTGATCGACTCACTGCGTCCGCACACCGCGGCCGTGTGGCGCTCGCTGGGGGCTCAAGACCGGGAGCGATTCGTGGGGCGCCTGGCATCGCTCTGGGATGTGCACCGGCATCGCTGCCCGCCGGAGACGGGCGCGGCGATCGACCTGCTGCGCGAGAAGGGTCGGCTGCAGGTGATCGCGGCGTCCATCACAGGCGCCCGGGCGCGGCGCGGCGCGATCGAAACGGCGCTGCGGTGCGCTCCGGACGGCTCGACGCTCAAGCTCGGTGTTGACGGGATCGTGCTGTGCACGGGGCCGGCGCCCGATCCCCGGGAGTGGGGATCGCCGCTGATGGACGCCCTGATCCGGCGCGGGCTGGTTGTCGCGGAGCCGCTGGGGATCCGCACGGACGACGAGGGCTTCGCGATCGGTGCGGACGGGGCGGCGACGGGCCGGCTTTCCACGCTCGGGTCGCTGCGGCGGGGGGCGCTGTGGGAGAGCACGGCGGTCCCCGAGCTGGGGGCGCAGGCCGCGAGGCTGGCGGATGTGCTCGCAAGCCGGCTCGGCGTCACGAACGAAGGAACGGACACACGTCTGAGGTATACGCGGGAGGTATCGATATGAAGCTTCGCAATCTGTTGCTCGCATCCGCGCTCGCCACGAGCATGTTCGTCGGGGGCGCCGCGGCGCAGACCCGGTCCATGCTCAACGTCTCGTACGACCCGACGCGGGAGCTCTACAAGGACTTCAACGAGGCGTTCGCGCGGCACTGGCGCGAGAAGACCGGCGAGAAGCTGGAGATCAACATGTCGCACGGCGGCTCGGGCAAGCAGGCCCGGGCGGTGATCGACGGCCTGGAGGCGGACGTGGTCTCGCTCGCCCTGGCGTACGACGTGGACGCCCTGTCCCGAGAGGCGCAGCTCATCCCGGACGATTGGCAGTCCCGGCTGCCGAACGGCAGCTCGCCCTACGTATCGACCATCGTGTTCCTGGTGAGGAAGGGCAACCCCAAGGGGGTGCACGACTGGCGCGACCTGCTCAAGCCGGGGATCCAGATCATCACGCCGAATCCCAAGACGTCGGGCGGCGCGCGCTGGAACTACCTCGCGGCGTGGGGATATGCGCTGGATCGGGAGCTGGGCGACCTGTCGAAGCTCGGCGACCCGGGCCATGCGGAGGAGGTCCGCCGGGCCCAGAAGAAAGCCCGCGAGTTCGTCGGCGCGATCTACAAGAAGGTGCCTGTCCTCGACACCGGCGCCCGCGGCTCGACGACCACGTTCGTGCAGCGCGGCATCGGCGACGTGCTGCTCGCCTGGGAGAACGAGGCGTTCCTGGCGGTCGAGGAGCTCGGGCCGGACAAGTTCGAGATCGTCGTTCCTTCGGTGAGCATCCTCGCCGAGCCGCCCGTCACGGTGGTGGACAGGGTCGTGGACAAGCGGGGCACGCGCGAGCTGGCGCAGGCCTATCTCGGGTACTTGTACTCGCCCGAGGGTCAGCGCCTGGCCGCGAAGCACTTCTACCGGCCGTACGAGCGGGCCTCCGCCGCGCCCGAGGACCTCGCGCGGTTCCCGGAGCTGGAGCTCTTCACCGTCGACGAGGTCTTCGGCGGGTGGCGGGCGGTCCAGAAGGCGCACTTCGACGACGGCGGCGTGTTCGACCAGCTCTACAGGCCTTGATCGCCGTGACTCCTTCGCCGCCCGAGCGTCCGGAAGGGCGCCCGAGCGGATTGCAAGTCTCTCTCCATCTCCCCCCGCGCCCGGAGGGGCGCGCGGGGGGGTTCGAAACGGCTCGCGGAGACACGTTCATGTGGCGGCCATTCAAGCGACGGCCCGGACGCATACCCGGCCTGGGGCTCACGCTCGGCGTGACGCTGACATACCTCAGCCTGCTCGTGCTCATCCCGCTCGTGGGGCTCGTCGTCAAGACGAGCGAGCTGTCCTGGGCCCAGTTCCGGGGCACGATCTCCGACGCGCGGGTGCTCGCCTCGTTCAGGCTGAGCATCGGCGGGTCGCTGCTGGCGGCGGCGATCAACCTCGTCTTCGGGTTCGTCGTGGCGTGGGTGCTCGTGCGTTACGCGTTCCCCGGCCGGCGTCTCGTCGACGCGATGGTGGACCTGCCCTTCGCGATGCCGACGGCGGTGTCGGGGATCGCGCTGACGGCGCTCTATGCGCCCAACGGCTGGTTGGGCGCCCCGCTGGAGGAGATAGGGATCCCGGGGGCGTTCAGCCGGTTCGGCGTGGTCGTGGCGCTGATCTTCATCGGCATGCCCTTCGTCGTCCGCACGCTCCAACCGGCCCTGGCCGACCTGGACGCGGAGATCGAGGAAGCATCGGCCAGCCTCGGGGCCGGCCGCGTGCAGACCGTCCGGCGCGTCATCCTTCCGGCGGTCATGCCCGCGGCGCTCACAGGGTTCGCGATGGCCTTCGCCCGCGCCATCGGCGAGTACGGCTCGGTCGTGTTCATCAGCGGCAACATGCCGATGAGGACGGAGATCGCCCCCCTTCTCATCATCACCAAGCTCGAGCAGTACGACTACGCCGGGGCCACCGCGATCGCCGTGGTGCTCCTGGGCCTCTCGTTCGTGATGCTGCTCGCGATCAACGCCCTGCAGCTCTGGAGCTCGGCGAGGTCGCGCTAAGGGAGTGCTCGTCATGGCCGGAGGGACCACCATCAACATCGCGAGCCTTGGGCGGGCGGCCCCGCCGGCGCTGCGTGACGTGCCGCTCGTGCGCTGGCTGCTCACCGCCGTCGCGCTGGCGTTCCTCGGGCTCTTTCTCCTGATGCCGCTCGCGGTGATCCTCGCCGAGGCGCTGCGCGACGGGATCGGGGCCTACCTCGCCAGCTTCGACGATCCGGACGCGCTCGCCGCGATCAAGCTCACGCTCGTGACGGCGGCGATCGCCGTGCCGGTCAACGTGGCTTTCGGCGTGTGCGCCGCCTGGGCGATCACGAAGTTCCGCTTCCCCGGCCGCGCGCTGCTGGTGACGCTGATCGACCTGCCCTTTGCGGTCTCGCCCGTGGTCGCGGGCCTCATCTTCGTGCTGGTCTTCGGGCTCCAGGGCTGGCTCGGCCCGTGGCTCTCCGAGCTCGACGTCAGGATCATCTTCGCCGCGCCGGGCATCGTGCTGGCCACGCTCTTCATCACGTTCCCCTTCGTCGCCCGCGAGCTCATCCCGCTCATGGAGGAGCAGGGCGTGGAGGAGGAGCAGGCGGCGATGACGCTGGGCGCCGGGGGCTGGACGATCTTCCGGCGCGTCACGCTCCCGAACATCCGCTGGGCGCTGCTCTACGGCGTGATCTTGTGCAACGCCAGGGCCATGGGCGAGTTCGGCGCGGTCTCCGTGGTCTCCGGACACATCCGCGGCAAGACCAACACGCTGCCGCTGCACGTCGAGATCCTCTACAACGAGTACAGCTTCGTCGCCGCGTTCGCGACGGCGTCGCTCCTGGGGGTGCTCGCGATCGTCACGCTCGTGCTCAAGTCGCTCGTGGAGCACCGCGTCCGCCGCCGGATCGAGCGGGCCGCGGCGGGGGAGGGAGTGTCATGAGTATCCAGGTCCGGGCTGTGAGCAAGGCCTTCGGCGATTTCAAGGCGATCGACGGGGTGTCGTTCGACATCCCCACGGGCGAGCTCGTGGCGCTGCTCGGACCGTCCGGCTCGGGCAAGACGACCCTGCTCCGGCTCATCGCCGGGCTCGAGAGCCTCGGGCCGGGGTGCGGATCGATCCGCTACTACGAGGAGGACATGGCGGGCCAGCCGGTGCGCAAGCGCCGCGTCGGCTTCGTCTTCCAGCACTACGCCCTGTTCCGGCACATGTCGGTGTTCGAGAACGTGGCGTTCGGCCTGCGCGTGCTCCCGCGCGACAAGCGGCCGACGCGCCGCCAGGTCCGCGACCGGGTCCACGAGCTGCTCGCGCTGGTGCAGCTGGAGGGGCTCGCGGGGCGATACCCGAGCCAGCTCTCGGGCGGGCAGCGCCAGCGCGTGGCCTTGGCCCGGGCGCTCGCCGTGCAGCCGCGCGTGCTGCTCCTCGACGAGCCCTTCGGCGCGCTCGACGCCAGGGTCCGCGCCGAGCTGCGCCAATGGATCCGGCGGCTGCACGACGAGCTGCACATCACGAGCGTGTTCGTGACCCACGACCAGGAGGAGGCCCTCGAAGTGGCCGACCGCGTGGTGGTGATGAACCGCGGCCGGGTCGAGCAGATCGGGGCCCCCGGCGAGGTCTACCACGCGCCGCGGACCGAGTTTGTCATGAACTTCCTGGGGCAGGTGAACACGTTCCAAGGGCGCGGGGTCGGGCGCGACATCCAGTTCGCGGACATCACGATCCCCTCCTCGGACTTGCGCGAGCGGTCCGGCGACGTGCGGGTCTTCGTCCGGCCGCACGAGTTCGAGATCAACGCGACCAGGAACGGGAAGCCGGCGTTCGGGGCCACGGTTCTCCGCATCCACGCGGCGGGCGCGGTCGCCCGCCTCGATCTCCAGCTGCCCGACGGCAGCCTGATCACCGCCGAGCTCCCGCAGGACCGCCTTGCCGAGCTGGCGGCCGCGCACGGGGACAGGGTCTTCGTGTCGCCGCGCAGGGTGCACGTCTTCTAGCCAGGTTCCCCATGCCGTGATCGCCCCAAGGGCGCGCGTGGCGTCCTGCGCGATCGCTGTCACCACGTTCGGAGATGCATGCATGCGACCACCACTCTCGTACGCGCCGCTCGGGATCATGATCGCCGCCGCCGCGGCCCCGCCGCTCGCGGCGCAAGGTCACCCCGGCGCGGCCCTGGAGCGTGAGCTCCTCGCCGACGCCGGCGCGCGGGCGTCGTTCCAGGGCGCCGGGCCGACCGGCGGCCACGATGGGCGCTTCTTCCTCGGGAGCGCCGACGGGAACTTCCGCCTCACCGTCTCGGGCGAGGTGCAGTTCCGGTACTACGGCAACATCGACGCCGACACCGAGGGCAGCGACGAGTATGTCGGCGGCTTCCAGCACAACCGCGTGCGCCTCGACTTCCGGGGCCACGTCATCGATCCGAGGCTCACGTACCGGGTGCAGTCGAACTTCGACCGCGAGGACGGCACGATGGAGCTCCAGGACGCGTGGGGCAACTACGCCTTCGAGAACGGCCTCTCCCTGCAGTGGGGCCAGTTCAAGCTGCTTTTCGACCGGGAGTTCGCCGCGACCAGCGCGACGAACTTTCTGACCATCGAGCAGTCGCTCGTCTCGTCGATCTTCCGGCTCGATCGCTCGCAGGGCGTTCAACTGAGCTACGAGGGCGATCGGTTCCGCGTCGCGGGCGCCCTCTCCGACGGCCGGCGCGCGTCCAACACCGCCTCCTTCGACGACGAGGTCGAGGCCGACATCGCGCTCAGCGGTCGCGCCGAGGTTCGGCTCGGCGGTGCGGCCTGGAAGCAGTTCCGCGACCAGACGTCGTTCCGGGGCGACAGGGGCGGCGCCCTCCTCGGCGTCGGCGGGCATTGGCAACAGGAGGGCGCGACCGGCGCCCCCTCCGCGAGCGCCGACGACGCGGACCTCTTCTCCTACACCGCCGACGCGGGCTACGAGGGCGGCGGGTGGAACGTGCTCGGCGCCGTCACCGGGCGGCTCATCGACTTCGACGAGGACGAGTTCCATGACCTCGGCTTTGTCGTCCAGGGCGGCGTGTTCCTGACCGAGAAGGCCGAGCTCTTCGCCCGCTACGCCCGGTTCTTCCCCGATGACGATCGCTCCGGCGGAGCCGACGAGTTCGCGGCGATCACCGCCGGGCTCAACTACTACTTCGTCGCCAAGAGCCACGCCGCGAAGCTCACCGGCGAGGTGACGTACTTCCCCGACAGCCAGGCGGACTCGGCGTCCGTCGTGCGCGCGCCGGACTCGGGCGCCGGGCTTGCGCCGGACGAGGACGGCGGGCAGCTCGGGTTCGGAGTGCAGATGCAGCTGCTCTTCTAGACCACGCTCGACCCGAGCTCCGGCCCCGGTCCCGTCCGGGTGCGGAATGCTACGTTCTCGCGGCGGGGCCGGGGCACGTGCGCGCCCCGGCCCCCGCGCGCACGATCACGCGAGGAGCGACTGGCCGGTCATTTCGGCGGGCTGCGCCAGGCCCATCATCGCCAGCGCCGTGGGCACGATGTCGGCGAGGCGGCCTCCGGGGCGGAGCTTGCGGCCCTTGAAGGCGGCGCCGACGACGATCAGGGGGACGTCGTACGTGGTGTGGGCGGTGTGGGGCATCCCCGTCGCGGGGTCCTTCATCTGCTCGGCGTTGCCGTGGTCGGCGGTGACGATCAGCGACCCGCCCCGGGCGAGCGCGGCGTCGGCGATGGCGCCGACGCACTCGTCCACGACCTCGCAGGCCTTGACGGCGGCGGGAAGGCTGCCGGTGTGGCCGACCATGTCGCCGTTGGCGAAGTTGACCACGATGAGGGGCTCGCAGTCGTGAGCGGCGAGGCGGGCGAGGACGGCGTCGCGCACGCCGGACGCGGACATCTCCGGCTGCAGGTCGTACGTCGCGACCTTGGGCGACTGGATGATCTCGCGGTGCTCGCCCTCAAAGGGCTCGTCGCGGTAGTCGTTGAAGAAGAAGGTGACGTGGGGGAACTTCTCGGTCTCGGCGCAGCGGAACTGCGCCAGGCCGAGCGAGGCGAGGTATTCGCCGGCGATGTTGACCATCCTGGGTGGTTTCGGGAACGCGACGCGGGCGTGGCGGGCGAGCTGCTCGGAGTAAGCGGCGAGCATGACGTAGTCCAGCCCGAGCCTGGGGCCCCGGTCGAAGCCGCGCCGGCCGGAGTCGGGGCTGGGTTTGACGGCGGCCCACTCCTCGTCGGGGAAGACGAAGGCGGCGGAGATCTGGCGGGGCCGGTCGCCGCGGTAGTTGTAGAAGATGACGGTGTCGCCGTCGGCGATGCGGCGCTGGTCGGCGTCGGCGGCGCTGCCGCCGAGGAGGCAGGGCGGGACGAACTCGTCGCCCTTCATGGTCTCGGTGGTGGGGTGGTCGTAGTAGTGCTGGATGGCGTCGGTGACGGTGGTGAAGCGGGGGAGCTCGGCCTCCCTGGCTCCGCGTCCGGTGAGGCAGGCCCAGGCGCGCTGCGTGCGCTCCCAGCGGTTGTCGCGGTCCATCGCCCAGTAGCGGCCGATCACGGAGGCGATGACGGGGTGGAAGCCGGGGGCGGCGATCTTGTGGAGCTGGGCCTCGACCTCGCGCGCGAAGGCCAGGCCGGTGAAGGGGCCGGTGTCGCGCCCGTCGGTGAAGAGGTGGAGGCAGACGCGCCCGGCGGAGAGCTTCTTGCAGAGGTTGAGGATCGCGTAGAGGTGCTCGAGCAGGCCGTGGACGCCGGCGTCGGAGCAGATGCCGAGGAGATGGACGCACTTGCCGGCGTCGCGTGCGCGGGAGATGGACTCGACGAGGGGCTTGTTGTCGATCAGCTCGCCGGCGCGGCAGGCCTTGGTGATGCGGACGGACTCCTGGTCGACGATGCGCCCGGCGCCGATGTTCTGGTGGCCGACTTCGGAGTTGCCCATCGTGCCCTCGGGGAGGCCGACGTCGAGGCCGCTGGTGCGGATGAGCGTGGTGGGGTATTCGCGCATGAGCCGGTCGGCCACGGGGGTGCGCGCGAGCTTGATGGCGTTGAAGGGGTCGTGCTCTGGGTGGGGGTTCTGGCCCCAGCCGTCGCGGATGATGAGGACGAGGGGCGAGTGCTTGACGGCCGCGGCTGGAGTCATGCGCAAGGGTAGACCGCGGGCAGAGACAATCACGCCGGAACGGTGGTGCGGAGGGAGCGGCTCCGGGGTAGTCTGGGGCGATGCCGAGGAGAATGCCTTCGCGAGCGCGTGGGATGATGGGCGTGCTGCCGCTAACGGCGATGCTTGCGGCGGGCGGGTGCGGGATGGACCGGGGCGTGCGCGGGTCGCCCTTCGAGGGGTTGCGCGAGGGGTTGGCGGCGGTCGGCGCGTTCGTAGGGGTGACCGCCGGTCTAAGTGCGCTGCAGCAAGCCGGGGGCGAGCCGGGCAACGGGACTGAGTACTTGTTCCGGCCTGAGCACGAGTGGTGAAGGAGCGGGGTGGGCCGAACCCGGTGCGGGCGCGGCGCCGGTCCTACGCGCGTCGCCCGTGCTGGCGCGGCGCCAGGGCTATGCGCGGCGGCGGCGGGCAGCGACGCACAGCGCCACGAGCGGGGTGGTCCAGGGGGCGGGCACGATATGGATCGTCGCTCCGAGACTGGGCGCCTGGTCGTAGCCGACGCTCGTGCGGAACTCGTCGGTGTAGAAGTCGTTGTTGAGGTGGTTCGCGTCGGTCACGCTCACGGTGCGCGGTGTGTAGTCGTCGGGGACCCAAGTCATGCGATAGAGCCAGATCGGCCGGCTCGCGTCGAAGTCGGGGTTGAACGCGGGGGGGAGCTGGAAGGCTTCGAGCCAGTGGAACTCGTTGTTCTCGTCGGGCAGCCACTCGTCGAGGAACGGATAGAGGTTGCGCGACCAGTTCGTGAGCGTGCCTGTCGTCCAGTTCTCCACGCCGACGATGTCGTAGATCGTGCCGGCGATTCCGACAATCCCCTCGTGGGGAGCCCAGTCGGCGTACAGCGTGAGCTCGACGATCTCTCCCGGGCCGATGCTGGCCGCGTTCGATCCCGTGCCGTTCACATCCCAGAAGTAGGTGGCGATACCCTGGGCGGAGACGGGGCCGGCGGCGATCAGGATGGCGAGTGTCACGAGCCTCATGGCTGGTCCTCACGGGCCCGGCGCACAAGCGGCGCAAGCAGGAACGGCGCCAGAGTCGCCGGGGCGGGTATCACACGTATCACGGCGCCCTCGCTCGGCGCTTGCTGGAAGCTGACGCTGGTCCCGAAGGTGTCGGTGTAGATGTCGTTGTTGAGGTGGTTGGCGTCGGTCATCCGGACCGTGCGCGGGGTCTGCGCGGCGGCGGGGGGCGGCGCAGGCTGCGCGCGTCAGCGTCCGGGCGAGGGTGCGCGAATTGCCCATGCGTCCTCCTCGCCCGGGAAGAGCGATGCAACGCACCCGGGCCGGTCTTGTAGAGTACAGCGGAAAGCTTGGGGGTGCAACGCAAATCGGAGGCCACGATGACCATGGATCATGAGAGGCTCGGCCGGCTCGAGCGAACAGTGCGGCGCCAGCGTGCGGCCATGGCCGCGATGGGGGGCGCCGCGGTGCTGCTCCTGGCCGGCGGTCAGATGGCGGCGGACACGCGCGACGATGGCGGCGGCGAGCGCGCCGTGCAGTACGCCGCGGGGGGCGACAAGCTGTACCGCATCCATCCGAGCGGGAAGATCGAGTACATGGTGATGGACTTCGCCGCGGGAACGGTGGAGGGCATTCCCGACTGGGCCCTCGTGCACGTGGACCGCGAGCTCAGCCGCGACCGGATGGGGAACGTCGTGGTGCGGAGGCGATAGGGAGGCGGACGCTGACCGGACAGCGGACAAAGGCCGCTCGCGCGAGGGCGCGAGCGGCCTGGCCGTGGTCCGCTGTAAGGCGGCGGAACCTCAGCGCCGGCGGCGGCACGCGAGCAGGCCGATGGGCGCGAAGGCGAGCACGCCCGGGGCGGGGATGATGTGGATGGTGGCGCCCTCGCTGGGGTTCCGATCGAACTCGATGCTGGTGCCGAAGTCGTCGGTGTAGATCGTGTCGTTGAGGTGGTTCGCGTCGGTCAGCCGCACGGTCCGCGCCGTGTAGTCGTCCGGAGTCCAGTCGATCTCGTAGATGGCGATCGGATTGCTGCGGTCGAAGTTGGGGTTGAAGGCGGGGGGGAGCTGGAACGACTCGATGCCGAGGATGTCGTTGTTCGGCTGCAGATTCCCGTCGCCGGTGAGCTCGTCAAGCAGGTTGTCGTAGCGGGTCACCGTTCCGGTGTCCCAGTTCTCGATCCCCAGAATGTCGTAGATCGAGCCGGCGAACCCGCTGCCGGGCCCGTCCCAGGCGGCGAGCAGCCTGAGGGACACGGTCTCGCCCGGGCCGATCGTGGCGGTGTTTGACCCGGTGCCGTTGACGTCCCAGAAGTAGGTCAGCGTGCCCTGCGCGAGGCCCGCGCCGGCGGCGGTCGTCAGAGTAGCGATGGACGCGATCCTGGAGACGAACTTGCACATATTGACTCTCCTCAAATGGACGCCCCCTCGGGCACCATATCAGTTTCGTCGGCGGGTCGCAAGCTGCTTTGTCCGCGATCGCGGATCCGTGGAGCGAGGGCGGTGGGGGTCGCCGCGAGCGGCGGCCGAGGCGGGCATCCGCTTGGTGTGTCCTTCTCTGGCTTCACTTCTGCGAGGGCGCCGACCTCACAGAGGAGCGGGTCCGGATCCAGGAATGCTCGCGTGCGGCGGCAGCCCGCCGGCCCGCACCGGGCTGCCCGCTCACGCCAGGTCGTCGACCGGCATCGGCTGGAGGCCGAACCTGGCCTTGATGGCCCATCGACCCAGGTAGATGGCGGGCGTCAGCAGGACCGCGATCACGAACTTCAGGATGTAGCCGGTGAACGCGGTCCGGAGCACGAAGTGCAGGTCCGCGGCCTCGCCGCCGGCGAGGCGCTGCAGGACGACGAAGAACATGAAGGTGACGACGAAGCTGTCGAAGAGCTGGCTGACGACGGTGCTGCCGGTGGCCCGGAGCCAGACGTAGCGCCCGCGGGTGGCCCGCTTGAAGAGGCCGAAGAGGAAGATGTCCAGCAGCGAGCCGACGAGGAACGCGGCCATCGAAGCGAGGTACATGAGGGCGGAGGCGCCGAAGATGAGCTCGAAGCTCGCGGCGTCGGCGGTGCCGGGGATCCCCTCGAGGGTGGGGAACTTCCGCCCCAGGTAGATCATGGCGAACGCGACGAGGCCCATGGCGAAGGCGAGCCAGGTGACACGCCGGGCGGCCTTCTTGCCGTAGTACTCGTTGAGGAGGTCGGTGAGGAGAAAGGTGATCGGGAAGGGGAGCATGCCGAGCGTGTGCTCGACGGGGATGAGCCCGAGCGGCCCGAGATCGAGCTCGAAGCGGAAGAGCTTGACGCCGAGGATGTTGGCCAGGAGGAGGCAGGTGATGAAGACGGCGCTGAGCCAGAGGTAGAGGCGGGTGCGGGTGTCGGGGGTGAAGTGGGCGGGGGTGGTCATGGCGTGGGGCCGGTGGCGCGGAGGCGGCGCGGGAGAGGGTACACGATTGGAGCTGGCGCGGCGGGGGCGCGCGGGCGGGCGGTGGTAGGCCGCACTGGGCAGGCCCTCAAAGCAGGGCCTGACCAGTGGCACCCGCGGACAGTACGCTTCGGGCCATGTGCGGCATTGCGGGCATCCTGCGGACGTGGCGGGCGGGCGAGGCCCCGCCGGAGACGTTCGAGGCGATCCCCGAGGCGTGGCTCGACGTGCTCGACGAATCGATCAAGCACCGAGGGCCGGACGGGTGCGGCCGGTTCCGCCAGCGGGTGGTGCGGGCGGATGGGACGGTTGTGGACGTGGCGCTGGTGCACCGGCGTTTGAGCATCATCGACCATGCGTGCGGGGCGCAGCCGATGGCTTTGGGTAGCCCGCCCCTCCGGGGCGGTTCTTCGGCGTCTGATCCTCGGGCGACTCAGCCCGACACACCGCTGATCTCTCGCGAGGGCCTGCCGTACGGGCCGCTGCACGCGCTCGCATGCCCCAAGTGCGGCCCTGGCGTGGTCGCGGTGGTGTTCAACGGGTGCATCTACAACCACCGCGAGCTGCGCCGTGAGCTGGAGGCGGCCGGTCACGAGTTCTTCACGGATCACAGCGATACGGAGGTGCTGCTGCATGGGTGGAGGGAGTGGGGGGAACGGCTTGGCCAGCGGCTAGAAGGGATGTACGGGGCGGGCATCTGGGACAGCTCCGTAGGCACTCTCGCGCTCGGCCGAGACTTTGCTCACGAGAAACCGCTCTTCTTCTCAGGATCCTCCTCGGACACCGCGTTCGCCAGTGTTCCGGCGGCGCTGATTTGCCTGGATCGGAGGAGATACTCGCGGCCGGGGCGGTCCTCCGAAGAATGGAGTTCGCGGCCTGGACCTTCCTCCGAAGATTGGATATCGGATTGGATCCGCTTCGGGGCGTCCGAGGATCCCGCCTGTGGTTCGGCCTATCGATGGCCGTGGCATGGCATGATGGTGGACGTCCGCTGGTGGGGCGCGAGTCCTGACGATCGCGCGAACTTCAGGCGGCGAGAGCTGCCGGTGCGCGGATCTGGTGAGCCGCTGACGATCGATGTAGTCGATCACTTGCTGATGGATTCAGTGAACTCGCGCATGCAGGCCGACGTCCCGCTCGGAATCTTCCTATCGGGCGGCATCGACTCATCGCTGATCGCGCACTATGCCAAACGAGCAGCCGGCCGGGTAGGAACGTTCTGCGTGCGGATGGATGACGCGCGCTACGACGAGTCCCCGGCCGCCGCGCACGTGGCGGCGACGCTTGGCACCGAGCATACCACACTCGATGTCGACCCTGACCCCGCTCGTGATCTCGAAATGCTCGTCAAGCAACTGGGGCTCCCTTTCGGCGATAGTTCGCTCCTGCCCACATACTGGTTGAGCCGCGCCGTACGGGATGTCGCGCGCGTGGCATTGTCCGGGGATGGTGGCGACGAACTGTTCGTGGGATACGAGCGGTACCTCGCCGCACCACGACTGCGTCGCCACCGGTCCTGGTTGAGCCGAGTTCCCACTTGGATGCTCCCACAGCGAGATCCGAAGTCGCGAGCCTCGAAAGCAGTGCGATTGATCCGCGCGGCCCGACAGGGTGGCTACTGGGATCTACTGTCGATCTTCCCGATGGATGATCTTCGGCAGCTGTGCCCCGAGCTGGACTTTGCGTGGTACAGCGGCTTGGACCCCAACGATCCGCCGGGAGACGAGTTTTGGATTCAATTCGCGAACGATCTGCTGTCAAAGGTCGACACGGCTAGCATGAGCGTGGCGCTTGAAGTCCGTGCGCCGTTCCTGTCTTCACGACTCATTGAGTCTGCGCTTTCAGCGCCGCTCGATTCACTCACGCTTGGCGGCCAGCGCAAGGGCCTCCTCCGCGCCGTCGCCAGCAAGTACCTGCCCGCCGAGATCGTCGATCGCCCCAAGATGGGCTTCGCCATTCCCGTCGGCGAGTGGTTCCGCTCCGACTACGGCGGCATGCGCCAGCTGCTCTACGACCATCTGGAGTCCGCCGATCCCTTCCCCGGCCTCGCCGAGGCCGGTGTCGAGGTGAACATGGGCTTCGTCCGGCGCATGCTGCGCGAGCACGACGCCGCGGGCGAGAAGAGCCTCAACCCCTGGCACGGGCGTGACCACTCGCAGCGGCTGTACATGCTGCTCGTGCTGAGCATCTGGTGCAGGTGGCTGCGCGGGTTGGGAAGTGGGCAATAGGCAATGGGCAATGGGAAAGGCGACACGACGGCTGGAGCCCCGTGGCCGTCGCCGTCAAAGCACGGCCCAGACCACGGCACCCCGCCTCAAGCCTCAAGCCTCAAGCCTCAAGCCTCAAGACTCAAGACTCAAGACTCAAGACTCAAGACTCAAGCCCCGCCTTCTCCACCCGCACCGTGATCCCCGCCGGCACGTGCACGTCGCGCTGCGGGAAGGGGATGCCGATGCCGGCCTGGTCGAGGGCGAGCTTGGCGTCGCGGATCAGGCGTTGCTGGACGTCGCCGTAGACCGCGTTGCGGGCCCAGACCTGGAGCTTCCAGTCCACGCTGCTCGCGCCGAGGCCGCTGAGGACGACCTGCGGCGGCGGGTCGTGCTCGGCGCCCTGCACCGAGCGCACGGCGCGCTCGAGGACGGCGCGGGTCGCGTCCACGTCGGCCCCGTAGGCGGTCCCGACCGGCACCTCGATCCGGCGCACCTTGTGAAAGGTCACGTTCTCGATGATGTCCCCGAAGATCTTCCCGTTGGGCACGATGATGCGCCGCTTGTCGACCGTGTCGAAGGTGGTGGTGAAGAGGCCGATCTCGTCCACGACGCCGGCCACTCCCGCGGCGCTCACGGTGTCGCCCACGCGGAACGGACGCGAGATCAGCAGCATGATGCCCGCCGCGAGGTTGCCGAGGGTGCCGGAGAGGGCCATGCCGATCGCGAAGCCGACGGCCGCGATCGCCGCGGCGAAGCTCGTGGCCTCGACGCCGAATGTCTGCAGGATGGTGACAGCCCCCAGCACCAGGATCACCCAGCGGGCGATGTTGCCGAAGAAGCGCGCGAGCGTCGTCTCGACGCGGGCGCGGAGGGCGGCCCGCGTGACGAATTGACGCGCCCACCGGGCGAGCAGCAGCACCACGACGACCAGCAGGAGCGCCTGCACCAGGGGCCAGCCGAACGTGGTCCAGGGCACGAGGAAGTCGTCGGCGTTCATCCGCCCGTCGGTCCAGGCGGTCCATACCGAGTCGGCCCGGGCGGCGAGGATGTGCGTGGGGTCCACCGGCGTTTCGGCAACGATCTGCGTCTCGGCAGCGTCCTGGGGCATGGCACACACCTCCTGCGATCTCGGGAGCCCAGGGTATGGCGAGGCGGAGGCGCTCGGCCCGGCGCTCCCCCGTGATCACCAGAGCGGAAAGCCGTACGCCGGGCGAACGGGGAGGAAGGGGCCGGGCGCCTCCACGCCCGCGGCCCGCCGGGACGCCGCGCGCGCCGGGCGGTCGTATCCGGGAGTGGCGTATCCTCTGCCCCCGCACGATGAAGTTTGGACGCTCAAGCCCCCGTCCGGCCGATAGATACCGCCACACGCATCCCCAGGATGGACAGCGCCCCATGCACGAACTGACTCGTCGCCAGCTGGTGAGATCCGGCCTCGCTCTCGGAGCGTTCTTTGTGTTCGCCGGGTGCGAGAGCTCGTCGCGCCGGACACGGGTTCGCACGGGGAGCGCCTACACGCCGAACTCGGCCGACTGGGAGTTCAAGTCCCGCAAGCCCAAGTGGCTCGACGGGGCGGACCTCTCCGGCGCCGCGGCGACGCCGGGTGTGGTCGCGCGCGCCTCGTGGACCTCCGCGCGCCCGAACCTCCCCGACACCAACCCCATGAACGGGATCAGCCGCATCACCGTGCACCACGACGGGATGAACGCCTTCACGAGCACCTCGCAGGCCGCCGCGGCCCAGCGGCTCGAGTCGATCCGCCGGTCCCATGTCTCCGCGAACGGGTGGGCCGACATCGGCTACCACTACGTGATCGACCCGGCGGGGCGGGTGTGGGAAGCCCGCCCGGTGAACCTCCAGGGCGCGCACGTGAAGGACAACAACGAGCACAACCTCGGTGTGATGGTGATGGGCAACTACGACCAGCAGTCGCCCACCGGGGCCTCGACGAAGGCGCTCGACGACTTCGTGTCCGCGATGATGCGGAAGTACCGCGTGCCCGTCAGCCGCGTGTACACCCACCAGGAGATCCGCCCGACCGCCTGCCCCGGCCGCAGCCTCCAGTACGTCATGGAGTCCACGCGGTCTCGCGGCGGGTCGCTGGCGAGGGCGTAAGGAAAGGCATCGAGGCAGCAAGGCATCGAGGCAGCAAGGCATCGAGGCAGCAAGGCATTAAGGCGAATGCCCCGCGCCCACTGCCCGATGCCTAGTGCCTAGTGCCTAGTGCCTGAAGCTTCGTGCAAGCGCCCCGACGATCTCGCCTACTCCGGGGGCGTGGACTCGACCTCCGGCTTGGCCTCGCCGAAGATCGCGGTGCCGACGCGGATCACGTTGGCGCCCTCCTCGATCGCGGTCTCGAAATCGGCCGTCATGCCCATCGAGAGGATGTTGAAGCGGCCGTCGCCGAGGTCCTTGCGACGGATCTCCTCGAACAGCTCGCGGCAGCGGGAGAAGGCCGAGCGTGCCTGATCCTGGTTGTCGCCCAGCGCGGCCATGGTCATCAGGCCGCGGACCCGGACGTTGATCATGGTGTCGATCTGCTCGGTGAGCGGCCTGGCCGCGGCGATGGGACAGCCGAACTTCTGGGGCTCAAGCGAGCAGTTCACCTGCACGAGCACCTCGACGGGCTTCTCGGTGCGGAGCGCGATCTGCTGGACCTCCTCGGCGAGGCGGAGCGAGTCCACGGAGTGGATCAGCCGGCAGAGCTCGACGACCTTCCGGGCCTTGTTGCGCTGCAGATGCCCGATCATGTGCCAGCGAACGCCGTCGGGCAGCGGAGCGTCGGGTCTGAGCAGCCCCGCGGCGGCGGCGTCGCGGGCGGCGCGGTCCTGGTGCCCCTTCGGATGCACCCGGACCCGCTCGAGGAACTCCTCGACCATCCCGGCGTGCTGGATCAGTTGCTGGACGCGGTTCTCGCCCAGATCCCGGTGGCCCAGCTCCAGCAGCCCGCGGATCTGCTCCGGCTCGGCGTTCTTCGTCACCGCGACGAGGATCACGTCCTCGGCCCTGCGCCCGCTCCGCCTCGCGGCGGCGGCGATCCGTTCGCAGACGTCGTGGTACCGCTCGGCGAGTGTCGCGCTCATGGCCGTGCCGCGTCCCTGCATAGGGCCAGGCTCCTCTCCCCCGCGACTCCGCCGCGGTGCGTGGCGTCGAACACCGGACCGCCGCCGCTAGCATACCCGGCCCCGCGGCGCGGGGAACGGCCGCGGACCCGCCCCGGCGAATCGTACGGAGAGGAGGACGAGGTGACGACGAAGCTCAGCCCGAGAGAAGCCCCGATCCGCGTCGGTGACGCCGCGCCGGATTTCACGCTCAAAGACCAGAACAAGGCCGACTGGACGCTCACCAAAGCCGTGGAGAAAGGGCCGGTGGTGCTGTCGTTCTACCCGATGTCGTTCTCGTCGGTGTGCGAGACGGAGATGCGGTGCGTGACCGACGAGTTCGCCCGCTGGCAGGCCAAGGGGGCGCAGGTCGTGGGGATCTCCTGCGACAGCTTCTACGTGCAGAAGGCCTGGTCCGACTCGCTCGGCCTCAAGCAGCCGCTCCTGGCCGACATGCACCGCGAAGTGTCGAAGGCGTACGGGTTCTACTGGCCGGAGCTGAACGTCTCCCGCCGCGGCACGGTGATCGTGGAGAAGGGGCCCGGCGGTCAGCCGCGGGTGAAGTGGGTCCAGAGCCGCGAGGCGCCGCAGGCGATGAAGGTCGAGGAAGTGCTCGGCGCGCTCGGGTGAGCACTTGTGTGCCACTGGCGGCTCGCCCGCCAGTGCGCACCTCACGACAAGACGGCGGCCCTCAAGCACTTTGCGCGGAGCTCCAGGTTCGTTCTCCGAACATCCCTGCGCCATGCGCTGGCGGGCGAGCCGCCAGTGGCACGCAACGCCGTGAACGTGTGATGAAGAACGAGAGAGCGGTCGATACCGTCGCCCCCGTTCGGGGGCTCTGGACTGTGCGCTTGGCGTTGACCCCGGGCTCACTGCGCCCGCTCGGCGCGGGCTCCGATCGCCCGGGGCTAGCGACAGCGCCCCCGTCCGGGGGCGTCGGGAAGCGGGAAGTTCATGGCGTTGGGTGTCATCCACGATACCTAGGGACGACCGTTGTCCGTTTCCGAATCCGGTGCGCAATGCACTGGGCGGCCGGCCGCCGGTGGCAGGGACCAAGGCCGGAGATCGGTCAGGATCGCGCCGCCGGCATCGGGATCGGGAAATCGCCTTGGAGCGGCCTCCCGCGGCGGATAGGCTGGAAGAGTCGGACTGCGGCGTGCGGGCGGTCTGGCGGAGGCGATGGATGGCGGCCACGGACTACGCGGTATCGGGCGGCAAGTCATTTGCGGACAACACCGTCCCGCAGTACGTTGGCCTCCAGGGCCGGCTCGTCACTAGCTCGCATCGCGACAAGGTGGCCCAGTAGATGTCGCGAGGCGGGACGGCGTCCAACCTCCGCGTCCGGCTCGTGGGCAACTCCTCCGCGAGCGGCACGGTGACAATCACGCTGATGGACGGCAGCACGGCGACCGGCCTCACCGTCTCGATCTCCGCAAACTCGTCGGCGGCCATTTTCCAAGACACGACGCACACGGTGAACTTCAGCGATGGGGCGGAGCTGTCGTGGCGCATCCAGCTCCCCACGACCACCGGCACGTGGGACACGACATTCATCCAATGGATTTCCCGCGAGATTGGATAGCGAACTATGCCAGACATCATCGACTACTGCACCGGCGGCGAGGTCATTGTGCCTAACACCAGCGCACTGCAACAGTACGCGACGATCCAGGGAGATCTGCTCACCGGGGCCGACGCGGCCGACGCGTATATCGAGCAGTCACGAGCCGGCACGCTCTCGAATCTGCGCGTGTATGTGCTCGCGCATGGGCGAGGCCCGACGACGGTGACGCTCGAGAAGACGGGCGATCAGCCGACGTCGCCCCTCCAGATCTCCTTCGATGACGACAATACGTTTCCGGCGCTCTTCGAGGACAACTCGAACACCGTCTCCTTTGACGCCGGCGACAAGCTTCGCTGGCTCATCGACTTCGACGAGGCGCATCCGAGCGATTCGACGATCCTCAGCTACATCAGCGTGAAAGTGGAGTTCGCGTAGGCGGAGCGGTCGTATGCCAACACTGATCACACGAGACTACGTGGTGTCCCAGAAGCGATCCTACGGTACATCATCACCGTACCACGCGAGCATCATCGGTTCGCTCAACGGCGACCCAGATCGGGATGATGCGGCAATGCTCATGAAGCATGCCGGTCGCCTCTCGAAGCTCCGAGTGCAGGTAGCCATTAGTGGCGCATCCGGAAATGCAACCGTGACCCTCTGCAAGAAGGAGTCCGGAGGAAGTTGGGCCACGACGAACTTGAGCGTCACGATTCCGAACGACGTCCCGGGACTCTACGAAGACAACGATCATTCAGTTGATTTTTCGGCTGAGGCTCTACTTTGTTGGGAGATCTATTCGAATACGGGAACAGGGGATTGGTTCTCAATCAGGTCAATTGCCGCCCAGATCTCGGACCAACCATAGGGAGGTACGCCATGTTGAATTCTGGAATGGTTGCCATGGCCCTGGGGCTGCTGATGAACTGTGGTACGGTAGGTGCCGACGTGATCATGGATCAGGTAGATGTCCGCGCGTACGACGCTGGCCGTGGGAACGCAATCGGGGGAAACAACCTTTTCGGCGACGGACCGTGCTTCGCTCTTCAGATCTGTGACGACATTCGCACAACATCCGGCGCGTACATCATCACCGAGGTGCAGGTCGCCAACATATTCTTGGAAGGCTATCACCAGGTTGCCGACGTTCGCGTGAGCGTGTACGCGGATCTCGGCGGCGTCCCCGGCGAGGAGCCGGTCTATTCCGAGCGCGTATCGCGGATGCGGCCCGGGCCGGCGGCCGCGCGACCGCGGGTCACCAACGAATGGTTCGAGGACCACGTGGGCAATCTCTACGGCGTGCTGACCTCGATCACGGGGCTGTGGATCCCGCTCGAGCCCGACACCGGACTACTACATCTGTATCCAGGTGGACGCGGGACCCGACAACTGGGCGTACACGGCGCTCGACGAGGACAACCTCATCGGGAGCGACTGCTACTTCCGAGACGGACCTCCCGAAGAAGGGTGTGACGGTGGATGGGGGCACACGACGTGGCGAGCGATGGGCGATCGCTACGCGCCGGCGAACGTTAACTATCAGGTCGTGGCGGTCGGCGGGCCGCCGCCGATGCCGGGCGACTTCGATCGCGACGGGGCGGTGACCGCCGCCGATCTGGCGGCATTCCTGCAGGCGTGGCGCGCCGGAGGGGCGAGCGCCGACATGGATGCGGACGGTGGGGTTGACACGGCCGACTTCCTCGGGTTCCTCGATGCGTGGACGGCCCGCTGAGCCGCGGGGCGGCGTCACAGCTCGACATCGTCCCCGAAGCTCGTGTACACGCTCCGCGCCGCCGCCACCAGCGGGTGGTCCGGAGGCACGGTCCGCTGCCTTCCCGCGGCCTCGGTGATGTCGATGTCCGTCAGCCGCATGCCCTGCATCACGACCAGCCGGTTCCGCGCCCCCGCCCGCAGCAGCCGCATCGCGTGATACCCGAACTGGGTCGCCAGCACGCGATCGGCGGCCACGGGCGTGCCGCCCCTCTGGACGTGACCGAGCACCACATAACGCGCCTCAACCCCGGTGCGGCCCTCGACCTCTGTGCTCAGCCACTTGCCGATGCCCCCGAGGCGGATCGGGTCCGGGCTGGTCGGATCGACGCGGTCCACGATCTGCTTGCCGCCGAGCGGCCTGGCGCCCTCCGACGCGACGATGATGCTGAAACGCTTCCCCCGGCCGGTGCGGAGGCGCACGGCGTGGCAGATCTCCTCCATGATGAACGGAATCTCCGGGATCAGGATCACGTCCGCCCCCGCCGCCAGCCCCGAGTGCAGCGCGATCCAGCCCGCGTTCCGGCCCATCACCTCGACGACCATCACGCGGTGGTGGCTCGCGGCCGTCGTGCGGACGCGGTCGATGGCCTCGGTCGCGGTCTGCACCGCTGTGAGAAAGCCGAACGTCAGCTCCGAGCCCCACAGGTCGTTGTCGATCGTCTTGGGCACGCCGATGCAGTTCACGCCCCGGTCGGCGAAGGTCTTCGCGCAGGACATGGTGCCGTCGCCGCCGATGACCACCAGCGCCTGCACGCCGTGGCCGCCGAGGTTGCGCATGCAGGCGTCGGTCAGGTCCTCGAAGCGCCAGGTCCCGTCCGGCAGCCGGGCGACCGGGTGCCGCCTGGGATCCGCCTTATTCGAGGAGCCGAGGATGGTCCCGCCCATGGTGAGGATGTTCGAGACGTCGTCCCCGGTGAGCTCGCGGCAGCGGTTCTCGATCAGTCCGAGGAAGCCGTCCTCGATGCCCACGACGGCGATGTCGTGAAAATGCGCCTCCTTCACCACGGCGCGGATGACCGCGTTCAGGCCCGGGCAGTCTCCGCCACCGGTCAGAAGACCGATGCGCGTGGGGTGATCGCTCATCCCGGATGGTATCGGTACGTGGGCAAGCCCCGCTGGCCTCCGTGACAGCCGATCGCCGATGCAATAGGCTTTCCCGGGGGACGTTGTCCCCGGACGGGCAAGGAGAGCGCCGTAGGTGCGCCAGGAGGTGCGGATGCAGGGGCGCAAGCTGGTTGTGACGGCGGTCTGCGGCTTGGCGGCCGCCGCTGGTGGCGGCATCTGGGTGATGCGCGCCGCCGAGCGTGCGCCCGAGGTCGAACCTGCCCCGGAGCCGCTGGCAGTGGTGGCCGCGGCGCCGCCCCAGGCCCCCGATCCCGCCCCGCGAGCGATCTCTCGGCCTCCGGCCGTGCACGAGCCCGTCCTCCCGCAGACGGCCGACGCCGAGCCCGACCCGACCCCTCCTGCGCCCGAGCCATCGACGGACGAGGAGCGCCGGCAAGAGTTCGAGCGGATGCGGTCCGAGGTGACGCGCCGCTTCGATCACGACGGCGACGGCGAGCTCAGCGAGTCGGAGCGCGCAGAGGCCAGGGCCGAGTGGGAGGCTCGCACCGGCGAGTTCCGGCGGGCGATGATGCAACGCTACGACCGCGACGGCGACGGTGAGCTCTCGCGCGAGGAGCGCGAGGCCGCGCGCGAGGAGGCCCGCCAGGTGCGGCAGGAGATCCGCGACCGGATCGTGCCGCAGTACGACCTCGACGGCGACGGCGAGCTCAACGAGCAGGAGCGCGAGGCCGCGGGCCCGGCGTTCCGCGAGGAGTTCGAGCGGATTCGGATCGTCGCGATGCTCGATCGGGACGGCTCCCGAGCCATCGAGGCCGGGGAGCTGGCGACGGCGATTCTCGGCGTATCCGAGGGAGATCCGGCGTTCGACCTCAACCGCGACGGAGTGACGGATTATCGGGACGCGACCTATGCCACCGAGGTGGCGCAGGGGAATTGACCGCTGGAGCGAGCCTCCGGGGCAATCGCACCCGCTCGCGAGCGTTTCGCACGGAATGAGTGCTCGTGAGCGGAAAGGAGCGCGGCCATGCGCGGCGTCATGAAGTTGGTGTGTGTGTTCGCGGTCGCCGGCGTCGCGTTCGGCGCGCAGGCCCAGCATGGCCAGGCGCGCCGGAGCGGGGAGGACCAGCGCCCGGACGTCGCCCCGGCCGACGAAGCCGTGCGTGGCGAGCGGCGCGCCCGCGACCCGTCGTGGGGAGCGCCGCCCCGGAGCGAGCGGCGCGACGCCGGCGAACGGCCGCAGCGCCTCGCGGGCCCACGCGTGGACCAACGGCCGGAGCGACGAGCGGGGGACCCGTCACCGCGCCCGGGCGTGCGTGCCGATCGATGGGGCGGCATGGCTCCCGCCATCCGGTGCTGCGCCGGGTGCGCCTGCTCGGATTCTGTGGAGACCGGTGTGCGCGGCCGCGATGCCGCGCCCGCGCTCAGAGCGCCGGAGGGGTCGGCGCGGCGGCGTCCTCCGGGTGCGCCGGGGCTCGCGGCGCCGCAGAGCCGGGGCGGCTTCAGCGATCCATCCCGAGCGGGGCGCCCGGCTCGCGTGGTGCGAGAGCCGGCGCCGGGACTGTGGGCGGAGCGGGCGCGCCGGGCGGAGCGGAGAGCGCTCCCGTCGCCGGCGGACAGGGGCGTCGCGCTGGGGCAGAGGGATATCCGGCGCATCGAGCCCGCGCGGCGATCTGCCCTCATAGAGATTCTCCGGGAGCGCGTGCGGCGGGCCCGTGATGGAGGCGCGGCGGAAGATTGCCCACCCCAAGACGCGCCGGCCCTCCACCGTCGCGGTGCGACGCTGCGTCGTCCGGAAGGCGCTCGGCGCGGTGTTGACCCGGTGTAGACCGCTCGCCGCCCTGTTGGGGGTTCAGGCGCCCGCGGGCCGAGAGCGTCTGTGGCGGGAGCGCCGCGCCGGGCGATCGCGCCCTTGCTTCCGGGACGGCGGGCCGGTTCCCGGCCCCTCGGCAAACCGTCCTCGTCCGGCGCGGGTACATTGCTGCGGTGAGTCCGGACCCACAGAAGCCGGCGGGGACTGCGGCGCGGCTGCCCGAGCAGGATGCGTCGCTGTACCTCCACCCGCAGACCCTCGCCCGCCTCAAGACCTTCGAGCTGCGCGCCAAGATGATCGTCGAGGGGGTGATGAGCGGCCAGCACCGCTCCCCGTATCAGGGCTTCAGCGTCGAATTCGCCCAGCACCGGCCCTACGTGCCCGGCGACGACGTGCGGCACCTCGACTGGAAGGTCTACGCACGCTCCGACAAGCTGCACCTCAAGCAGTACCAGCAGGAGACCAATCTCGACCTGCTTGTGCTCGTGGACGCCTCCGGCTCCATGAACTACGGCAGCCGCAGCTTCGAGGAGGCGTCCGGCGTCGGGCGCAAGACCAGCATCGACGACCGCCCCTACTGGAGCAAGTTCGACCACGCGACGGCTCTCGCGGCGGCGCTGAGCTACATCACGCTGCGCCAGGGCGACCGCGCCGGCCTCGTGGTGTTCGCCGACGAGGTCAGGGCGATGGTCGCCCGCTCCGGCTCGATGGGCGCGTGGCGGCAGGTCGTGGGGGCCCTCTCGACGCACCCCGTCGAGCGGCCCACAGATCTCGGGCGCGTCGTGGACCAGGTCATCGCGAAGGTGTCCAACCGCTGCCTCATCGCCCTCATCAGCGACTTCTTCGAGGACGCCGCCCAGATCCGCGCCGCGATGGCCCGCATCAAGCACAAGGGCCACGACCTGATCGCGTTCCAGGTGCTCGACCGGGCGGAGCTGAAGTTCGACTTTGCCGACGCGGCGCCCTTCGAGGGCCTGGAGGGCGAGGGCCTCGTGCGCGTGGACCCGCGCGCCGTGCGCCAGGCCTACCTCGACGCCATCGGGGCGCACGTGGCCGAGGTGGAGAAGATCACCCGCGGGTTCGGCTTCGATTACCAGCTCGTCGATTCGCACGATTGGCTGGGCCCCCCTCTCGCGGCGTTCGTCGGCCGGCGCAACGCCCAGATCAAGCGCCGCAAGCAGGGGTAGCGAGAAAGGATGAAGGAAGGATGAGGGATGGAGGATAGGAGCGGGCGGGGCATGCGTGGCCTTCGTCCTTCGTGCGTTTCCGCTGAGGTGTAATTGACGTTTCTGCATCCCATTCTGCTCGGCGTGGGGCTGGCGGGCGTCGCGATCCCGATCGCGATCCACCTGCTCATGCGCAGGCGCCGCCGGCCCGTCCGCTGGGCGGCCATGCGCTTCCTCATCGAGGCGTACAAACGCAAGCAGCGCCGCCTGCGCCTGGAGCAGTTGCTGCTCCTGGCGGCGCGATGCCTCCTGGTCGCCGTCATCGCGCTCGCGATCGCTCGCCCCATGGTCAGCCGGGCCGAAGCGCTCGGCGCGGGATCCCGCGACCTGTACCTGCTGCTCGACAACAGCCTGGCCTCCGGCCTGACGGACGATGCCGGCGCCAGCTCGCTCGGGAAGTCCGTCGAGCAGGCGCTCGCGCTGCTCGATGGGCTCGAGAGCGCTCGGGGGGATCGCGCCGCGCTCGTGCTCCTCGGCGGCGAGGCCGAAGGTGTTGTCCTCCCCCCGACCTCCGACCTCGCGCAGGTCGAGCGTCGGGTGCGCGAAGCGGTCGTGACCGACGGCCCGATGGATCTCGCCGGCGCGCTCGACCTGATCGCCTCCGCCGCCGAAGGCGCGCGGACCGGCGGCGCAGCGCCCGTGATCGCCGTGCTCTCGGAGTTCCGCGAGGGCAGCCTCGGCCCCGCGCCGGTCCTCCCGAGTGTCGGCGAGGGCTTCACGCTGCTCGCGAGCGACGCGGCGACGCAGCCCCTCGCGAACGTGGGGGTGGCGTCGGCGGAGCTCCTCCGCCCGGTGATGCTGACGGGCGGCGCGGAGGGAGAGGCGCTCGGCGCGCCCGGACAGGTGCGGGTGCGCCTCATCCGCTCCGGGGCCGGAGCCGACCGCGCGGGCGCTTCCTCGCTCCGCGTGATCCGTCAGGCCGAGCACGGAGACCAGGAGATCGGCTCGGCCGTGGTGGAGTGGTCTCCGGGGCAGAGCGAGGCGCAGGCCACGGTGGACCTGAACGCCGGCGACGGCCTGGGCGAGGGTCGCGCCGTGCTCCGCGTGGAGATCGACCGCGACGCCAACGAGCGCGACGACGCCGCGTGGGCGGTGCTCGAGCTGCGCGATCGGCTGCGCGTCGCGCTGATCGGCGCCCGCCGCTACGGCGAGCGGGCGCGGATCAGCGACTTCGGGCCCACGGATTGGCTCGCCCTCGCGCTGCAGCCGGCGGGCGACGCCGCCGGCGCCGAGATCGACGTCGAGGTGCTCGACGCCGCACGCATCGGGGCCGGGCAGCTCGCGGGCTTCGATGCGGCCGTCATCGCCGAGCCCGACCGGCTCCGCCCGGATGGCTGGACGGCCCTCCGCGAGCTGCGCTCGAGAGGCGCCGCCGTCGTGCTGTGCGCCTCGGCCGCTCCCGGCGCGCAGATGTGGGTCGAGCCCGCGCGCGAGGCGCTGGGCCTGCCGTGGGAGATCGATCTCGAGCCGATGCCGCAGGAGAACGCCGGCGTCGAGGTCGCCCCGCCGGGGGCCGGCGACCTGCTCTGGTATCTCAGAGGCGAGTTGGAGGCGCTCGCCGGCGCCGTGCGCGTGCACCGGGCGCTCTCGGTGCGGACAGAGAGCTCGGGCGACGTGCTGCTCTCCTCCTCCGGGGGCGGGCCGCTGCTCCTGGCCTCCACGCGGTCGCCGGCCGATCGCCCCGCCTCCCCGGGCGTGGTCGCGCTGCTGGCGACGGCGGTCGACCTCGACTGGACCGACCTCCCGGCGCGCCCCCTGATGGTCCCGCTCGTGCAGGAGCTCGTGCGCAGCGGGGTGGGCCGCGCGGCCCTGGGCGGGCAAGCGATCGCGGGCGCCAGGCTCACGGTGCCGCAGGGCAGCATCGAGCTGAGGGGCGTGACCGGCCCCGCAAGTGCATCCGGCGCGTTCGCGATCGATCCCGCTCGCGGCGTCACGCGTGAGCCGGTCCGGCGGGCGGGCGCATACGAGGCGGTGGACGGCGCCGGGCGGGTCATGCGGGTGATGGTCGTGCAGCCGGACGCCGCGGCCGGCCGGGCTCAGATAGTGGAACCACGGCGCGTACAGGCCTGGCTCAGCGCCTCGCTCGCTTCCGGCGAGGGCTTCGCTTGGACGTCCGACGCCGCGGGTCCCCGCGCCGGCGGCTCCGGCTCGCCGGCGGCCCGGCGGGCTACGGAGGCCGGCCCCGGCCTGGCCCTGCTCGCGGCGGCGCTGGGGCTTGCATGCGTCGAACTGGGGCTCGCCCGGCTCGTCAGCCATGCCGCGCGACCGATCCCGACCGCACGCGCCGAGGGCTCGGCATGAGCGGGCTTCTCGCGAGGGTGTTCGGCCTGGAGGAACTCCGCCTCGGAGACGAGGGCGTGCGTCTCGACATGACGCTCGACCTGCCGGCGTGGCTCTGGGCTCCCCTCATCGCCGCCGCGCTCGGGCTGGGCGCCTGGAGCTACTGGAGGCTCGAGGGCGCGGCGCGTGGGCGGGCGGCGCTCGGGGCGGTGCGGGCGATCTTGCTCATTGCTCTCGCCGTGCTCGCGGCGGGTCCCCGGCTGATCCGGGACAACCAGCGCACCGAGCGCGACCGCGTCGTCGTGCTGCTCGACCGCTCCGGCTCGATGACGATCCCCGACGCGGGCGGCGCCAGAGAGCGCGACGCGCAGCTGCGCGATGTCGTCGCCGACCCGGTGTGGGCCCAGGTCGCCGAGTCCCACCAGGTCCTTTGGCTCGGGTTCGACTCCGGGGCATACGAGATCGGCGATGGGGGCGAGGGCCTCGCGCCCCCGGAGGGCGCCCGGACCCGCATAGGCGCGGCGGTCGCCGACGCCCTGAGGCGTGTCTCCGGACAGCCGGTCTCCGGCGTCGTGCTCGTGACCGACGGGCGCACCAGCGACCCGCCGGACGCCCGGCTGCTGCGCGATCTGACGGCCCAGAAGATCGGCGTGTTCGCCGTGCCGCTCGGCAGCGAGCGGGCGCTCCTCGATCTCGCCCTCGAGAGCGTCGAGGCCCCGACGGCCGCGTTCGTCGGAGACTTCGTGCCGGTGACGGCGCGGGTCGTCGCGCGGGGCGAGGCGTCCGCGGCCCCGGTGGGCCGGGTCGTGCTCGTGGACGAGAGCACCGGGCGCGAGCTCGACGCCGCGCCCCTCGACGCAGGTTCCTGGCGCGACGGGGCGGCGGAGGTGCGCCTGGCCACGCAGCCCGAGCGAGCGGGGGCTTCGCGCTGGACGGTGCGGGTGATCTCCGACGGGGGGGACGTGCTGGAGGACAACAACGCGCGGAGCGTACAGGTCGAGCTTGTCGATCAGCCGCTCCGCGTCGCGTACTTCGAGGGCTACCCGCGCTGGGAGTACCGGTACGTGAAGGACCTCGTCGTGCGCGAGGAGTCGCTGCGGTCGAGCGTCATGCTGCTCGCGAGCGATCGGCGCTATATCCAGGAGGGCGACGTCGGCATGGCCCACGTGCCGCGGTCGAGCGGCGAGTGGTCGGAGTTCGACGTGGTGGTGCTCGGCGACGTGCGCCCGGACGTCTTCAGCCAGGAGCAGCTCGGGCAGCTCCGCGACCACGTGGCGCAGCGGGGCGGCGGGCTCGTCTGGATCGCCGGCCCCGGCTCGACGCCCTGGTCCTGGGCATCGACGCCGCTCGCCGACCTCCTGCCCTTCGCCGCGAATCTCGGCGGCGGGATCCGCGGCTTCTCCACGCAGCCCTCCCCGGTCACGCTCCGGCCCGAGCAGGCCGCGGAGCGCCTCGGGGTGCTGGTGATGACCGAAGGCTCTGGCGCCGGCTGGCTCGATCGGCTCAGCGAGCCCGACACGGGGTGGTCCGTGCTGCGCTGGTCGCTCGCCATCGCGCCCGGGGCCATCAAGCCGACGGCCGAGGTGCTCGCCAGCAGTGTGCCGGTGCTGAGCTCGGGCGAGCCCTCGGCGTGCGTGCTGACCATGCGCTACGGCGCGGGCCGCGTGGTTTTCGTCGGGACCGACGAGGTGTGGCGCTGGCGTTATGCCCGCGGCGGCGTGCTGCCCGAGCGCTTCTACCTGCCGCTGATCCGCCTCGCCGGGCGGGGGAGCCTGTCGCGGAGCGGCCGGCCGGTCGTGCTGGAGGCTTCCCCCAC
>Ga0196977_1000252_pt1 | contig 31259 bp, 27 predicted proteins | sample S3v_1013CmetaG_FD_148634 | JGI IMG/M metagenome (GOLD analysis project Ga0196977, IMG submission 148634) | Soil microbial communities from Anza Borrego desert, Southern California, United States - S3+v_10-13C | ecosystem: Environmental > Terrestrial > Soil > Desert | place: USA: California... | reverse complement strand
TGGGTGTCATGGTATCGAAACGGCCTTCTGCTAATCAAGGGCGGCATCTAACAACGGCATGCACCCGACGCCCCTCCAGCGAGTCTCTTATGATAGTTGAACGGGGGGGCGGGTGATGCCGGGCGTTCGGCGGCTGGTTGAATCAGCGGCGAGTTGCGTGGTTTCAGTGGGGCCGGGCCGCGCCCGCCGCGATCGGGCGGCGGCGCGGCGCAGGGTCGTGTAAGGGCCGGCGTGCGTGGCGCCCCAGTGGTCGGGCCGTGCGCCGTGGCTTGGCGCGTCCCCTCCTCGGAGCGCCGCGTGGTGGCGGGAGTCAGCCGGCGCGTGGGATGGTCGGAGGGGGGGCGTGGTAGCGTGCGGCGAGCGCGGAGTGGCGGCGCCGCCGAACAACTCATTGCAGCGGAGCGCGGGCCAGCGTTGATGACATCGAGAGCTTGCCGTTAATCACGGCCCGTCGCGCCCGCTGAATTCGGGCGTTAGGCGCTAGTCTCTTGCGAGGGCTATGGTGAAGGCTAACGAGACAAAGGTTTACATCCTCAAAGTCGCGCTGACGGACGCCAAGCGCATCTGGCGGCGCATCGCCATTCGTGGCGACCAGACTTTTGGAACGCTGCATGAGGTAATCTTCGGAGCGTTCGACCGGTATGACCCTCACCTTTATTCCTTCTATTTCCCGAGGCCGGGCAGCCGTGGGCGTGGGCGGCTGCGTGATGCGGCGGAATACACGCACCCCTACGCCCTCAAAGACCATCCCTTTGGCGACCGGGGGGTGCGTGATGCCGAAGCCACGAAGCTCGACGACCTAAAGCTAGAGAAGGGGCAGAGTTTCGATTACCTCTTCGATTTCGGTGACTCTTGGGAGCACCTCATTACGGTCGAGCAGACGGACGGCCCCGTCGAGCGTGGGCGTTACCCCCGGGTAGTGGAGAAGCGCGGGGACTCGCCACCGCAGTACCCTGACCTCGATGAAGACGAAGGGGAGTGATGCTGGCAACGCCGCGCCTAACAACGGCATGCACCCGACCCGGTTCAGCGCGGATGTCATTTGCAAGATTGAAGGCTTCTCGCAGTTGCGGGCGGGCGGGTGACGCCGGGCGTTCGGCTGATGCCCGCTTGCTTTGGGGGGTGAATGGTGAGGCCGCCCCCGCCGCGGTTGAATGGTTATGTCGCTTCAGGCTGTGTGTTGCTCGACTTGCGCGGTGCGGCCGAGCTAGGGTCGTTCGCCGGAGCCTGATGCGTCCCCTTGAGCGGAGGTTGAGAGCTAGCGAATCTCAGCCGGTGCGTTGCGCGGTCGAGAGAGCAGGGGGGGCGAAAGCCTGCGCGCGGCGGGCGGCGGCAGATGGGGCACACCCGAACAAGCCAATGCACCCTTTCTAGGTTGTGCTCGCGGCGGGTGATGCCGGGCGTTAGCACCGCCTGAAAGCGCCGGCCTGTGAACTCTGGCGTTTCATGCCGGCGCTCGTGGGCGGTCTAACAAGCGATTGCGCGCCGACGCCTCGGGGGCACGGCTCTCATGCTTGTCCGCGCAAGTCGGGTAGAAGGCTGCGCGCTCGGCGCGGGTGAATCGCGGCGTTAGATTGCTTCCGTGTTTCCATCCCTCTTGTATTAGAAGTCGCCGCGCCGTTAAACTTCTCACGTGAGATTCGAGTGGGATGATGAGAAGAACAAAGAGAATATTCGCAAGCATGAGTTGGACTTTGCCGACGCTTGGGAAATCTTTGATGCCCTCATGCTCGCGAATCTCGATACCAGAGAGGATTACGGCGAGGAGCGCTGGATAGGTGTCGGGTTTCTCAAGAACTTCGTCGTTGTGGTCGTCTATACTGAAACCGGGGATGTGATTCGCGTCATCTCCCTGCGGAAGGCTTTAAAACATGAGCGCACGAGATTCGAGGAGGCCCTCAGAAACGAATTGGGCGAGGGTTGACGAGATGACGGACGAAGAGATCGACACTTCTGACATCTCGCCACTGGGTGATGAATTCTTTGTCCATGCCCGCCTGCGGATGCCGGGGAAGCAGGTGTCTGTTACGCTGGACGTTGACGCGGACGTGCTGGAATGGTTCAAAGCGCAGGGCGAAGACTTCCGCAACCGCATTAATGCCGCGTTAAAGATTTACGCAGAGGCGCATAAGCAACCTCATCGCTAACTCCGCCCTCTCACCACGCCATCTAACAACAGCATGCCCCCGACCCGAATCAGGCCGGATGTCATTCGCTAGCTTGAAAGCCTGCGCGGTTGCGTCCGGGTGGGTGATGCCGGGCGTTAGATCGCCTGGGAGCGCGGGCATGAGACATCGGAGGTTTCATGCCCGCGCTGAGAGGCGGTCTAACATCTCATTGAACCGGAGCGCGAGTCAGCGGGTCTTTCGTCGAGAGCTTGGGCGGTTTCACCGGCCCGGCGCGCCCGGTTAATTCGGGCGTTGAAGGCGTTTCGGGTCGAAGCCCGAACAATACACGCGCCGCAGCGCCACGGCCCGACGCATTATACTCCGCCAGATTCCCGGCGGAGTAGATTTTTTGGGCAAGAGGAGACTCTTTAAGGTAAGGCTGGGAAGGACAGTGATACAACAGTGATACAAACGACAACGGGCAGCCGATTGGCTGCCCGTAAGTATTTGATTCTATGGAGGCGGCGGTCGGAATCGAACCGACGAATAAAGGTTTTGCAGTCTAAAAGTGGATGTTCTTCTGAGTTTGTCTGTGTGCTGAAAGGTACGTATTTATTAGGTTTCTGCTCTCGTCTATAATGCCTGTGTTCGGCTGAATATTGCCCCGTTCTGCTGAGTTGGCACACAACTGGCACACAGAATATGAGTGCATTTGAACCTGCTGACCGCTCAATTACTACATGGGACGCGCGCGTAGCATTTCTTCAAACGGTAAGGAAAGAGGCTCCCGAAGTCCTCAGAGACTTACAAGGGGAGCCTTTTGAAATCTACATCTCCGCGCGCCAGTTGAATTGCCGGGAGTTGGATAAAAGGCCAGATATTAGATGCTGGAAAGTGTTTGAGAGCGACCCGCGCTTATGTTCGCCGTCTATCCTAGCACTTCGAGCAAGCTTACTCCGGTGGGGAGATAAATATAGGCTGCGGTGGAAGGATAATCTAATAGATCAATGGTGTCTTGAGCAGGCGTTTAAAACAATCGAGCATTGGTATGATTCGCCCCTTTATAGGGGCTTAATGGAATGGCGCTATATGGGCGTCGGGTTTGTGATTCCTATCAGCGATGCTGACGGGCAATTCGATTTCACTTTTAAGAAGTGGGATACGACCGACAAAAGCCGTAGCGCGTACAAGGCTGCCGCTATGAAGGCTTTCAAAGCTTACCTGAATAACTATTGTGACCAGATCGAAGCTATTACCCGTGAGCGCGGGTATGTGGAGCGGGTACGCAAGCGGGACACTTCTCATTTTATCTGGCTTGTTTGGTATCAAGTTAAAGGTAAATCACACTCATGGATAAGCAGTAAGTTCAACGCTTCAAGGCAAACTATAGCAGAGGGCATCAAAGAGGCCGCGCAGCTATGTGGGTTGCCATTACGCTCGCCGCAACGGCCGGGCCGCCCGAAGAAGTCTCAAGTAGAGCCTCTCCCATGAAACAGAGAGACAAGGCGTAATGGGTTACTACGAGCCTGCAAACCGTGCGATTACGACTTGGCGCGCTCGCTGGATTTTTCTCAGTGTTACGAGACAAATTGCCCCTGAAGTTTTAGAAGACTTGCGCGACCTGCCATTTGAATCTTACCGCTCAGCACTTGTTAGGAATCGGTGGACTCCGAATGAAGACTTAAATTTTAGATTGTGGGCGGTCTTTGATAGCGAACACTCCAGATGTAGTCCATCAGTTTTGCATCTTCGTTATGACCTCTTACAGTGGGCGGAAGAATATAACTTAGAAGATCGGTGGTGTTTAGAAATAGCGTTTCGGACTGTTGAGCAGTGGTATCTAAACCCTGCCTTCGCGGCTCGCCTGATGTGGGCTAGATCGGCGGTAGGCTATAACCCTCCTGTGAAAGAAGAAGAGGGGCGGTTTAATTTTGTATTTCCAGTTTGGGATACGGTCGCACAAGAGCGCGGAGATTATTATGCTGAGGCTGAAAAAGCCTTCCGGCAATACTTGGTTGAATACTGTGACCGGCTCGAATCTCTAACGCGGGAGCGTGGGTTTATAGAGCAAAAAATGAAGAGGGAGCACGCGCATTTTGAATGGCTGGTTTGGTATCAGGTTAAGTACAAATCACAATCATGGATTGGTGACAGGTTCAACGCCACGAGATCAACGGTAGCCGAAGGCATTAAAGACGCTGCCTCTATGTGCGGGCTAACGCTTCGTCCGCCGAAGGTGGCGGGCCGTCCCAGAAAGTTAAATAAATAGGCAGCGTGAAAATAGGTCGGAATAGCAGCGCCGGAGTTTTCCGGCGTTTTTCTTTTGCACTGGTGTTCGTACAGTAACGCCAGAGGTTATTTCTATGCGACTGCTTACGGCTAAACAGACAGCGGAACTATTGCAAGTCACGTTGCCCCGCGTTTACGAACTTGCGCGCGCAGTTTTGCCGGCCGGAGTTGTTGTCCGGATAGGGCGGCAGGTTCGTTTTGATGAGGACGCTCTGATTGCGTGGCTCGCCACCGGTGGCACTCTCATAACTGACGGGGTGAGCGCAACGGAGGGTAAGAAAGATGCCCCGCTCGCCGCTTGAGCTAGCGCAACACTACCGCGAGCGTGGGTTTTGCGTTCTACCCGTCGAATACAAAGGTAAAAGGCCATTCCACGGCAATACATTACTTCGTGGATGGCAAAAGCTTCGGCTTAGTGCCGCAGAGCTTCCCGCATACTTCAACGGGCAGCCGCAGAACATTGGCGTGCTGTTAGGTGAAGCTTCCGGCCAACTTGTAGACGTTGACTTGGACTGCGCCGAAGCCGTGACGCTTGCGCCCTTGTTCCTACCGCAGACCGGCGCGACTTTCGGGCGCGCGTCACGTCGTAGGTCACACTGGCTTTATTTCGCGTCTCTTCTCACAAGGAAATTTCGTGACCCGCTTTTGGAGAGCAACAAAGAAGGGGCCGAGCGCGACAAGGCGATGCTGGTCGAACTGCGCTCCACAGGCGCGCAGACCGTCTTTCCGGGCAGCGTTCATCAATCCGGTGAGGCAATCGAGTGGGATTCAGACGGCGAACCCGCAAGAGTTGAGGCAGGGACTTTAATGCGCGGGGTCGCGCTGGTGGCTGCGGCCGTCCTGCTCGCCCGCTACTGGCCGAACGGCTCACGTAACGATGCGGCAAACGCACTAGCCGGCGGCCTGCTGCGCGCGGGCTGGTCGGAAGACGAGACGGCCCACTTCATCGAAGCTATCTGCTTAGCGGCGCAGGATGAAGAGACGCGAGCGCGCGTCCGAAACGTGGTCAGCACGGCGGCGAAGTTACGGCAGGGCTCACCTGTTACCGGCTGGCCGACACTCGCCAAGATTATAGAGCGAGGCGTCGTCGGTAAAGTGCGGGAGTGGCTTGGGGTACAAGGTCAAGAGGCAGAAGAGGCGGCCGGGGAAGCCGTAGCCCCGGCGGCATGGCCGGAGCTACATGCGGCTGCGTTGTATGGCGTGGCAGGCGAGTTCGTGAGCTTGGTCGAGCCACACAGCGAGGCCGACCCGGTTGCGCTACTTGTGCAGTTTATGATCGGGTTCGGCAATCTAGTCGGCCGCGGTGCTCACTTTCTCACCGAGGCCGACCGCCACTATACGAACGTCTTCGCGGTCTTAGTTGGTGACACCGGGACGGGGCGCAAGGGCACGTCTTGGGGGCAGGTCAAGCGCGTGCTCGAATCCCTCGACGGTACGTGGGCGCGCGACTGCCTCGCGGGTGGGATGTCTTCGGGCGAAGGGCTTATCTACAGCGTCCGCGACGCCGTGCTGTCCAAAAAACCTATTAAGGCCGGCGGGATGGCTACGGGGGTTGACGAGTTCGAGATCGTTGACAGGGGCGTTACCGACAAACGTCTATTGGTCTTCGAGGGCGAGTTCGCATCTGTGCTCAGGGCGCAGGGGCGAGAGGGTAACACGCTCTCGATGGTCATCCGCAACCTGTGGGATACGGGCGACGTGCGCTCGATGGTTAAGACCGCGCCGACCCGCACAACCGGCGCTCACGTCTCCATCGTCGGCCACATCACCAAAGACGAGTTGCGGAACTGCCTCGACGCCGTGGAGTCGGTCAACGGGTACGTCAACCGCTTCCTCTGGGTATGCACGAAGCGTTCAAAATTCCTGCCGCGCGGCGGCCGTCTTTCGGCTGAGAACTTCGCGCCCCTGATTCGTTCTTTACGGGCGGCCGTGGACTTCGCGCGGACGGTCGGTGAGGTGTCGTTTGACGAAGGGGCGGGCGTACTGTGGGATTCCGTCTACATAGGCTTGGAGACGGGGCGCACGGGCCTGCTGGGGAAGGTGACGCAGCGAGCCTCTCCCTACGTCCTGCGTCTCTCCTGCCTCTACGCGCTGTTAGATTGTTCGGCCACCGTGAGGCGTGAGCATTTAGCGGCGGCCCTCGCTTTGTGGAAGTACGCCGAAGATTCGGCCCGCTACATCTTCGGCGAGCGCACCGGCGACCGTTTTACCGATGACCTCCTCAGAGCATTACGCGACGCAGAGAAGGGAGGTTTGACGCGGACGGACATCAGCAACCTGTTCGGGCGAAACATCAGCGCGGGGCGCATCGGCAGCGCGCTGGCGAGCTTAGCGGAGGCGAGCTTGGCTTATCCCCGGAGAGAGCGCACGGAGCACTCGAAACGTCCGACTGAACGCTGGTTCGCTACCCCGCAAGCATCTTCTACGACTTACGAAGTTAACGAAATTAACGAAGTTAATAACGAGGCGACGGATTAAATTCGTAAATTTCGTGTAATTCGTAAATTGGAGAAAAGAAAAACACGTCAGCCGTGAAGCTATGAGCAGAGAAAAAGATGTTACCCCGCGGCAGCGGCCGGCGAAGGGGAGCAAAACAAAAAATCAAAATTTGCCCCCTAAGAAGGCGGCTGCGTTGCTGCCCGGTTACGTCGAATCCCGCATGGTCAGGTGCGGCAAGGCGGGCTGTAAATGCTCGCGCGGTGAGCTTCACGGCCCTTACTTCTACCATTTCACTTGGGGCGGGCAGCGCCACCAGAAACGCTACGTGAGGCTCGCGGACGTGGCCGAAGTCAGGCGCGCGTGCGAGGCTTACCGGGACTTACAGGCGCGGATTCGGGCCGGACGGGTGGCCTATCAGAACTTAATGCGGCGGGTGCGCGAACTGTGCGCGGGAGGCTCACTATGAGCGGCGAGACTCACCCTTACGAAGTGAACAGATCGGAGAGGCTGGCGCGGCGGCGGGAGATGCGCATCAAGAAACGCGGGCACGGTTTCATCAATCCGGAGGGCGAGAGCGCGACAGCCGAGACTGAGCGCGAGACGAGCATAGACTTGGCCGAGAAGCGCGAGTTCGTCACCAAGCTGGCGCGCGTCTACGCAGCCACCCTGGAGTTTTACAAAACCGAGCCGATGGGGAGCCTGTCTCACGTCGAGGCCGTAAACAAATGGGAGGCGCAAAAGGCACAGCGGGCCGAGGACGCATTAAAGCAGGTTCCTAGTAAAGTCACTTGGGGGGAGTTGGCTTCGCTTGGCGAAAAGGACTTGGCCGCCGCGCTGGGGGTGTGGAGTCGCATTTGTGAAGCGGCCGACGATGAACTAGAGAGTGGCGCGCGGGCGGTTATGGCTATCGGGGATAGCCCGACGCCTTACGAGCGGGCGCAGTTCGTTGCCATCCGCGACGCCTTCGCCGACGAGTGGAAGCCGCGGGGCGGGGTCGAGGCCGCGTTGATAGATATGTTGGCTATCGCCTTCTCGCTTCAAATGTATTGGACGGCAATAGCGCACAGGCGGGCGACACAGACGCACGATAAGGAGCAGGCGCTGGTTCTAAAGTGGGAGTCTGAGGGGTGGAAGTCGCCTTATCAATCCGAGGCCGATGCGGTCGAGCAGGCGCACCGATTCGCGGACGGCTACAACCGGCAATTCCTCCGCACGCTTCGCCAGATGCGCGACCTTCGCCGCTACGCCCCGCCTGTGATCGTTAATAATGGCGGCCAAGTGAATGTCGCCGCGCAGCAGGTGAATGTCTCATCTGACGTTTCAGAACGGTAGCTGAATTAGCTCTTGCTACCTTTCTTGTACTTACGTGTAACTGTTTCCATAGCAAGCTCAACTGTACGAGGCACAGGAAGCAGCCCACGCTCCCAGCGCGCGACAGTATTAGGCTTTACATCAAGTATCTCAGCTAACTGTGCTTGTGTTAGTCCTAACGCGAGTCGTTTCTCTTTCAATTCATTACCCTCCATATTTTCGCACTATACCATAAGTATGAACGTGCGAAGCCTACAAGCAGCTTAACTATACTTTATGTATTGACAATTTACTATACATAAAGTATAGTTCTCCCGTTGGTTGAGATTGTGAAAGAGAGGGACAGAAACGGTGATTGAACTCAAATCGGCGGGGCAATTAGAGAAGGCAATCGAAAGGGCAAAGGCGGGCAGTTTGTTCGTGCGCTTCGTCCGGTTCCGGCAGTTCAGGGTAGAGAATCGGGCCAACGGCCGCACGTACAACGTCAACTTCTACGTCCGCGCCCGCCGTCGCTTCGGCCATTGCGATTGCACGGGCGGCGAACGCGGGCTGGCGTGCAAGCACCTCGCCGCTGCCGCCGCCATCCAGACCGGCATCGCCGCCATGCGGCGGGCACACTAAAGCGAACGGGCTTAGGAGAGCGCGCCAACGCTCCCTAAGCCCTCAACCCATAATCCACGCCCACTGAGAAGGGATAGATCATGAGCAGCAGAGAAGATATCACGCCCCTGCGCCGGAAGGGAGGCGCGGGATAATGGCGGGGCAAATCATTAAACGCGGTGAACGCACTTGGCTCGTCCGCATCTTCATGGGCCGTGATGAGAAGGGCAAGCGGCGCTATCTAAATCAAACCATCAGAGGCAAGAAGAAAGACGCCGAAACATATCTGAGCAAGACCTTGGCGGACATTAGCACGGGCACGTTTGTTGAGCCGTCGCCGTTAACTCTAGGGGAGTACCTGAATAAGTGGCTGGAAGCGGCAGCACGGCCGCGCGTCTCACGGCGCACGGCCGACGGCTACTCCGGATTGCTGGAACGGTATATCCGCTCGCCCCTCGGAAGTAAAAGGCTTGACAGCATCAAGGCGCTAGACATTCAAAAGGTGTACGGCGAGATGCAGACGCGGGGTCTGAGCGCGAGAGTAGTTCGGCACACTCACTCGGCTTTGCACAACGCACTAAAGCAGGCTGTTAAGTGGGGCATGATCGCCCGCAACCCTTCGGACTTGGTAGAGCTTCCCAAAGTCCCGCATAAAGAGCGGTGTGTGCTGTCACCTGATGAGGCCCAAAAATTTCTTGAGGCTACGGCCGTGATGCCTCACGGCTTGATTTTCGAGTTCGCCTTACTCTCAGGGATGCGGCCCGAGGAATATCTGGCATTACAGTGGAAAGACGTTGACTTCGAGCGGAATACGGTACAGGTCAGGCGTGCCCTCGTTCGGCACAAGAAAAGCTGGAGTTTTGAAGAGCCGAAGACCGCGCGCAGCCGGCGCACGATTTTTTTGCCCACGCCTCTTCTGCAAAGACTCGCGGCACACAAACGCGCACAGGCGGAGGCGCGGCTTAAATTAGGGGCAGAGTGGCAGGCGTTAGATTTGGTTTTCTGCGGGGAGGGCGGGACGCCGCACTCCATCCCTAATCTTACCTACCGCTATTTCCGCCCGATACTTACGAAGGCCAAGCTACCACGCATCAGGCTTTACGATCTGCGCCACACCTGCGCCACCTTGTTATTGATTGCAGAGGAGAACCCTAAAGTGGTAAGCGAACGGCTAGGACATTCAACCATCGTGCTTACCCTTGACACTTACTCTCATGTTCTGCCGACCATGCAGCTAGGGGCCAGCACGCGACTCGAAAAGCTGCTTTACAGTGGGGGCGGCGCAAAAAGCGGCACGGCCTAAAACTCTCTCTAGCAGGTGTCGAGGCTAGAGGAGGACACTACATGAAAATTTTGTTGCAATCTTCTTTGCAGGGCGGTAATCTCCCGCGCGTGGGTGTCCTGCCTCAGCCCGACACCTGCGAAGCACACCACAACCTAGCCGCCATATGGCAGCTTGCCCCGACTAGGCTGGCGTGCGACTTAGAACAGCGCGAGCACGCTTTCGAGCAGTCTTAACACGACCTGTGCCGCCGACTCTTCAGTCGGCTGCGGGTTCGGGATTTCCCCCGCCGCTTGCGTCGAAACCGTGCTCGGCGGCGTGGGGGAGGCGGGGGTCGGAATCTCGCCCGCGCGAGCCGAGAGAGTCAGTGCTAGTAGCAGCACGGCGGAACTGATAGCTTTACGCATCGTCTTTTCCTTATGAGGTTAATCAACGGATTAACCGTCACGTCCCGCGCGGGCGTGGCGGTTTTTTCGTGCCTGCCGCATACGCGGTAGTCACACGGAAGGGCTTACCTCACATGACTTTAGCAGATGAGCGTTTGAGGGAACTAGACAACCCCTCACTGACGAAAGATGAGCGCGCCCTGCTTCGCTGTCGCGTGGCGGCAGACTTCATCCACAAAGGGCAGTATGAGGCCGCGCGTGAGGCTCTAGGCGAACACTGGCTGGGGATCGGCAAGCGCCCGAACCTAGAGGGGCTAGACGAGGCGACGGCCGCCGAAGTGCTTTTACAAGTCGGCTCACTGTCGGGTTGGGTGGGCGCGAGTAGTCAAGTCATGGGCGCGCAGGAAGCCGCTAAAGACCTAATCAGCGAAAGCATCAACCTGTACGAGTCGATCAAGGAAATAGAGAAGGCCGCGACCGCTCGGAGCGAGCTGGCGCTATGCTACTGGCGTGAGGGCGCATACGACGATGCGCGCATACATTTAGAGAGGGCATCCAGTGAACTACCCGGCACGGACAAAGAGCAGAAGGCAAGAGTCCTGTCGAGGTGGGTTACTGTCGAATACTCGTCGGGCAGGCTGAATGACGCCCTGAACATCTTGCGGGAGTACGCCCATTTACTCGACGGCAGCGAGAATCACGCCCTGCTCGGCAGCTTCCATAACCTCCGCGCTCTCGTCTTGCGGCGCTTAGGCATGGTGGAAGGTCACGTCGATTATTTCGACCGGGCCATCATCGAATACACGGCATCAGTTCATCATTATAAGCTGGCGCGGCATGAGCGTTACGGCGCGTCCATCGAAAACAACCTCGCCTTCTTACTATACAAGCTCGGCCGCTACCGGCAGGCGCACGAACACCTCGACCGGGCGGGCGCGGCCCTGCGAAAGCTCAATGACACCGGACTGCTCGCGCAGGTGGACGAGACGCGGGCGCGGGTCTTAGTCGCGGAGAAGAAATACCAAGAGGCGCGGCGCGTCATAGACCGCGCCGTGCAGGCGCTAGAGCAGGGCGGCACGGTCGCCCTGCTCGCCGAGGCGCTGACGACTCAGGGCGTCGTGCTGGCGAGGCTCGGAGACTACGAAGGTTCTATTAGCACCCTGCGCCGCTCGATAGAGATTGCCGAATGGGCGGGCGCTTCCTCTAACGCGGGCCTCGCCGCGCTGGCGCTGATCGAGGAGCACGGGGGGCGGCGCGCGCTGCCGGAGAAGGAACTTCATCAACTGTACCTGCGCGCCGATAGGTTGCTGAAAGAGACTCAGGACGCTGAGGATGCGGTGAGACTCAGGGCATGCGCCCGCGTCGTCATGCGGAGGCTCGCCGGCGTAGACTTACACGAGAAGAACTTCACCTTCCACGGGGCGGTGCATGAGTTCGAGGCCAAGCTGATAGAGCAGGCTTTAGAGGAGGCGGGCGGGGTGGTGACGCGAGCGGCGAAGATTCTCGGCATCTCGCATCAGACTTTCACCTCCATGCTTGAGCGGAGGCATAAGAGGCTACAGGCGAAGCGCACGCCGCGGGAGAGGCGGCTGCGAAGCATCATCAAGGAGCCGAAAGATTGAAAGAGCGGCGTAGCCTGTAAAACCAATCGGTCAGGCTTTGATAGAGCGTTTCAAGAGACGATGTCTGCATCATTACCTATTCTTCCGAACTCGCATCCTTAACCTTGACCTGCCCGTTCATCAGCATCGGCAGCAGCCAATCTCGGAGTTCAGCGAGCTGTTTGTTTTGTTTTTGGATAATTGATTGCTTATCAAAAACCGGCACTAACATCGAACTTATTTTTATTAATATCTTCTCATCTTTGGGTAGTGCTATTTTTAATGCTAGAAGATCATTTGGGGAGATTGATGGGTAGGATGAGACAGAGGAATCAGCAATCTTTTGCAAGCGATTTATGGTCGATTCAGAAGTTAGATAGAGGTAGATAAGCTCATTTTTGATCGCTTCAATCTTACTTGTTAGTTGAGCAAACCCCGTTGAAGCAATTAAATTTTCTAGCGGATGCTTGATAATGCCAAAGTGACGTTGATTAGGCCTAACAGTTGAATAAAGAATATCGGTTTTTTCGACAATTCTTTGTGCCCTACTAGGTAACTCTTCATATTCAAGATTGATATTTTGTATCGTGTCAATAACATTATCAGTTAGATTACTTGTATCTAAATAATTGACAGATTCATATTCACTACTTTTCGTAATTGACTTGTAATTACAGCGTAAAATATCTTCCAGTTTATACACTTTCCAATCGTCAGGAATCTCTCTTTTCAAATCCTCATTATACACTATTTTCCCGCCGCTTGTTTTGTAGGGATTGCCCGTCGGGTCGGGGAAATCAAACTGTACAAACCAATAGTCATATAGAGCTTTAGCGAGGCTTCCCAACTCAGCATTGATGCGGTTGTTGAGTTCGATTTTGGCGTCAATGTTATGCAGTACATTTCCAATTAAGACTTGGGAATCGTAGTCAGGTAGGAATACCTGAATCAAATCGAACATTTTTGCGGAAATACCAAAAACTGTGCTTCCTGAAGTGTTCTTAAGAATCTCTTTTTGTCCAACACTTGATTGCAAATAGTATTTTAAAAACTTGTTATCAACATTTTCTTTCGTGCGTAATCCAAACAGCCTTTGGCTAAGAACGATTTTCTCATCGCTCATCCACAACATTACCTGACCAGCCGGAGCTTCAGAAGTTAAGAGCAAATCGCCCGTTTTAACTTCTTCTTTCATCCACTTTTTATAAGTTTTGGCGTCTACATATTTAATGGAACCTAGATTAGTTAAGCCATCAAATTTTACGTTATTTGCAGAAATCGCTCGGAAGCCACTTTCAGACCAATCACTTCCTAATTTTTTTGGCGTTTTTCCTCTGTAATCGATTATCTTTATTAAACAATCAGCTAGAGGACGCCGTTTGATATTACTCATAACTCAAACTCTCCAACTGCTTCTGAATCTCCACTTCCAGATTTTTCGATTCGGCGAAAAGAATTTCCAGATTCGACTTGTAGCCGTTCATTCGCTCGGCAAATTCTTTTGGCGTGATGTCTATGTAATCAATCTTGACCTCAAAATACTGACCCGCACTGAACGAATAGTTTTTCTCTTTTATCTGCTCATAGCCGACGACGACCGTAAAATCTTCTCTGGCTTCGTGACGGTTGAAGGTGTTGATGATCTCCTGTTCCTCATCCTCAGAGAGCAGCGTTTTCTGGTTCTTGCCGTCTTTGACAGTTGTTCCGAGCTTTGAAGCATCCATCAAAACGATGTCGCCTTTTTTGTTCGCTTTGTCAATAAATAGAATCGAGACGTTCGTGCCGGTAGTCGCAAAGATATTGCTCGGCATCGAGACCACGCCGCGCAAGTTGCGCTCGTCAACCAATTTCTGCCGAATCTTTTTCTCAATTCCGCTCTGGGCCGTCAGAAACCCGGTCGGTACGACGACCGCCGCTTTGCCCGTATCTTTCAGCGAAGCGATGATGTGCTGAATAAAGAGCAGGTAAATCGCCATCTTGTCTTTGTCTTTGTTCGGGACTTTCGGAATCCCAGCGAAAAACCGCTCGTTGTTCTGCTTCGTGTCCAGATCATCGCGCCAATCGGAGAAATCCAGCTTGAACGGCGGATTCGACACGATGTAGTCGAACCGCATCAATCGTTCACCCTCGCGGTGGTACGGCGCAAGCAGCGTGTTCCCCTGAATGATGTTCTGAATCGAATGAACCAGATTGTTCAAAATGAGATTCAGCCGCAGCATACTCGAAGACTTCTGCGAGATGTCCTGCGAGTAGATCGTGCAGCGGTCTTCGCCTATCTGGTGCGCCAGATTCATCAAAAGCGTTCCCGAACCTGCCGAAGGGTCGTAACAGGTGACGTTTGCAACGGGCTGGTCAACCAGAATCTGCGCCATGATCTTGGCGACCGCGTACGGCGTGTAATACTCGGCATATTTCCCGCCGCCGTCCTTGTTGTAATCCTTGATGAGATATTCAAAGATGGTCGAAAAGAAATCGAACTTCTGGCTGAAGATTTTCTCAAAGCTGAAATTGACGAGTTGGTTGACCAAAGCGCGGCAAAAATTATCGCGTTGCGAGCTGTCGGTGATGTAATTGCTCAACTCGTCAAACAGAATAACTTTCGCGCCCGTCCCCGTCTTTACTGAGAAAATGTCGCTATTGAAAATGGCTATGTCGCGCAGGGTGTCGTCGAAGAACTTCGCAAACTCTTCGCGGTTCTGGTTATTGTGGAGATTGGAGAGGTAATGCTCGCGCTTTAATTTCGCGCTCGCGGGCGGCAAGCGGAGCAGCAGATATTCGTAATCAGTTTCGGAAAATTGTGCAATCTCTTTTTCCCAATTCTCCGCCGTCGCAAGTTTCGGCTCAAGCTGTTTGACCTCAAAGCCGAACTTGTCGTTCATAAATTTATAGAGAAACGTCTGGGTAATAATTTTAAACTCGTTCCCATCGTTTCCCAGCCCGTAATTGGCGCAGACGTTCTTCAAGCCGTCAATCAACTGCTTGGTCTGCGCCGTAAAATCCATTGTGAAAAGAGGCATCATTGTTCGAGTCCCTGATATTCGTTGACATACTCTTTCACCAAAACATTATTGATAAACTTTGCCGATTCGGGATCAAGCTTAACGCCCGTTTTAGTGAAACTGCGAATCACTTCGTTTATCACTATGCCGTGAAAAAAGGCTTCGTTGTCCAACAGCTTGGTGTTAATCAAAACCTTCTCGTCAACCTGCTGTTTAATGTCCGAAAGCGTTTCGTGAATTTCGGTTTCGCGTTTTGAGATGTTGCCGCGCTCCATGATCCGCTTGTGCGTCCGTGCGAATTTCGGGTCGTTTTGATATTTGGCCTTGAGATTGTTGTTCAGACGATTAAGCTCCTTTACCTTTTCGTAAATCTTCTCTAGTGCGGCGATGTTTTCCTTCATCTCTTCCTGTGTGATTTCGTCGAGATGTTTCTGCTCAAACAACCGCTTCAGCTCCTCATAAAGCGAAACAAACTTCGGGTCTTTTTTGTCGAAATTGGCGGCCAGCGTCTCGCGCGTTTTCCTCAGAGTGTCTTTAAGCTGGTCGGCGATAATCATCTCCGCTTCAGACACTTTGCGAAACATGAACAAGACGTTTTCCAGCGCCGCGTTGAGTAGATTAGTAGTTTCCGCGCTCGTTTGCAGAGACTCTTTGAGATTGAGTAAATCGAGATGTCTGGCCGTCTCATTGTAGAGCAGGGTCAATTTCTTGAAATCAATTCTCTCCAATAAATCGAAATGCCCGTAAAGCCGGATAATGTTGTAGAGATTCTTGGCATTCCCCAGAGCCTTTTTGATTTCTAAGACGGTTTTGCGATCTTCAATTTCACTGATCTGGCGGGAAAATATCTCCGCGTTCTGCAAATCATAGCTAAAGAGTTTTTCCTTGATGTCTTTGATTTCTCCTTCAATCTCTTCTTTCGACTTAAAGAGATTTGAATACTTTTCCCATTCGTCGCCAAGCTCAAGCTGAAGCTCCTCGAAGTAGGCGCGGTTTGTCTCCTCGAAGTTCTTGCGTATGTCGGCGAAGTCAACGACGTAACCGTAATTGAACTTTTTGTAAGGCCGATTAACCCGCGTCAGCGTTTGCAGCAGATTGTGGTCTTTAATCTGTCGCCCGATGTAGAGCTTTTTCAGTCGTTTCGCGTCAAAGCCAGTCAGCAGCATGTTATAAACGAACAGCAGATCAATTTTGCCGTCCTTAAAATCTTCGACTTCCTGCTTGCGCTCATCTTTTGAGCCGACATCGTGCAAAATCAGTGACGCGGTCAATTGATGAGTTTTAAGGTAATTCTTAACTTCATCACTTGTCTCTACCGTCAGCGTAAACTGTGTAACTGCTTCAAGCGTTCTCTGTGTTGGATTGTATTTATTGACGAAAATCTCAAACAATTTTCGGGCTTGTTCTGAGCTGTCGCAGACGATCATCCCCCCAATGCTATGGTCGCCGAAGCGAACGCGGCTCTTGACGAAATCCTGCACGATGTAATCGAGCATTGGCTCGGCAAATTTCGCGTGTGAGTAGATGACTTCTCGCTTAACCGTTTTTTCGAGTATCTCAATATCTTTTAATACTTGCTCTAATTGAATTTTGTAATTCGTTTCGATGCCTTCTCGAATCAACTTCAGCGTGTAGCCGTCGGCAATCGAAAGGTTGTAATAATACTTGTGAATGTAATCGCCAAACGTATCACGTGAACGCCGGTCATTGCCGATAAGAGGTGTTCCAGTCAGTCCTATGAGAATGGCGTTTCTGTCCGAGTTAATAAGGTTGGATAAGAAACTGCCCTGCGGGTCGTAGCTCCGATGCACTTCATCCAAAAAATAGACTCTCTGGGCGTTGATGTCGTAATCGCCTGACCTTAAAACGTCACCTTCATCTTTGAATTTTTGAATGTTGACGACCGTGATTTCACGTTTCCCCGAATAGTTATGAATAGCTTGCGTCAGCCTGAAATTATTCAGCAGTTCATCTTTTGAATTGACTGTGTGAACAACCAAACCGCGAGCGGTAAATTCGCGCTTCGCCTGATTCAATAGATCAATGCGATCAACAATAAAATAGAATTTCGGCACGACTCCTTTTTGCTGAAAGTAGTCTGTTAAATAATGGACGTTATAAAACGCTAGGGCGGTTTTCCCGCTTCCCTGCGTGTGCCAAATGATGCCTTTCCGAGCACCACCGTCAATCGTTCGCTCAATCGCTTTCGTAGCGAAAAACTGCGGGTAACGCATAATGTGTTTTTCGATTCCGCGCTCTTCCTGAACGTATGCGATGCTGTATTTCAAAAGCATCTTCAGACGCTCTTTGGAGAACAGCGAAGTCAGGATGCGGTTGGTCGGTGTGTTCGGCTCTTTGTTGGTGATAAATTCAGGCGAGTGTTTGATTGACGAAAGGTTGTTATCTTTCAAGACGAGATTTTCCAGCGCGTCGTCTTCGGCGGCGAGCAAATTCGCCAAATCAAATTTCTCTTCTTCTCTGAACAGATTAAAGTTTGCGCTGGCATACGACGGCGCGGCGTAAAACGCGCCTTGAATCGGTTCAGCCGATTCGACGTCATATTCCATATTGTTTGAGAAAACCAAGATTTGAGAGATATTGATGAACCTGCGGAATTTATTATTTCTGAATCTGGCGTTTATCCGATCCCTTTCGGCGAGCACGCCTTCCTGATTATTCGGCTTTTTTACCTCGACGAACGCCAAAGGCATTCCATTAATCAAAAGCGTAATGTCCGGGCGAAACTCATCATCGCCGTTTTTATAAGTTAGTTCAGTAACGATGTGAAACGAATTGTTCTCGAAATTCTTAAAGTCAATCAGTCTGATACCTGATGAGGCAGTAAGCATTTCATAAAACTTTTGCCCTAAGTCTTCATTGTCTAATGCTAACGAAACGTCTTCAAACAACCTCTCAATATCAAGGTCTTCACTATCAGGATTTATCCGAATGATGCTTTCAGAAAAAATATCGCTGAATATGTTTGTGCTTTCGTCCCATTTCGCATTGGATAATGAAAGGTATTCGTAACCTAATCTACAGAGGTGCAGAATCGCCGGAATCTTAACTCTTGTATTCTCGTTAAATGCCATTTGGTAACCCCAATTCGTGAGATGTGAAGCTCATCCTGATTATCTTGGGCGAAGATATAATAAACTAACTTGGCACACTATAGGCACACAAAGCAATACGGGCAGCCAGTTGGCTGCCCGTAAGTGCTTGATTCGGTTAAGGCGGCGGTCGGAATCGAACCGACGAATAAAGGTTTTGCAGACCTCTGCCTTACCACTTGGCTACGCCGCCGCGTAAGGGGGGAAGGGTAGAAAGGCGAAGGGCGAAAGATCAGGCCGAAGCTTCTCCTTTCGCCCTTCGCCTTGTCACCTTCGGAAGCGGGAGACGGGATTTGAACCCGCGACTTCGACCTTGGCAAGGTCGCACTCTACCGCTGAGTTACTCCCGCAAACGCGACTGAAATTCTACAGATTCGGGCGTGCTTGTCAAGCGCCCCACGGGCGGGCCTCGCGCGGGCGCGCGCGGAGCCGCCGCCGCTCACTCGAACCGGCCGGGCGCGGGGCGGCGGCGGAACTTTTCGTCCGTCCAGAAGCCGCGCAGCAACTCGACGCGGGGCGGCGGCCGTCGGCCGTCCGGTTCGGCGGGCGGGAGGATGACGCTGACCACGTCGTAGCGGTAAGGCTCGCCGGCGAGGCCGAGCAGGCGGCGGTAGGCGCGCGCGGCGCGTGTGATCTGGCGCTGCTTGCGCGGGGTGACGTTCGCCTCGGGCGCGGCAAACCAGTCGGAGGCGCGCGTCTTGACCTCGACGAAGCAGAGGACGGGGCCGTCGTAGGCGACGATGTCCAGTTCCGCCCGGACGAGCGCGCCGCGGCGGTCGCGGCCGACGCCGAGCTTGAAGTTCGCGGCGACCAGTTGATAGCCGACGCCGCGCAGGTAGTCGGCCGCAAGCTCCTCGCCGCGCCGCCCGAGGGCGAGGTGGGCGGCCGGCAAGACCTCGCGCTTGCGCCCGAGGGCCGCGCGCGCCTTGACCAAAAACTTCCGCGCGAACTCCGCCCAACGCATCCCGCGTCCTCCCGTCACTCCGAAGTGAAACGGACTCCGGGCCGAATGCTCGGTGGGTGGTGGGCGGCCGAAAGTCCCGGCGATGCGGGAGGGTAGACCGGCGAGGCCGCCGCGCGCAAGGCCCGGCCGGAGGAGAACGTCCGCGGTCAAGAGAGCGCAGTCAAGTTAGAAGCAGCCGACGAAGGCGCGGCGAGGAGTTAGTAGGTTTTGGCGGGCCGCCGGCGGACAAGTTCCTTGCGGCGTAAGGGGCCGCGGGCTACACTGGCAGCGTTCTCGCGGGACGGTTTCACATCCTCGCAAAGAAGAAGGACAGGCCCGACCCTTCGGCCACGGACGGTGCGGGGCCGAAGGGTCGGGCGGCGCATGATGAGCGAAGCAGGGAAGGCGCGCGGGGGGGCGGGCGTGGCCGGCGAGGCTTTGCCGCTGGCGGTCATCGTCGGGCGGCCGAACGTCGGCAAGTCCACGCTCTTCAACCGGCTGGTCGGCGAGCGACGCTCCATCGTCGGCGACGAACCGGGCATCACGCGCGACCGCATTTACGGCGAGGCCGAGTGGGCCGGCCGCCGCTTCTCCATCGTCGACACGGGCGGCATCGTCCCCGACGAGCGTGCCGTCATCCCCGCCAACATCTTCCGGCAGGCCGAGGTCGCCATCCGCGAGGCGAGCGTGCTCGTCTGGGTCGTGGACGCGCGCGCCGGCGCGACCCCGCTCGACGAGGAGTTGGCCCGCCTGCTACGCGCCACCGGCAAGACCGTCCTCGTCGCCGCCAACAAGACCGACGTGCAGAAGCTCGAAGCCTTGGCGGGCGAGTTCCACCGCTTCGGCTTCGACGACGTGGTGCCGATCTCGGCCGAGATGGGCGACGGCGTGGCCGACCTGCTCGACGCGCTGGTCGAACGCCTGCCGAAGCCGGACGCGGGCGCGGGCGGGGAAGGCGAGGAGGGCGACGAAGCCCGCGCCCGCGAGATTCGCCTCGCGATTGTCGGCCGGCCGAACGTCGGCAAGTCCTCGATCCTCAACCGCCTGCTCGGCGAGGAGCGCGTCATCGTCTCGCCGGTCGCGGGGACGACGCGCGACGCCGTCGACACCCTCCTCGAAAGCGAGGGCCGCAGCTTCCGCCTCATCGACACGGCCGGCATCCGCCGCAAGGGCAAGACCGAGGAGATGGCCGAGAAGCTCTCGGTCGTGATGGCGCGGCGCAGCCTTGAGCGGGCCGACGTGGCCGTCGTCGTGGTTGACGCCGTCGAGGGCGTCGCGGCGCTCGACGCCAACATCGCCGGCTACGCGGTCGAGGCCGGCTGCTCCGTGCTCATCGCCGTCAACAAGTGGGACGCCGTGCCCGAGAAGGACACGCACACGGCCTCGGAGTTCGAGCGCGACCTGCGCTTCAGGATGAAGTTCCTCGAATGGGCGCCGGTCGTCACCGTCTCGGCGCTCAAGGGTCAGCGCGTGGACAGGCTTCTGCCGCTGGCCGCGCGCGCCCACGAGGCGCGCAGCCGGCGCATCCCGACCTCGCAGCTCAACGAGTTCTTCGAGCGCGTCTCGCAGTCGGGCCGCGCGCCGACCGCGCCCGCGCCGGTGCGCGGCGGCCACTCGCGTCTGCACGTGCAGTACGTGACGCAGGTGGGGGTGCGGCCCCCGGCCTTCGTCGTCTTCACCGCGGGCGGCAAGCCCGGCCTCCACTTCTCTTACGAGCGCTTCCTGCAGAACCGCCTGCGCGAAGAGTTCGACTTCTTCGCCACGCCGCTCCGCATCATCGAGCGGCACAAGAAGAAGAGCCGGGGCTAGGCGTCAGGCGCCGCGTGACGGGTGACGGGCGAGCCCGCCCCCCGGCACACGGCGCCCGGCACCCGACACCCTTTTTATGCCCGACGCCTCAGACTTCCAGAACCTTTTCGAGCGGATGAGCGACCCGGCCGTGGTGGTTGACGGGGGCGGGCGGGTGGCGGCGTCGAATCTGGCGTTCGCGGTGCTGGCGGCGCAGCCGGCCGGCGCGCTCGCTGGGAGGGAACTGTCCGCGCTCGTCGAAGCCGGCGGCGAGGGCGGGGCCGCGAGGCTGTTCGTGGGCGACGGGCAGGGGAGCCTCGCCGTGCGGCTCGAAGAGGTCGCGTGTCGCTGGGCGGGCGCGGCGGCGCGGCTGGTCTTCGTGAGGCCGGCGCGCGGGGCCGAGGCGGACGGGCGCGTCGCGCCGGAGTCGGAACGCCTGCGCGCGCTCCTCGATTATCTGCAGGAGGCGACCGACCAGCTCGAAGTCGTCAACCGCGTGGTCGCCGCCGTCAACTCGGGGCGCGACATCGGCGAGGTCTTCGAGCTGGCCTCGGCGCAGATGCGCTCGCTCGTGCCCTTCGACCGCGCGACCATCATCCTCCGCGAGAAGGACGGTGAGACGCTGCGCCTCTTCGCCGTCACGGGCGAGCGCGCGGGCGTGCCCGAGGTCGGCGCGCGCGGGCGCCTGCGCGGCTCCGTCACCGAGAAGGCTCTGGCCGAGCGCCGCGCCGTCGTCGTCTCCGACCTCGAAGCCGAGACGGCCCTGAGCGCGCACGACGAGATGCTGCGCGCGGGCTTCCGCTCGGCCGTCTGCGTCCCGCTCTTCTCGACGCGCGCCGCGGTCGGCAGCCTCAACCTCTGGAGCCGCGGCCGCGACGCCTTCGACCGCCGCCGCCTCGCCGCCCTCGAACGCCTCGCCCCGCCGCTCGCCGTCGCCATCGAAAAAGTCCTGCTCCTCGAAGCCAGCCGCGAGCGCAACGAGGAGCTGCGCGGCCTCTTCGAAATCTCGCGCGCCTTCTCGACGCTGGCCGACACCTCGGAGCTGAGCGGGCGCCTCGCGCGCGCCATCGCCCGGCTCGTCGGCGGCGAGATGTGCCTGATCGCCACCTACGACCGCCGCACCGGCTCGGTGCGCGGCCAGTCGCCCGGCCACAACACGCCGCCCGAGCTGGTCTCGGAGTTCCAGTTCAAGCTCGAACCGGGCGACCCGGCCGCGCCCGTCTACCAGACGGGCGAAGCCTTCCTCTCGAACGCGCCGGCGGGCGACGAGAGGATCAACCGCGGGTTCGCCGAGCGCTGGGGCGTGCGCTCGGTGCTCTGCGTGCCGATGCGGATCAAGCAGGAGTTGATCGGCTTCATCTACGTCGCCAACCGCGCCGGCGGCTTCACGGCGCGCGAGCTGCGGCTGCTGGAAATCTTCGCCGCGCAGGCCGCCGAGACGGTCGTCAACACGCGGCTGTTCGCGACCATTCAGGCGCAGGCCGAGCGCGAGGCCGTCGTCAACCGCCTGCTGCTCTCCCTCCAGCGCGGCGGCGAGCCGCGCGAGAAGGTGCGCTCCGTCATCGAGCGCATCGGGGAGGTGCTCGGGCTCGACCGCTGCACGGCCGTGCTCTTCGCCGACGACGAGCGGCAGGACTATTACGGCGAGTGGTGCGCCGACGGGGTGCGGCCCATCACGCACCTCTCGGAGATGCGCGAGCGCTCGCCGCTGCGCCACGCCCTGCGCTCGGCGCGCCGCCCGCTCCACGCGCGCGACGTGCGCGAGCACCCGCTGGCGGCCGGGCTGGAGGACTTGATCGAGGAGGCCGGGTTGAAGAGCCTGCTGGTCGTGCCCGTGATGCACCTCGGACGCGTCGTCGGCTCGATCAGCGCGCACCAGACGCGCGAGCACCGCGACTGGTCTGAAGACGACATAGACCTGCTCGTCGCCGTCGCCACGCACGTCGGCGCGACGCTGGAGAACGCGCGGCTCATCAGCGAGCTGCGCGAGGCCAACCGGCTCAAAGATCAGTTCCTCGCGACGCTGTCGCACGAGCTGCGGACGCCCCTGACGGCCATCACCGGCTGGGTCGAGATTCTGAGCGAGAGCCGCGCCCTCGCCGCCGACGAAGACCTCTCCGACGCCATACAGGCCATCAGCTCGTCGGCCCACTCCCTGACGCAGCTCATCTCCGACCTGCTCGACCTGTCGCGCATCCAGCGCGGCGTCCTGCGCCTCGCGCGCGACCCGCTCGACGTGAACCGCGTGGTGGCCGAGGCGGCGCGCAACGTCCGGCAGTCTCTGGCGGCGCGCCGCCTCGAACTGAGTCTGGAGTTGACCGAGGGCCTGCCGCTGACCATCGCCGACCCGCAGCGCGTCCGGCAGGTGCTCTGGAACCTGCTCTCGAACGCCATCAAGTTCACGCCGAAGGGCGGGCGCATCACCGTGCGGACGCGGCTCGCCGAAAACGGCGCGGGGGCCGGCGGCGGGGCGCCGCGCCGCGTCGAGGTCGAGGTCGAGGACACGGGCGAGGGCATCCCCGAAGACTTCATGCCGCACATCTGGGAGCGCTTCCGGCAGGCCGACAGCACCTCGACGCGGCGGCACGGCGGCCTCGGCATCGGCCTCTCGCTCGTCAAGGAACTCGTCGAGGCCCACGGCGGCCACGTCTCCGCCCACAGCGGCGGCGTCGGCTCGCGCTTCACCGTCAGCCTGCCGGTCGTCGCGCTGGAAGAGTCGGACGGCGTCGCGCCCGAAAACGGCGGCGCCGGATGAAGACTGACTCCCCCTTCGTGAATTGCCGCGCGGCCCCGCGCGGGATGTATACTTAGCCCCAACCCGGACATGGAACTTCGAGCACAGACAACCGCGCAGGCGCTCGGCTGGGAACTCCTCGCGCGCGACGGCGAGGCGCGGGCGGGCCTGTTGCGGACGCGGCGGGGCGTGATCGAGACGCCGGTCTTCATGCCGGTCGGCACGCTCGGCTCGGTCAAGGGCGTGCGCTTCGAGGAGTTGGAGGCGGCCGACACCGACGCGCGCATCATCCTCGGCAACACCTACCACCTGTGGCTGCGGCCGGGGCCGGAGACCGTCCGCGCCCTCGGCGGGCTGCACCGCTTCATCGGCTGGGAGCGGGCGCTGCTGACCGACTCGGGCGGCTTTCAGGTCTTCTCCCTGAGCGACCTGCGGAGGGTCAACGAGGAGGGCGTCGAGTTCCGCTCGCACCTCGACGGCCGCCTCTGCTTCCTCTCGCCCGAGGTCTCGATGGAGGTGCAGGCCGCGCTCGGCTCCGACATCGTGATGGCCTTCGACGAGTGCCCGCCCGGCGAGGCCGGCCGCGAGCAGGCCCGCGCCTCGATGGAGTTGACGGCCCGCTGGGCGCGCCGCTCGCGCGGGCGGTTCGACGAGTTGCAGGCCGCGGGCGCGGACGCGGGGCGCGCGGGCGAAAACGGCCTGAGCGGACGCCAAGCCATCTTCGGCATCGTGCAGGGCGCCGCGCACCTCGACCTGCGCCGCGAGAGTCTGGCGCGCACCGTCGAGGTCGGGTTCGACGGCTACGCCATCGGCGGCCTCAGCGTCGGCGAGGAGAAGGCGGTGATGTACGCGGTCGTCGAGGAGATCGCGCCGCCGATGCCGCCCGACCGGCCGCGCTACCTGATGGGCGTCGGGACGCCGGAGGACTTGGTCGAGTGCGTCGCGCGCGGCGTGGACATGTTCGACTGCGTGCTCCCGACCCGCAACGGGCGCAACGGGCAGGCGTTCACCTCGCGCGGCCGGCTCAACATCAAGAACGCGCGCTGGGCCGCCGACCCGCGCCCGCTCGACGAGGCGTGCGCCTGCGCCGTCTGCCGCAGGCACTCGCGCGCCTACCTCCGTCATCTATATATGGCCGGCGAGATGCTGGGCGGCGTGCTGCTCTCGCACCACAATCTGGCCTCCTTCCTTGACACCATGCGGCGCGTGAGGCAAGCTATCCGGTCTGGCGAATTCACGCGATTTCGGCGGGAGTTTCTTGAGGGAATCAGCTCCGGCGTCGAGTGAAGCCCGCCCTCCGAGGCGCGCCGCCTTCCCCCGAAAAAACTGAATCCCGGCGGGCGCGGGCGGGGCCGCGTCCGGGACTCTGAAACTGCGTACGCGAAACCTCTGATGAACACACTGGCGCTCATTCTCCAGCAAGGCGGCATCGGCGGCCTGCTCGCCGGGCTGATGCCCTTCCTGCTCATCTTCGGCGTCTTCTACTTTCTCATCATCGTCCCCCAGCGCCGCCGTCAGAAGGAGCTGCAAACGATGATCTCGGCGCTCAAGGCCGGCGACCGCATCGTCACCACGGGCGGCATCATCGCCACCGTCACGGCCGTGCGCGAAAAGTCTTTGCTCGTCCGCAGCGCCGACAAGTCGATCCTCGAAATCGCCCGCTCGTCCGTCGCCGGCTTGCAGACGGAGGAGGAAGGGAAGTAATCGGTTGTCGGCGGACGGCTGCCAGTGACACCCCGGGCGGCGGCCGCCGCCGTGATTCCGGGGTGGCCGCCGGAGGGGTTTGCCGACGACCGACGACTGACGACTGACGACTGTCTTTGGTTATGAAAAAGAATCTTCTCACCCGCGTCATCATCATCGCCGTCGTGACGCTCGTCTCGCTGTGGATCGTGGTCGGGCCGCGGCGCCGCCCGACGCTTCAGGACTTCACGGGGCAGGGCATCAACCGGACGCTGCGCGAGAACATCCGCCTCGGCCTCGACCTGCGCGGCGGCTCGCACCTCGTCATGCAGGTCAAGGTCGACGAGTACCTCGCCGAGCTGACCAAGAACGTCGCCACCGGCGTGCAGGAGGCGGCCGCCGCGCAGGGCTTCAACGTGACGGGCGTCCGCCACGAGGTCGCCGACGGCGAGTACCGCATCATCGTGGACGCGGCCGACAGCTCGCGCCTCGCCGAGATGCGCGACCAACTGCCGCGCCGCGCCAACGACTTCGACCCGAACACGTGGGATTCGAGCGTCAGTGGCAACAGCCTCGTCTTCGAGATGCGCGACGCGGCCAAGGACGCGCTCGGCGACCGCGCCGTCGAGGACGCCCTGCGCATCATCGACACCCGCATCAACGCCATCGGCGTCGCCGAGCCGACCCTGCAGGCGCATGGCGCGGAGAACTCGCGGCAGATTCTCCTGCAGATGCCCGGCATCGACGACCCGCAGCGCGTCAAGGAGCTGATCGTCGGGCAGTCGAAGCTGGAGCTGATGAAAGTCGTCAGCCCGCCGAACCCCTCGCCGATGCAGACCTACCCGACGCGCGAGGCGGCCGTCGCCTCGCTCGGCGGCAACGTCCCGCTCAACCGCCGCGTGCTCCCCTACAGCGAGCGCGACGAGCCGACCTCGCAGGGCGCGCGGCCGCAGGGCCAGCCCGAGCCGCCCTCGGCGTGGGTCGTCGTCGAGGCCCCGGCCGTCATCAGCGGCAGCGAGCTGCGCAGCGCCGAGGCCAACTCGCAGTCGGGCGGCGACGAAGACTACGCCATCAACTTCACGCTCAAGCCCTCGGGCGCGCAGAAGTTCGGCGCGTGGACGGCCGCCAACGTCGGCCAGTACATGGCCGTCGTCCTGAACGACGAGGTCAAGAGCGCGCCCTACATCCGCTCGCAGATCAACGACTCGGGCCAAATCTCGGGCAACTTCACGAAGCAGTCGGCGCAGGACTTGGCGCTCACGCTGCGCTCGGGCGCGCTGCCCGCGCGCCTCGTCTACCTCGAAGAGCGGACGGTCGGGCCGAGCCTCGGGCAGGACTCGATCCGCGCGGGCGTGACGGCCTCGCTCGTCGGCCTCCTGCTCGTCGTCGCCTTCATGGTCTTCTACTACCGCGGGTCGGGCATCAACGCCGTCGTGGCGCTGCTGCTGAACATGATCCTGACGGTGGCGGCGCTCGTCGTCTTCGACGCGACGCTGACGCTGCCCGGCATCGCCGGCATCATCCTCTCGATAGGTATGGCGGTGGACTCGAACGTGCTCATCTTCGAGCGCATCCGCGAGGAGCTGAGGACGGGCAAGACCGTGGCCTCGTCGGTCGAACAGGGGTTCGCGCGCGCCTTCGTGACGATCATCGACACGCACGTCACGACCATCGTCGCCGCGCTCTTCCTCTTCGTCTTCGGCACGGGGCCGATCCGCGGCTTCGCCGTGACGCTGATCCTGAGTCTGCTCGCCAACCTCTTCTCGGCCGTCTACGTCTCGCGCACGATCTTCATCTGGCTCCTCGGCCGCAGGGGTCGCCGCGCCGAGACGCTCAGCATATAAAAGAGGTGTCGGGCGTCAGTCGCCGGGCGACGGAAAAGATTCTCCGCCCCGGCGCCCGCCGCCCGCCGCCCGGAACCCAAAGATTATGATTCGCATCTTCGAAGAAGTTCACGTCGACTGGCTGAGCAAGCGTCGCCTGCTGCTGGGCATCTCGGTCGCCATCATGCTGGCGGGTCTGGCCTCGGCCATCGGCCGCGAGCTGACGCCGGGCGGCACGGGCGCGTTCAATCAGGGTGTCGACTTCCGCGGCGGCACGCTCGCCACCGTCAACTTCAGGCAGCGCCCGTCGCCCGAGGCCATCCGCGACGCGCTCGCCGGCGCGGGCCTCGGCGACTCGACCATCCAGCCCGCGCTCGACCGCGAGGATCAGGTGCTCATCAAGCTCTCGCGGCAGGGCACGGGCGAGGAGGCGGGGCAGGCCGCGCAGGTCGACGTCGGGCAGACGAAGGTCAAGCAGGCGCTGACCGCCTTCGGCAGGGAGGGGCGGCTCGCGGAGGGCGGCGACTGGGAGGTCGTCGGCATGGATTCGGTCGGCCCGGTCGCCGGCACGCAGCTCCGGAATCAGGCCGTCACCGTGACGCTGCTCGCGCTCGTCGGCATCCTGCTCTACATCGCCTTCCGCTTCGAGTGGACGTACGGGGCGGCGGCCGTCATCACCGTCTTCCACGACGTGCTGGTCACGCTCGGCTTCTTCTCGATCTTCCAGTGGGAGGTCAACCTGACGGTGGTCGCGGCGCTCCTGACGCTGGTCGGCTTCTCGGTCAACGACACCATCGTGACCTTCGACCGCGTCCGCGAGAACCTGCGGCTGCACCGCCGCGCCTCGCTCTACGACATCACGAACGAGGCCATCAACCAGACGCTCTCGCGCACGGTCATCACGTCGGGCCTCGTCTTCCTCTCGGTCGTCGCGATGGTGCTCTTCGGCGGCGAGGTGCTCCGGCCCTTCTCGCTCGCCCTCGTCATCGGCATCGTCTTCGGCACCTACTCGACCATCGCCATCTCCAACCCGCTCATGGTCTGGTTCCAGCAGCGCCTCGACCGCTCGCGCACGCAGGGGACGGCGCAGCCGGCCGGCGACGCCCGCGCCCCGCGCCCGCCCGCCCGCAACGCGCGGGCCGCGGCCCGCTAAGCGCGACCGCGCGGCGCCTGCCGCCGCTCCCCGGACAGCGACGCGCCCCGGCCCGGTTCGTGAATTTAATCGAACCCGCCGGGGCGCGCGGCATCTAAATGTTTAGACGGGCGGGCGCGGGCGGTAAAGCCATTTTTGCGCTTGACTTCGCGGCGGATTGCGACTTAGACTGGCCGCGTTGCTGGCCAATCGAATAGTGTTTACAAGCGCGCCCGTCTCGCAGGGATGTGGGACGGACGTTTAGGCGTGAGCGTTTGTTCGGCCGTGGCCGGCGGGTCTGTGTCATTTCCCTGTGGCAAGCGTAGGACATTGACAAGCGGCGCGTTCGCGGACGCTCGTTTACGCTTCGGCCGCCCCCAGTTTCCCCAAGGCATAAAAAGTTAATCAGCAGTCCGTACGTTTGTGGTCGAAAACGTGGGAAATCACAACTCTTTTTCCGAGTTTCTGTGATTGAATCAAGCTCGCACCCCTGATCCATCTGGCACCGGAAGAGGGAGGTAGAGAAGATGTTCGATTCGCTGGTTGAGTCCGGCTCGCACAAGGACGACTTGGCGCGAAAAGGCTCGTTCTTCCTCGGCACGTTCGTCGTCTACGCCGTCGTGCTGCTGGCCGTCGCCGTCGGGAGCGTCATCTGGTACAACGACTCGATCCCCGACCCGAGCCTCGAACTCCTGACGCTGGTCGCGCCCGTGCCGATGCAGCAGCAGGAGGAGCCGAAGCCGCAGCAGGACGAGCCGAAGCCGGCCGCCAGACAGGAGCCGACCGTCGCGATGCGGCAGGAGATTTCCGTCGTCGCCCCGGTCGTCACCTCCAATCAGGTGGCGAAGGAGACGACGAGGGAGGTGGCCCGCGCCAAGTCGGTCGGCGTCGTCATCGGTGACCGGGACGTGGGCAGCTCGGCCGACATCACCTCGACCGCGCCCATCGGCGTCGTCGGCGGAGGCGGGGGCGGAGGCGGAGGCCCCGTCGCGCCCGTCGTGACCGACACCGGCCCGCCGCCGCCGCCCCCGCCGCCCAAGCCCACGCCCCCGCCCCCGAAGCGCACGGCCCCGGTCTCGGGCGGCGTGCTCAACGGCAAGGTCATCAGCCGCGTGACGCCGTCCTACCCGCCCATCGCGAAGGCGGCGCGCGCGCAGGGCACGGTCGTCGTCCAGATCACCGTGGACGAGTCGGGGCGCGTCGTCTCGGCCAACGCCATCAGCGGCCACCCGCTCTTGCAGCAGGCGGCGGCCGGCGCGGTGCGCGGCTGGAGGTTCTCGCCGACCCTGCTGTCGGGGCAGCCCGTCAAGGTCACCGGCACCGTCACCGTCAATTTCACGCTCCAGTAGTATAGGGCGCGGGGCTCGGCTCGCCGCCGTGCGCCGCCGCCCCAGCCCCGGGCGGCGGCGCGGGCCACGCGCCCGCGCGCGCTTCGGCCGCTCGCGCAGCAGCAACTGAAAACTCTCTTGGAGGATTTTTCACCGTGACCATTCTCATGAGCATACTCGGAAGCAAGGCCCTGAGCCTCTTCGTCTTCCTCTTTCAGGAAGGCACGAAGGAAGGCGGCGAACTGGCCGAGGCGTTCACCATCACCGAGATGGTGAAGAATCTGGGGTGGGTGGCGCTCTCCGTCATCATCATCCTGCTCATCATGTCGATGTACTCGATTGCGATCATGGTCGAGCGCTTCCTGACCTACTCGGCCGCCAAGAAGCAGTCGCGCGAGTTCGCCCCGCGCGTCGCGCAGGCTCTGAAGAACGACCGCATCGAGGAGGCCATCAACATCAGCGACAAGCACAAGAAGTCGCACCTCGCGATGGTCGTCAACGCCGGCCTGCAAGAGTTCCGCGCCCACGGCCAGTCCTCCGACATCTCCGGCGACGAGATCGAGGCCTCGAAGCGCGCCCTCCAGCGCGCCATCGCCATCAAGTCGGCCGAGTTCAAGCGCGGGCTGTCGGGCCTCGCCACCATCGGCTCGACCGCGCCCTTCGTCGGGCTCTTCGGCACGGTCTTCGGCATCATCAACGCCTTCACCGGCATGAAGTCGGCCGAGAGCGCGGGCATCGGCGCGGTCGCCGGCGGCATCGCCGAGGCGCTGCTGACCACCGCGCTCGGCCTCGCCGTGGCCGTGCCCGCCGTGTGGCTCTTCAACTACTTCACGGGCAAGGTCGACGGCTTCATCGTCGAGATGGACAACTCGGCCTCGGAGCTGATCGACTACTTCCTGAAGAACCGCTCGCGGCAGCTCAGGGGTTAAGCGCCGGAGGCCGCGGCCGCCGGGCACGCGCCCGCCTCAAGGGCGGCGCGCCCGGCGCGCGAGGAGAGAATGCTATGGGAATGAGTGCAGGCGGGGGGGGCGGCTTCACCTCCGACATCAACGTCACGCCGATGGTGGACATCATGCTGGTGCTGCTCATCATCTTCATGGTGATCACGCCGTTCCTCCAGCAGGGCGTCTCGGTGACGCTGCCGCAGAACCTCCGCAACCCGGAGGAAGACCCGGCCATCATCAAGGAGACCTCGGTCGTCGTCGCCATCACGCAGGACGGGCAGCTCTACATCGGCAAGAAGAAGATCGACAAGGAGCAGCTCAAGGCCGAGATCGACCAGAAGATGGCGGCCAAGACCGAGGAGGAGCGGATCGTCTACATCCGCAGCGACGTCAACGCCAACTACGGGCAGGTCGTCGAGACCATCAACCTCATCCGCGATTCGGGCATCGACCAGATCGGCCTCGTCGCCGACAAGAGGAAGGCTCCGGGCGCGGGCGGCGAGGGGACGGACAACCCGGCCACGGGCGGCCCCGGCGACCCGGCGGCCACCGCGCCGGCCTCGTGAGGCGGCACTGAACACGGCGCGGGCCGGCCCGCCCCTCCCCGCCGGGGGAAGCGGGCCGCCCCGCGCGCGCACGGAGGAAGATTTAACATGGGTATGAGTTCAGGCGGCGGCGCGGTGCCCGACATCAACGTCACGCCGCTCATCGACATCCTGCTGGTGCTGCTGATCATCTTCATGGTGATCACGCCGCTCA
>Ga0196977_1000251_pt1 | contig 31487 bp, 28 predicted proteins | sample S3v_1013CmetaG_FD_148634 | JGI IMG/M metagenome (GOLD analysis project Ga0196977, IMG submission 148634) | Soil microbial communities from Anza Borrego desert, Southern California, United States - S3+v_10-13C | ecosystem: Environmental > Terrestrial > Soil > Desert | place: USA: California... | reverse complement strand
CGGGAGCCAGCGCCCGGCGAGTTTCCTGACTCCCGCGGCCGGCCCGCCCGAGAGCAGCAGGCGCGCGGCCCCGGCGGGCCAGCGCGGCGCGGCGTCGGCGAGCACGCGCGGCACAGCGGGCGTCTGGGCGAACAGCAGCAGGCCCACCAGCGCGACGCTCAGCGCGCGAGACGGCGCGCGCCGCAACGCCTCGCGGCGCGGCAGAAACCTCCGAAGGGTCTGGGCGCGGCGCGTGCGGGGAGGTCGCTCGGCGCGGGCGGCGTTTCGGGAGAGGGCTGACCGCTTCATGTTCGCTGTTCCTCTGAGACGGGAGGCCGGAAGCGTCGCGGCGGCGAGGGGCGACGCGCGCAGCGTCGCTATTGAAGGCTGAGGAGGACGAGTATCTCGCCCGCGCCGCGCTCCAGAGGTTCGAGCGCCTTGCCGATGATGGTGCCGGGCCGGTGGATGGGCGTGCCCGCGAGGTCTACGGGCACGCTCTTCATCGCCACGCCCTCGACCCCGCTCGACACCAGCAGGTCGCCGACCTTGATGGCGCCCCGCGTCGCGTCCACCTTCACGCGCACCCGGCCCGTCGTCGCCACCATGACCCGGCCCGCGCCGCCCTCGCCGAGGACGAGTCCGGGCCGCGCCGAGACGACGCCGGCCACGCGCGTGTCGTAGGCGGCGGTCGAGGCGAGCACGTGGTTCGAGCGCGACCCGTCGAGCACGACGACCGTGCCGGCGGCGAGCTCCTGCGTGGACGGAACCCACTCGGCCACGTCCTGAAACTTGGCCGCGATGTTGCCGTCCACCGTCACGTCGCCGACGACGTGCAGCCGCGTCGCCGGGGCGTTCGTCCCGAGGCCGACGTTGCCGAGGCCGTTGATCCTCATCACGTCCGTCCACGCGACCGCGCCCGCCCCCGGCGCCGCGCGCCGGATGCCCATGAAGTCGGCGCTCGGCGAGGTGAAGATGTTCCAAGAGGGCTGCGCCGCGTTGAAGCGCGACCACCCGCCGACGCCGCCCCGCGCGTTGGCGCTCAGGTGCATGTCGGTGCCGAGGACGGCTTGTAGAGTGACCTTGCCGGCCGCGCCCGCCTGCGAGAGCGTGAGCGTCGAGTCGGCGGCCTGCACCTCAAGCGCGGTCGAGGGCGCGTTGGTGCCGACGCCGACGCTGCCCGAGCTGTAGTGGACGCTCGTCCCCGAGGTCGTCCACTGGCTCGAACTGACCCCGCCGACGACCTCGCCCCACGAAGACTTGCAGACGCCCGCGAGGCACAGCCCGCCGCCGGCGTTGATCTGCCCGCCGCGCACGTCGAGGCGGAAGGCCGGCGCGGAAGTCCCCACGCCCACGTCGCCGTCCTCCTGCACCCTGAACAGCTCGCTCGCGAGGCTCCCGTTGTTGTAGACGCTGAAGGCGTTGGTCGCGGAGTCGTTGTTGTTGTCGATGCCGACCCGCAGGTCGCTGTCGGAGAAGATGAAGCCGCGGGAGACGCCCGCGCGGCCCAGCTTCAGCCCGGCCGTGCCGTCGTTGGCGGCGTATTGAACGTCGAGGGTGGCGGCGGGCGCGTTGGTGCCGACGCCGACGCCGCCCGAGCCGGCGGGCTGGAGGTAGACGTTGCCGGCCCCCGAGACGCCGAAGCGGCTGGTGAAGGCCCCGGAGCGCCTGACCGAGAGGTCGAAGCCGGTCTCGGCGGAGGCGTTGCTGGAGACGGCGAAGGAGGCGCCGCCTTTCGTCGCGCCCGTGCCGGATTCGAGGTGCAGCAGCGTCGCCGCCGAGTCGGTGCCGCTCGCCACGTGCAGCCTGCTCGTCGGGGCCGACGTGCCGACGCCGACGTAGCCGCCGCCCGAGACGCGGAAGACCTCGGAGACCCCTTCGCCGTTGTAGGCGCTGAAGCCGAAGTAGGTCTTGCCGGTCGCGTCCCACGCCGAGGTGATCTGGCCGCCGAGGCCGGAGACGCCGACGCCGTTCGAACTCCCCCACGGCAGGTGGAACTGGAAGGCGAGGCCGCGCCCCGCGCCGGGGTTGCCGGTCGTCGAGAGCTTGAAGGGCGTGACGATGGAGCCGGCGTTCGGCAGCGTGATGTCTAGGGCGCCGGTCATCGAGTCGCCGGAGGTCTTGACGCGGTCGGAGGCGAGCACGGGGTTGGGGTAGCTGCCGGCGAGGTCGCCGCCCGCGGGGCCGGAGGCCGCGCTCTGGGCGCGGGCCGCCGCCTGAGCGCAGAGCGCGAGCAGCAGTGTGAGGGCGATTCGTGCGGCGCGCGCCTTCAGCCCGGCGGCTGTCGTCAGCTTCGTCGTCTGCATCGTGGTCTCCTGAGTTCGGGTTACTCGTTGATGAGGTCGCGGGCGGCGGGCACACTCCGGGCCGGGCGGCGCGGGGAGCGCGGCCGCGGCTCACTCGAAGGCGGCGCGGTAAGGCCCGTGGAAGGTTTTAACTTCGAGGTAGGCGGACTCGCGGGGCTCGACCACGACGGCGCTCTGGCCGGCGAAGGTCTCGACCTCGACGCGGACGCGGCGGTCGGAGGAGTTCGTGGCGCGGAAGCGCTGCCCCTCCTCCTCCCACTCCAGCGCCGTCACGGAGCAGGCTTCGCCTTCGCAGTCGTAGGCGGCGCGGCCGGGCGCCGGTGAGGCCCCGCGGGCCGGGGGCATCAGAAGTGTCGCGGCGCAGAAGACGCAGAGGAGGGCGGCGCGCGCGCGGAGGCGCAGAAGGGAGATGTGTTGAAGCATGCCGGTGTTCGCCGAGGGTCGGAGCGTTGAGGCGAGGTGAGTGAAGCTCCGTTCGGTGAGCGGGCCGACGAGTGCAGGGCATCGGCCGCTCTCGTGCATTCCGTGCTAGCTGGGACGTGAGGCTAGCGAACAGTTGAACCTGTCTGCTCGTATAAACCGGAGCCGGGCGAGGCGGCCTATAAAATTCCGGTGCAGGCTACGCCCATAGGCGAAATCTGTCAACAACTAATTTCGCGCCGGCGGTGGCGGGACAAACATGCTCCCCCCGCGCCGGCCCTTCACCTCCGGCCGGGCGGCACCGGCGGCGCCGTTATCAACCCCGCCGCGCTAAACGCAGGCGCGGATAAATAGCGGGCGTTGACGCCCGCGTGAAGCTCTCCCGATCTGGCATAATCACCAACTCGGCAATCTCAAACTCAGGTGGAATGATGAGCACACGCCCTCCGACGCTAAAAAGTAGCCGCAAAGTCACCGCCCCTTCCCTCCTCCTGCGCCGGGCCGTCTCGGCGTGCCTGCTGCTGCTGCCGGCGTCGCCCGCGGTCTACGGCAACGACGCCGCGTGGCCGCAGTTCCGCGGGCCGGACTCGAACCCCGTGGGGGCGCACGCGCGTTTGGCCGACCGCTGGTCGAAGACCGAGAACGTGGAGTGGTCGCGGGAGATACCGGGGCGCGGGTGGTCGTCGCCCATCGTGACGGGCGGCCGGGTGTACGTGACCGCCGTCGCGACCGAGGGCAAGTCGAAGCCGCCGCAGATCGGGACGGAGTACAGCAACGAGTACGCCGCGGAGCTGTTGAAGCAGGGGCTCACGATGGAGCAGGTGGTGGAGAAGCTGAAGGCGCGCGACATCGAGATGCCGAACGAGGTCACGCTGCACTACTTCCTCTACTGCCTGAGCCTGAAGACCGGCGAGGTGGAGTGGCGGAAGGAGTTCCACACGGGGCGGCCGCCGGGCGGGCGCCACCGCAAGAACAGCTTCACCTCGGAGAGCCCCGTGACCGACGGGAAGTTCGTCTACGTGTACGTCGCGAATCTGGGGCTGTGGGCGTTCGACCTGAAGGGGAAGCAGGCGTGGTCGGTGCCGCTCGAAGCGCACCCGATCTACCTCGACTTCGGGACGGGCAGTTCGCCCGCGCTCGCCGGAAACCTGCTGGTGATCGTCAACGACAACCAGCGGCAGCAGCACATCGCCGCCTTCGACAAGCGGACGGGCAGACAGGTCTGGCGCACGAACCGCGACATCGGCGGAAAGACCGAGCCGGTGCAGCGTTCGGGGTGGGCGACGCCGTTCGTCTGGCGCAACGCCCGGCGCACGGAGATCGTGACGGTGGGGCCGGACGTGGCGATCAGTTACGACCTCGCGGGGAAGGAACTCTGGCGGCTGTCGGGGATGGCGGTCACGCCGATCCCGATGCCCTTCGCCTACGGGGGGCTGCTCTACGTTGACGGCGGGCGCGGGAAGCCGCTGTTCGCGCTGCGCCCCGGCGCCGCGGGCGACATCTCGCTCAAGGAGGGCCAGACCTCGAACGAGTTCGTCGCATGGTCGCAGCCGCGCGGCGGGACTTACCTGCCGACGCCCGTGGCTTACGAGGGGGCCGTCTACGCGCTGACCGAGACGGGCATCCTGAGCCGCTTCGACGCCAAGACGGGGGAGCTGACTTACAAGACGCGTATAGACCCGGCGGCGTCGGCCTTCACGACCTCGCCGTGGGCTTACAACGGCAGGCTGTTCTGCCTGAGCGAGGAGGGGCAGACGTTCGTGATCGCGGCGGGCGAGAAGTTCCGGCTCCTGCACGTGAACGAGTTGGACGAGATGGCCCTCGCGTCGCCGGCGCTCGTCGACGAGCGCCTGCTGATACGGACGGAGGGCCGGCTGTACTCGATCCGCCGCCGGCGATAAGCGGGCGGCCGGCGGACTATCGGCACGGCAAGCCCCGCCTCCGGCGGCAGGACTTTCGTCTGCGCTAAAAGTAATCCCGCAACACTACGCTCAACCGGGCCGGAAACATCGGAGATGCGCGGGTCGGTTTATTTGCCACGCCGTAAGCTCCGGCGGTGTTTTAGCGGTAAGGACTAGCGGGAAAACCGCCGGGGGGGGCCATGCCGTTTTATGTTAACTCGCGCGCGATTCTACTCGCGCTGACGTTGCTGGGTAGCGCCGAACCGCTGGCGCTCGCAGGCAGGAAGTCGCTCAACCGGCCTGTCGCCTCGGGCTCAGCCGTGACGGCGACGGAAGCGAGTCGGGCGCAGGAGCGGCTCGCGCCGTCGGTAGACCATCACCAGCATCTCCTGAGTCCGGCGAGCGCCGAGGCGAGGTTACCGCTCCCTGTCCAGTTGCCTGAAGCATTGGCTCGGCTGGCGCGTGACAGGGAACTCAACTGGAACGACTCGGCCGGCCTTGCCAAACTGTTCGTCGAAGACGGTCTGCTTTTCACCGGCGACAGGTGGATAAGCGGCCGACAGCCCATAGCCGCGTACCTCGCCGACGGCTACACCGGGCCCTACCGGTTTAAGCCCATCGGCTACAGGGTTGACGGGCCCGCCGGGCAGATCGCGGGTTACATGGTCGAGGATGACGGCACCAACGTGCATTTCGCCTTCTTCCACCTCGCGTTGAGCAAAGGCGCGGACGGCGCGTGGCGGATCAAGTCCGAGACACAGATTTTCCCCGGCCCCATGGTGGAGAATCCGGTCACCGCCCGGCAACTGGTGACGATGCTGGATTCCGCAGGCATCAGGCGGGCCGTGGTGCTCTCCAATGCCTACTATTTCGGCGTCGGCCGTCCGGGGGCCGTGCCGGACGAGTACGACAAGGTGCGGGCCGAAAATGAATGGACTGCTCAGCAGGTCGGCCAATTCCCCGACCGTCTGGTCGCCTTCTGTAGCTTCAACCCGCTCAGGGACTACGCGCTCACCGAGTTGGAGCGCTGCGCGCGGAGCGGCCGGTTCAGGGGGCTGAAACTAAACTTGAACGGCGCGCAGTTGGACTTCCAGAACCCCGAACAGGTGTCGAAGGTCAGGCGCGTCATGGAGGCGGCGAACAAACACCGGCTGCCGATGATAATCCACGTCCGTTCGGGTAATAACTACGGGCGCAGGGACGCCGAGGTCTTCCTGCGCCAGTTGGTCGCGGCCGCCCCGGACGTGCCCATCCAGATCGCCCACCTCTGGGGCGGCGAGAGCTTTTCGGGCCCGGCGCTCTCCGTCTACGCGGACGCGGTGTCCGCCGCAGACCCCGTGGCGAAGAACCTCTACTTCGACATCTCGGGGGCGTGGAGGTATGGCAAGCCGGAAGAGATGCCGGAAATAGTGACGCTCCTCCGCCGCATCGGGCCGGAGCGGATTCTTTACGCGTCCGACGCGCCGCCTTCAGAGGCGTGGGAGGAGTTTCGTAAAAAGCTGACGCTGACGGACAAGGAGATCAGGGTGATCGCGACCAACGTCGCGCCGTACATGCGAGGCCGGTAGCCGGGGGCGGCAGTCTCAGGCCGGCAGCTTCGCGTCGGCACGTGTATGTCAAAGACGCGCCTGCCCGTTGCCCCCCTCCCCTCCCCCGCATTCATTCCCCCGCGCTTCACGTCGTCGCCCGCTGGCTAATAGGTGAATCGAGTTGATAAAGTGGAAGGCCGCCGAGGGATAAAGGCGAGACGGCTTCAAGGTCGGGGAAGAAGAAAGGCGGGGGAGTTGAGCGAGTTCGACAAGGCGATGGAAAACATCGAAGACCCGGAGGGCGACGGCAGCCGGAAGTCGGGACGCCTGAAGGAGCCCGCGGAGGCCGAGAGGCCGATCCGGCGGATCGTCGTCAACAAGCGGACACACCGCGTCCGGCTGGAGAACGAGACGGAGAGCGAGGTGACGGTCGTCATCGAGGAGAAAGGCGGTAAGGGGTGAGCGAGCAGAGACTGACGTGCGCCGACTGCGGGCGCGAATTCGCCTTCAGCGCCGAGGAGCAGAGGTTCTTCCGCGAGAAAGGCTACGACCCTCCGAAGCGGTGCAGGGAGTGCCGGCAGGCGAAGAAGGAGCAGCGCGGCGGGGGCGGGGGCCGCGGCGACCGACGGTGAAAGTGAGGCCCGCGGGTGGCCCTGAGGGAGTGCGGCGCGAAGGGAGGCGGGAGGCAGTGAGTAGCGCCGCGTCACTTGCCGCGCCCGCCCTTGCGGGGCGGCGCCCGTAACTCCGCCAGCCGATGCCAGTCACAAGGGGAGACGTGAAGGTGAGGCGCTCGGCCACGGGGCTCGGCCTGTTCGCGCTGCGGCGCATCCCGGCCGGCCGGCGCATCGTCGAGTACCTCGGCACGGTCATCTCCGACGAGGAGGCCGACCGCAAGGGCGGCAAGTACCTCTTCGACTTGGGCGGCGGGCGCGCCCTCGACGGACAGGTGCGCGACAACCCGGCCCGCTACGTCAACCACGCGTGCCGACCGAACGCCGAGGCGCGCATCACGGGCCGCCGCGTCTGGGTCTGGTCGACGCGCGCCATCGCGGCCGGCGAGCAGATCACCATCGACTACGGCCCCGCCTACTTCGACGAACACATCCGGCCCGTAGGCTGTAAGTGCGCGGCCTGCGCCCCGCCGGCGGGCGGGGGGGAATAGGCGGCTCGCTCTGTTTACGGTACGGACTCATGTGAGTTGAAGGCATGGCCGGCGAAGAACCATTCATCTTTTCCGATCTCTCCCTTGCGCGGCGGCTCGAAAAGGCCGAGGCCCGGAGCAACGTGGAGTTCGTCGAGGCCCGCGCCAAAGCTTCCCCCGAGAGCGGCGCGGGGTGGGTGGAGGTCGCCGGCGCTTACGCGATGTACGACGGCCCCGCGTCCCCGCTGACGCAGACGTTCGGCCTCGGCCTGTTCGGGGCGGTCTCGCCCGCCGACATGGAACGACTTGAGGAGTTCTTCCGCGAGCGCGGGGCCGAGGTCTTCCACGAGGTCAGCCCGCTCGCCGACCCCGGCCTGCCGGCCCTTTTGAACGAGCGGGGCTACCGGCCGGTCGAGTTCACGAGCGTCATGTTCCGCACGATACGGCCCGGCGTCGGCTTCGCGGAACTGCGCAACGAGAACGTCAGCGTGCGGGTGGTCGGGCGGGGCGAGCACGAGTTGTGGGCGCGGACGGCGGCCGCGGGGTGGGGCGAGTCGGCGGAGCTGGCCGACTTCATGCTGGGGCTGGCGCAGGTCAGCGCGAAGAGGTCGGACGCCCTCTCCTTTCTCGCCGAGCTGGACGGCCGCCCGATAGCCACGGGCGCTTTGAGCATCTGCGAGGGGGTGGCCCTTTTGGCCGGGGCGAGCACGATCCCGGACGGCCGCAAGCAGGGGGCGCAACTGGCCCTGCTCGACGCCCGCCTGCGTTACGCCTCGGAGCGGGGCTGCGACCTCGCGATGATGTGCGCCCAGCCGGGCAGCGCGTCGCAACGCAACGCCGAGCGTCAGGGCTTCCGCATCGCCTACACCCGCGTCAAGTGGCACATGGCCCGGCCCGCGCCGTGAGAGCCTAGGCGCATCACTCCGCCATCCTTCGTACTCAAATTAGCCGCCGCAAACAGTAGAAGGCTAAGTGAGAATCCGACGCCGAATAATCTACGGTTCACGGTGATTACCCTGACTCCCCTCGACCCTGCGGCTTAACGCCCGGCGTCACCCGCCCCGCAAAAGTCTTCGGAGCCACGCAAGCAGGCCATGAGAGGCGCGCTGATGCGGGTCGGGCGCGTGTCGTTGTTCGGCGGCCCCTGTGATGTCAGAGACCGTCCCGGCGGCTAAAGATTTGCACTTCCCGAAGTCGAACGAGGCGTCGGCCCAGACACTCTCGTCCGCCACGTATGAGATATTCACGGGCAGGTGACCCACCCCCCTGCCGATCCTCGTCCCCACCCACCGCGCCTCCAGAATCAAGTGACTGGCCGAGACTTCGGCACTGCCGCGAGACCAGCGGATCGGTTTCGTGAGGGCGGCCACCCAATAGCCCCGGCCCGGAATCTCCCTCAACAACACCGCCTCGAACGGCGTCTGCTCGTTTAGCTCCTCGGGGGGGTAATCGGCCAAGTCGATTTTAACCCTCATCAGCCCGCGGAGGCCCGACACTGCTGACTCCGCCTTGCAGGCGTCGCACAGCCAGAGGGCGCCTTCGCGCCCGGAGATTTCGCGCTCACGGCAGTTCGGACACCTCAACACGCGGCGGATGCCGTCGCGCTCCCTGACGTAAGGGGTCACGTCGGGGTACGCGAGGCAGTCGCGCAGCAACGGCGTCATCTGCCATGAAGTCTCTTCTGAGAGGCGTTCGAGGCGGGGCGTGATGTCGGCCCCGCGCCGTGACAGTTCGCCGTGCAGTCGCTGGACTCTGAGCACGGCCGACACGGCCTCCTCACCCCCCGGGAGGAGGTAGTCTCTAATACCCACGTCCCTCAGGGCGAGGCACAGGTCTTCGACCAGTTCTTCGGTCTCGCGCCGCTCGACAGGTAGCTCAGGCGGAGTATTTTTCATCGCAGAACGGCTCCCGGGAGAAAGCTGAGGGAGGCGAAAGCAGGAGCAAGGCGGCGGGCCTCCTTCGGCCTACGCCGATTGATGCTCGCGGCGCATAACGTCAGGCGCCACCCGCCCGCATAGGCCGTGAGCCTTCCGCAGCGTCCCGCGACGTAATGACTGTGCCCCGCCGAGGAATTCTTCTACTTGTGGGGGTAGTAGCGAGCGTTAAGCAACTCGTCGATGACCGATATCCAATCCTCGGTCGAGTCCGACATCCGGAGCCGGCCTTCTCGCAGGACTAGCTGTAAGGCCTGTTGGACTATCCATATCCATGATTCCGGTGTCTCGCCGGGCGGCACGTTGCTCAGGAAATGCTCGACCGCGGCCGTGTAATTCGGGTGGGAGCCCCGGTGGATGGTGCTCCCCGTGCCGGGTATGCGCTTATCCGGCAGGTAGATACCGTTCGCCGGGTCGTCCAGATAAAACTCGGAGTTTGCGACCGTCGGGTGCTCCGCTAACTCTTTCGGGATGACGTGGTGCGCCTGATGTCCCTCATAGCTCGGACTCTTCTCCTTCCCCTTCACGCCGTAACTCTTGTTCAGGTTATACGCCAAGGTTGTAGAGGTGATGTTGATGTCCGTCACCTTCCCCTTACCGGGGTCGGTAATGTCCCGGAACTTCGGCTCCTTCACTTTTACCTTCGTGCTGTACTGCCTAGGCGTGCCGGTCGGCAGGTAATGCGAGGGCGTGAGTTTGACAGGCTTCCGCGGGTCCTCGCCACCGCCACCGCCTTTGGAGAAGAGATTCGAAAGTTGCGTCGTGCTCCGCCCGGTGGCGAGTCGGCGGAGCATGGGCTGGACGGCCGCCTGCCGCGGCGTCGCGCCGGCGGGGCGGGGCGCCGCCGCGGGCAGCGGCCTGACGGCCGGGGCCGGCGCTCCGTGCCGACGCGGTATCTGTTGAATACCGGGCCCCGCCGCTCGCGCCTGCGCCCGAGCAGGCGGCGGGGGTTGCCGCGGTAAGTTGGTGGCGTGCGCGGGGTCAGGCCGGCGGGCGCACGGGGGCGCGGGAGGCGCCGCGCGCGGGGGCGGTTGCGGCACGCCCCCCGCCCGGTGAGCCGGTGCGGCACCGGGCACGCACTTCGGCTGGATGCTTCGAGTGGCCGGATTGATTTGCCCGGCTCCGAAACGCTCGTGCGCGAGCGTGGGCCGGGGCGGGGCGACGGGAGGCTTGCGTGAGTTCATGAGGCCGTCCTCTTTTACTGAGGTGGAGGTGAGTATCCCAAGAGACGTTGAGGTACTACCCGGCAAAGACAGAGGTCTTCTATCGCAAGTCCTCGCGCAAGTCAATAGTCGGGGGGCTGACCGTCGCTCACGCGGGGAGGTCGCGCCTCAAAGCGCCGTCACCACAGGAAGGTCGGGAGAGGACGCTAGGACGCCTGAGGACTTACTTTCTGCGGCCGGGATGAGGGAGCGGACTCCGACAGCCGGTTCCGAATGACTCGCGCCCGCGCGCTACAACTAACTCCGTCTCGGCCTGCGTGCGAGCAGGCGAGCGATAGTTTCTGCCAAGGCTGCCACACCTTTTGGCTTCCGCAGGAAGGCGCTGGCACCGGCTCGCCGCGCCTCGTCCTCGACGCCGCTCGCCGAGAGCATGATGATCGGCGTCCGCTGCCTGTGCGCCAGCGCCCTCGCCCGGCGTATGAGTTCAATCCCATTCATGCCCGGCAACACATTATCCAGAATCAGCAGGTCGTAGTGATCGCCACCCTCTATCTTCGACAGGGCCGCGGCCCCGTCGTCACAACGCTCGACCACCCTCGAAACAGTAAGGGAGAAAGATGAGCGGGACGCTTTAATGCTGGCGAGGCTGGAAGACTGGAATCCACTCCGCGCGGAGTTGGTTACGTTCCTGCAACTCGCCTGCCGTTACGGCACAGACCCGCGCCTGACCGAAGCCTTGCCGACATTTTTCGAGTCGGCGCTGACGTTGACGCGGGGAGTGCGGTTTCAGCAATGAAGGATTTCTATATACCGTGACGGTTCTCTTGCAGGAGCAGCAGTTTGTCGGGGTGGCGTTGCTCCTCAGTTCTTATTACCGGGATCCTAAGCGGACGGAAGCGGCGCAGCGGTACGGAAAGCACGAACTGCTGGTCGTAATGCTTTGCCTTCTCGGCGTTGGCGTTCATGGCCGCCTCGTACCGGGCGCGCAGTTTCGCGTCCTTGATAGCCTCGGGGGCCACCCCGGCCGGCAGGCCAGTCTCATCGGGAGGCGCGACTTTCAGAAAAGGTTTATCGTCGGGGTCGAAGTTCTTATCGGTCTCCCTCTCCAATCGTTGCCACGCGCGTAGCCACAGGCCGACTTTAGTCTTCCTCTCCTTAGCCCAATCGGAACCGGCCACGCCACTTGCCCTCACCCGCGCCAGCGGCATCGCCAGGAAAGGCAATATTTTCGTTTCCAACTCCAGCGAGAAGCTGTCGGCACGGGCGAGCGCCGCGGCGGCGTACTTCTGGCTCAGGGCGTAAACCTTCTCGTCGTCGAAGCCGTTGACGACGAGGCTGCTGACGTTCAGCATCAGGCGCGCGTAATAGTCTCCGCCGCCCGGCCCCCACGTCTGCTCCATCTCGTCGGCGGCGCGGACGAAGCCTTCGAGGTCTTTGGCGCGCAGTAGTCCGTAGAGGCGCGCGAGTTCGCGTCGCAACTGTTGCTCACCCATCTGTCTTACGCCCGGCGTGCGCGCCCCCGTAATGCTCGTCACTGTCGAGGAACTCGGCTTCCGGCGGCCCGCCGAGGGCGCAGAGCTTGGCGGACCGCCCTGCGGCAGGGTTGCGAGAGCCGTCGCGGCCAAAGTTCCGGACAGTAACAGTAGGGCTGCGGCGGACGAGAGGGGTCTTTTGAAGGACATCATGTTGCCTCGCCTGACATAAGTTTACCGGGAGGGGAGGCGTCCGCCCAGCGGCGGACAGACGCCTCTCTGGCCTTACGTCACCACTCACTGGTCGGGTCGGAAGGGACTCTGGTAACAGTCGTGCCCCCTTTTGAGATGGTCGCCTTGCCGGAAACGTCCGACGTAGCGAGTTGCCTGATGATGGCGAACAGAAAGTCTCTGCCGGTGTCGGTGCGAATTCGCCAGGGGATGTCCCAGAACCACTTGCCGTCGCCGTAAGGCCCGAACTTGCGGCCGGAATAAATCTCGTCCAGTTGGTTGACGACGTTTCTGGAAGTAATCCGCTCAAAGAATTGACTACGAAGGTGCGGCCCCGGATACCCGGCCAACCAGCCCGAAGAATTCTCCGGCGCGGCATCCTCGTAGAAGCTTAGGTTGAAGAAGGAAACGTCCGACGGCGTGACGTGAATCTCGCCCAAGAAGCCTGCCGACCAGGAATTGAATGTGTGCCGGATGCCGCCTATGCGTCTGATGAAGCCGCCTACGGGCTGGACGATGGTCAGGTCGCGCGTTGGCCCTCCGCCCTTCGACGGGCCGTTCAAGACTTCGAGCTTCAGCGTCACCGTCCTCGCCGTGTCGGGCGCGTTGTAGATGCCCGTGCCGTCGTCGACCGGCGCCAATGTGCCGTTGCCGACGCCGATGGTGACGATGCGCCATCGCAGGCCGCCGGCCGGCGCGGCCGTGATGGGCGGCGTCGCGCTGAAGCTTAGACTCATCTGCTCCAGGATGCTGAACCTCGTATTGCTTCGGCCGGTGAAGTTGTTATCCGGCATCACCACCCCGCTGAGATCGTAGACGATGACGTTGAGGACGACGCTGTTCCCGCTCGTGGCGGTGACGGTCTTGAAATCGGTGGCGCTGGGCGAGGCGGTGTTGAAGGCCACCGTCACCGTCGGCCCGCTGCCGGACGCTACGGAGGTGCCGCCCCACACGGGCCGGCCGGCCATATCGCGCTCGGCGGGTTGGGCACGGCCTTGAAGGTCACGCCCGTCAACGCAAATTTTCGCAACGGCCCTGCGATCTCAGCAAACATTAGATTTCGAGCCACAGGCCAAAGACCAGCGCGCCGGCAGCTTCAACCCGCAAGCGCACTTCTCAGACACAAACTCGACTGACGCGCGGCCGGCCGTCATCCGGCCAAACGAGAAGGGGGCGGCTGACCGCGCCCCCTCCTCCGTGTTTCGCTCAACCCGGCCCGGCGCCGCGCGCGTCACTTCTTGGGGAAGTTGGGGTCGGCCTTGACCTCCTCGATCTGGGCCGTGTGCCGGGCGCTGTGCGCCGCCAGCAGCAGCACCCACTGGTAGGCGTCAATCGTTTTCAGCGCTGGGTGCGGGGTCGAGTGGGCCCGCAAGTCGTCCTGCGTCCCCTTCACGTAGGCGATGGTATTCCCCCGGCCCGCGAGGAAGTCTTTGGCCAGTTCCTCGCGCGTCGCCCACTTGCCCGTCGGCTTCAGCACCTCGGGGGCTTGGAACTTGCCCGACCTGTCGGTGATCACCTTGACGACGGCCTCGTCGGTGGCCGCGCCCGCGGGGGGCTTGGCGGCCGGCGTCTTCATGACCCGGTCCGTGACGAGTTGGAGGATGAGGCCCTCGCTGAGCGCGATGTGCTCGGCCACCTCGGCGACCGACCAGCGGTCGGGGGCGGGCTTGTATTTCCACTGCGCCTCGGACAGCCCCTCGATCGCAGCGAGGAACTTGTCGCGCGTCTCCTCGAGGTACTTGACGGCGTGGTCGCGCTCCTTCTGCGTGAGCGCGTCGGCGCCGGACGAGGGGGCGGCGACGGCGGCGAAGAGGGAGAGCGCGACGGCTAAGCTCAACAGGCGGCGCCCTTGACGGGCGCGGGTTCTCGCGTGCATGAAGTCCTCCGTTCGGTTCGGGGGCCGGACCATACCGGACGCCGCGTGGGCCGCAGTATACCCCGAGACCCGGCCAGTCCGTGATCAAGGAAGACGGCCGCCGGCTCCCTCTGCCTCGGCGATTTCGTAGACGGAGGCCAAGCCGCTGACCTCGTTGGCGACGACGAGCAGAGGGTACCCGTTCGGGCTCGGCTCGGGTAGTGTTGCAAAAAATATTTTTGGCGACAATTTGTAGCGTAAGGGATTAAGCTCTCACCTCGATATCTGGTGTGGATAGAAATTTTTTGCAACACTACCCCATAGGAGCCTGTTCGGGGTCGCTGCCTAGCGGAAGGCAAGGGCAAGCTCAGCACGCCTCAACTCATTTCTCGCAACAGAATCGGGCGGCCGAAACTTTTTTGAAACTTCGCCTCGACCCGCCCCGTACTCTGTGTCACTGTATTAGTTGGCCGATACAGTGACGGTCGGGGGAAGCGTGTTCCTAAACATCGACCCGTCGAGCGGTCTGCCGATCTACCTACAGCTCGTCCAGCAAATTAAGACGGCCGTGGCGATGGAGCGGCTTCAGCCGGAGGAGCCCCCGCCCTCCGTCAGGCAGCCGGCGCCACTTCCCTGACTTGCCCGAAAGGAGTCTGAAGACAAGGTTATGAAGAAGCTCTCCGCAATCGCACTCCTGCTCGCGCTCGCCTTCACGGCGGCGTGCGGGACAGAGGATTCCGACACGCCGAACGCGAAGGCCGCGCTCGCCATCGGGGCCGCCGCCCCCGACTTCACGCTGCCCGACGCCGACGGCCGCGCGCACTCGCTCGCCTCGCTCAAGGGCAAGGCCGGCACGCTCATCCTCTTCGTCGCGACCCAGTGCCCGGTCTCGAACGCCTACAACGAGCGCATGCAGAAGCTCGCGGAGGACTTCCGCGCTAAGGGCGTCAACGTCGTCGGCATCAACTCGAACGTGAGCGAGCCGGCCGCCGAGGTCAAGCAGCACGCGGCCGACAAGGGCCTGACCTTCACCATCCTGAAGGACGCCGGCAACGTCGTCGCCGACCGCTTCGACGCGCAGGTCACGCCCGAGGCTTACCTGCTCGACGCCTCCGGCAAGCTCGTCTACCACGGCCGCATCGACAACGCGCGCTACGGCTACGTCATCACCTCGACCGAGCTGCGCGACGCCATCGAGGCGACGCTCGCCGGCAAGCCCGTCGAGAAGGCCGAGGTCAAGGCGTTCGGCTGCTCCATCAAGCGCGGGTAAGAGAGGAAGGCTGTACGGGAATGACGAGGAGACATCTGACGGCCGCGGCGCTCTGCGCGGCGCTCGCCTGCGCGGCCGGACTCGCGTCCGCGTGCGCCGGGCAGGGCGGGGCGCCGAAGCAGGGCGCGGCGAAGCCCGCGGCCGAACCGCAGGGCGGCGCCGCGAAGCCGGAAGGCGGCGGCGTGAAGTCGGCTGCGGCCGAACGGAAGGTGACCGAGATCAAGGAGGCAGACCTCAAGTCTCTCCTCGGCGCGGGCGCCGGCCGCGAGCGCCCGCTGCTCGTCAACTTCTGGGCGACGTGGTGTGTGCCCTGCCGCGAGGAGTTCCCCGACCTCGTCGAGATTCGCGGGCAGTACGGCCCCGACACGCTCGACTTCGTCCTCGTCTCGCTCGACGACCCTTCGGACATCGGCAAGGCCGTGCCGGAGTTTCTGGCCGAGGCGCGGGCCACGGCCTTCCCCTCTTACCTTCTGAACGCCGACGACTCGGACGCCGCCATCAACCTCGTAGACCCGACTTGGCGCGGCGAGCTTCCCGCGACCTTCCTCTACGACCGCTCGGGCGCGCTCGTCTACAAACACAGGGGGCGCGTCAAGCCGGCGGAGCTGCGCGACGCGCTCGACGAGGCGCTCAAAGAGTAGAAGCCGGCCGAGGCCGGCGCGCGGCGGTGAGAACTGACCTGCGCGGTTTGAAGAAAACGGCGCGAGCCTTTATCCCGTGCTGTCCATCTGATAGCCGGATAATTCGAACAGGGGCTCCGCCGTTTTCTCCGCCATGAACTCTGAGACCATCACGCCCGAAGTAGTCGCCGCGCACAACCTCAAGCCGGAAGAGTTCGAGCGGATACGCGCGCCTCTCGGCGTCATCTGCCCCCGAGCTTCGGCGTAACCCGCCCCGCCCAACTCGCCGATACGCTCGGCTTCCTCTTCACGCTTGTAGGCGGCTGACTCGCGCCAAAGCCTCATGGCTTCCTCGAATGAGCCCCCGGCGAAGTGGACGCGCGCCGGGCCGCGCTTTGGTAATCTCTTCATCGCGCACCCCCTTTCCCGGTGAGCCGCGCGAGGATGAGACGGTGGCGACCGCGCCGCCTCGGCCGAAGCCTACGCCGCCTTCCTCCGCGCCCCGGCGCGCGCCGGCGCACATCTGCCCGAGCTCAAAGTTGTTGACTTTTAGCGCTTTGATAACAGATTCTTGCGCAACCTGCCGGCAGCGTTCCGTGACTTTCGCGCATGGCTCTTTCCCCTAACACCCGCCTCGGCCGCTACGAAATCCGCTCCCTGCTCGGCGAGGGCGGGATGGGCGAGGTCTATCTCGCACGCGACCCGAAGATCGGGCGCGACGTGGCGATCAAAGTGCTGCCCGCGCAGTTCTCGGCCGACGCCGAGCGCCTCGCGCGCTTCGAGCAGGAGGCGTGCGCCGCCGGCGCGCTCAACCACCCGAACGTCCTCGCCGTCCACGACGTTGGGCAGCACGACGGCGCGCCCTTCGTCGTCTCCGAGCTGCTCGAAGGCGAGACGCTGCGCGAGAAGCTGCGGGGCGCGCCGCTCTCGCAGCGAAAGGCTGTTGACTACGCATCGCAGATCGCGCGCGGCCTCGCCGCCGCGCACGAGCGCGGAATCGTGCACCGCGACCTCAAGCCCGAAAACATCTTCATCACTTCGGACGGGCGCGCGAAGATTCTGGACTTCGGGCTGGCGAAGCTGACGCAAGGGGACGGGCGGCAGTCACAGACGGAGATTCCGACGCGGCGCGTGGACACAGACCCCGGCGCGGTGATGGGGACTGTTGGCTACATGGCGCCCGAGCAGGTGCGCGGGCGGAAGGTGGATCACCGCGCCGACATCTTCTCGTTCGGCGCCGTCCTCTACGAGATGCTGACGGGGCGCCGCGCCTTTCGCGGCGAGTCGGCGGCCGACACGCTCTCGGCCGTCCTCAGGGAAGACCCGCCAGCCCTCTCCGAGTCGGACCGCAACGTCTCGCCGGCGCTCGAACGGCTCGTGCTGCACTGTCTGGAGAAAGAACCGGCGGCGCGGTTTCATTCAGCCAACGACCTCGCCTTCGCCCTCGAAGCGCTGTCGGGCGCGACCGCCGCCTCGGGCGAGCAGGCGACCCCGACGCACGCGCTCGCGGGCCGTGGCGTCAGACGCCGTGAACTCATCGCGTGGGGCGTAGCGGGCGCGGCACTGCTGGCGGCGTTGTTGGCTCTAGTTCTTCCCCCCCTGCGGCGCGCGCCGCAGGAAGCGCCGGCCGCCGCGACGCGCTTCCTCATAACCCAGCCGGGGGGGGGAGAGGTCTCGGGCGCACCCGTGATCTCGCCTGACGGCCGCCGCGTGGTGCTGGTGGTGAGGGACGCTGCCGGGAAGCAGAGCCTTTGGCTCCGGCCGCTCGACGCGCTCGACGCGCAGCAGCTCGCCGGCACCGAGGCCGGCGGTCAGCCCTTCTGGTCGCCGGACGGCCGCTCCATAGGTTTTATCGCCGCGGGCAAGCTCAAGAAGCTTGACATCTCGGGCGGGCAGGCGCAGACGCTGTCTGACGCGGTCAGCGTGGGCGGCGCGTGGAATCGCGAAGGGGTCATCGTCTTCTCCCGCAGCTCCACGGAGGGCCTCTACCGCATCCCCGCCGCCGGCGGCACGCCCGAGCCCCTGACCACGCTCGACAAGTCGCGCAACGAATACATCCACGCGTGGCCCCACTTCCTGCCCGACGGCCGCCACTTCCTGTACGTCGCCGGCACCTCGCCGCGGGAGAAGAGCGCGATCTTCCTCGGCTCGCTCGACTCGAAGCAGACCCGCCTGCTGCTCAACGTCGAATCGAGCGTGGCTTACGCGCCGCCGGGCTACCTGCTCTACGCGCATGAGGGCACCATGGTGGCGCGGCCCTTCGACGCCGACAGGCTGGAGCTGACGGGCGAGGCCGTCCCCGTCGTCAAACAGATCGGCTTCACACTGGGCAACGCGCGGGCGCACTTCTCCGTCTCGGAGACGGGCACGCTCCTCTACCGCACTAACACCGCGGCGGCGGACACGCAACTCGTCTGGTTCGACCGGGCGGGCAAACAACTCGACACGGTCGGCGCGGCCGGGCACTACTCGGACATCCGCCTCTCGCCCGACGGCAAGCGCGTCGCGTTCCAACGCCTCGACACGGAAAGGGGGGCAAGCGACATCTGGCTGATCGAGCTCGCGCGCGGCACCACCTCGCGCCTGACGTTCGACCCGGCCAACGACGGCGACGCCGTCTGGTCGCCCGACGGCGGCCGCATCGTCTTCTCCTCGATGAGGGAGGGCCTGCCGAACCTCTACCAGAAGCTTTCGAGCGGCGCGGGCGGCGAGGAACTCCTCCTCAAGACGGAGGACGCGAAGCTTGCCAACGACTGGTCGCCCGACGGGCGCCACGTCCTGTATAACGCCATGAGCCGGCAAAGCCTCGACCTGTGGGTGCTGCCGCTTTTCGGGGAGCGGCGGCCTGAGCCTTTCGTGCGGACGGACTTTCAGGAATCGGGCGGACGCTTCTCGCCCGACGGGCGTTGGATCGCATACCTCTCGGACGAGTCCGGGAGGTTTGAGGTCTACGTGCAGAGCTTCCCGGCTTCGGGCGGCAAGTGGCAGGTCTCGAACGGCGGGGGGGCCTCGCCCCGATGGCGACGCGACGGGCGCGAGCTGTTCTACCTCTCGGCGGACGGGAAACTGATGGCGGTCGAAGTCGACGGGAGTTCCGACACGTTCGAGGCCGGCGTCCCCGGGCCGCTCTTCGAGACCCGAGTCGGCTCGATCAGCGGCGACTCCCCCTATGACGTCGCCGCCGACGGCCGACGCTTCCTCGTTAAAGTGCCCGTCGAAGAGACCGCCCCCGCGCCCGTCACGGTCGTCCTGAACTGGACGGCGGACTTGAAGCGCTAACGTAATCCCACTGTAGCCTGCCCCTAAAATCTCTCGTCATCAAAAGTGCGGGCGCCCCCCGCTTTGCGGCCCCACGACCGGAGGCATTTTGAAAACCAGAAGCGGCCCGAGCGCGTTCCCGCTCCATCAGAGTGGCGCGGCCGATGCTGGTCCGTTAGCCAGCCCGATGAGTGAGAAATCCGATGCGCTTGCGGTGCCGGTCAACGTCATGATGCGGCGGCCGACGCTCTTTGGTGTTCCGGCAATGCCGATTCTGGCTGCGCCGCTGCTCGTCCGGCGCGCTCACGCGGAGGAGGCCGGAGCTTTGGCGGCGCTCTTGGGCCGCGCGTTTGAGGCTGAGACTTGGGATGCGGCGGGTACTGAGCGTGAGCTGTTCTGTGACGAGACGGTCAGGGCGACGTTGGTGGTCGCGGCAGAGGGGCGGCTGGTTGCGACGGCTTCGTTGCAGGTGCGTCCCGACGTTCCGGAGTGTGGTTGGGTGCGTTGGGTTGCGACGGAGCTGGGTCGGCGTCGGGAGGGCTTGGCGCGGGCGTTGGTTATCGGTGTGCTTGCGATGGCGCGGCAAGCGGGATGTAGGGAAGCGCGTCTTCGTACGCAGACCGATCCGTTGGCGGCGATACCGTTGTATTTGCAGTTGGGTTTCGAGCCACTTGTGATGGGCGCTCCGGAACGCGAGGCGTGGGAGCGAGTGGTCAGGCTTCTGAGCGGCGAGGCTGGTGGTGGCCGCGTTGCGCCGCCGGCTGGCTAACTCGGCGCTCCACCCGAGGAGCCGACGCCGTCACGACCTGCGCGTCGACTGCGATCATTTGAGGCGTCTGCGCGCGGGTGAGCCCAGGGTCGTTGGGCGAAAGCGACAACTCAGTCACCCCGCCTCCACACCCCTTGATGTGTTAACGCCGACAACTCTAAACGGCTCGCCGACTTAGTTGCGAGCCGCGGCCTCCAGTACAGACCTTATCCGATCTCGGTTAATTGACTATCCTGGGGGTTTAATGCAAAAAACCCCTGGGAGTACTTGCCTGCCGAGGTGGGGTGTGGGGCGGGATGGCGCAGGTTGCACCAGGTGCTTCTCGAAGTGTCGTGACGCTGGCGACAAGAGGGCGGGCAAAGGGGCTTGTCGCAGGCGCCGCCACGACAGCCGTGAGAGACAGCATCTCATCTCACGTATTGTTTGTTACCATCTAGCAATGGGCATTAGAAATTATCTGATTGAAGGCGTTTCCGGCACCGGCAAAACTTCGGTCTGCAATGAATTGCAGCGGCGCGGCTACCATGCCATTCATGGTGACCGCGAATTGGCTTATCAGGGCGATCCGGAAACCGGTGAACCGACGGATGGCTTCGCACATGAGCACCACATCTGGCATGTAGATAAAGTAAAAGCCTTGGTCGCCAACCGGGATGAAGCGGTAACATTTTTCTGCGGTGGTTCAAGAAATTTCGCAAAGTTTATAGATTTATTCGACGGCGTTTTTGTCCTCGAAGTCGACCTTGACACATTGAATCGGCGGCTTGACGAGCGACCGGACTCCGAGTGGGGCGGCGGAAAGCCAACGGAACGGGAACTCATTGCGCGATTGCATCAGACGAAAGAAGACATTCCGAAGAACGGCATCTCAATCGACGCCACCGCACCGGTCGCGCGCGTCGTTGACGAAATCGTTCGTCAAAGCGAAGCAGATAAATGAATGCAAACTATCCCCGCTCATCGCCGAGCCCGGCCCTGGCGGACGGATGAGTAGGGTCCGCCACACCGGACCTCGCCGCCCTTCTCGCCAGCATTACGACCGGAATGTGTGGGGAATGTTACGGCTAGGGACATGACGATCAAGAGATTGGACCACGTCAGCGTCGACGACGACGACCTCGCGGCCGCCATCGCTTTTTTCACCGCGCTCGGCATGACGCTCGAAGGCGAGGCGCCGGCCGAGGGCTCGTGGGTGGACCGCGTCAACGGGCTCGAAAGTGTCCGAGTCGACATCGTGATGATGCGGACCCCGGATGGGCACGGGCGGCTTGAGCTGACGAAGTTTCGCAATCCGAAACTGGTCGAGGTCGAACCGGCGATCGCACCGCCGAACACGCCGGGCCTCCGGAGCGTCATGTTCACAGTCGAAAGCGTCGACGACACTGTCGCCCGCCTGCGCGCCGCCGGCGCCGAACTCGTCGGCGAGGTGGCCCAGTACGAGGACAGGTACAGACTCGGACGCGCGTCCTCTCTTACGAGGAGGAGACACGTCTGTTCGGGCAACTCATCGGCAGACGAACGCACCTGCGGCCTATCGTCGAGTTGGCGATTCAGACGACGTTGCGCAAGTCGGAGCTACTCGGCCTGCGGAAGGCGAATCTGGACTTCGACCGGAACCTGATCCGGGTGGAGAACAACCGGCGGCAGCGGAACAAGTCGAAGAGGGTGCGGTTCGTGCCGATGAACTCTCGGGCCCGCCAGCTGTTGCTTGAATTGTGCAAAGCGTCCGGCAGTGAATACGTCTTCCCCAACAGGAAGACGGGCGGGCACCTTAAGGACGTGAAGACGGCCTTCAACAATGCTTGCGAGGACGCGGGGATTGAGGATTTCGTGTTTCACGACCTGCGGCGGACGGGCGCGACGCGCCTGGGCGACGCGGGGGCGAATGCGTTCCACATCGCGGCTATCCTCGGGCACGAGGACGTGAATACCAGCCAGATTTATACGGTGGCGACAGACTCGGGTTTGAGGCGGGCGATGGAGTCTCTGGCAGTGCAAAAAGCGACCGACGCGGAAGTCCCCACACAAGAGGAACGGCCGCCTCAGCTGGCGGCCGTAAACTCTTGAAAAATATGGTAGCGGGGGGGAGACTTGAACTCCCGACCTTGGGGTTATGAATCCCACGCTCTAACCGGCTGAGCTACCCCGCCACGGGTGTGTGGTGACTAGGAAGAATTATAGGGGTGGCGGGATAAACGTCAAGTCGGGCGGTGGCGGAGGGGGGCGGTACGGGGAGTTGGTGGGGTGGGGGCGCGTTTGCGCGGGTGGGGTGGAGCACGTATTATTTGGTCGCTCATTTTCACGCATTGTTTGGTTGTTCGGCTTCACGTATTTCGTGGTCGCCGATCTTTTGGGGAGAGAGCGTGTTTCGTTTATGGCTCATCTGACACACCGCCCGCGGCGGTTGAGGCGTCGCGAGGGCGTGCGCGCGATGGTGAGGGAGGTGAGGCTCTCGCCGGAGAATCTGGTGCTGCCGCTGTTCGCGTGCCCGGGCGAGGGCGTGCGCCGCGAGGTGGCCTCGATGCCCGGCGTCTTCAACCTCTCGGCCGACGAGGTCGCGCGCGAGGCCGCGGCCGCTTTCGACGCGGGCGTCCCCGCCGTCATCCTCTTCGGCCTGCCCGAGTCGAAGGACGAGACGGCCGCCGGGGCTTACGCGTCGAAGGGCGTCGTGCAGGAGGCGATCCGCGCCGTGCGCCGCGCCGCCCCCGAGATGGTCATCATCGCCGACACGTGCCTGTGCGAGTACACGTCGCACGGCCATTGCGGGGTGGTGCGCGGGGGCGAGGTCTTGAACGACGAGTCGCTGGAGCTGATCGCGCGCACGGCCGTCAGCCAAGCCGAGGCCGGGGCCGACATCGTCGCCCCTTCGGCGATGATGGACGGGCAGGTCGGGGCGATCCGCGAGGCGCTCGACGACGCGGGCTTCGAACACGTCGCCGTCATGGCCTACGCCGTGAAGTACGCCTCCGGCTTCTACGGGCCTTTCCGCGAGGCGGCCGACAGCGCGCCCTCGTTCGGCGACCGCCGCGCATACCAGATGGACGCGGCCAACGCCCGCGAGGCGATGCGCGAGGCCGAGCTGGACGTGATGGAGGGGGCCGACTTCCTGATGGTCAAGCCGGCCACGGCCTACCTCGACATCGTGCGGGCCGTGCGCGAGCGCTTCGATCTGCCGCTCGCCGCCTACCACGTCTCCGGCGAGTACGCGATGATCAAGGCGGCGGCCGAGCGCGGCTGGATCGACGAGCAGCGCGTCATGCTCGAAACGCTCACCGGCATCCGCCGCGCCGGCGCGGACATCATCCTCACCTACTACGCCACCGAGGCGGCGAAACTGCTGAGGCGTTGAAGGCCGGGAATGTGAATCGCCGATCGTGAATCGTGGAGACACGTTGAGAGCCGCCGTGGCCTGAAAGATTCAGGCCACGGCGGCTCTCAGGTTTTTAACGATTCACGATCGGCGATTCACATTCCCGCCCGTGACGGTCTGGGGCCGGTGAGTCGCGTGAAGCCGACGATGGCGCAGAGGGCGGCCAGCACGACGAAGAGGAGGACGAAGGCCCCGAGCGCGTAGGCCGACGCGGCCCTCTGCGCGATGGCGACGCCGACGACGACGATGTGCAGGTGGAAGAGGAGCATGCAGGCCGAGGCCAGCCCGAACCAGCGCGCCGCCGGGCCGCAGGCGCGCGCCCGCGTGAAGCCGAGGACGCAGGCCACCAGCCAGCCGAGCGCCCCCACGACGAGCAGCAGCACGACGGCTAGGTTGAAGTAGGAGGGGAAGGCCTGAGCCTGCTGCGCCTCAAGCGCCTGCATCGAAGCCAAGAGCATCGGGTTCTCATCTCCTCATTTTCGGTCGTGATAAATAAAGCGCCGTCCGCGCCCCCGGCGTGAGCGCCGACCCGGGGACGCGAACGGCGTCGAGGTCATCCGTCCGGCGCGCGCGCGCGCCCGCGGCCGTCGCGGCGGGGCGGCCGCGGCGCGGGCCTGCGGGCGGCGGCCGCCGCGCCCTACTGCGTGATGTGAATCTCCTCCTCCGCGCCCGAGTGGCGCAGGAAGATGCCGAGCGCGCAGACGCACAGCACGATGAAGCCGGCGATGGCCATGTACAGGTTCGACCGCGGCCCCTCGCTGCCCTCCGCCGAGGCGAAGACGTAAAACTGGTAGATGGCGAAGACCAGCGCCGCGAAACCCACGATCCCGAGGATCACGTCCAACAGGTTCCTCATCTTGAACCTCCAGCGTCCGATGGTTTTCCAGAATACCCGGCCGACAGGGGCGGCCGGTAAAGCATTGAAATGCCGGGTGGTAAAGCTTCGTTCGTCTGAAGAGCTGTTGTTCGACCCGTATGTTACCGCCGCCGCGCGCGAGAAGCAAGAATTTTGAGACGGCAGACAGTGGTCAGCGGCCGGTAGGCTCCGCGCCCGAAGCGCCGACGCCGGCCTGCAAACGATGCGGTACCGAAGGTCTTTCTACCGGCCGCTCTCTACTTGAGAATGATCCTCTTGTCGCCGGCGCGGCGGGTGATGCGCTCGCGGTCGAAGTATTCGAGCAGGGGGATGGCGTACTTGCGCGAGACGCCGGAGAGTTCTTTGAAGGCGGCCACGTCGATGAGGCGCTCCGGCTCGTGGCGCGCGCCGTAGTCGCGCAGGGAGGCCACCAGCCGTCCGAGCGCTTCGCGGTGGAAGAAGAGGTCTTCGCGGACGCGGACGACCGCGCCGGCGTCGACGAGGAGTTGGAAGATTTTGCGGACGTGGGCGCGGCGGCCCGGCGACGCGTCGGCGCGGGCCAGAGCCTCTTCGAGCGTCGGCGCTTCGAGCGCGGCCTCGCGGTAGATTTGTTCGAGGCGGTCTTTCAAGGCCGCGTCGGCCCCGGACAGTTCGAGGCTGTGGCCGCCGGCCCGCACCACCTCGCGCTCGGCGGCGAGCGCCCCGCGCGACTCGGCGAGCGCCAGCGCGGCGCGGAAGATTTCGGGCGCCGCGCGCGCGAACAGGCGCTCGCGCAGAAGCTCGCGCGACATCCCGCGCGCCAAAGGCTCGCGCCGATGAAACTCCTCGACCTCCGCCGCCGCGCCCGCCGCCAGCCGCTCCAGCAGCCCGCGCGCGACGGCCACGCCTTCCGCCTCCGCGACGAGTTCCCGCTTCGCGGCCTCGGCGAGCGCCGCCGCCAAAGCCTCGTCGTGCCAGCCCGTGCGCGCGGCCAGCTCGGCGCGGCGCAGGCCGCGCTCGCCGGCCGTCTCGACGAAGTAGGCGAGCCGCGCCGCGTCGTCCGCCGCGTTTAACGAGGCGAGACGCGCGCGGGCCGCGGCGCGGTCGCGGCCCCGGTGCTTGGGCGCGTGCGCGTCGAGGACGGAGCCGCCCGCGACGGTCTGCTGCGGTGAGTAGGAGCGCAGGATGAAACGCTCGCCGGGCAGCGCGGCGACGGGCAGCTCCAGACGCAGCTGCGCGAGCCCCTCGGCGCCCGGCGCGATCTCGCCCGCCTCTTCGAGCACGCTCACGCGCGCGAGCACTTCGGCCGTGCCGTGGTGGACGCGCACGCGCTGGCGCGAGCGCAGCGCGCGCGGCGCGCCCGCCAGCACGCGCACGCTGGCGTCTATGATCTGCGTCGGCACGAGGCGCCCGGCCGGCGCGAGCAGCATCCCGCGCTCGACGGCCGACGCCTCGACGCCGCCGAGGTTGACGGCCGTCCGCTGCCCGGCCCGCGCCGCCCGCACCGGCGCGCCGTGCACCTGCACGCCCCGCACGCGCACGCGCGCGCCGCCCGGCAGAAGCTCCATCTCCGCGCCCTCGGCCACCTCGCCCGCGACGAGCGTGCCCGTCACCACCGCGCCGAAGCCGCGCATCGTGAAGGCGCGGTCGACGGGCAGCCGGGCCACCGTCCGCGACGAGCGCGACGGGGCGCCGAGCGCCACCCCGCGCAGCGTCGCCTTCAACTCTTCGACGCCCTGCCCCGTGCGCGCGCTCACCGCGGCGACCGGCGCGCCTTCGAGGAACGAGCCTTTGACCAGCTCCTCGGCCTCGGCGCGGACGAGTTCGAGCAGCTCCTCGTCGACCGTGTCGGTCTTGGTGATGACGACGAGGCCCGACGTGATGCCGAGCAGCGTGCAGATGTCGAAGTGCTCGCGCGTCTGCGGCATGACGCCCTCGTCGGCCGCGACGACGAGGGCGACGGCGTCGATGCCGTGCGCGCCCGCGAGCATGTTCTTGACGAAGCGCTCGTGGCCCGGCACGTCCACGAACCCGACGCGCACGTCGCCCAGCTCGAGCTCCGCGAAGCCGAGGTCGATGGTGATGCCGCGCCGCTTCTCCTCGGGCAGGCGGTCGGCGTCCACGCCGGTGAGCGCCCTCACCAGCGCCGTCTTCCCGTGGTCGATGTGCCCGGCCGTGCCGACGATTACGGAGCGCATAGGTGGGAACGATAGTAGAGCATTTCAGTCCGGAGTCCGAAGCCCGGAGTCAACGCGAATTCCCGCTCCGACTCCGGACTCCGGGCCGTTTCAGTTCCACTTGAAGACGCCGAGGATGTCGGAGAAGTCGTCGCGCCAGACTTCGAGGCGGTGCGTCTGCGCGTCGAGGGGCTTCCAGCGCGCGTCGGCGGCGAGCGGGCCGAAGTCGGCTTCGCGGCGCGCGACGACGACCCACTCCGAAGGGTCTTTGCCGAGCAGGGCGTCGTACTCGCGGTCGGTGAAGACGCGGGCGACGAGCCCCGCGTCGCGCGCGACGCCGCCGGCCACGCGCTCAAGGTCGAGGCTGCGGTTCGAGGTGTGGTAGGCGACGAGCCCGCCCGGCGCGAGCTTCGAGAGGTAGAGGTCGAGCGCCTCGCGCGTCAGGAGGTGGGCCGGGACGGCGTCGGAGCTGAAGGCGTCGAGCACGATCAGGCCGTAGCCTTGCGGGGCCGCCTCGCGCAGCCGCAGGCGCGCGTCTCCCAGAACGACCTCGACCGGCGCGGCCGCGCAGTCCGAGAGGTAGGTGAACTCCGGCCCGCGCGCGAGGCGCACGACCGAAGGGTCGATCTCGTAGAACGTCCAGCGCTCGGGCGGGCGCGCGTAGGCGACGGCCGTCCCCGCGCCGAGGCCGACGACGGCGACGCGCGGCGCGGCGTCGGGGCGCGCGGCGAAGGCCTCGAAGACCGAGCCGAGCGGGCCCTGACGGTGGTAGTAGGTGAGCGGCTCGCAGGCGCGCGAAGGGTCTGTGTACTGCCGGCCGTGCAGCGTGCTGCCGTGCAGGAGTCGCACGCCCTCGCCCGACTCTTCGAGGACGACGCGCAGCGTCCCGAAGAAGTTGCGCTCGGCGTGGATGGTTTCGCCGGAGCGGCCGCCGACGAGAAGGCTGGCGAGCATCACGGCCCCGAGGCCGAGCGCGAACCGCAGGGGCCGGTGCGCCGCGAAGTGGTTGAGCAGAAGCAGCGGGATGCCGAGCACGAGCGCCACCTTCTCCACCATCTTCAGCTCGACCTGCTTCGCCGCGACCGCCAGTAGCAGCACGAGCAGCGCCGCGGCGCCCGCGTAGGCCGCGTCCTTCCACGCCGAGCGCTTCCCTCCCTCCGGTTCGTCGTCGGCCTCGGTTGGCGCGCCGGAGAGTCTGAGGCCGGGCAGGCGGAAGCGGCGCGCGGGGAAGGCGGGGCGGAGGTAGCAGGCGAGGACGATGACGAGCGGATACTCGGCGACCGAGTCGAACACGAGCGGCGCGACGATGGCGTTGCAGAGTCCGCCGAGCACGCCGCCGACGGAGAGCCAGAGGTAGAACTCGGCGAGGTGGCGCGGCGCGGGCCGCTCCTCGGCCAGTTGTCCGTGGCAGACGACCGCGGCCGTGAAGAGGAAGAGCAGGTGGAAGAGGATGAGGAACCACGCCGGCTCGGTCGCGCCCGAGAGGTAGACGAGCGCGAGCAGCACGCCGGCCCCCGGCAGCAGACGCGCCGCCGCGCGCCACGGCACGAGCGCGCGCCGCGCGAAGACCAGCACGAAGCTCAGCAGGTAGAGCGCCAGCGGCACGACCCACAGCAGCGGCACCGAGGCCACGTCCGTCGTCACGTAAGCCGTCGCGCCCAGCACCAGACTCGAAGGCACGAAGGCCAGCAGCGTCCAGCGCGCGCGCCGGCGCAGCGTTAAGTTTCGGCTCTCGGGTTCCGGGTCGCGAGCTGAAGACAGACCGCCGCCGCCGCCGCCGGCTTCCCCCGGCGCCGACGGGCTTGTGTCCTGAACTCGAAAGCCGGAGCCCGAGCCCCGAAACTGTTTCCAGACCGCGAGGCCGCAGGCGGCGACGAGGGCGGCGAGCGCGCCGTAGAGGGCGGCCCAGCCGCGCCCCTGCTCGGCCAGCGTCCAGTTCGGCTCGAAGAGGAAGGGGAAGCCGAGGAGCGCGGCGAGACTCCCGGCGTTGCTGGCCGCGTAGAGGAAGTAAGGGTCGCCGGCGGACTCGGCGCGCGTCCCCGTGAACCACTTTTGCAGCAGCGGCGCGTTGGCCGAGAGCGCGAAGAAGGGCAGCCCGACGGTCGCCGCGAGCCTCAACAGGAGCCAGCCCGCGGGGCTGCCTGCGGCGGGCGCGCCGGCGGCGGTCGCCTCCGAGATGGCCGGCGGCAGCGCGAGCGCCGCGGCGGCCAGCAGCGCGAGGTGGAGCGAGACCTGCGCCCGCGTCCCGAGCCAGCGGGTGACGGCCAGCGCGTAGGCGTAGCCCGCCAACAGCGCGGCCTGAAAAAAGAGCAGGCACGTGTTCCACACCGCCGGCGTCCCGCCCAGAAGCGGCAGCAGCATCTTCCCCACGAGGGGCTGCACCCAGAACAGCAGGGCGGCGCTCACGAAGAGCGTCAACGCGAAGAGGAGGGACATAAGGGTCGTGAGCCGTGAATCGTTAAAAGCCGCGAATCGTGAATCGTCAATCGCGGAAGCGGCAGCGCGTCTCCCGACCGGCAGCTTACCGTCCGCGCGGCTTAATACTCAACTTCGATTCACGATTTACGATTCACGATTCGCGGCTTTTACCGGCTGGCTTTTCCGCGGGCGGTGTGCGATGCTCGGCGGAAACCGACAGGCAGAGGGGGAAGCTTATGGCGGAGGCAGCGAAGGACGGCGACCGCGTGCGCGTACACTACACGGGCCGTTTGGCCGGCGGCGAGGTCTTCGACTCGTCGCGCGACGGCGAGCCGCTCGAATTCACGGTCGGGGCGGGCGAGGTCATCCCCGGCTTCGACGAGGCGGTGCGCGGGTTGGAGGTCGGCGAGACGCGCTCCGTCGAGATCGAGCCGGACGACGCCTACGGCCCGCACCGCGACGGCCTCGTCGCCCGCATCGAGCGCGAGCGCGCGCAGTTCCCCGCCGAGCCGCAGGTCGGTATGAACCTCATCCTCCCGCTCGCCGACGGCAACCAGCTCGAAGTCGTCGTCACCGAAGTCACCGACACGCACGTCACCGTGGACGGCAACCACCCGCTCGCCGGCCAGAAGCTCTTCTTCGACGTGGAGCTGATGGGGAAGGGCGACTGAAGGGCCGTCGCGCGTCGGAAGCCAGCGAGAGGCGGGGGCCTCGAACCAACATCCGGCACCTCACCTCTCTTTCACTCATCGTCCTCGGGCGCGACGCCGAAGTAGTGCATCCAGTCGCCGAGTTCCGATTCTTTGACGGCTTCGGGCCGCGCGGGTTCGGGGCCGGGCGGGGCCGAGGCCACGTCGTCGAGCCGCCCGCGGAAGACGCCGGAGCGGATGACTTCGGCCCCGCAGCGGCGCACGTAGTCGGCGAGGGCGCGGTCGGAGGTGACGACCTTCAGCGTCCGCCGCTCGCGCGAGGCTTCGACCAGCTCCTTGATGCGCGCGTCGGCGTCCGACCCGCGCGCCGCGTAGAAGACGCGCACGCCCATGAAGGACGCGCCGTCGGGGAAGGAATCGTCCGGCGCGCCGTCGAAGACGACCTCCACGCTCACGCCCGCCGCGCGCGCGAACCGCGCCAACTCCCCGAGCAGCCGCCGCCGCGCCCCCGGCTTGTCCCTGTGCCAGCCGACGCGCTGCCCCATCACGTTGTTGCCGTCAACCAGATACGACATCGGACCGGGTGAACACGCCGCGCCGCCGCGCTCCGCCCCCGCGGGCTTACTGCGGCGCGAACTCGTAGGTGAGCGTGCCGACGACTTTGACGGGCTTGCCGCCGGAGACGGTCGGCTCGAACTCGGCCTGCCGGGCGGCGGCGACGGCGGCCGCGCGCAGCAGCGGGTGGCCGCTCACGGCGCTCGCCATGATGACCTTCCCTCCCTCGTCCACCGTGACCTCGACGACGACCTCGCCGCCGGCCCGCGCGGCCTGCGCGACGCGCGGGTAGGTCGGGTCGGGCTTGCTCGTCGCCTCGTCGTCGAGCGCGCCGCCTTTGATCGCGCCCGGCACGTTGACCCGCCCGCCCCCGCCGGGGCCGGGCGGCGCGGGCGGAGGCGGCGGCCCCGACTCGCCGGCGATCTTCGACGCTTCGCCGTCCGAGTCGCCGACGAGCGTAACGACCTCGCCGTTCGATTTCCTGAGAATGGCGCTCTTGACTTTCCACTCGCCCGCCGCGCCCGTGAGCACGGCGACGTACTGCCCCGAGTCCTTCGTGCCCTCGACCGACATGGCGTAGACGGCGTGGCCGGAGCCGTCGGCCTCCGTGCCGGAGCTGCCGATGGGGAAGCCCGTGCTCCTGATGTCGCCGAGCGCCCCGGCGGCGAGCGGGTTCTCGCGCAGCTCCTTCTCGGCGACGCGGTACGGCTCCGAGGACTTCACGGAGCTTGAGTAGTAGCGCACGCCGTAGTAGACGGCGACGGCGGCCCCGCCCGCGAGCAGGAGGAAGACGCCGAAGACGACGAGCAGGATTTTACCCGCGCGCGACTTGCGCCGCGGCGGCGCGGCCGCGGGCGGGAACGGGGACGCCCCGCGCCCGTGCATCTGCGGCTCCCAAGAGGTGCGCAAAGGCTCGGCCGGCGGCGTGTAGGGCGCGGGCTGCGGGGCGGGCGTGCCGCACTGCGGGCAGAACTTCAGCTCCGACCTCAAAGCGTTGCCGCAGTTCGTGCAGTTCATCTCGTTCATCCTCCGTGGAAGCCGCAAGACGTTAGCCGTCGGGCGTCGTCGCCGCGGCGCGAAAGGTCGGGCCGGCCGTCTCCTGCCGTCACACGTCTGTGATTATTACCATAAATAATCCGCGGCAAGGGCAGTGAGACTTCCGGGCCGGGCCATTATATATGAGTGACGTGCCGCGTCAGACGCTCCGCGCACTGATCGCGCGGCACGGCCCCGATCTGTGCGGCGACGCGCGTCGCTGCGAGGCGCTTCTGCGCGACCTCTGCGGCGGCCACCGGCGAGAGATCAACCTGCTCGTGGCGGCGCAGCGCGAGCGCGTCCCGCTCGACCTGCTGGCGGCGCGCCGCTCGATGCCGCGCGACCTGCTGCTGGCGCGTTTGGCGCGGCGCCTTGAGGATCATCTCGCGCTGACCCCGGACGCGGCGCGCTGGGCCGTCGAGTCGTGGGCGCTCGCCCTCGGCGTCGTGACGGACGCGGAGTTGGAGGGGGGCCGGCGGAGCGACGCCGAACCCGCCCCGCCGAAGCCGACGACCAAGCCGGCCGTCGGAGACGACGCGGGGGGCGGGCGGAAGGCTTCACGCGCCGACACGCCGGCGCCCGCGCCGCAACCGCAGAGGCCG
>Ga0196977_1000250_pt1 | contig 31574 bp, 24 predicted proteins | sample S3v_1013CmetaG_FD_148634 | JGI IMG/M metagenome (GOLD analysis project Ga0196977, IMG submission 148634) | Soil microbial communities from Anza Borrego desert, Southern California, United States - S3+v_10-13C | ecosystem: Environmental > Terrestrial > Soil > Desert | place: USA: California... | reverse complement strand
CGCTTCTATTTCAGCAAGAACTCGTTGCAAGCAAAAGAGCGCCGGGGCGAACTCTGTATCCTGCGCAAGTAGAAAGGTGACATTTCTACTTTGCGCATTTGGGTGACATTTCAACTTGGGGTTTACATGTGAACATTATTTGATTGACTTTCCCGCCTGACATAAATATTCTGCCCGCCGCTTGAAGAGCTGAAGTTCTCACGAGACCTCGCTGACAACCCGTTTGCCAGCTCGCGATAAGTAACCAACCAACTTCTGTAGGTCGAGACTCACCATGAATGATCGAAACTTTGAGAAACCAGTAGCGTGGTTGCTCGGGAAGCAACTGCTTGGCGGCATTAAAGGCATGCTTCTCTACACCGCCTATGGCGCGAAACTCGATCCTCGCGACTGGATGACAGCCAAGGAAACTTCCTTTGACGACGACGGGGAAGATGAATTCTGGTTCGATTATTTGTCGGACGCCGGCGACGGCTCCAAGGCAATGTACAGCATCGCCTATCTCACCTTGAGTTCCGTGTGGACGAAAGTGGATGACGACACTACCACGCTGCCCGCTGACAAGGACAAACGCAAGGCAACAACACTAAAAACTGACGGTAACGATTTCAACTACGAACTGCCACGAGGGAAATTTCTCTTCATCGGCGGCGATACTTCCTACCACGCGGCCGATTACCTGACGCTGGTGGACCGCTTCCAACGCCCGTTCGGCTATGCCTACCAGGACCTGCGAAAACGAAAACTGATCGACGACAGTCAACCACGCAGACCAGTCTTCGGCATACCCGGCAATCACGATTACTACGACCAAGTCGACGGATTTCGCCGCCAGTTTCGTAAACCAACCAGACCCGAAGGACCATTACCGCCACCAGATGGTTCCTACAAAAGCGGCAAGGGTTACGCCGCTTTGACGCTCGCCGGCTTCAAACGTGTTCAGGAAGCGAGCTATGTCGCTCTGCGTCTTCCGTTCAACTGGTGGTTCTGGGGACTCGATACTGAACCGGGCGTAATCGATCGCAGACAGAAAGAGTTCTTTTCCAAGCTGAAGACGAACGGAGAGCAAACCGGCCTACCTAACAAACTCATTCTTGCGACCTGTTCGCCAACCACTGTTTTCGGCCGCGCAGCGGAACTGGAAGAAATAAAAGCTACCAAATCGATGTGCGAGCTGGGATTGAAAGTTCCGTTCGCAGCGCGAAAAGCCGGAGACAAACCGGATCTTAGCAAGAGCGGAGACGCAGCCTTGGATGAGGGCCAGTGTCGTCTCGATCTTTCCGGAGACGTTCATCACTACGCACGTTATTGGGGTCCAGCGGCCGACGGCGTTCCGCGCAAACACAACACTGCTGAGCGACCTTCCGCCACCAGTTATGCATCGGTTGTTTCCGGAGCAGGCGGCGCGTTTCATCATCCGTCTACCACATACGACGATGAAATCTGCGAGCAGGTGCTCTACCCGCCGGAAGATCAGTCTCGTGAAGCGGTCGGAAACACGCTCTTCAAATTCTGGACTGTTTGGAACGGCGGCTATGTCTGGCTGGCCGGATTCCTCATGGCATTTGTTTTCTACTTTTGTGTCACTGCGCCGCAAAGCAGCAAGGAATTCATCAGTAATACTGGAATCGTAAATGCGCTCGACGTTAGTGGCACTAAAACATCCTTGCCCATTACGGCAACAACTATTCAACCGGGTTCTGAGCCTTGCAGCGCTGTCAGACCGTTTGCTCTGTGGACGAGAATCGGGTTGGTCCAGGACGAGTGGCAACCGCCGGTAAATTGTTCGGCTGTCACACCAGGGTACTTGTTTACTGCGGCAAGATGGCCACTTGATTTAATATTGGGCCAGGTGTTCATCTGGCTTTCGGTAGTGGCTATTCTAACAACCTTCATCCTCGCCATCTTCACGGACAAAATTTTTAACAACGATAGCCCGTACGAAGAAGGAAGCGATCCCGATAGGAAACTAATTCCGATCGTGGGTATCACCGGAGCGCTGGCGATTATCGGGTTACTCAGCATTCAACCGTATCGCTATCACATCACGCCGTTCGTCAACAGTCTCCTGGTGCTTTACTCGATCGTCGCCGCCGTCACGGCAATCGTTCTCAACGTTCGCTACAGTGAATACCTGTTCAAAAAGAGCTTCGTTCCGAAAGAGCGGAAAAGTTGGGCGGCAAAGCTTGAAAAGGTCGTTCAAGACTATTTGCCCTGGGTGCTGTGGCTGCTGGCGATAGTAGTGCTCACAGTGGGGTTATCCTCGTTTGGCCAGAACAATCTGCCCGCCTATCTAGTCTCTGACATTATCTTCATCTTCGTGCTGATTGCGGCCACCGCCGGCATCCTCGCGTTGCCGTTTAAAGTTGCCGGCGATCTGCTTTACACCAAACCGAAATGGTTGCGAGTGGTTGGGAAGTTCGCCATCGGACTCTGGTTCCTGATTCTGCAACTGCTGGTTCCTTTCATTCTCATCCTAAATGCCAACTACATAATGTTGGCGGTGGCGGCGCTTCTTGTCTTCGCCCCGATTCCACTGGCGCGGTTTTTTTTCAAGCGAAACAGCCGCCTCGGATTGACGCTCTTGTGGTTGATCTATGGCGCGGTGATGCTGGGCCTGCCGTGGATCACAAACTGGGTCTTAAGCAACTTCTTCGGTTACACAGAATACTCACTGATCTTCCCTAACCCGCAAGGATGGTTCGCCGTTATACCCGCACTTCTCGCCGGAATCATTGGCGCCGTTGTCTGTTGCCTATGGACCGGTTGGTACTTTGCGGTGTCGTTCCTTTTCAACGGCCACAACAATGAGGTCGGTGGAACTGCTCGCGTCGAGAATTTCAAACAGTTCATTCGCTTCCGTCTGACAAAAGACAGCTTGACCGGCTACGTCATCGCCGTGGACGACGTAAGCCTTATTGGAGAAACCAATAACGGCCGCACGATGGACGGCAGCGATCTACAAGTAAGACTGATCGACGTTTTCCACCTTGTTCCCAAACGCGCCACTGCATCAGCGCCACAGACAGCCGTGGCGAATACTCCGGCTACTGTCGGAGCGAACTCATGAAATATCCACAGATTAAGACGTCGGTTTGGCGTAGTAGGGAAAGAAATCGTGTGGACCAAGCCACTTGCTCGCAACAAGATCACGACGCGTTTGCCGGCTCTTGCGACTCTCGCCAATTATATCGACGACTTGAGCCGCGCGATTTGGATCGTCTATCGCCAGCACAAATGCGATGTGGCTCAGGATCCGGGGACGTTTCCAACTTTTCATCTGCTCGCACACACGCAGTAAAGGATCGAGAACCAAGTTCCGCAGTTGCGGCTCGTAATAGACGGCTTCGAAAAGAAAGAGCAAAGCGTCAGCCTGACGGACAGGGTTTAGCTCGAGTTGGATCTTGTCGAGTAGTTCATCTACTACAGGACCTAACCGTCGATCGCCGTTCTTGACCATAACTCGAACGGCCCAGGACGCTACCGTTACAATCCTGTTGGGCTGATCTTGTTCGAACGCCGCGCTTAATGCCTCTCCGGTTACGTCGCTGATTTGACGTTCGTCTTTCAGGTGCCAAGCCACGTTGGCCAATGCTTGGCAACGGTACCACGGGTCAGGAATACTCCGCGCCAACTCGAGAGCTCTGACAGGTTCAGACACGGCCAGTTTTCCAACCAGGTCTCGTCTGCTGGATGCAGGCCAACTCATTGACATTTGTTAACCTCCAACCGCATGCGCGTATCTTACAACTGCCGATGTCCGCGCAGCACAACGTTACGACAGACCATGTTGCCGCGCTAGCTTTTTGGGCAGTTTAGCTTTCACTAAGTCGTACGATTGCCGGATGTAGTGTGCCCATTCCTTGCGACTGAGACTGTCGACGTCCTCAACCAGCACCCATTTGTAACGCGCGACGTATGGCGCCGGACGCATTCCCGGCGAACCGGACATTTCGTCAAACTCCTCGTCCCTCACCTTGAAGGAAACGGTCAGCGGCCCGTCCAAAGCAGCAACACAGAACATCTTGCCGGCTACGGAGAAACACAGGTCGTGGCCCCATTTAACATCTTCCGTGACGGCCGGAAGCTCCCGGCAAAAGTCGCGTAATGTCTCAATATTCATCTCGGTTGTTTCCTTCGTATCTAATTCGATGCCTGTGGGTGGGTGTGAAAACACATCTCAATCGGTTAACTTTACGAGAACAGGATGAACTCGCGCGAACAGAAGACAGAAGTAAAAAGAAACGTGGAAAAGGACGTGAGGCAGAGAACGATCTATTTTCTGAGTCTTGTATTCGTCTCGCTGGCGCTGGTGCCCACCATGGCTCATCTGCTGGAGTTGCCAAACAAAATGCATTTTTCGCGTGAAGAGTATCAGATCGCGCAACAGATCTATCGTGGTTGGGCATTGCTCGCGATAGTGGTCTTCGGTGCGTTGCTTTCAACTTTGGCATTAACTATCACTTTGCGTCACGACCGAAAGGCGTTCATATTCGCGCTCATTGCTTTCCTTTGCATCGTTGGCACCCAGATCATCTTCTGGACCTATACCTTTCCAACCAATCAGATCACAAACAACTGGACCGTGCTACCGGAAAATTGGCTTGCACTCAGACGCCAGTGGGAATACTCCCACGCAGCGAGCGCACTGCTGAACCTGCTTGCAGTCATTTCACTCAGCGCTTCCGTTTTAGTTCGCAGGAAAGTCCTTACTTGATGGGCCAGAAGACCGGGACCAACCAGATGACGATCGCAAACACGGCGATCGTCAAAATCGACCCTACTTTCAAGAAATCCACAAAGCGATAGCGTCCGGGTGTGTAGACCAACACGCACGCGGGCTCGAGCGGTGTTAGAAACGAACACGAAGCCGCATACGTCACGGTTATGGCAAACGTTCGCGGATTGAGTCCCAACGCGAGCGCGGTCTTCACGGCGATCGGCAACATGACCAAAGCCGCAGCCTGGTTTGACATCGGCTGCGTCAAAGCAACCGTCATAACGAAGAACCCGGCCAGCACCGCGATTGGACCATACTGTCCCGTGCCCCTTACAATCAAACCCGCCAGGTACTGATCAGCGTTAGTCTTTTCCATCGCCACGCCAAAACTGATCATGCACGCGATCAGAATCAACAAACGCCAATCGATGATTTCATAAACTTCCGTCATGCGTAGCGACTGACTCGCAAGCAGGATCATGACCCCGATCAGCACAGCGATCGGCAACGCAACAAGATGAGTCAGCGAAAAGAAAAGAAAGACAGCGAAAGCCAACAGTGCCCAGCGGCGTTTCTCCGGTCGCGCCTGCCTTTCGGAAACCTCCTCCAAAAGCAACATTTGTCCGTCGGCCGCAAGTGCTTCCACCTGCTCACGAGTTCCTTGTATTAAAAGGACGTCGCCAAACCGCAGTCGCACGCGGCTGATCTTGGAAAGCAGGTTCACTCCGTGGCGGTTAATAGCCAGCACGATGACCTGATGCCGTCTCCGAAACGCGAGAGCTTTCAGTGTTCGACCGATGAAGTCTGATCCGCGTGGCACCATCGCTTCGAAGAGTTCCGCATCTTTACTCTCCCAAACGGAATCGTTCAACTTGAAATCCGGCTTGATCTCGATACCGGCTTCAGCCTTCACTCTCAGGATGTCTTCAACCCGCCCCTGGACCAACAACAAATCGTCAGCTTGTATTTTCTCTTCGGGGTTGGGCGCGATCCTGAACTGTTCCTCACCTCGAAGAATTCCCAGAACAGTCAGATCGAGTTCGTCGCCGATGCGCGCCTCAGCCAGTGACTTGCCGATCAAGGGCGAGTCGTCGAGCACCATGACTTCCGTCACGTATTGCCTGACGTGGTATTGCTCGGTAAGAGACTCCGCTGGTTGCCTACGCGGAAGCAGGTGAAGACCAAGCACCAACATGTACAACATGCCGACACCGACAATAACCACGCCAACTCTCGTCAGCTCGAACATCGTGAACGGTTGAATTCCGTAACGCGGCAAAGCGCCACTGACCGCGAGGTTGGTTGACGTTCCGATCAACGTGCACGTACCGCCGAGAATTGCGCCAAACGCCAACGGCATCAACAGTTTTGACGGGCTAATGTTTCGTCGTGCTGCAATACCTAAGACAACCGGAAGAAACATTGCGGTGGTCGTGGTGTTCTTCATTACCGCCGCACAAAGGGCAGCGGCGAACATTATCAACGCGGCAATACGAAACTCACTGTCGCCGGCGGTCCGGTGCAAGCGGCGCCCAACGAGGTCGATCACGCCAGTTTTGGCGAGTCCGCCCGTCAGAATGAATAATCCGGCGATTGTTATCACGATGTCGTTGCCGAAACCCGCGAAGGCTTCGGCAGGCGTCAACGTTTTCGTGAGGACCAGCGCCATCACCAGAAGAATGGCGACGACCTCGATAGGTATTCGCTCCGTGCTAAATAAAACGAGAGCGACAAACAATAACGCGAGAACGATTCCGATTTGAATTGTCATTCACCTTGACTCCGTGAGTCCTTGCGCATAAATTCAACGGCGGCAAATCTACTCCTCTCGAATGGCAAGGAGTCCACAGAATGTACACACGATCGTTACTATCCCTCGTGCTGCTAGCCGTGTTTAGCATTGTCGCACTGGCCCAACAGCAACCGCCCGTCAAAACACACTTGAAGGTCGGCGACCCGGCGCCTGATTTTACCCTTCGCGCCACCGACGGAAAGACCTACAAACTTAGCGATTTCAAAGGCAAGAAGAACGTCGTCCTGGCGATTTATGTGCTCGCGTTCACCGGTGGTTGAACGAAAGAACTGAAGGCATATCAGGCTGATATCGCCAAGTTCGAATCAAACGAAACTCAGGTCTTCGGACTGAGTGTAGACAGTGTTCCCGCCAACCGCGAGTTCGCCAAACAAATCGGAATCATGTTTCCGCTGCTCAGCGATTTCAAACGCACCGTCGTCAGAGACTACGGCGTCTTCAACGAGGAGCAGGGATTTGGCAATCGTGCCACGTTCCTGATCGATAAAGAAGGCATAATCCGGCATATTGACGAGGGAAACGTCGCGATCGATCCGACGAGCGTAGTGGAGGCGTGCAACGTGCTCCAGCACAAAAAAGCTACTCAGTAGCCCGGCCTCACGTTCTTCGGTTCGGATCGAGATTGGGTGCAACAACTCTGATTCTACAAACGTAAGAGTGTTGCACCCAAACATCCGAACTATGGAAATCACCAAAAAAGCAACGAATACCGATCACGAGACTGTCCTGATCGGGCGCGATGCCGCAAGTGGTTACCACGGCATCATTGCCATTCACGACACCTCGCTTGGCCCAGCCGTTGGCGGCACCCGCTTCTGGAATTACGCCACCGAAGACGAAGCGCTCACCGACGCCTTACGCCTGTCTCACGGTATGACTTACAAGAACGCGCTCGCAGGGTTACCGCTCGGCGGCGGCAAGTCGATCATCATTGGCGACAATAAGTCGCCGGAACGTGAAAGGCTGCTGCGCGCGCACGGACGTTTCGTTGATACTTTAAAAGGACGTTACATCACCGCGGAAGACGTCGGAACCAGTCCCGCAGACATGGAAATCGTGCGGGGTGAGACTCAATACGTTGCCGGGCTGTTAGGCCGTTCAGGTGATCCATCGCCGTTTACCGCGCGCGGAGTGTTTCGTGCGATCCTGGCTTCGTCGAAGTTTCTCTGGAATCGCGACAAACTCGCGGATGTGACGGTTGCTCTTCAGGGCTGCGGGCACGTCGGATACAACTTAGCGAAGCTGCTGCATGAGGCTGGAGCAAAACTCGTCGCCAGTGATGTTGACGAGCACAACTTGTCGCGTGTTGTTGAAGAATTTGCGGCCGAGACGGTTTCACCGAATGAGATCTTTAGCGTGCATGCGGACGTCTTTGCTCCCTGTGCTCTCGGTGGCGTCATCAACGATCGAACAATTCCCGAACTGAAAGTCCAAATCGTCGCGGGCGCAGCCAACAACCAACTTCTCGAAGAGCGGCACGGCGCTATGCTTCGCGAAAGAAACATCCTCTACGCACCTGACTACGTCGCGAACGCAGGCGGCATCTTGAACGGCACCATCGAACTTCTCGGGTGGAAACCAGAAGACGCCCTCAAAAAAATCGACGCAATCTACGACACGACTCTGCGGATCCTCGAAAGCGCCCAAGCGCAAGGACTCACGACGAACAAAGCCGCCGACCGGCTCGCCGAAGATCGTTTAAGACACCCCTCAGACTGCAATTAGCTATTGCTTCAAGCATCTGCCACAAAGAGGCACAAGAACCACAAAGAATTATTAAGTCACCTGTGTTCTTGTGCTTCTTGTGCTTCTTGTGGCTATGATTGGACTCCAAGAAGCCAGTTAGAGGTACTCAATGAAAAACTACCGATCAAGCGTTGTTTTCATGCTCAGCGGGTTGTTGTTGATCTCCGCTTTGTCTTCATCGATCTATTCCCAAACGAAGAAGAGTTCCGAACCGCTGCCGAAACTGCTACCAGTGCTGGAGCAACAGAGGGTGCGGGAGGAGTGGCTCAAGAAACGACTCGACACGATGCTTTTGCCCATGATGCGTCAACAGAAGATCGAGATGTGGATCGTGGTCAACGAGGAGTTTCACGCCGACCCGGTAACCGAATACATCGCACCCCCACTTCCCTACGTCGGCCGGCGCGACTTTTTCATCTTCGCCGATCGCGGCGGTGACAAACTGGATCGCATCGCGCTCGTTCGCTATCCGGAAGAGCATCTGAAAAACTTCTTCGAAGTCGTCAATCCTCCCGGACGTGACATAGCCGCCACCCTGCGCCGCATCGTCGAAGAACGAAAACCAAAAACAATCGCGCTAAACATGGGCGGCACACGTGGCGCCACTAACGGCCTCACTCACGATGCCTACAAGTCGTTAACAGAAACTCTCGGACCGGATTACTCATCACGTTTCGTTTCCGCGGCTCCGTTGATCGTCGAGTACATGGACACGCGTTTGCCCGAAGAACTCGAACATTACCGCACCGCAGTCGCGCTCACAGACGTGTTGACTCAGCGCGCGTTTTCAAACGAAGTGATTACTCCCGGTAAAACGACGGTCGGGGACGTTCGCTGGTGGTGGTTGCAACAGGTAAACAATCTCGGCCTCGGTGTTTGGTTTCAGCCCGATTTGCGAGTCCAGCGACAAAACCAGGACACCGGCAAGACGTTACAGTTTCTAAGCGTTGCTGAAGAATCGATGGTGATCCAGCGCGGTGACGTAATTCACATCGATTGCGGCTTGAACTACCTCGGTTTGAGTACTGACTGGCAAAAGATGGGTTACGTGTTACGCGAAGGCGAGAAGGACGTTCCCGAAGGACTCAAAAAGGCACTCACAAACACCAACCGGCTTCAGGATGCACTTTTCACGCACATCAAACCTGGCGCCCAGGGTTTCGAAGTTTACGACGCGACGATGGCTGACATGAAGAAACTGGGCATCGAAGCGATGATCTATTCACACTCGGTCGGCAACCAGGGACACGCGCTCGGCGCCAGCATCGACTTTCGCCGTCCCACAACCGGCGCCCCACTGGAACCTCCATTCCGCGAAGGCTCCTACACGTCGATCGAATTGAACACCAGTACTCCGGTAGCTGAATGGGGCGGACAGAAAGTCACCATCATGATGGAAGACGATGCTTATCTGACAAAAGATGGCATGAAGTGGTTTCGTCCGCGACAGACCGCGTTCTACGTGATCCGCTGAGTCGCAGAAACTCGTGCGCAGCATCTACTTACGTCGCACGCAAGAATTTTGCAATCCCGTCACAACCCGCCATCACGACCGGTTACGGTAGTGTGTGGCCTGCCTAAGCGTTACCACTACATCCCCGGCGATTCTTGAACGACTCGATCTAACATCCTTGTAACTTTTGAACGGAGTAAAAAGTGAATATCTCCCAACTGTGTGCGGCAGTTCATTACAGTCTCTCCCGAAATCTAACAATTGCCTTTTCGACGATTTCAATCCTACTGGTCTTCGCGGCCACCACTTTCGCATCGACTCTCGTCGTACCCGCGGGTGGAGATCTACAAGCCGCGATCGATAGCGCAGCCCCGGGCGACACGATCGTCCTTCAAGCCGGTGCTACTTATCGCGGCCCTTTCAGGCTCACTGCTAAACCCGGTGAGTCTTACATCACGATTCAATCTTCAAGGGCCTCGGAAATTACCGGGCGCGTTTCGCCGTCGCAAAGCGGTCTGCTGGCGAAACTACGGTCAAACATGGTCGCCGAACCGATCATCAAAACTTCCACGGGTGCTCATCATTACAAGCTTATCGGACTCGACATATCCACGTTTGCAGCTACGGATTTTGTTTACGATCTCGTTAGACTCGGAACCGGCGATCAAGCCACGCTCTCGAGCGTACCGCATCATTTCATACTCGATCGCGTATGGGTTCACGGTTTTGAAACGCAGCAGGTTCAACGCGGAATTAGCCTGAATACCGCGGAAACCTCCATCATCAACTCCTATATCTCCGAGATACACGCCATCGCCACCGACACGCAGGCGATCTGTGGCTGGAACGGCCCGGGTCCCTATCACATCATCAACAACTACATCGAAGCCGCGGCCGAAAACATCCTCTTCGGCGGAGCAGATCCGCGGATTCCAAACCTCGTGCCTTCCGATATCGAGATTCGCCGTAACCATTTCTTCAAACCGCTTACGTGGAAAAAAGGTGATCCTTCGTACCTCGGCCGGCACTGGACGATCAAGAACCTGCTGGAATTGAAGAACGCTCGCCGCGTAACAATCGACGGAAATATCTTTCAGAACAACTGGGTCGACGGGCAAGCAGGAATGCCGATTGTTTTTACGGCCAGGAACCAGGGCGGCACGGCGCCATGGTCGGTTGTTGAGAACGTCACGTTCACTAACAACACGGTAACAAACACCGGCGGAGGAGTGATCATCCTCAGGACCGACGCGGAAAGTAAAGGCGCGATCACAAGCAACATTACGATCTCAAACAATGTGTTTGAACGAATCGGAAGTTACGACGCGATCGTTCTGCTGAACACTCCGAACAACGTACAAATAACTCACAACACGGTGTTCAAAGGCCGCAACATCATGACGATGGATGCCGGAATTGGCACGCCAAAAGGCACCGGACTCGTGATTCGAGACAATCTGTTTTCTGAAGGTGGCTATGGTGTCTTCGGCAGCAACATCGGTGAAGGCGCTCCGGCTCTCGCGGGTTATTATTCTTCGTATGTTTTTACGAAGAACAACGCAGCGGGCCGCGAGGGTTACATGTATCCGTCCGGAAACACTTTCGTCGCCACGTCCCAGGTGGGGTTTGTTGATCAGGCAAACAGGAATTACCGGTTGACGTCAGGCAGCCCGTTTAAGAATGCCGCGAGTGATGGCAAAGACCTTGGGGCGAATATCGACGCACTTGTCGCCGCGCAAAACGGCGCTTCAACAACGCCAACACCTACACCCACTCCAACCCCGACTCCGACTCCGAACCCTACTCCTACTCCTACACCGAAGCCGACTCCTACTCCGACACCAACTCCAACGCCTACACCCACGCCGAGCACGTTCATTCAATTCAGCTCTGCGTCGTACAGCGTCAATGAGAATGCAGGCACGGTCACGATCACTATCACACGCACTGGCAACACTTCGCGCAGTTCGACTGTGAATTACTCGTCTACGAACGGGAGCGCCGTATACCCGAGCGACTTCACTGGTCCGAACGGTTCGCTGTCTTTTGCGCCCGGAGAGACGTCGAAGAAATCCACAGTTAGGATCACGAACGACACCGCAGCCGAAGGAAATGAAACGTTCAACCTTATTTTGAGTGCTCCAACCAACGCAACTCTCGGCAGTCCAAAGACGACTGTCATCACCATTGTCGACAACGACCAACGGAGTAGCAGTATCAGGGCTACACGCGCTGTAGCCAGTACGAAAGCGGTTCGAGATTAGTGAGGTTCCAACCTTCGGCGCCACGCGTCTATACTTAGGCGCTTCTTAGACGGCGGCGAGGTGCGAAGGTTGAGACTTGAAACTGATCTGTTGATTATCGGCGCGGGACCGTTTGGGTTGGCAATCGCCGCCCAGGCGGCTCACGCCGAAATCGATTATTTGATCGTCGGAAAACCGATGGAGTTCTGGCGCGGACACATGCCCAAGGGTATGTACCTGCGCTCCGCTTGCGACTGGCACCTCGATCCACAGAACAAAGACACGATCGAGAAGTTTCTCGAAACGCTAGGCAAAACGAGTCACGACGTAGAGCCACTCTCGCTCGATTTTTACCTCTCGTACGTCGACTGGTTCCAGCAACAAAAGAACATTCAACCACTGCCTGTTTACATACGGCAGCTCGATCACTCCTCAGCCAACAACACGTTCATCGCTACCACTGTTGACGCCGGCACGATACGCGCCCGCCGCGTCGCACTCGCTCCGGGTTTCAAACATTTCACCAACGTGCCTGACGATCTAAAGAACCGCTTGCCTGCGGGCCGGTTTTTGCACACGTGCGAGTTCGCGGATTTCAGCAACAGCGCCGGGCAACGATATCTCATCATTGGCGGGCGTCAGAGTGCGTATGAATGGGCGGCGTTGCTTGTCGAAGCGGGCGCGGCTGCGATCCATGTCGCACATCGACACGAGAGTCCGGCGTTTGAAGAAGCCGACTGGTCGTGGGTGAACACACTGGTCGACAACATGATTGAGAACCCAAACTGGTTTCGCAACTTGTCGCAACAGGAGAAGGATCAAGTCGCACACCGTTTGTGGGCAGAAGGACGGCTGAAGCTTGAACCGTGGTTGGGCCCGCGGCTGCAAAACGATCGCGTGCACGTCTGGCCGCGAACGGAAGTTGTGAGTTGTAGCGAGCAAGAAGATGGCGCGTTGCAGGTTAAGTTGAATAATGGCGAAACGGTTGTGGTGGGCCAGATTATTCTGGCGACGGGTTACAAAGTGAACATTGCGCAACTCCCTGTTCTCGCATCCGGCAACATTCTCGCCGCGCTTAAAACGCGCAACGGCTTTCCCGAGCTCGACGATCACTTCGAGACCTCAGTCCCCGGTTTGTTCATCACGAGCATGCCGGCGGCCCAGGACTTCGGACCATTCTTCGGCTTCACCATCGCCGTGCGCGCCTCTGCCCAACTGATCTGCGAGCGACTGCGTTACTCCTGAGGAACGGTCCGGAGTGCTAATTATGCGAGGAGCTTACGAAACGGAATACAAGAAGTGGCAGCGAGACCCCGAAGGTTTTTGGACACAAGCTGCGGAAGCGATTCACTGGTATAAAAAATGGGACCAGGTATTAGACGATTCGCGCGCTCCCTTCTGTCGTTGGTTTTCGGGCGGCCTGCTCAACACGTGCTATAACCTGCTTGACGTGCACGTCGCGAACGGACGAGCGGAACAAGTCGCACTCATCTACGATAGTCCTGTAACAGGCGTCATCAAGTCTTACACCTATAACCAACTCTTGCATAAAGTCGCACACTTCGCCGGTGCGCTCCGACAACAAGGCGTAGCAAAGGGCGATCGCGTGATCATCTACATGCCGATGGTTCCGGAAGCCGTAATTGCAATGCTCGCATGCGCACGTATCGGCGCGATTCATTCGGTAGTTTTTGGAGGCTTTGCCGCCGACGAGCTGGCCAGCCGCATTAACGACGCGTGCCCGAAATTGATCGTGTCAGCCTCGTGCGGAATCGAAGTCAATCGTGTGGTGCCGTACAAGCCGATGCTCGACAAGGCCATCGAATCGGCGACGCAAAAGCCCGAGCGCTGCATCATCCTGCAACGCCCCCAGCTCGAAGCGGAACTCGTTGCCGGCCGTGATATTGAGTGGTCGGAAGCATTGGCCCGTGCCGAAACCGTCGACTGTGTGCCGGTAGCCGCGACCGATCCACTTTACATCCTGTACACCTCCGGCACGACCGGCATTCCGAAAGGCGTCGTGCGCGATAATGGTGGTCATCTCGTGGCGCTCAAGTGGAGTATGAAGAACATCTACGGCATGGAACCGGGCGAAGTGTTTTGGGCGGCTTCCGATCTCGGTTGGGCCGTGGGTCACTCTTACATTGTTTACGGTCCGTTGCTGCACGGAAACACGACGATCCTTTACGAAGGCAAACCTGTGGGCACGCCGGATCCCGGCGCATTCTGGCGTGTGATCTCTCAACACAGGGTTCGCGCGCTCTTCACCGCGCCAACGGCATTTCGCGCGATCAAACGCGAAGACCATGCTGGTCATTATCTGCGCCAGTACGATCTGACGGACTTTCGCACTCTGTTTTTGGCAGGCGAGCGTTGCGATCCGGATACGTTGAAGTGGGCCGAGACGCAACTGGGCGTGTCCGTGATCGATCACTGGTGGCAAACGGAAACGGGTTGGCCCATCGGCGCTAATTGCACCGGACTCGAACTGCTGCCCGTCAAACCCGGCTCGTGCGGCAAAGCGGTGCCGGGCTATGACGTTCGCGTACTCAATGATGAAGGCGCAGAGGTCGGCGAAAACCAGATAGGCAACATCGCGATCAAACTGCCTCTGCCGCCCGGTTGCTTGCCGACGCTTTGGAACAACGATGCTGCCTACGTTGAGTCTTATCTCGATTCGTATCCCGGCTACTACAAAACCGCGGACGCCGGCTTTAAGGATGAAGACGGCTACCTGTGGATCATGAGTCGTACGGATGACATCATCAACGTTGCCGGACACAGGTTGTCGACGGGAGCGCTCGAAGAAGTGCTTGCGGCACATGCTGACGTGGCGGAATGCGCGGTGATCGGCGTTGCCGACGAGTTGAAAGGTGAAGTGCCGTTGGGACTCGTCGTGTTGAAACTCGGAGTTGGGCGCTCGCCGGAAGATATTATTGCTGAGTTGGTCCACCTGGTGCGTGAAAAGATTGGACCGGTCGCTTCGTTCAAAGTGGCGACTGTCGTGAATCGTCTTCCCAAAACACGTTCGGGCAAAATCGTGCGCGGCACAATAAAAAAGATCGCGGACGGTGTTGAATACCGGATTCCACCAACAATCGAGGACGCCACGGTCCTCGACGAGATCGAAGCAAACCTGAACGCGATTGGTTATCCCCGCGCGGCCACGACTCCTTAGATATTCAGAGGATAAAAAATGAGTTTCACCAGCATATTATCGCTCCTGCTTACGCTCTTTCTTGCGAGTGCTCCCGCAAAAGCCCCGGCACAGGACGATTACACTGTTCCGTTTCCAGCGTTCCGTATCGCAGACAATCTTTACTACGTCGGAACCAAGGGCGTCGCCAGTTACTTAATCACGACCCCGCAGGGACACATCCTGATAAACAGCAACGTCGAAGCCGGTGTTCCGCTCCTGCGCTCGAGTGTTGAGTCGCTGGGTTTCAAGTTCACCGACATCAAGATTCTGCTAATCAGCCATGCGCACTGGGACCACAATGCCGCCAGCGCGACGATCAAGAAACTCACGGGTGCGAAATACATGGTGATGGAGGGCGACGTACCCGTGATCGAGTCTGGAGGAAAGAGTGACTTTCAATATGGCAACGATCCTGACGCTCTTTACGCGCCAACCAGCGTCGATCGCGTTTTGCGCGACGGCGACGAAGTGAAACTCGGAGATGCCGTGCTCACGGCGCGTTTGACGCCTGGCCACACGAAGGGCTGCACGACCTGGACCATGAAAGTAAAAGACGGCGCGAAAACACGCGACGTCGTGATCATCGGCAGCCCAAACGTAAATCCCGGATACAAACTTGTCGACAGCAAGGTCTACCCGGGAATCGCGCAAGACTACGAACGAACTTTCACAGTGCTGAAGTCGTTGCCGGTCGATTATTTCCTGGGCGCTCACGGAAGCTACTTTGATTTAGAAACGAAGTACACGCGGATGAAAGCCGGGTCCGCGACGGCTTTTATCGATCCCGCAGGCTACAAAGCATACGTGGCCGAGCGCGAGCAGGCGTTTCGACGTGAGTTGGCCAAGCAGAAGGGCCAGAGAACGAATGCACAAACGGCAACCCCTTCAAACGTCAATCTCGCGTTCGAAAACCAGATTCCCGCCTGGCTAAAGGAGATGAACGTTCCCGCTGTGGGCATAGGTGTGATTGAAGATGGAAAGATCAAATACGCTAAGGTTTTTGGTGAACTGAAGAAAGGTGCTCCGTCCCAACAGGTATCGCCGTCAAGCACGATCTTCCAGGTCGCTTCACTGACCAAGCCGATCGTTGAAGTTCTCACCTTGCAACTGGTGAGCGCCGGAGAGTGGGATCTTGATGAACCACTGGCGAAGTATTGGGTCGACCCGGACGTGCAGAAGGATCCACGCCACCAAAAACTCACTACTCGCCATGTGCTGACACATCAATCGGGCTTCCCGAATTGGCGTTACATGAACGCCTCGAAGAAACTCGAATTTCTTTCCGACCCAGGTACGAAAGTGAACTATTCCGGCGAGGGTCTGGAGTATCTGCGCCACGCGCTGGAAAAGAAGTTCAAGCAACCACTCGATCAACTGGCCCAGAAGCGCCTCTTCCAACCCTACGGCATGAAGAACACACGCTTCTTTTGGGACGCGTCAGTTGACGAGTCAAAGTTTGCGGTCCCACACAACGCCGAAGGTAAACCCTACGAAATTCATGTGAACACCACTGCAAACGCCGCCGATCTCCTGCTCACCACCATCGACGACTACAGCACGTTTGTGCTCAACGTGCTTAAAAGAAAGAATCTTTCGCAAACGGTTTTTGACGAAATGATTCGACCGCAGGTTCCTTATCCGGGCGGGAAAAATTTGTTCTTCGGTTTGGGCTGGATGATCATGCCTGACTTGAGCAACGGCGAATATGCGTTGATTCATACCGGCAGCGACCCAGGCGTCAGCACCGTGGTGGTCCTGTTTCCCAAGTCACAATGTGGCTTAATCGTGTTCACAAACAGCGATAACGGTGTGAAGTTGTGGACCCGAATCCTCGCGGAAGCATTCGACGTCGGCAAAGAGATGTTGGAAAGAGGTTGAGCTTACACTGACTCTGCCTGCCCTGCTGTTGTCACGGCCAAATCCGGCCAGCGCACCGCCATGCTTTGACCCACTTCAAGCTGGGACCAGTGCGAACTCAGCACGTCCAGGTGGTTACATATCTCGGCCAACTTACTCTGGCTAAGCACCCCCAATTCTCTCGTGGTCGCAAGGTTACGGACGTCCTTTGCCTGCTGGGCCATCGACTGTGAGGCCGCTTTCAAAACATTAGACCGAGATCGGGCCAGCCAATACTGCCAGCAAATGTATGTGGCTCGTTCAGACTGCGCGCAGTCATCTCTTCCTTCACGCATGAGTCTCTGGCTGCGTTCTTTCACACGATTTCTGACGCGCGACATCTCGCGCGGCTTTTCGTTGTCCCTGAAGATTGGGTGAAACGTTCCCGCATCGCCGCCCGCAGCGAGTTGTCCGAACACAGCACGGCTGAGACCAAGCTGCGCCTCGACAACCATGTGCATCAAGTCGTGTGGAATAAGGTTGTCGTAACCGGGCGCCGGATTCATTTCGAAATCCGGGAACACTGGGCGCCTCACTTCGACGGCATACCTTCGCTCGCCGGCGCGTCGAAACACAACGACCATCGTGTGTTCTAATTTTCGCGATAAACGTTGTGCGTTGCGGTTATTCATCCTTCAGTAACTTGCGAATCTCGTCTCGCAACTCAGCGCTGTTCTCATGTCCATGGTACGACGCAGCGTGTAGCACTGCGAGCTCCAGAACTTCGTCCTCCGTTCCCGATATCTTGAGCGAACAGTTCTTCTCACTCGGATACTCCCGGCAGTCGATGAACTTCCGTTGTTGAGTTGGACTGGTTGACATTTCCAATGCTCCTTTCGCTGAGCATGCGGCATGCTCCTTGTGTAAGTCCTAGCTTGTGTCTTTCTACGAACTATTACGATACAAAACTACGAGCAAGGAGGGAAGAAATGGGAAGATCACAAGAATTCAATCGAGACGATGATGCTGACGTCAAGGAAGTCGTCACTAAATCAGCGCCGCTGAGTTACTTGCCCATCCTGTACCTGGCAATGGCGCTGATATTCATCATCGCGGTGCTCTTTTTGTGGTGGCGAAGCTAGTCGCGGACAACCGCGGCTGACCAGAGCGCGAGTGGCTCGCGAGCGGTGCGGTTGTATTTTTCCGCAGCCCGGTTGTAGGTCGACAATAACAGTCGCTGATCGCACATGCACTGAATCAATTTGGCGCGGCCGTAAGTTTTTTCGATTAACACTGACATTCGCCATCCAACCGTGTACCACGGTCCCTGAACGCCGAAGAACGAGAAACCTTTTTCTCGAATTTGATCGGCGTTCAGTTTGTTTTCCAGAATCTCGTTGAAAAACGAATCTACCTTCTTTAGATCGTTGTTGAAGTTCGCCACGTCTTTGTCCCAACGCGCGCGATCTTCGGCCGGGCTGACGGCGTGTGGATGAACTTCTGGACCACCGGCGGCTGCGAGCATTGCGAAACCTTCACCAAAAGCTCCAGTCCATCCCAGTACTCTCTGTTCGTTTGGCTGAAGCTTCTCGATTTGCGCCGAAACATCTTTGGGCGGGCAGGTGCTGCCGTAACCGATGTGATGAAGCTCATGTGCGAGCGTGTTTTCAAACTTTTCACGATTCATTGCCGGATCGAGGTACAGAAAGATCGCCGGATCGTTTTGGACGTCGAAAACGAAACTGTTGTCGCGCGGCTTGATCACCGGATAGATCTTCGCTCGAATGCTCGCGTCCTTTGGAAGATAGGCAAGCGCCAGGCGCGCCGCTCTCGTTAGATCGGCCTGTCCCCAACGGGTCAGTGTTTCCTCGAGAGCCGGTAGTCGACCGGCGAGTTGGCCCGAAAGCACAAAGGTCTTGAAATCGGCTTCATCAAACGGACGCTGCATCGACGTCTCGCGCTGCTTCAGCCGGACGTATCCTTCGCTCTGAAACACGCGTTGCCAATCGGCTTCAGCGACCGCTTCGCCGGCCTTCTTCTTTGTGAGAATCGCCAGCACCGCTTCCGCCTCATCCGTCACCAGGTTGACCTTTACAGCAGCCAACACAGCACTTTGCGCCAACAAAACGAGTAAAAAACAACAGATGACTGAAAGTTTCATTTGCTTACAAAACCCCGCCCAGCGGTGTTTTCTAACAAGAGGCCGCCACTTATGAAACGCGAATTTTCACTCGCACTGGTCAACGACTGTTCGCTCGAACTCGATCCCCAAAACACCAATGCAGTCCGCCAGTTAAAGAAGCTCGATCCGACGTTCAAGTGAGTCGACGCACAAGACCGAAGTCTTTCAACCTGACCAGTTCCGCCCGTCAGCCTGAATGATGCGAAACAACGGTTGGTACGGCCCAAGTCTCAGAATCCGCCGTTTTCGTAACAGAATCGCCACATCGTCCATAAAACGGCTTCTGGCACGGAGTTAGCACTAGGACAGCGCTCGCATTTGAGCGCAGTTCAAAAGCTTAACTATTTTTCGCGTCTTTGGAGAAACTGAATGTCTCGCCCCCAAGCTTTCAAACGTCTTGTGACAGTCGTAGTGCTGTGGTCACTTTGTTCAGCACTCTTTATCTCCGCCAATACGAACGTCCGGGCCGCAAGCCGCCCCGCGTCAACCCTTGGTAGCAGCAAGATTTCGCCCGATCTGCGCCAGCTCATCCTCTCAGGCCAAGGCGACAAACGCGTCAAGGTGATCGTGCAGCATGCTGCTTCCAGCTCCGGGGGCGGCGGTCTGCTCGGTGGTTTACTGAACACCGTCGGAGGATTGCTCAATACCGTGGGCGGAGTGTTGGTCAGCGTCCTGTCAGTCCTGAACGTTAGCATCGTCGACGTTCGTGCAAACGACGTCGAGGTGCTCGCGGCCGATCCGAACGTTTCTTACATTTCGCTCGATAATCCCGTGCGTAGTTCCGGCCATCTGACAACAACCACCGGCACGCAACAGATTCGGGCACAGAGAACTCTTCTCGGCACCAACAACCTCGACGGCTCAGGCGTCACAATCGCAGTTCTCGACTCGGGCATCGACAGCAAACACAAGTCTTTCGCGGCCACCGGCAAGATCAAATTCAGTAAAGACTTCACCGGGGAGAATCGCACTGACGATCCGTGGGGTCACGGAACACACGTCGCATCGATCGCGGCAGGCCAGGGCGCACCCACCGCGGGTGCGTATGAAGGCATCGCTCCCGGCGCGAATCTCGTAAATCTGCGCGTACTCAATTCCCAGGGCGTCGGCAGGGTTTCAGGCGTACTCGCCGCGCTCGATTGGCTGATGGCCAACAAGAACTCGTACAACGTGCGCGTCGTCAACATGAGTCTCGGCACGCCGGCCGTCAACTCTTACGAAGACGATCCGATCTGCAATGCAGTGCGCAGGCTTGTTAACGCAGGCGTGGTAGTCGTTACCGCCGCTGGAAACATGGGCAAAGACGCTGACGGCCGAAAGGTCTACGGTGGAATTCACTGTCCCGGCAACGAACCTTCCGCGATTACAGTCGGCGCCAGCAACACTTTCGGCACCGACGCTCGTAGCGAAGACGCAGTCACGAGCTACAGTTCGCGTGGTCCCACGCGCAGTTTCTCAGTCGATTCCTACGGGCGCGTTCACTACGACAACATCATCAAACCGGATCTCGTCGCGCCCGGAAACAAGATCATCGCCGCAGAAGCCATCGGCAACAAACTGGTCCGGATGTATCCGGAACTCGAGACCAACAAGTACTCGACGACCAACATGAAACTGATGTACCTCAGCGGTACATCGATGTCGACACCGGCAGTCGCGGGCGCAGCAGCCGTGATGCTGGAAGCAAACTCCACCCTGACTCCTAACATGATCAAGATGATGTTGATGTACACGGCGCAACCGCTGCCGGGTTTCAACACCTTCGATCAGGGCGCGGGTCAACTCAACGTCGCGGGGGCAGTCAGCCTCGCGAAGATCATCAACGGCGGCGGTCTGCTCGGACTGCTGAAACCGACTTTCGGTTCTAATCTTCTGACTCAAACTCCGCCAGCGGCGCAGACCAACATCGCAGGAATGACCTTCCCGTGGAGTCAGGGACTCGTGCTCCGGCGCACTACTGTTACCGGCAAGGACCTGATCCTGAAGTACCAGGCGAGTTACGGGCAGGGTCATTTGTGGGGTGAGGGCGTCAACGAGGGTCTTACGTCGCAGAGTTTGAACTACAACGTGTGGGTCAGGAGCGTGAGTCTTGGCAGCTATCTGACGAGAAGCGATGGCTCCGCACTGTTTGGCGGTAACTTTTTCCTGCCGAACGTGCTTCTGCTCGGCGACGGCTTTGCACTCGGCGATGGTTTTGCGCTTGGTGACGGCTTCGCACTCGGCGACGGCTTCGCACTCGGCGACGGCTTTGCACTCGGTGATGGTTTCGCTCTCGGTGACGGTTTTGCTCTCGGCGACTGCGCAGTGGGCGACGATGGTCCAGGCATGAAGTAATCAGCACAACCCCGGAAACGTGCGGATGAAAACTCTACGACAACAACTTAGCGGGACTTACATGTGGACGGTCGTCGCGGCAGGCGCGGCGACCTGTCTATACGCAGCCTACACTCTCCCAAACGGTCTGCTTGACGGTTACTTCCTGCTGTTGGCCCTCATCACCGCCGTTATCGGATCGCGCATCGCCATCCGCATCCCGCAGATCAATCTCAACATCACCGTCGACGACACGTTCGTCTTCATCGCTTTGCTGCTTTACGGCGGTAAAGTCGCTGTGCTCATGGGCGCGCTGTCGGGCGTCTGCTCCGCGCTGCGCATCAGCCGCAAAGTGCGAACCGTGGCGTTTGGCGGCGCCGCAGTTGCTTGCGCGATTTTTATAACAGCGAACGTTTTGAAGCTGACGTTTGGAGCGCCGACCGGGCTCTTCTCTCATGGCCCGTCGATGTCCATCATCGGCCTATGTTTGATGGGCATCGTTCAATACGTGGTCCATACCGGCATCGGCGCCACGGCCAGCGCATTGAGAGCCAACGAATCCGTCTGGCGCATGTGGAGCCGCAACTTTCTCTGGATCTCGATCAGTTATTTCGCAGGCGCGGCCGGCGCGGGTTTCATCGTCAGCAGTCTTGGCACCGCGCGGTTCTGGGCGTTTCTCGTTTGTATTCCGATCATCATCATCGTCTACTTCAGCTACGACCGTTACATGCGCGAAGTAAAAGCTTCCGCACGTCACGCTGAAGAAGCCGAACGCGCACGTGCCGAGGCCGAACACGAACGCGCCGAACAGGCCGAACGTCACGTTCAGGAACTCAACGCTTACATCGCCGAACAGGAACGCATTAGCCGCGTGCTCGAAGAGACGAAGGAACACTTCCGTCATGCGGCATTTCACGACTCGCTAACCGGTTTGCCGAACCGCGCGATGTTTACCGAACTGTTGAAAGCCGAGATGGAAAGTTCCAAACGCCGCGACGAACACATGTTCGCGGTGTTGTTTCTGGATCTCGATCGTTTCAAGAACATCAACGACAGTCTCGGTCACACGCACGGCGACCTGTTGCTCGTCGCTTTTGCCGAACGTTTGGAACGTGCACTTCGCCCGGTCGATACACTCGCGCGTTTTGGCGGCGACGAGTTTGCGATCCTCTTGAGTGGCATGCAGGACGCGACCGACGCAGTGCGCGTGGCGCAAAGAATTTCGGAAGAACTCAGCCAGCCGTTTGTGCTCGATAAAAATTCCGCCTTCGCTACCGCGAGCATCGGCATCGCGCTCAGCTCCACCGGTTACGATCGGCCCGAAGACATCCTGCGCGACGCTGACACAGCGATGTATCGCGCGAAGGAAAACGGCAAGGCTCGTTACGAAGTTTTCGATCACGGGATGCACGCCCGTGCGGTTTCGCGTTTGCAACTGGAAAGCGATCTGCGCCAGGCCGTCGAGCAGAAGGAATTCTGCGTTTACTACCAACCGATTGTTTCGTTACAAACCGGACGGCTCGCGGGCTTTGAAGCGCTCGTACGATGGAACCATCCGCGTCGTGGACTTGTCTCGCCCGCCGATTTCATCCCTGTAGCCGAAGAGACTGGCCTGATCGTTCCGATTGGCGAGTGGGTGTTGCAGGAAGCGTGCCGGCACATTCGCGAGTGTCAAATGGCCTTTCCGGGTCATCGCTCGTTGAGCCTGAGCGTCAATCTCTCTGCGCGTCAGGTGGCCCAAGGCGACCTGCTCGACCGGATCAAGGAAGCGCTGGCGAGCAGTAAACTGAGTCCGCATTGTTTGAAACTCGAGATCACGGAAAGCGTCGTGATGGAGAACGCGGAAGCCGCCGCGCTGATGTTCAAGCAATTGCGATCGCTCGGCGTGCAACTCAGCATCGACGACTTCGGCACGGGTTATTCGTCGCTCAGTTACCTGCACCGGTTCCCGCTCAACTACCTCAAGATCGATCGTTCATTCGTATCGCGTTTGACGACCGACAACGACAACGCGATCGTCCGTACAATCTCGACCCTCGCTCGCAACCTCGGCATGGAAGTCATTGCCGAGGGCATTGAAACTGAAGAGCAGTATCAACAGTTGAAGATGCTGGGCTGCGAATACGGGCAGGGTTATCTCTTCTCGCATCCGGTCAACAACGAAGGCGTGCTGCACCTGCTTGCACAGGACGCGCACCGCGACGAAGATCCTGAACTCGAACTCACTCCAACTCGCGCGGAAGAAGACGTTACGCTCGCCTACTCGATGTAGGTCCTCGCTCTGATTCCAGTAAAACCTGTTCTGAAGCCTGAACGTTTTGCTCTCAACGCCGTTTACGTCCAACGCCGTTTGCTCCCAACGCCGTTTGCTCCCAACGCCGTTTGCTCCCAACGCCGTTTGCTCCCAACGCCGTTTGCTCCCAACGCCGTTTGCTCCCAACGCCGAAGGCGTTTACTAATTCGAGCCCAGGGTTGGAGCCTGCGGCGACAACCCTGGGAAACCATCATAAATATGGCCGTTCCAACGCTGAAAGCGTTGGCGAAGATCGCACGTCGGTTCGCCAACACTTTCAGCGTTAACAATTTTCGGTTTTGGACCCCAGGGTTGTAACCAACCCGGGGCTACGATTTGCCAACGCCTTCGGCGTTGAAAAGGCAACTTCAAAAGGAACTCTCGATGTAGGCCCACGTGGCAACTTTCTGCTACAGTTAGCCTTCTGAGTTTCTTTCCGAGGAGTTTTGTAGCTTGAGTTTGCGACCATTTTCCGCCGTTTTACTGCTGTTTTCCATCATTTTCCTGCCTGTGCGCGTGCCGGCGCAGAACGCCTCGGCCGACGTCGTGATGGTGTTGCCGTTCGAAAACACGTCGAACCGCGCCGAGTACAACTGGGTCGGCGAGAGCTTCGCGGACGCGATCGCTGAGTTGCTGAACAAACCCGGCCTGATCGTCGTCTCGAGTGACGAACGTGAGCTTGCTTACCAGCAGTTACGATTGCCGGAAACTGTAATTCCCTCTCGCGCCACAGCCATCAAACTCGCGCGCCAGGCCAAAGCGACGATGATCGTGATCGGCAGTTATTCGGTCATACCCGCAGCGAAACCCGCGGCCGGAGAAGCCAAGACCAACGACAACCAGGAAAAGCCACCCGCTGACGCTTACGTGCAAGTCACCGCTCGCGTCGTCAAGGTTAATGAGGGACGCACGCTGGGCGAGGTGCTCGATGGCGGTTGGGCCACGCGACAGTTTGACTACGGTGGTCCACTCACAACACTGCAGGACATTCACGGCCGTCTGGCGTACCAGATTCTTTATCAGCGCGACAAGGCGCTGCCGTATTCGCAGAACCAGATCGTTCAGGAAGCGACCAAGATTCCGCAGAAAGCTTTTGAGGCGTATGTCAAAGCCGTGCAGTTGCCTCTGCGCGACGAAGTGCGCGCGCGATATCTCAAAAATGCGCTGCACTACTACGCTGAAGCTACGAGTGGCGCCGTGTATCCGCAGGCGGCTTTTGAACTCGGCCGTGGGTACATGAGTCTCGGCAACTGGAAAGACGCTACCGAGTATTTTTCGAAAGTACAGAAGAAAGAACCCCATTACGCGGAAGCAGCGTTCTACGCGAGTCTCGGCTATACGAAGTTAGGTGATTACGGGCGTGCGTTAGCGACAGTCGTGCCGCTTTCAAGCGACTTGCCGCTGATTGGCGTTTACAACAACGCCGGCGCAGTGGCCGTGCAGGCCGCGCGTGAAAATAAAAACGATGCCGAACGAACTCGGCTGCTGGGCCAGGCCGCGGACTTTCTCGGTCGCGCTGCCGAATCGGCGCCAAACGATCAGATGGTCCATTTCAACTACGGCTACGCGTTGTTTCTGAGTGGAAAATACGCCGAAGCCGCCGAACACTTCCGCCCGGTAATCACTGCGGACCAACGGGATGGCCAGGCTTATTTTCTTTTCGCGAAATCCTTAGCGAAAGTTGGCAAAACCGAAGCAGCCACAGCCGCCGACGATCAGGCGCGGCGATACCTGCAAAGCGCCTACGCCAAATGGGAAACGGAGTGGCAGAAGTCGCAAACGACACATGGCGTCACGGTGCGCATGCGCGACGTGCTCGACCGCACCTCAGTCTTCAATCTTGACCGGGAACGGAAAATCACTGCCGAGGCCAATTCGCCGAGCTCGGCCACGCAGGATTTGCTCATCAAAGCACGCGATCTCTATCAGGCAGGACGTGACGAAGAAGCGTTGCCGGAACTTCATCGCGTAGTGATGATCGAACCGACAAACGCTGAGGCGTACTTGCTGAGCGGCCGGATCAACCTCAGGCGCAGCGATCAGGAAGCCGCGATTGCAGCGTTGAAGACGGCAATCTTCTGGGACCCGAAACTGATCGACGCGCACATTCTATTGGGCAGGATCTTCCTTGAACGCGGCGACCGTGGTGAAGCACGTAAATACGCGTCGAGCGCGATCACGATCGATCCAAACAACCAGGAAGCGATCGCGTTGCAGCGGCAAGTGACGATGGGCAACTAAGAGTGTTGTATCTGAAGTTTTTGAAACAGTTCGTTACTTCCAGAAGTAGAAAACGGCGTCCTTGTCTTCCCGCCATTTTTTCAAGTGCAACTGTAAACACCGCCCTCGACCCACGCGGCTCAGTACTCGCGGGTGGCGAGTTATGGACCGCCGAGAGCACACGTGGCAATTCAATTCGCCGCGACACGACAGTAACCGTCGTCGGCTTTCGCAATCATCTTTTACTCGTCGAAGAGCGCTCGTAACAAATTCGTGGCACAGCGTGTGCTCAAGGGATAACCGGCACGACACGGAATAACGAAAACGCGTTGACCGTGCCCCCGCCGCCAACATCCCCTGAGCGCCGCCTGCCGCTGCGCCAGCAACCTTCCGAGCGATCCTTCAGTGCTTCCCCCCGATACACGGACTCGGTCAGAAATGACCGGGTCTTCCCGCATTTTAAAGCACTGATCATCCCAAAATGTTTGACGACAACTTGTCAGACGGTTTTTGACGCCGGACGATTTTTGTCACTTTGGCGGTGACGTTTTCTGTCTTTTTGCGTCAAATTTCCGCGATTTGACCACTCACAATCACTCTGAACGACCGGCGCAGAAAAATTTTTTCGACGGCGTTTGATAAACTTCACGCGAATGCAGTTACCCCTTGAGTTACCGAAGCGAGATGAGTGGGCATTGGCCGCAGCCACGGCAATACTTCTCATAATCTCTTTTCCTGATTTCGAGTTCTCTGTTCTCGCGTGGATGGCGTTAGTGCCGTTGATGTGGGCGGTCGTGCAGCGTCCCTCGCCGCGAAGCGCGTTGATTCTCGGTTGCGCCGCCGGGACAGTTTTCTTTTACGGTTCGTGTAGCTGGCTCACCTACTCGATGATCCACTACGGCGGGTTACCGTCGTTTGTCGCATATTTATTATTACTTCCTGCCACTCTTGTCGTCGGAATCTTTCCCGGTCTGTTCGCTCTCCTGTTTGCGCTCGGCGTTAGGAGGTGGGGCCACCTCGCGCTGCTACTCGCGCCCGTATTCTGGACCGCGCTCGAATGGTTTCGCCTAATCGTCACCGGCCAACTCTGGAATGCGCTCGGCTACTCGCAGGCTTACCACCCCGCTTTCATCCAACCGGCGAAGTGGGGCGGGGTTTATGCCGTCAGCTTTTTGATCGTGAGTGTTAACGCGGCGATCTTGTTCGTGATCTTGAAGCGGACGTGGCGGGCACTCGCGTTAGCGTCGCTGGTGGTGATTCTCGTAGGTTGCGTGAACGTGGTTTCGTCTCTTCAAACCACCTACGATTCAGAGGCGGCCCATTCAGCCGTAAACGTCATCGCGCTACAGCCAAACGTGCCGATGGAACTCGTTAAAAGCACGGAGGAGATGAACGAACTCCTCGAACGTCACTGGTCTATGACCACTAACGCTCTGCAGAGTTTGCCCAACGACGATTCGCCGCGCTTCGTGATCTGGCCCGAGTCGCCGATGAACTTCACGTACGCCTCAGACAGAATGTTCCAGGCGCAACTCGCGACGTTCACAAAACAGAACCACACTTCACTGCTCTTCAACTCACTCGAACCAACATTGAATCACGGCTTTTACAATTCGGCACTGCTCATAAATGAAGAAGGCCGCCTGATCTCGCAATATGATAAGATTCGGCTAATGCCGTTTGGCGAATATGTCCCGCTCCCTCAATGGTTACCGGGAGCGTCTTTGATAACCGGGATCGTGGGCGACTTCACTCCCGGCGAGAAGTACACGTTGATGCCCTTCGGACATCACCGCGCCGGCACGTTCATCTGCATCGAGTCGGCATATCCGTGGATCGCTCGACGCCTGACGAGTGAAGGCGCTGACGTGCTGATCAATATCTCTAACGACGGTTATCTTGGTCCGACAGCAGTGATGCGACAGCATCTTGCGAACGTGGTCTTTCGCGCGGTTGAAAACGGCCGGCCCGTGCTGCGCGTGACGAATACGGGAATAACGGCGCGCATCGATGATACCGGACAAGTTTACGACCAGACGGCGCCGTTTCAGACAGATGTTCGAGTTTGGCAAGTGACGCGTTCGTCGACCGTAAGCACGTTTTACACGCGTCACGGCGATGCTTTTGTTTACGCATGCATGGCGATCACGGTGCTGGCTTTCGCGGCAATTTTGTTGAGCAGTAGAAGGAGTATTAGACAGACGAATGAGTGAGATTTTAACAACCCAGGAATTGAGAGCTTCGTACGACGACCTCCATGCACGTGTAGACCAGCTCGGGAGGTTTCTTTGATGTCCCGGCGAGTCGTGAAGAGCTGAACCGGATCGAAGCGCAGGCCTCCGCGCCTGATTTCTGGAACGACCAGGAAGCCGCACAGAAACTGTTGCAGGATCGCAGTCAACTGGAAAAGAAGATAGAGCGTCAGGAACATTTTCAATCGCAGTTGGACGACGCCGGAGTGCTCTTTGAGTTTGCTGAAGAAGACGAGAGTTCGGTGAAAGAGTTGCAATCACTGCTCGCGCGGCTCGAACACGATTTGAGCCAGGCGGAGACTGAAATGCTTCTCGCGGGCGATAACGATCGCCGCAATGCTATTTGCACCATTCACCCCGGCGCGGGTGGGACCGAATCGCAGGACTGGGCCGAGATGCTCCTGCGTATGTATCTCAAGTGGGCTGAACAGCGAGGATTCAAAGCTGAAGTTCTTGAGTATCAACCAGGCGAGGAAGCTGGTCTGAAAAGCGTGACGTTCAGAGTTGAAGGCGAGTATGCCTACGGCTTGCTCGCGGCTGAAGCCGGCGTTCACCGGTTGGTGCGGATCTCTCCTTTTGACCAGGCCGCGAGACGGCATACATCGTTCGCTTCACTGTTTGTCTATCCCGAGATCGACGAAGACATCGAAGTCGAGATCAACGACAAAGATCTGCGCGTCGACACCTATCGCGCCACTGGAGCGGGCGGGCAACACATCAACACCACCGATTCCGCAGTGCGCATCACGCACCTCCCGACCGGAATCGTCGTTTCCTGTCAAAACCAGCGTTCGCAACATCAGAACCGCGCCGTCGCGATGCAGGTGCTGCGCTCGCGTCTTTACGAACTCGAACTCGAGAAGCGGCGCGCGGAAACTGCCGAACTCGAGGCGAACAAAGCCGACATCTCATTCGGATCGCAGATCAGAAGCTACGTGCTAGCGCCGTATCAGCTTGTGAAAGACACGCGCACCAAATTGGAACGAGGTAACGTGGACGCGGTGCTTGGTGGAGACATCGACGACTTCATCAAAGCCTACCTGCTCGCCCGCAAGGCCGCATAGAGTGAGTAGCGCTTGACCTTTGAACGACCGAACGCCGAACGCGCTTACGAACGCCGAACGCGCTTACGAACGCCGAACGCGCTTACGAACGCCGAAGGCGTTTACTAATGTCAGCCCAGGGTTGGCACAACCCTGGGGCAAAACGAAGCTAAAGGCAATTAACGCTGAAGGCGTTGACAAGACCCGACGCAAAACTACGCCAACACTTTCAGCGTTGCGTGCTAAAAAGATCTTTTATACCCAGGGTTGTCGCAAGCTCCACCCTGGGCTGCAATTAGCGAACGCCTTCGGCGTAGGACTTGCGGCAGACCTTTGGAGTTTTCATGTCAACAACACACATAGAACAGCAGCCGCGCGTGATCGTTCCACGCGCGGGCCGGCGAAATGAGATTCTGGCGATCCTACTGCTCGCAGTCGGATCGTTGCTGGCGCTCTGCCTCATCTCCGCCGCCTTCTATCCCAACGATCCGTCGTGGAACTCAGTCGGGCAAGGCCAGACGCAAAATTGGGCTGGCTCGATCGGCGCAAACGTGGCGGCCACCGCGTTTCAGTTCATCGGCTTGGCTTCGTTTCTGCTGCCGCTGCTGCTCTTCGCTGCCGCCTGGCGTCGCTTTCGTCCTAACGCGGTTCATCACGCGTGGACGCGCATCGTTGGCTTGATCGTGCTGGTGATCGCTGCTTCATCCCTCCTCTCAATTTCGCACATGCGAACGCTCTTCGACGCGAGCGTTCAACCCGGCGGACTTCTCGGCGCCGTAGTTTCACAAGGACTCGCCAGCGGCTTCAGCAGCGTCGGCGCGACTGTCTTGCTCGTCGCGATCGCCGCAACGGGATTGCTGCTCGCAACGAACTTCTCGTTCATTCGCCTCTACGAGATCGTCGTCAACGCCATCGGTTCACGTTTCGCTTTTGTCGGCAAGATCCCGGAACGCTTCGCCGCATGGCGGCAGGAACGTCGCGAACTCGCACAGAAACGACGCGAAACAAAAGCGGCAATCAAAGCCGAACGCGAAGCCGCTCGCAGTACACTGAAACAAACAGTGAGTCTCACGCCCGCGGAGCGCGTGGCAGACTTCATGAAGGAACCGATCGCGCCGACGCCCGAACCAGTGCAGGTCATTCGCGCTGAGACGAAAGCCGCAGAACCACAAGCGTCAGTTGCCGCTGCAGCCGCCGCCAGCGTCAGCGTTGCTCCACCGTCCATCGTCACAGGTCGCGCAAGCAAACGCGCCATCATCACGAGTGGCGACACTGACGAAGACGGAGAACTCGAAGAGATGGTCAAGGGCGCATCTGTCCTGCGCGTCAAAACCGAAGCACCCGCGACCAGCAAACTGCCGTTCGACGCGTCGCGAAAAGTCGACTACAACGATTACGCTCTGCCACCGCTGCACTTCCTGAACGAAGCTCCACCACATAGCGAACAAGCTGACGCCGAACTCCTGAGTCTCGCCACACGTCTCGCCGAGAAGTGCAAAGAGTTCAACGTCACCGGACAGATTAAGCACATCTGTCCCGGACCGGTCGTCACGACTTACGAATTCAAACCCGATCCGGGCGTGAAGTACTCGCGCGTCGTGTCGTTGGTTGACGATCTCTGCCTCGCGCTGAAGGCTGAGTCGATTCGCATCGATCGCATGCCGGGCAAGCCGCACGTCGGCATTGAAGTGCCAAACCCACGACGGGAAACGATCTTCCTGCGCGAAGTGATCGAATCGCGCGCGTTTCAGGAATCCGGTTCCAAACTGACGATTGCGCTCGGTAAGACGATCGACGGACTCAACTACATCGCCGACCTCGCGAAGATGCCGCACCTGCTAATCGCCGGCACCACCGGCGCGGGCAAGTCAGTCGGCGTCAACGCACTGATTGTTTCGATTCTTTATCGCGCGCGTCCCGACGAAGTTAAGTTCATCCTGATCGATCCGAAACGTCTCGAGCTTGGTCTTTACGAAGACATTCCGCATCTCGCGACGCCCATCATCGTCGATCCGAAACTCGCATCGCGTTCGCTGAAATGGGCCGTGGCCGAAATGGAACGCCGCTATCGCGATCTCGCCGGTTGGGGCGTGCGCAACATCGACGGCTACAACACCGAGATCATGCGCCGCAATCTGATCAAGGAGTACGACGACAAAGGCGAACCGTGGAAGCCGTTGCCGTACATCGTGATCATCATCGACGAGTTGGCCGACCTGATGATGACTTCCGGCCGCGAAGTTGAAGAGTCGATCACCACC
>Ga0196977_1000249_pt1 | contig 31714 bp, 20 predicted proteins | sample S3v_1013CmetaG_FD_148634 | JGI IMG/M metagenome (GOLD analysis project Ga0196977, IMG submission 148634) | Soil microbial communities from Anza Borrego desert, Southern California, United States - S3+v_10-13C | ecosystem: Environmental > Terrestrial > Soil > Desert | place: USA: California... | reverse complement strand
ATCTCCGCCATCCGCGAGGAGGACTACTCGATCCGCGCGCGCGGCTCGCATCGCGACGACGGGATGGGAGAGGTCGCGCGCGAGCTGAACCTCCTCACCCGCGCTCTCCGCGACCGGCGGTTGGAAGGCGTGGAAGCGGCGGCGCTCGTGCGCGCGGTGCTCGAGCACATCGACTCCGCGATCTTCACCTTCGATCGCCAGTGGCGCCTCCGTCTCGTCAATCGTGCGGGCGAGCGCCTTCTCGGCCGCCCCGCGGAGCAATTACACGGACGCACCGCGGGCGAGCTCGGCGTCGAGGCATTTCTCACCGGCGACGAAACGCGCACGACGGAGATCGTCTTGCCCGGCGGACACGGACGCTTCCGCATTCGCCGCACGACCTTCCGCCAGAGCGGCGTGCCGCACGTGCTGCTGTCGATGTCCGATCTCAGCCGCGCATTGCGCGAGGAAGAACGGCAAGCGTGGCAGCGCCTGTTGCGCGTGCTCTCGCACGAGCTCAACAACTCCCTCGCGCCGATCCGCTCCATCGCCGGCAGCCTCGGCTCGATCCTCAAGCGCGACCGGTTGCCGGACACGTGGCAGGACGATGCGCAGCAGGGGCTGGAAGTGATCGACCTGCGCGCAGCGGCGCTCACGCGATTCATCCAGGCGTACTCCGAGCTCGCGCGATTGCCGCAGCCGGTGCTCCGCCCGATGGACGTCGCTGAGACCGTGCGCCGCGTGGCTGGCGTCGAAACGCGCATCGCGGTCGAAGTGACCGCGGGACCCGAAGCGACGATTCACGCCGACACCGATCAGATCGAACAACTGCTCATCAACCTGGTGCGCAACGCCGCCGACGCGGTGCTCGAGACCGGCGGCCGCGTGACGATGTCGTGGACGGCCACCGCCGACGCGGTCGAGATCAGCGTGACCGATGAAGGCGCCGGCATCAGCGGGACGGCGAATCTTTTCATCCCATTCTTCACGACCAAACCGGGGGGGATGGGCATCGGTCTAACTCTCGCGCGACAGATCGCTGAAGCACACGATGGAGCGCTGACGTTGTCGAATCGCGGCGGCGCGTTGAGGGGCGCAGTGGCCAAACTACGCTTGCCGTATGGAGTGCGGCAGCGCTAGCTGCCGCTTTCACACGCGGCAGCCGCAACTGCCGCACTCCATACAGTCGCAACTCGACCTCACTTCCTACGTAAGGTTTCGTAATATGAGCATGATGACGCGAGCTTTCGTCTTCACACTCCTGGTTTCTCTCATCGCCGGCGCGCAACCGGCACCGCCCCCACCGATCGAGATCGTGCGCACCGCAGCCGCCGTGAATCTCGACGGCAACCTCGACGACGCGGCGTGGCAATCGGCGGCGAAGATCGATCGCTTCTACGAGACCTCGCCCGCGGACAACACTCCGCCGAAGGTCAACACCATCGCGTACGTCACCTACGACGACCGCTACTTTTACATCGGCATCCGCGCCGACGATCCCGACCCGTCGAAGATCCGCGCGCCGTTCGTCGATCGCGACGGCGTGATCGGCACCGACGACAACATCGCCGTCTTCCTCGACACGCGCAACGACAAGCGCTCGGCCATCGAGTTGCGCGTGAGCCCGCGGGGCATTCAGGCGGATGCCATCTTCAACGACGCCAACCAGAGCGAAGACTTCTCGCCCGATTTCTACTACGACACCGCCGCGACCATCGACGACCGCGGCTGGAGCGCCGAGTTCCGCATCCCCTTTTCCTCGCTGCGTTACGGCTCGGCCGACCCGCAGACGTGGAACATCCTCGTGTGGCGCAACTATCCGCGCGACTTCCGCTACTTCATCCACAGCGCGCCGATTCCGCGCGGCTCGAACTGCATCGTGTGCCACACGCATCCGATCGTTGGTTTGACCGGGTTGCCCGCGGCGTCCCACTTCGTGGCCGCGCCGTACGTGACCGCGCAGTCGATTGCACAGCGGGAGGATCGTAGCGGCTCAGGGCTCGGCGACAGTGAATTCGACGCCGACGCCGGTTTCGACCTGAAGTGGACGCCGACCGCGAACAGCGCATTCGACCTCACCGTCAACCCCGACTTCTCGCAGATCGAAGCGGACGTGCCGCAGATCACGGTCAACCGCCGCTTCGCCGTGTTCGTCGCGGAGAAACGGCCGTTCTTTCTGGAAGGCTTCGATCTCTTCGACACGCCGATGCTCGTCGCCTACACGCGCACGATCACCTCGCCGCGTTTCGGCGTCCGCGCCACCGGCAAACAGGGCGCAACCGCGTACACGTTGCTCATCACACAGGATCGCGGCGGCGGCCGGTCGATCATTCCGGGACCGCTCTTCTCCGACGCCGCCGACCAGGACTTCAAGTCGTACGCGACGATCGCGCGCGTGCGCCATTCTCTCGGCGCGTCATTCGTCGGCGCCGTGCTGACCAGCCGTGAGATCGACGGCGGCGGCCACAATCGCGTGTTCGGCCCGGATGGTCAGTGGCGCCCGACCGAGGCTGACGCGCTGACCGCGCAGTTACTCATCAGCGATACCACCCATCCCGATCGTCCCGACCTGACGCCGCAGTGGACGGGACAGTCGTTCCGCTCGCACGCGTTTGCGCTCGACTACTCGCACAACAAGGAAAAGTATGACCTCGGCCTGCGCGGCCGCGACATCGGCGATGGCTTCCGCGCGGACCTCGGCTTCATCCCGCAGGTCGGCTATCGGCAGCTCACCGGCTTCGCCGGCCTGCGCTACTACCCGGAAGGAAAGATTCGTTTCTTCCGGCCGCATGTCGAGGTGATTCGGCAGACCGATCGCGAAAACGAGGAGATCCAGCAGTTCGTCTCGCTCGGCGTGAACGGATTCGGCGTGAAGAACCTGCAGTTTTTCGCCGCGCTGGTTCCGAGCGAACGGATTCGCGTCGGCAGCGAATCGCTCGAGCAGCGGTACGGCATCTTGTTCCTGCAGTTCGATCCGTCGCGGCGTTTCCCGCGCATCTTCCTCGATAGCCGCTTCGGCCAGCAGATCGCGTTCGGCCTCGGCCGCGTCGGCGATGGTGTCTCCATCGGCCTCGGCGCCACCGTCCGCCCGCACGACCGTCTGGACCTGCAGTTCAACGTCAATCGCGAATGGCTCGACGTCGACGGCGTCGGGCGGCTATTCACGGCGGACATCCAACGCATCCGCGCGCAGTACAGCTTTTCCGCGAAGTCGCTGGTGCGCGTGATTGCGCAATACGTCGACAACGAATTCAGCGACGGCACGCACGACGGCTCGTTCCTCGGCAGCGTGTTGTACAGCTACAAGTTGAACTGGCAGACCGTGTTCTTCGCGGGTTACGGAGACGATCGCGTGCTGACGGAGACGAACGACCTCGAGAAGACCGGCCGCTCGTTCTTCTTCAAGGTTTCGTACGCGTTTCTGCGGTAGGGATGCGGGTGTCGATGGCGATCCAGTTCACTTCCCATGTCTTGCCGCCGTCATCCGAGAACGCCTGCTCGAAACGGATGGAATCGGGTGTCAGCGGCGTGATGATGAAGCGGACGAAGACCGCGCGGCCGTTGATCGTTTCCTGCGAATAGAACTCGCCGCGGCCATTCTTGAACTGGCCGATGGTCGGCACATTGAGCATGCCGTCGTGACTGCTCGCGAAGTGGAGGCTCCACTGCTTCGCCAGGGGATTGTAGAGACGGAGGCTGAGCCCTTCGAAGCCTTCGGCCTTGAGCTCGACGAGGTTCGCACGGCCGTCCCACACCTTGCGCACCACGGTGATGCCGTTCATTTCGACCCACGTCGTGCCCTTGAGACGACGCACGTGCGTCGTCCACGTACCGATGTGGAAATCGAAATCGGCATGCGATTGTGCAGACGCCTGCATGCCGGCGAACAGGCAGGCGATGACGAGAGCGCGTTTCATTTCGCACCTTCGGCGGGATCGAACCAGAACAGTTCCGGTGGCGTTTCGGTGAGGATCACGTCGTAACTTTCGAGCATCGGCATCGCAATCGCCTCCAGTTCACGGGTCCACAGCTCGCCTTCGTAGAACGCGGCTTTCATTTCGTCGCGTGCTTGCAGCGATGGGAATGCACGCAGCCAGACGAAGGCATTTGGGTTTTCGAGATCGATGAGTGGCCCGAGCACTTGCATGCCGTGCGAGCGGAGGGCGGGGACGGAGCGGCTCGCGAAAAATGCGAGGAACTCCTCGCGCCTGCCTGGCTTGATCCGGTACCGGCGAACTTCTACGATCATCGCCATAGGGTGGACCCGAACATGAGCTCGCGCCAGAAGGCACCCGCAGGTAACCGTCCCAATCCCGTGACCGGTTGTCCGCTCACCGCGGCCTTCGCGGCGATTGGCGGCAAGTGGAAGCTGATCATCATCTACTGGCTGGCGGAGTCGCCGAAGCACTTCGCGGGGTTGCGGCGCGAGATGTCGAGCATTTCGCAGAAAGTGCTCACGCAACAGTTGCGCGAGCTGATCGCGGACGGCATCGTCCAACGCGACCCGAAAGGCGTCGCTCCCGCGCCGGTCGTCTATTCACTGACGGAGTACGGCCGCTCACTCCTGCCGCTCGTGGAAAGCGTGCGGTTGTGGGGCCGCGGCCATCTGGAACGCCTGCAAGACGAGGACTAAACACCGTCTGGAGCGGCGGGCTCTCAGCCCGCCGAAAGCTGACGGGCTAAGAACCCGTCGCTCCAGCTCCCGGTGAGCGAGCCGATTCCTTACGATCTGATCAAGAGAATCGTCAAGTTGCGCGTGAAACAGGATCGCGCGAAGGAGTAGCGATGGAGTGCTGCGGCGCCAGCAGCCGCTTTCAAAAGCAGTGGCTTGGCCACCGCACCCCAAATTAGCGCGCGTGGGTTTTGCCTACGACCTGCGCGAAGCGCGCGTCCGCGCGTAGCGGGTCGAGTGCGGGGTCGACCTTCGTCCACACCAGCGCGCCGGTGCGTTCGCGCAGCGCGCGGTCGAGCTCCGCGAATGCGCGATCGCGGTCGCCGTTGTGCGCGTGCAGCGCGGCCATGTAGTACGGCGGCAGGTAATCACGTTCGCCTCGGCGCTTGAGCTCCCGCGTCAATCGATCCGCGGTCGCGGCATCGCCCGCCGCGCGATGCGCGCGGATCAGCCACGTGACTACCACCACGATGTCCTGCAGCTTCTGCGATGCTTCGAACGCCGCGATCGCGTCGCGCGGTTTGCCTGATTCGAGCAACGCCAGTCCGAGATAGGCGTGGCCGGGCATGAAGTCGGGAAAGAGTTGCGTGGTGCGGCGGCCTTGCTCGATCGCCGCGTCGTAGCGCCGCGCCATCGTCGAGTTGAACGCGACCACGGCGTTGATGATCGGCGACATCGGATCGAGTCCCAGCGCCAGGCGTCCCTGCTCCGCGGCTTCGTCGAAGCGGCCCACAGCGGTAAGGAACTCCGCGTACCACTGACGCGCAGTCGCATAGTTCGGGTTCAGCTCGATGGCGCGCTTGTACTCGCGCTCCGCGGCCGGCCAGTCCCACTCATACGTATGAATCGCATACGCCAGCGACGTATGCGCCTCGGCCAGTTGATCGTCGATCGCCAGCGCGCGCTGCGCCGCCGCCTTCGCGCGCGGGAACGTCTGATTCGTCGGCAGTCCGGCCCAGATGTCGAGCAGGTTGTAGCAGTCCGCCAGCCCGGCGTATGCAAGCGCGTATTGCGGATCGATCTCGATGGCCTGATTGAAAAACTCGATGGCCTTGTACAAACCCTCGGCATCGCGCTTGTTCCACTGAAAACGCCCCTTGAGATACAGCTCGTACGCGCGCGCGTCGGTGGTGTGCCGCTTCGCGAGGAGCTGCTGTTCCCGCCCGGTGAGCTGCAGCCGCAGCATGCGCGCGATCTCCGACGCGATCGATTGCTGCACGCCGAACAGGTCCGCGCGCGCGACCTGGTAGCGATTGCCCCAGATCAGCGCGTTGTCAGACGCGTCGACCAGCTCCGCGCTCACGACCAGCCGGTCGTCGACCGATTCGATGCGCCCGACCACGACGGAGCTGACGCGCAGATCGCGGCCGACGCTCACCGGATTCGGCGACTTTCCCTTGTAATGAAACACGGACGTGCGCGACATCACGCGCAGGTTCGGCACCTGCGCGAGCGTGTTGATCAGCGTCTCGGTGATGCCGTCGGAGAGATACTCGGCCTCGCGATCGCCAGTCGCGTTGACGAACGGAAGAATGGCGATGGATCGAATCGCGCGCTTTGTCGACGGCGTGCCACGCGGCTTCAGATCGATGTCGACACGCGTCGCGAGCACGTACGACAGCACCGCGAGCACGACGGCAGCGACGGCGGCGCCGCCGATGATCCATCGCCGCTTCCGCTCCGAAGGCGACTCGAACGACAGCGCCGTCGACGTCCCGATCGCCTTCAGCGCGAACGACAGATCGCGCGCCGACTGAAACCGTTCGCTCTGGTTCTTTTCGATGCAGCGCTGGATCACGCGCGCGAGCTCGAACGGGATCAGGCGATCGGACGCCGTGTGCACATCCGGCGTATCCGCCAGAATCGCCGAGAGCGAATCGATCACCGTCTTGCGGATGAAGGCCGCGCGGCCCGTGGCCATCTCATAAAGGACTGTGCCGAGGGAGAAGATGTCGGTGGTGGCGTCTACCTGTTCGCCGCGGAGTTGTTCGGGCGCCATGTACCCCGCGGTTCCGACGACCGCGTACGGATCGGTCTTCATCGGCGCGGTCGGCATCAGCGTCGGATCGATGCCCGGCTCGGGCTCCTCCTGCCGCGCGAGCTGCGCGATGCCGAAGTCGAGGATCTTCACGCGCCCGTCGTCGGTGAGGAAGATGTTCTCCGGCTTGATGTCGCGATGGATGATCCCTTTCGCGTGTGCCGCCGCCAGCCCGTCCGCGAGGGCCGCGCCGATCTCGACGACCTTGCGCCACGACATCGGCCCTTCGTTGAGGCGGCGGCGGAGCGTTTGGCCTTCCAGCAGCTCAGTCACGCTGTACGCGTGCGTGTCGGTCGAGCCGTAGTCGTGGATGGAGAGGATGTTCGGATGCGTCAGCGCCGCAACCGCCTTGGCCTCGCGATCGAACCGCATCCGCGCCTCGGCATCGCGGATGAAACGCTCCGGCAGCACTTTGATCGCGACGTCGCGATCGAGCCGCGTGTCGCGGCCGCGATAGACATCGCCCATTCCGCCGGAGCCGATCGGCTGCACGATCTCGTACGGCCCGAGCCTTGTGCCCGGAGGAAGTGGGGACATTCTCGTTACGCCTGCGGCCTCGTATTGTAGGCGCGGGCACGCGATGCGCTATCGTCCGCTCGCATGAAACGCGCCCTGCTCGTCCTCGCCCTTCTCGCCGTCGCCGCCTGCCGGCAGGAGACTCCTGGAGCGGCGGGCTCTCAGCCCGCCAAGGACGGGCTCGGAGCCCGTCCCTCCGATGTCATTCACGATCCGCATTCGCACGCTCGGCCGGAGGAAGTGCGCGTCGAGCACATCGCGCTCGATCTCGGTGTCGACTTCGCGAAAAAACAGCTCATCGGCACGGCCACGCTGCGACTCAAAAAGCAGCCCGGCGCGACGAAGCTGATGCTCGACACACACACGCTCGACATCCGCAAAGTCACGCTGCAGCCGGGCAACGCCGCAGCGCAGTTCAAGCTCGGCACCGCCGATCCGATCCTCGGCAGCTCGCTCGAGATCCCGATCCAGCCCGAGACGGAAACGGTCGCGATCGAATACTCATCGCATCCCGACGCGAAAGCGTTGCAGTGGCTCGAGCCGGCCATGACCGCGGGAAAGAAACAGCCGTTTCTGCTTTCGCAGTCACAGGCGATCCTCGCGCGCACATGGGTGCCGTGTCAGGACACGCCGAGCGTGCGCTTCACGTATGAGGCGACGTTACGCGTGCCGAAGGAACTGCTGGCGCTGATGAGCGCGGAGAATCCGCAGGCGCGCAACGAAGAGGGTGTGTATCAGTTCCGGATGCCGCAGCCGGTGCCGTCGTATCTGCTCGCGATCGCGGTCGGCGATCTCGAGTTCCGCCCGTTCGACACGCGCAGCGGCGTCTACGCGGAGCCTCCGGTGATCGAAGCGGCGGCGCGCGAGTTCAGCGATACGCCGAAGATGATCACCACCGCGGAAGGTTTGTACGGTCCGTATCGATGGGAGCGGTATGACCTGCTCGTGTTGCCGCCGAGCTTCCCGTACGGCGGGATGGAGAATCCGCGGCTGACGTTCCTCACGCCGACCGTGATCGCGGGCGACAAGTCGCTGGTCTCGCTGATTGCGCACGAGCTCGCGCATTCGTGGTCGGGCAATCTCGTCACGAATGCGACGTGGAGCGACTTCTGGCTCAACGAAGGCTTCACGACCTACTTCGAACACCGGATCAGCGAGGCGGTCTACGGCCGCGAGTACTCCGAGATGCTGTGGCAGCTCGGTGTGACCGAGGTGAAGGAAGAGCTGGCGACGTTGCCGGAGAAGGATCAGCACCTGTACGTCGATCTGAAAGGCCGCGATCCCGACGACGCGCCCGGCATCGTGTACGAGAAAGGCGCGCTGTTCCTGCGACTGCTCGAAGAGACCGCGGGACGCGAACGGTGGGACAAGTTCCTGAAGTCGTACTTCGACACGTTCGCGTTCAAGCCGATGGACACGAAGATCTTCGAGTCGCATCTGCGCGCGCAGTTGCCGGACGTCGTGCAGAAGGTCGACATCAATGCGTGGATTCACGGCCCGGGTCTGCCGGCGAACATGCCGCAGCCGCGTTCGCAGGCGTTCGCGACGGTCGAGGCGCAGGCGAAGTCGTATGCGGACGGTGCCTCGCCGGAAGCGTTGACGCTCGACAAGTGGTCGTCGCATGAGCGCGTGCATTTCATCCAGTCGCTTCCGGTGCTGCCGGCGGAGCGGATGGCCATGCTCGACGGACGCTTCGACCTCAGTGAGAGCGGCAACAGCGAGGTGCTTTCGGCGTGGCTCGAGAAATCGATCGACGCGGGCTACAAGGATGCGTATCCCGCCATCGAGCGCTTCCTGACGACGCAGGGACGGCGCAAGTTCCTCAAGCCGCTGTACGAAAAGCTGGCCAAGAACCCGGAGGATCTGGCGCTCGCGCGCCGGATTTATCAGAAGGCGCGGCCGACGTATCACCCCGTTTCGCAGGACACGATCGACGGGATCCTCAAATAGTTCCTAGGAGTACCTCGGGTACCTCGGCGTACCTCGGAGTTCCTCGGAGGGGATTGTGGCCGGCCTCGTTCCTCCGAGGAACTCCGAGGTACTCGTGTACAATCCCGCGCAAATTTCCATGGAACCACGGGAACACGAAGCGCTGCAGCTTTGCGAGCTCGGCTTGCAGGCGATGTGGCGAGGTGACGCTGCAGCGGCGATCGAACAGTACGATCGCGCCGCAGGCGTCGCTGAATCGGATGAAACGCGCGAGCTGATCACGATCCGCATGGCGGAGGCGCTCATCGCCGCGCGGCGCGACGGCGCGGAGATCGGCGCGCTGCCCGGCATCGTGATGCGGCATCGTTCGCCGCGCCATGTGTACCTCGCCGCGAACACGCTCCAGAGGCATCTCTGCGAAGGCGATCAGCGCGAGCGCGCCATCTTCTACGGCGGCATCGCCCGTCGCGCCGCCGAGGAGCTCGGCGAGCCGATCGCCCGCGTCTCCGTCCTCAATCACCTCGGCGTCACGCTCGTGGCCGACTCGCAGTTCCGCAAAGCGATCGACGTGCTCGAGGAAGCGCTGCAGGTCGTCGACCTGCTGAACGATGACGAGCAGCGCCGCAGTTATCGCGCCGCACTCTTCGCCAACCTCGGCGGCGCGAAGGTGCTGTGCGGCGAAAGCGCGGACGGCGTGCGCATCGTCGAGCTCGCGCTGCCGGAGCTCGAAGACGATTACGATCGCGCGGAGGCATTCCTCGATCTTTGTTTCGGCTCGATGGAGCTCGGCGAGAACGAGGCCGCGGAGCGTTACGGCCGCGCGGCATTGCAGCTCGCCACGGTCCCGCGGCAGGTGCGCAACGCGAATCACCTCATCGGCGAGATCTGCCTGCGCACGGAGCGTTACGACGAAGCCGATGCGCACTTCGACGTGGTCGCCTCGTTCTATCCCGATTTTCGCAACGTGAAACAACTGCTCGTCGCCGTCGATGTGTGTTCGGTCGTGAACTGGAAAGCCTGATGAGAAGCCGTCTGGTCGCCGTCTTCGTTGCGCTGCTGCTCTTTGCGAGCATTGCCTCGGCTGCGCGCGTCGAGACGGTGCTCGCTCCGGACAGCACGCTTTACGCGGTCGATGCAGCGAAGGAGACCGCGCAGCTCGAGATCAGCCGGCGGCGCGGCGATGTCCGCGAGACACTGCTGGTCCCGACCACCGACGACGAGGCCATCGAATCGCAGGCGCGGCTTGCGTACGACTCGTCCGAGGAGACGCTGTATGTGATGTGGCATCGCGCGGCCGAAGGCGTCGACGAGGTGCTGCTCGCGTCGCTCAATGCCGGGAACGAGTGGTCGGATGTGCGCGTGATTGCGAGCGGTAGCGATGTACGCCGCGCGGCGCTCCAACTGGTGCTGATGCATGCGCGTGAAGAAAGCGATGAGAGCGACACGACGCTGATTCACGCGGCGTGGTGGAGCCTGAGCGCGGAAGCGACGGTGCCGGAGTACGCGTTACTCGCGTTCGAGAACGGCCGCCACCTTTCATCCGAAATCGTGGACCTGCACTCGATGGTGGAGCAGGTGGACGCGTTGTCGGTCGAAGAGGCCGGCGCGCCCGAACATCCGCCACTGACGATGGGCCGCCGCGGCAACGGCGTCGACGTCGTGTTCGGCGAGAAGAACACCACCGCGGTGACGCGCGTGCACATCCAGCCCAAGCGCATCAGTGTCGAGGCGCGGATCTGGCGGCCGTCCGGCCGCTCGACGGCGCAGACCGGCCCCACCAGACTGATCCCTCACGGCAGCTCGCCCGTGCAGGTCATCCTCGGCGGCGACCGCATCGCGCTGTACACGCCCGACGCGAAATTCCGCTTCGTGGTCTACGACGGCGAGCAGTGGACGCCGGTTCGCATGATCGAGCTCGACGAGAAGGTGACCACCGACGAGCTCCTGCAGGAGCTGCGGCAGACGCTCGAAGAGAACGCGCCGCTCGAGACAAAGCCGAAGTCGTACTAAGGCTTCGTTTTCGCCTTTCGCTCCGCCCGTTCCTTCTCCTGCCGCGCATGGTCGGCTTCGGTCATCGGCTCGCGCATCGAAACGGAGGTGAGCAGCGTCTCGATCGGCTCGCCGTTGAATGTCGCCGGGCGGAATCGCCACTTCGCCACTTGCTCGGTCAGTTGACCATCGAGCGCGTCAGGACAGACTCGTGGGAGCGTGGGACCTTTGATGATCTTGAAATCGCGCACTGTGCCGTCGCGGGTGATCACGCCTTCGACGTTGAAGCGGCAATGGCGGTCCATGTCCAGGCCGCGCGCTCCGATCAGCACGGCTGGCTCGATACAGGGACGCCAGTTCGCCGCCGTGTAGGGCTGTTCGCGCTCGATCAGTGACTTGGTGTCGAACGTCTCGTACGTCTTGATCGGCTCACCGAGCTCCTCGAGATCGCCCGAGGCGCAGACCAACGCCGCAGTACGGCCGCAGATGCCGAACCCCAATTGATTGCGGGAGTCGCGATGCCCGTAGACGATGAACGATTTTCCGATCTCGACGGGATATCCGCAGTCTCCGCCGCCGTACCCGGTCCACAGATCGACCGACTCGGTGATGTTGTTGTCGTTTTTCCACCACTGCAGTGCGCGGAACGTGACCTTTCGGCCGTATTGCGGTCGCCACGAGCCATCGGTCGGGACCTCTTGTGCGGCGAGCCGCTCCTGTTCGGGAAGTGCGTCCAGCCACTCGCCGCGAGGATCTTCGATTGACTCCACGACGCCGGCGAACACAACGTCGGCCTGCGTGAGCTCCTCTTTGACGGTTGCCGCGGCCATGCACGAACAGGCGCTCGCCTTGACCGCGAACAGAATGGTGAGAAGCACGAAGATCGCGTGTCGCATGGTTCCCGGGATTGTCGCATGCGCTGTTTCAGCGTACTCGGCGAATCGCGCACAACGGATGTGTTGTACAACGCTTGTGTTGTACAACCGATTTGTTGTGCCGTTCGCGGGCTATGATCCACAACACCGTCGGCAAACCCGTGCAGGGGGACGATTTCTTCGACCGGAAGCGTGAAGTCGCGGAGATCTGGTCGCGGCTCGAAACGGACGACATTCTTCTGCTCGCTCCTCGTCGAGTCGGAAAGACCTCGCTCATGTATCGGCTCAACGATACGGCCGGCGAGCAGAATATGCAGGCCATCTACGTCAGCGTCGCCGACGCGACGACCGAACTCGCCTTCGCCAAGAAGCTTCTGGACGCCCTTGCCGATCATCCCTCGAAGGAGAAGGTCCTTCAGGCGCTGAAGAAAAGTCCGATTGCAAAAGCGCTCAGCCGGATCCGGAAGGTCGGTCTGTTCTCTTCTGTCGAGCTGGAGTTGCAGGACGCGGCTGCTGTCGACTGGCCGGCAATCGGCGAAGCGATCATCGGCGCTCTCAGTGCGACCGGTTTCCGCTGGTTGTTGATGGTCGATGAGCTTCCGATCTTCGTTCTGGCATTGTTGCGCGTCGATCAGACAGCCGGTCGGGCGCGCATTTCCTGAACTAGTTTCGCACGCTTCGCCAGCACGCCGAAGCGGGGAAGCGGGTCCGGTGGCTGCTGGCCGGATCGATCGGTCTCGACACAGTTGCGCGCCGCCTCAATCTCGGCGACACCATCAATGATCTCACGCTCTACCCGACTTCGGTGCGTTCAGCACCGAATCTGATTCCCTTTCACCTGCAGTTGTGTTTCTCCGAATTACGAGAGCTGCTCTCGGATGCTGTCAAGCATCGGATCTGCGAGCGCATGGTGTGGCTCCGCATGCTCGCTGCTCGATCAACTCGCATCGACGTATGGAATGACGCGCTGTGAGCACGCCTACCGCAGAATTGTTTCTTCTCTCCGCGGGCCCGTCGAGATGATCCCGGCCTTCGTCTCCGTCTCGTCCTCGATGAACTTGACGTAGTCGCGCGCTTCGCGGGGCAGGTCGTCGTACGACGTGATCCCCACCGTTGACCGCTTCCAGCCTTTAAACGTGCGGTACTCGGGCTGGTAATCGTCGTGCGCGACCGCGAATGCGGGGAAGGTGCTCCATGTCGCGCCGCGCACTTTGTACGACGTGCAGACCTGGATCTCTTCGAACTCGTCGAGCACATCGAGCTTCGTGACCGCGATCTCGTCGAGGCCGTTCAGCATCGCCGCCGTGCGTAGAACAGGCAGGTCGAGCCAGCCGGTGCGGCGGGGACGCCCGGTCACGGTGCCGAACTCGTTGCCGCGTTTGCGCAGATGTTCGCCGTGCGCGTCATCGAGCTCGGTGGGGAAGGCGCCGCCGCCGACGCGCGTCGTGTACGCCTTCGCGACGCCGATCACCGTGTGAATGTGTTTGGGCGCGACGCCGAGGCCGGTGCAGACGCCGCCGACGACGGTGTTCGATGAGGTCACGAACGGATACGTCCCGTGATCGATGTCGAGCATCATCCCTTGCGCGCCTTCGAACATCACCCGCTTACCGGCGCGGATGTGATCGTTGATCCAAGTCGTGCCGTTCGTGATGCGCGGCGCGAGGATCTCGCCGAAGCGGAGATAGTCGTCGTACAGCTTCGCCGGATCGAACGTCTCCGCTTTGTAGACGCTTGACAGCACGGCGTTCCGTTCCGCGCAGGTGAACTCGATCTTCTGCTGCAGCACGACGGGATCGATCAGGTCCGCGATCCGGATTCCATAGCGCCCGACTTTCGATTCGTAGGCGGGGCCGATCCCTCGGCCCGTGGTGCCGATCTTCGCCACGCCCGCCGCCGCTTCGCGCGCGATGTCCAGCGCCTTGTGATACGGCAGGATGCAATGCGCCGAGTCGCTGATGAGGAGGTTGTCCTCGATGACGATGCCGGCCGCGCGGAGGTTCTCGATCTCCTCGAGCAGCGCCGCGGGATCGATGACCATGCCATTGCCGAGCAGGCACAGCTTGTCGGGATGGATGATGCCGGACGGGATCAGCCGCAGTGCGAAGTGCTGGTTGGCGAACTTCACGGTGTGGCCGGCGTTGTGTCCGCCCTGATAGCGCGCCACCACGTCGAAGTCTTCGCAAAGCAGATCGACGATCTTTCCCTTCCCCTCGTCTCCCCACTGCGCACCGATCACGGCGACGTTCTGGACCTTCTCTCGCATGAACGCGGCGGAGACTAGCACAGGGACCCGGGGGGGAGTTCCTCGGAGTTCCTCGGGGTTCCTCGGGTTCCTCGGAGGGGCTTGGCAGGACCTCCGAGGAACTCCGAGGAACCGAGGAACCCGAGGAACTAAACTTGCTCTATATTTCGCGCGATCGGAGGCCTCAGATGGACACGCAGAACATCATCGCCGTGCCGCAGGCGATCTACTCGCCGGCGCCGGTATCGGCGGAACAGTTCGTGGACGGCATCCGCCGGCTCTCCGAAGGGATCATCACCAAGCAGAAGATCTACGACTACCTGGTGGCGTACGAGATCCGCGCCGAAGACCTGGAGCGCTACAAGTTGTGGTTCGACGACCGGCACACGCGGAACAAGATCTTCCGCAACGACATGATCGAGGTGATGCTGATCTGCTGGCCGATCGGTGCGGTCACGCCGCTGCACACGCACAACGGACAGCTCGGCTGGATGACCATGATTGAGGGAAAGCTGCTCGTCGAGAACTACAAGAAAGTCGACTGCAATCGCCCCGAGAATCAGCAGGTCGTCGGCATGGATTGCCTGGCCGGCGCGACCAAGATCGACATGGAGCATCTCCACAACGAGCTGGCCATCCCCGGCGGGCCGCTGAACACGGTCGACAAGACCCAGACCATCCATCGCATCCGCAACCTCGCGGAGTGGAGCGAGCGCTGCGTGAGCATGCACGTCTACTCCCGTCCCATCGATTCCTGCGTGGTCTTCGACATGGACGCGCAGCGCTGTTATCGCCGCGATCTGAAATACGACAATGAGTGATTCCGCAATCGCAGTCCGCCCCGCCACTCTCCTCTCCACACTTTCCGCCGAGCTCGAGCAGATGACCGCCGCCGGCACGATGAAGCGCGAGCTCGCGTTGAAGGGGCCGCAGGGTCCCGTCGTCGAGGTCGAAGGCCTCGGCGAAGTGATCATGCTCACCTCCAACAATTACCTCGGCCTCGCCAATCACCCGGCCATCGTCGAGGCGGCGGAGAAGGCGGAGCGCGATTACGGCTACGGCCTCGCCTCGGTGCGCTTCATCTGCGGCACGCAGACGATTCATCGCGAGCTCGAGGAAAAGATCGCGGAGTTCCTCGGCACCGAGGACACGATCCTCTACGGTTCGTGCTGGAATGCGAACGAGGGATTGTTCCAGACCGTCACCACGGACGAGGACGCGATCATCTCCGACGAGCTCAATCACGCGTCGATCATCGACGGCGTGCGGCTGTCGAAAGCGCGCAAGGAGCGCTACAAGAATCGCGACATCGGCGACCTGCGTCGCGCGCTCGAGGCGACGAAGGACGCGCGCAACAAGCTGGTGATGACTGACGGCGTGTTCTCGATGGAGGGCTCGCTCGCGCCGCTGCCCGAGCTGATCGACATCACGCGCGAGTATGGCGCGTTCCTCGTCGTCGACGAATCGCACGGCACCGGCGTCCTCGGCAAGACCGGCCGCGGCACGCCGGAAGAGCAGGGCGTGTTCGGGAAAATCGACGCCTATACGTCGACGCTCGGCAAGGCGCTCGGCGGATCGCACGGCGGATTCACCACCGGGCCGAGGGTGCTGGTCGACTACCTGCGCCAGAAATCGCGCCCCTATCTCTTCAGCAACACCCTGCCGCCCGCGGTGGTCCTCGGCTCGATGGCCGCGATCGAACTCGTGCAGAAAGATCACAGTTACGTCGAGCGGCTGCGCGCGAACACGACGTACTTCCGCGAGCAGCTCACATCGCGCGGTGTGACTGTGCGCGAGGGCATCAGCCCGATCGTGCCGATCATCATCGGCGACACCGCGAAGGCAATCTCGATGTCGCAGGAGCTGCTCAAGCGCGGCGTGTACGTCTCCGGGTTTGGCTATCCGGTCGTGCCGCAGGGACAAGCACGACTGCGCTGCCAGATCAGCGCGGCGCACACGCGCGAGCATCTGGATCGCGCCATCGCCGCGATCAGCGACCTCGCCCTGAACGCGTGAGTCCATGCGTGTCGTCGTCATCGGCGGCACCGGCTTCATCGGCGCGCGCGTGGTGGCGCGTCTTCGCGGTCACGACGTGACGGTGCTGCATCGTGGCGCATCGTGCGACGACGCATCGCACGTGCACGGCGATCGTGCGAACGTCGCCGCACATCGATTGCGCGCTGACGTCGTGATCGACATGTATGCGATGACGCGGGGCGATGCGGAAACGCTCGCCGCCGCGAACATCGCGCCGCGCATCGTGGTGATCAGCAGCGGCGATGTGTACCGGCAGTACGACCTGCTGCGCCGTGTCGCAGCCGGCCCTTCCGATGCGCTGCCGTTGCGCGAAGACGCACCCCTACGCGAAACGCTGTTCCCGTACGGCGGCGATTACGAAAAGATCCTCGTCGAGCGCGCGCTGCCCGGCACGACCATCCTGCGATTGCCGGCCGTGTACGGACCGGGCGATCCGCAACGACGGTTCGATGCGTGGCGCCAGCCGCATGTCGTGATGCAGGAGGACTACGCGCGCTGGCGCTGGACGCGCGGCCACGTCGAGAACGTCGCCGATGCGATCGTGCTGGCCGCGCTTGATGAGCGCGCGGCCGGGCGGGTGTACAACGTTGGCGAGCCGGACACGTTGACGGAACGCGAGTGGGCCGAACTGTGCGGAGCGAGCGTCGAGCTGGCCCCGCATGTCGAAGGTTTGCCACCCTACGACTGGCGGTATGACCTGGTGATGGACACCCGCGCCATCCGCCACGAGTTGGGCTACCGCGAGAAAGTGGACCGGAACGCCGGCTGATAGGAGTGCGGCGGCAAGCCGCCGCCCGCGGCGGCAAAGCCGCCGCTTTTTAAAGCGGCAGCTATCGCTGCCGCACTCCATACAGTTAGATCCTGCGTAGCGCCATTACCCCCAGCATCATCACCAACGCGAGCAGCGCCCATTCGGACAACGTCGGAATCCCTTCCACTTCCGCGGGAGCCCCGACGATGATCGGTGGCGTCGACGTCGTGTTGTTCCCCGGCGCTCCGTCATCGGTGGTGGCATCGACGGATGCGGTGTTCGAGATCGTCCCGCTCGTGGCGGTCACGAGCACCAGCAGCGTGATCGTCGCGCTCGCGCCGTCGTTGATGGTGCCGAGGGAGCAGGAGACGGGATCGGCGGCGTTGCAGGTGCCTTGCGAGGGTGTGGCGCTCACGAGCTGCAGGCCGGCCTGCAAGTCATCGGTCACCACCACGTTCTCCGCTGCGTCCGGACCGTTGTTCGTCACCGTGATCGTGTACGTGATCGTGCTGCCGGTGGTCGCCTGCGTCGCGGTGGTGGTCTTCGAGATCACCAGGTCCGCGGTGCCGACGACGACGCCGCCGGAGGTGTCGGTGGAGTTGCCGTCAACCGGGTCGTTCTCGGCGGTGCCTACGAAGACGCCGTTCACGATCGAGCTGGTTGCGCTCGGCGCGATCGTCGTGACCAGCGTGAACGTCACGGTCTGGGCATTCGCGAGGGTACCGCCGGTGCAGATGATCGTGCCGCTCGTGCCGACGGCGGGCGTGATGCAGGTGAATCCTGCCGCGGGCGTGATCGACTGGAACAGCAGCGACGCCGGCAGGTCGTCCGTCATGACGACGCTCGTCGCGGTGTTGGGACCGTTGTTCGTCACGGTGATCGTGTAAGTCACGGTCGATCCCGGCGCCGCGGTCGTGGTCTGCGTCGTCTTGTCGACCGCCAGGTCGGCCGTGCCGTTGCTGCTCACGTTCACCGGTCCCGAGCTGTCACCGTCGTTGCCGGAGTTGTTGTCGTCGGTGTTACTGGTCGCGGTGGCGGTGTTGTCGATGCTGGTCGTCGCGCTGTCCGCCACCTGCACCACCAGCGTGAACGTCGCCGTCGCGCCGTTGGCCATGGTTGCCGCGGTGCAGGTGATGGTGCCGGTCGCGCCGACTGCCGGCGTCGTGCAGGTGAAGCCCGCCGGTTCGGTGATCGACTGGAACAGCGACTGCGCGTCGAGCGCATCCGTCATCACCACATTCGTCGCCGCGTCGGGACCGTTGTTCGTGAGCGTGATCGTGTACGCGATCGTGCCGCCCGCCGCTGCATTGCCCTGTCCCGTCACTTTCGAGATCGAGAGGTCCGCCACCAGCGGGAGGATGACGTTCGTGACGACGCTGGCGGTGTTGTCGCCTGGATCGACATCCGACGCATCGCTGCTGCCGGTCACGGTGTTGCCGATCGTGCTACCCGGCGCCGGGCTCACCACGACCACGAGCGTGAAGTTGCCGGTGGCGCCGCTGGCGAGCGACGGAGTCGTGCAGGTGATGGTGCCGCTTGCACCGACCGCAGGTGTCCCGCAGGTGAAGCCCGCCGATGCGGAGACCGACTGGAACCCGACGGACGCCGGCAGGATCTGCGTGATCTGCGCATTCGCCGCGGCGTCGGGACCGTTGTTCGTGATGCTCTGGGTGTACGTGATCGTGTCGCCGGGCGAGACCGGATCCGGCGAGTCCGCGTTCGTCACCGAGATGTCCGCGTTGGCGACGTCATACAGCGTCGTCTCGGTCTCGGCGTTGTCGGTGTTGTCGGGATCCGCCTCATTGGCGGACGTCAGGAACACCTGGGTGATGTTGTGATCGCTGTTCGGGTGCAGATCGTCCGACGCGTTCGTGACCACGGTGAACACCGCGCTCGCACCACTCGCCAGCGAGGGATTGGTGCAGTCGAAGCTCGCGACGTTGAGCAGTGTGCCCGGCGCGGGCGCGGCGCAGGTCCAGCCCGCCGGCGCACTGATCGAAACGAAACGCGTCTGACCTCCGTTGCCGCCCACCGTCATCTTCGCGTTCGTGGCCGTGTCCGGACCCTGATTCGTGACCGTGACGGTGTACGTGATATCGCCGTCCGGCGAGACCGGATCGGGTGAGTCGGTCACGGTGATGTTCATGTCCGCGTCGTTGACGACGTAGGCAGTCGTCTCAGTCTCGGAGTTGTCGGTGTTGTCCGGATCGGCCTGATCGGCCGACGTGAAGAACGCCTGGGTGATGTTGTGGTCGGAGTTTGGATGCAGATCATCGGACGCGGTCGTGACCACCGTGAACACCGCGCTCGCGCCGTTCGCGAACGACGGGTTCGTGCAGTCGAAGTTCGACGCGTTGAGCAGCGTCCCGGGCGCGGGCGCGGCGCAGGTCCAGCCGGCCGGCGCGGTGATCGACTGGAAGCGCGTCTGGCCGCCGTTGCCGACCACCGTCATTTTCGCGTTCGTCGCCGTATCCGGTCCCTGGTTCGTCACCGTCACGGTGTACGTGATGTTGCCGTCAGGCGACACCGGATCGGGCGAGTCCGTGACGGTGATGTTCATGTCGGCGTCCGAGACGACGTACGCCGTCGTAACTGCGGCGGTGTTGTCGGTGCCGTCCGGATCGGTAACGCTGCTCGACGTGATGAAGTTCTGCGTGACATTGTGATCCGAATTCGGATGCAGATCGTCGCTCGCCTCGGTCACCACAGTGAACACGGCGCTCGCGCCGCTCGCGAACGACGCATGCGTGCAGTCGTAGTTCGTCGCGTTGATGAGCGTTCCGGGCGCCGGCGGCGAGCAACTCCAGCCCGCGGGCGCGGTGAGCGACACGAAGCGCGTCTGTCCACCGTTGCCGACGATGGTCATCTTCGCGTTTGGCGCCGCGTCCGGTCCCTGATTCGTGACCGTTACGGTGTACGTGATGTCGCCGTCCGGTGTGACCGGGTCGGGCGAGTCGGTGGCCGTGATGTTCATGTCCGCGTCGGGCGTCGCATACTGCGTCGTGACGTCCTGCTGGTTGTCGGAGTGGTCGGTCTCGTGGCTCGCGCCTGCGCCGACGGCGAAATGCGTCGTGAACGGGGTGTCGTTGATGCCGAAGTTCTCATCGTTCGCGGAGAAGACGACGATGAATTGACTGGTGCCGGGCGCCCAGGTCGGCCGGCTGCAGGTGAAGGTGGCGTTCTGCGCGCCGACCGAGGGCAGCGTGCAGTTCCATCCCGCCGGAATCGTGGTCGACTGGAACGCCAGCGACGGGTTCGGAACGACGTTGAAGTTGATGCTCGATGCCGTATCCGGCCCGCCCTGGGTCAGGTCGACGGTGTACGTGACGTTGCCGTCGGGGAAGACCGGGTCTGGCGAATCGCTCGCGATTAACGACAAATCGACCTGCGGCGAATCGACGAGCGTAGTGGCCGTCTTCGAGTTGTTGCCGTTATTCGGGTCGACCGTCGTTCCGGATGGGAAAAACGTCGACGAGATGCTCTGATCCGCGAAGGCGGCCAGGCTCGAGTTCACGGTGACGTTGATCGTGACGACGTATGTGCCCACCGGCAACGAGGGCATGTTGCACGTGCCGTTGCTGCCGAGGTAGTTGCAGGTGAATCCGGCCGGGCCGCTGCTGCTCACATGCGTGACGGCGCCGGACAAGTTGATGTTCACGCCGCCGCCGGTAGCCGGATCGGGGCCGTGGTTCGTCAGCGTGACGGTGTACGTCAGCGCTCCGCCGGGCAGGACCGGATCGGGCGAATCGACCGCCGACACGACCTCCAGATCGGCGGTCTGACCGAACGCCGAAACCGAAACCAGCAGGGACACGATGAGCAACGCGCGAAACACTCTCGCCATGGATGGACCTCTCCTCTGATCCTTATCGCGCAATCCGGCCCGAAAGTCTCTCAGCTACAATCGCGCGTTCCCGAATGTCCGAGGTGACCCGGCTTCTTCGCGATTGGAATGCAGGGCGGCAGGAGGCTCGCGATGAGCTGCTGCGGCTCGTCTATGAGCCGTTGCGCGCGATTGCCGAGCGACACCTTTACCGCGAGCGCGACGGGCACACGTTGCAACCGACCGCGCTCGTGCACGAGCTGTATCTGAAGCTGGTCGACCAGCGCAGCGTGGAGTGGCACGACCGCACCCATTTTTTTGCGGTCGCTGCGCAGGTGATGCGGCGCATCCTCGTCGATCACGCGCGCCGCCGGAAGAGCGACAAGCGCGGTGGCGGCATCGTGCCGCTGACCATCGGTGCCGCGCTCGACGTCGCGGTGCAGGAGAATTTCGACGTCGTGGCGCTCGACACCGCGCTCGAAGGTCTCGAGAAGGTGTTCCCGCAACAGGCGCGGCTCGTGGAGCTACGGTTCTACGGTGGTCTGACCATCGACGAAACGGCGTCGGTCCTCGGCGTTTCGCCGGCGACGGTGAGTCGCGAGTGGACGATGGCGAGAGCGTGGCTGCGCCGGGCCATGTCCGCTTAGCTGCCAGATGGGCCGCACCTTGTAGCATTACGTCATTCATGACCGACACGTTCTGGGACGAAGTCCGGACGCTTTTTCATGAGGCCTCCGAGCGGTCCGCCGACTCACGCGCTGAACTCCTCGCCGCTGCCGACCCGCAAGTGCGCGCGGAGGTCGAGGAGCTGCTGCAGGCGCATGACGATGCCTCGCCCTTTCTCGAGCACTCCGTATGGGAGCTCCTCGATGCGCACGAGGGCGAGCGCCTCGCCGGTTCGCTGATCGGGCCATATCGCGTCGTCAAGCAGCTCGGCCGTGGTGGCATGGGGACGGTCTTCCTCGCGGTGCGCGAGCATGCGGAGTTCACCCAGCGCGTGGCGATCAAGCTCGTGCGCGGCGGCGAGATGCTCGTCCAGCGCTTTCGCCAGGAACGCCAGATTCTGGCCTCGCTCGAACATCCGAACATCGCCCGTTTGCTCGACGGCGGCACGACCGTGGATGGCCTGCCGTATCTGGTGATGGAGTACGTCGACGGCACGCCGATCGACGAATACTGCCGCGCGCGCAACCTCTCCGTCGGCGAGAAACTCCGCCTCTTCCTGCAGCTCTGCGATGCGGTGCAACATGCGCATCGCGCGCTGGTGATTCATCGCGACATCAAGCCGGCGAACGTCCTCGTGACCGCGGATGGCATCCCGAAGCTGCTCGACTTCGGCATCGCCAAGCTCGCCTCGCCGGAGGCGCAGCTCGACATCGGCGGCACGCGCATCATGACCCCGCAATACGCCAGCCCCGAGCAACTCCTCGGCCGCGTCGTCACGACTGCGACCGACGTCTATTCGCTCGGCGTGCTGCTGTTCGAGCTGCTCACCGATCGCAAACCGTTCGTTGCCGGGACGCGCTTGCCGGACACCGAGCCGCCGCTGCCGAGCAGCGTCTCGAACGTGCGCGCGTTGCGCGGCGACGTCGATGACATCCTGCTCGCCGCGCTCGAAGTCGATCCCGCGCGGCGCTACGCGTCGGTCGAAAAATTTGCGGACGACGTGCGCCGCTATCTGAGCGGACATCCGATCGAGGCGCGGCGCGCGACGTTCGGCTATCGCACCGCGAAATTCGTGCGCCGCAATCTGCTCGCGGTCGCCGCCGGCGTCGCGATCGTAGTGGTGACTGCGATCGCATTTGCGGCGACGCTGCATCAGAAGCGCATCGCGGAACGGCGTTTCGACGAAGTGCGCTCGCTCGCGCACGCAGTCGTGTTCGAGCTGCACGACGCGATCGCGCCGCTGCCCGGCTCGACTCCCGCACGCGCGCTGCTGGTCCGCCGCGCGCTCGTGTATCTCGAGAAGATGTCGTCCGAGGCGGAGAACAATGCGGCGTTGCGGATCGAGCTGGCGGGTGCGTATCTCCGGATCGGCGACGTGCAGGGGCTCCCGTATCAAGCCAACCTCGGCGACACGGCAGGTGCGATGGAGAGCTATCGCAAGGCGCTGGCGATCGGGCAGGGTGTGCGCGAGGAACAGCCCGCGAACACAGAGGTGCTCACACTCGTCGCGCAGGCGCACGATCGCGTCGGATTTGTGCATCAGCGCGCATTGCGTTGGACCGAAGCGTTGACTCAGCACGAGGCGGCGCGCGCGATTCGCGAGAAGCTGCCGCACGACACGCGACGCGATCTTGCGCTGGCGCAGGGATGGACGGCGATCGGCGACTGCCGCTACATCGGCGGGAAGACCATCCCAAAGTCGCTCATGCGCGGTACCGCGGTCGAGGCGTACATGGCGGCGCTGGCGACGCTCCGCAACGTCCAGGTCACGCCCGAGTTGCGCCGCGACATCCTCCAGGAGATCGGCCGCGCCAATCAGCGTCTCGGCGGCTACTACTCCGGCGTCGCGCGCGATGGTGTGCGTGCGTTGCAGCATCACGAGGCGGCGCTGGCGGCGCTCGGCGAGCGTGCAGCGCTCGATCCTTCGGATGCGGTGGCGCGCCGCAACTACGCGGACCAGTTCGTGATGAAGGCGACCGCGCAGAGCCGCTTCGACCAGAACGAAGGCGCGCTCGAATCGACAGCGCGCGGGCTGGAGATGTTGAAGACGCTGGCGGCCGAGGATCCGGAGAACCGCGAGGCGCAGCACGATCTGGCCTTCGCGTATGGCGAGCGTGGCATCGCGTTCTTCAATCTGAAGCGCTATCGCGAGGCGGAGGAGGCGTTGCGGAAGGCTGTGGAGATTCGCGAGCGGCTCGTCGTTGCCGACCCCGACAATCAGGAAGACCGCCGCGACCTGCGCCGCATCAAAGTCCTGCTCTTCGAGGTCGAGCGGCAGCGATGAGTGTATCTCTGTGTCCTCCGTGTCCTATGTGGTGAAAAGCAACCACAGAGAGCACAGAGGCACAGAGGTAGAATCCCAGCGTCCCCGATGCCCATCCCGGCCCGTTACCTCTCCTCGTTTACCCGTTCCACGCTCGATCTCATCGGGACGCACGCGACGCGGTTCCGCGTCAGCGATCCGCTGTTCTTTCGCGGCGCGTACACGGCGAACATCACCGAGCACGAACGCCGCAAGTTCGCGCCGGTGATCGTGCTCGACGCGACGCGCGTGGCGTCGGCGCGCTGCACCTGCAATCCGACCATGCGGCCGAACGATCTCTGCCGGCATCTCGCCGTGCTCGTCGAGCAGATGGCGGCCGAGGATGGGGCGTTGCCGTCGGAGAAGTTCGAGCAGAGCGTGTGGCGCGCGATCGCGTTCGCATCGTTCAGCGAAGGGCGCGAGATGCAGCACGACGACGGCGATCCGCGCGAACAACTGCTGCGCCGCTACGTGCTGACCGAGCAGGAACAGGCGCTGTTGCGCAGAGGATCGGGCTCGGCGCGGCTGCTGTTCGAAGCGTCGGCCTGGTATCGCTGGAGCAAGTCGATGTTCCTGCGTCCTGCCGACGACGCGCGACTCGAGCTTGCTGGGGATGGCGTTTATCTAGCCTTCTCCCCTCGCGAGAGGGGAGAAGGTGGCCGAAGGCCGGATGAGGGGTCGCGCATTTCGCTTCCACCCGCGGCCGTCGAACACGTCATTCACGCCGCGCCGGAGCTCGTCACCTCGAGCGGCTTCGAGCTCGCGCCGAACGGCTTCACGCCCTCCTTGCGCATCGAGATCACGCGCGCACGCGCGTTGCGCTTCACGCCCGTGCTGCTCGCCAGCGGCGGCGCGGTGCTCGAGCGCGACGCGCTGCCGAAGTTCGGCAAGTTCTATCTCGCCGGCAATCGCTTCGCGTCGCCCGCGCCCGCGCCGCCGATGTTCGTCGAACAAAGCGCGAAGCCGCAGACGTCGCTCTTCGAAGTGCGCGCGAGCGCCGGTCTGCCGTACGACCGCGAGTCGGTGATCGAGGAAGACGAGGTCTTCGCATTCGTCGAGCGTCATCGCGACGAGCTGTCGTCGCTGCCGGAGATGCTCGCACCGGAAGCGGTGCGCAACGCGCGGCCGGTGCGGCTCGACGATGAAGTGATCTTCGACTTCGCGACGCCGCACAAAGACTTCCTCGAAGTCGGGATCACCTTCGGCGCGGGCGGCGAGACAATTGCCGCAGCGGAGATCGCGCGTGCGCGCCGCGAAGGGATTCGCGCGCTCATCCGCGGCAGCCTGTGGATCGACGTCACCGATCCGCAGTTCGCCTGGCTCGACGACGCGACCATCGGACCGGGCGGCCATGTCCTGGTCACGAAGCTCGAGCTGCTGCGCATCCGCGGCTCGCTGCGCGGCAAGGCCGTGTTTCGCGGCGATCCGGCGTGCGAGCGCATGTTCCGGCTCTTCGACGAGATTCAGACCGACTCGGACGCGCCGTCGCCGGCGTCGTTCGGCATCGATCTCTACGGCTATCAACAGACCGGCTATCAGTGGCTGTGGCTCCTGCGGCAGAACGGCTTCGGTGCGCTGCTCTGCGACGACATGGGCCTCGGCAAAACGCACCAGGCCATCGCGCTGATCCGCGCCGTCACGCATGTCGATTCGTCCCAAGCGGTGCTCGTCGTTTGTCCGACCTCGCTCATCGATCACTGGCGCGACAAGCTCGCGCGCTACATCCCCGAAGTGCCGGTGACGCTCACGACGTATGGGCTGGTCCGCTCGCGCTTCGAGCAATTCCGCGGTAAGCGCTTCGACCTGGTCGTGCTCGACGAGATGCAGACCATCAAGAACTCCGACACGGCCACGCATCATGCGTTGCGCGGCATCGAGAAGCGGATCGCCATCGGACTCACGGGCACGCCGATCGAGAACCACGAAGGCGAGTTGAAAGCGCTGCTCGATTTCGTCGTACCCGGATATCTGCCGAAGCACGTCGACGATCGCGCGACGCTGCAGCGCCTGGTGCGGCCGTTCGTGTTGCGCCGCACGAAAGCGCAGGTGCTGACGGAACTGCCACCGAAGATCGTCGACAAGCGTTTCTGCGAGCTCACCAGCGAACAGCGCACACTCTACCGGCGCGTGCTCGAGGCGCGTGCGAAGCCGTTACGCGCGCAGCTTCGCGCGGGCGGCCCCGTGTCGTACGTCCACATCTTCGCCGCGCTGAACTATCTCAAGCAGATCTGCAATCACCCCGCTTCAGCCGGCGCGGGCTTCGGCGGCGAGTGCACCTCCGGCAAATGGGAGATGTTCCTCCAGCTCCTCGACGAGTGCATGAGCAGCGGCCTGAAAGTGGTCGTGTTCAGCCAATACCTGCAGATGCTCGGCATCATCGAGGACCATCTTTACCGCCACGGCATCGGCTACGCCTCGATCAAAGGCGGCACGCGCGAGCGCGGTGCGGAGATCGCGCGCTTCCGCGACGATGCTGATTGCCGCGTCTTCACCGCGAGCCTGCGCGCCGGCGGCCTCGGCATCGACCTCACCAGCGCGTCGGTGGTCATTCACTACGATCGCTGGTGGAACCAGGCGCGCGAGGACCAGGCCACCGATCGCGTGCACAGGCTCGGTCAGAACAAAGGCGTCCAGGTCATCAAGTTGATCACGCGCAACACCATCGAAGAGAAGATCGACGCGCTCATCACAAGGAAGGGCTCGCTTGCGAGCGATCTCATCCGGCCAGACGATCCGACACTGGTAAAAACGTTCACCCGCGACGAGCTTGACGATATATTGAGTGAAGCGTGACGTAGCGCACAAGATGTCCTTGCAGCCCTTGTTTAGAGTACGCGAACCTTAAAGTTCCCAACGGCCCGTTCCGCTTCGGGCCGCAACAAATCGGAGGCCCAATGCGCAAGGTCCTGGTCGCGTTGTTTGCTTTTTTGGTCGCGTCGAGCGCCTTTGCCGGCACGATCTCGTCGCTCAGTCCGTCCTCGTTCAAGGTGAACAGCGGCGAGCACTTCATCACCGTGTTCGGCGTTGCTCCGGGCAACCTGATGATCATCGATGGCCCGTCGGGGCATTTCGAGCGCTCTGTCAACGCGACGTTTTCGGACCGCGTGGTCGGCTGGGTACCCGAAGCGGTCATCGCGAAATCCGGTACGTACACCGTGAAGGTGCGTAACGCGCAAGGGATCGAGACGAACTCGCTGACCTTCACGGTCAACGGCTTCAAGTTCTTCCCGCTCGCGATCCTCCTGCCCGACTTCCTGGTGGCGCAGCCGAAGTCTCGTGACGGCGGCTACGTCCACTTCGACGTGTTCGTCGCCGGCGGCGAAGATCCGGCCCCGAAGTGGAGCTGCGATCAGCGTTCCGGCGACTTCTTCAAGATGGGCGTGACGCGTGTGAATTGCGAGGCGTCGAACGCGTTCGGCGAGCGCGCCAGCGCTTCGTTCGACATCCTCGTCGCGGACCGCGTCGGTCCGGTCGTGACGGTCTCGAAAGACATCTCCGTTCCGGCGCGCTCGAATGAAGGCACGGTCGTCGACTACGAGCCGGGGCGCGCAATCGACGAGATCTGGGGCGAGATGCCGGTCGAGTGCTTGCCGCGTTCGGGCTCGAACTTCCGCATCGGCAGGCACACCGTCGTCTGCACCTCGGTCGACATCGATCTGAACATGGGATCGCGCTCGTTCCTCGTCGAAGTGACCTCCGACCGCCAGCTCGAGAAGCTCGTGCTGATCGTGCCGGAGAACCTGGAAGAGGCAGCGAAGGATCCGCGCGGCGCGGAGGTCTTCTACGAAGTCGACGTGAAGAACACGAAGGACCCGAACCCGACGCTGACCTGCCTGCCGAAGAGCGGCGAGGTCTTCCCGCTGGGTGTGACCGAGGTCGCGTGCGATGCGTATGACGCCGACGGCGCGTGGGGCATTGCGACGTTCAACGTGCTCGTGAAAGACGTTCACTCGCCGGATATCCGCTTCATCAAGGCATCGCCGAACCAGATCCTGAACGATGGCCGCATGTATCCGGTGACCATCAGTCACGAAGTCGTGGACGATCTCGATCTGCAGCCGACGTGCGGCATCATCGGCGTCAACGCGAACGAGAACATCTATCCGGGCGACCTCGATAAGGAGCCGGAGTACGACTTCGAGATCGTCAAGCCGATGGAACTCCTGCTGCGCGGCCAGTCGGTGCGCTCGCGCGTGTACAACGTGTGGGTCGGCTGCTTCGACTTCTTCGGCAACATCGGCCAGTCGTACGCGCAGGTGGTCGTGTCCAACACCCTCGGTGGACAGGGGACCCCGCAGGGCCGCCGCCGCGCGAGCGGCAAACCGTAAAACGCAAAATTTCGTTGTGTCGAAAGGGCCCGGCTGACGCCGGGCCTTTTCATTTCGGAGCGCCGGCGGCAGCGCGGGACGCCGGCGCTCCGCTATCTCACTTCAACGGCACGCGCAGATCGATCCCCGTCGCCCACGGCACGATGAGGAACATCAACACCGTGATCACGATCGCGGCGGCAATATCGAGCAGCAGCCCACTGCGTGCCATCGCCTTCACGCGAATGAGTCCCATCGCGTAGACGATCGTGTTCGGCGCCGTCGCCACCGGCAGCATGAATCCCGACGACGCGGCGAGCACCGCCGGGATCATCAGAAAGTACGGATGCACGCCGATCGATGTGGCCATCGCCGCGGCGATCGGCATCATCGCCGTCGCCGTGGCCACGTTCGACGCGACCTCGGACAGCAGCGTCACCACGATGCAGAGGACGATGATCATCAGCATCGGATGCCAATCGCCGACGAACGAGAGCCGCGCGCCGGCCCACTTCGAGAAGCCGCTGCTCTCCAGCGCATCGGCGAGTGCGAAGCCGCCGCCGAACAGGATCAGCACATCCCACGGAATGCGCTTGAACTCTTCCCACTCGAGCAGCCGTTTGCCCTCGCCCGCGGGAATGATGAATGCGAGCAGCGCCATCGTCACCGCCACCGTCGCGTCGTTGATCAGCTTCGCCTGCGGAAAGAGATTCGACCAGCCGGGGATGGTGATGGCGCCGAGGTTGATATCGGCGCGGAACATCCAGAGGGCGGCGGTGGCGACGCACAGCGCGAGCGTCATCTTCTCCGCGCGCGACATCGCGCTCGGACGATCGAGGCCCAGCGTCGCCAGCGGAACCGCGGCGCCCTTCGGCACGCGCGCGGTCGCGATCACGATCAGCCAGCACACCGGCACCAGCACGACCAGATAGGCGACGCCGTAGACCATCCATTCCGCGAACGAAACTGTTTTCGCCGTCGGAAAGAGCTCGCGCGCGGCGCCGAGAAAAATCAGATTCGTCGGCGTGCCGATCGGTGTGCCGATACCTCCGAGGGACGCCGCGTACGCGACGCCGAGCAAGGTCGCTTCCGCCGTGCGCGCTTCTTTCCCGAGTCCGCCCACGATTGCCACCGCGATCGGCGTCATCATCAATGTCGTCGCGGTGTTCGAGATCCACATCGACAGAAACGCGGTGACGAGGATGACGGCGAACACGATCCGCCGCGGCTCCGTCCCCACGCGGCTCAGCGCGAAGAACGCCAGTCTGCGATGCAGACCCCAGCGCTCGAACGTGGCCGCCACGAGGAAGCCGCCCATGAACAGGAACACCGCCGAGTTCGCGTAAGGCGCCGCGGTTTTCTCGGCGCTGTTGATCCCGGCGAGCGGAAATGCGATCAGCGGGATCAGCGCCGTGAGTCCCATCGGAATCGCTTCCGTCAGCCACAGCAGCGCCATCAGCAACCCGACCGCCGCGGTCACGCGCACCGCGTACGTAAATTCGCCGTCGAGCGGAATGAGCAGAATCAGCGCGGCGATGCCCACGCACACCGCGAGCTTCGAAAGTGAAATTGCGGATGGCACGGCTGAGGATGGTAACCGAGAGCGGTTCCTCGGGTTCCTCGGGGAAGAGTCTCTGAGACTCTGAGACTCTGAGACTCCCCTCCGAGGAACCCCGAGGAACCCCGAGGAACCCCGAGGAACCCGAGGAACCCCGAGGTAAGGAACTCCGAGGTACTCAATCCGGTTACCATCGCCGTGGTGCACAAGACCGAGAATCAGGCCGCGCGGGGACACATCCACCTCCGGGAAGGGATCGAGTCCTACCTCCGCTTCGCGCGCGGCCGCGTGTGGAGCGACGCGTCGCATCGCGACAAGTTGCATGCGCTCGCGACCGCCGTGCGGCGTCCCGCGCTCGACGCCATGCGCGAGAGCGAACGCCGGTACACCGAGCAGGATTCGAAGCGGCTGTACTACCTGTCCATGGAGTTCCTCATGGGCCGCGCCCTCGGCAATAACCTCACGAACCTCGGCATCTATGACGCGGCGCGCGCGGTGCTGTCGGAGCTGGGCGACGATCTCGAGGAGCTGCAGGCGCTCGAACACGATGCCGCGTTGGGCAACGGCGGTCTCGGACGACTGGCGGCATGTTTTCTCGACTCGCTGGCCACGCTCGATCTGCCCGGCTTCGGCTACGGCATCAATTACGAGTACGGCCTCTTCCGCCAGAGCTTCAAGAACGGCTATCAGCAGGAACAGCCGGATCACTGGATGGACGGCGGCTCGCCGTGGCTCATCGAGCGGCCTGATGAAGCGGTGTTGATCCCGGTCTACGGCAACATCGCGCACACGACATCCGCGGGCGGCGTCTACACGCCGACCTGGGTCGACTTCAAGTTCATCCTCGGCGTGCCGCATGACATGCCGATCGTCGGCTACGGCGGCCGCACCGTGAACGTGCTGCGGCTCTTCTCGGCGCGCGCGTCGGATCAGTTCGACATCGGTATCTTCAACTCGGGCGATTACATCCGCGCCGTGCACGAGAAGATCACGGGCGAGTCGATCTCGAAGGTGTTGTATCCGTCCGACGTCGTTGCCGCGGGCAAGGAGTTGCGCCTGCTGCAGGAGTACTTCCTCGTGGCGTGCTCGGTGCGCGACATCATCAATCGCCGCCGCCATGCGCACGAGTCGCTGCGCGATTTCTCGGCGAAGGTCGCCATTCAGATGAACGACACGCATCCCGCGCTCACCGTGGCGGAACTGATGCGCGTGTTCGTCGATGACGAACGGATGCCGTGGGAAGAAGCGTGGGCATTGACGGTGGGCACGTGCGGCTACACGAATCACACGCTGCTGCCCGAAGCGCTGGAGCGGTGGTCGGCGGAATTGCTCGCGCGCGTTCTGCCGCGGCATCTGCAGATCATTCAAGAGATCAACCGCAGGCTGCTCGCAGAAGTGGAGCGGCGTTTTCCGGGCGATATGCAGATGCAGCACAACGTGGCCATCGTCGCGGAAGGTGAAGTGCGCATGGCCAATCTCGCGATGGCCGGCAGTCACTCGGTCAACGGCGTCGCGGAACTGCACTCGAAGCTCGTGACGACGACGCTCGCACCCGATTTTTATCGCCTGCATTCCGAGCGCTTCAACAACAAGACGAATGGGGTGACGCCGCGGCGCTGGTTGCTGCACGCGAATCGTCCGCTGGCGACGCTCATCAATCGCACCATTGGGACAGGCTGGGAAACGGACCTCGACCGGTTACGCGAGCTCGAGTTGTTCGTCGACGATGCGGGGCTGTTGGAAAAGCTCGATGGCGTGAAGCGGCGCAACAAGGTCGCGCTGGCGCGTCTGACGAAAGACCTCACCGGCGTGCCGATCGATCCGCTGTCGATGTTCGACGTGCAGGTCAAGCGTATCCACGAGTACAAGCGGCAGTTGCTGAACGCGCTGCATGTGATCCATCGCTACTGGTCGATCGTCGAGGACGGCGTCATTCCGGTGCAGCCGCGCACGGTGATCTTTGCGGGTAAGGCGGCGCCGGGGTACTGGATCGCGAAGCTGATCATCAAGCTGATTCATTCGGTCGC
>Ga0196977_1000248_pt1 | contig 31902 bp, 19 predicted proteins | sample S3v_1013CmetaG_FD_148634 | JGI IMG/M metagenome (GOLD analysis project Ga0196977, IMG submission 148634) | Soil microbial communities from Anza Borrego desert, Southern California, United States - S3+v_10-13C | ecosystem: Environmental > Terrestrial > Soil > Desert | place: USA: California... | reverse complement strand
TGAAGCTGCCCGAGTCGAAGGAGTTCGCCCTCTCGCTCCCCTTCACGCAGCCGACCGCTTACGGCCTCGGCAAGAGCGGGTGGGTCTCTTCGAGCTTCACGGTCGGCGAGATTCCGTCGCTCGAAATGCTCAAGTCGTGGGTGAGCGAGAGCTACCGCGCTATCGCCCCGAAGAAGCTCTCCAAGATGCTCGGGGCGGCGGCGTCCGGCCCGGGCGAGTCGGCGCGGCCCGAGGGCGAGCCGGAAGGTGAGGCGCGGCCGCGCGCCCGATCGAAAGCCTCGCGGCGCGGGTAGGGACGCGGCCGGACGATTAATCTCGTCGCCCGTCGGCGAAGGGCGCCGGGCCTTCCGCGCCGCGCCCGGCCGCGCGTGTGAAAGGCGCCGTCGAAGTCTCAGACGGCGGTTTGATTTACGCCGCGCGCCCGAAGGTACAGCCTCAACTCTCGCCGCGACGGCGCGACGGCGCGCGCGACAAACGGCCCGCGCGCGCCGCGCAGATTGTTGTTGACATCACGAAACAAGGGGTGTAGGTTTGCACCCCCTCGACGGCGCTCGTATCACTGTTACCGTTCAACCTCATCGACGACAAAGGTCAACAGGGTATGTTGTTCTCACCTGCAAACACTCTCCGCCAAAGAAAGTCTTTGCTCGTGCGAACGCGCCGCGGGAGCGGGTTTAAGTACCGAGATACGTTCGAGGTCGGTACCAGACGTTAGCCTCCGCGGCCGCCGGAGCGCGCAGGGCGCCCTCGCAACCGCCGGCCGCGCCAGCCCCAAGCTTACGTCCGCTCTCAACATTCGCGCGGGATCAACAACAGCTCAGGTCGCTCAAGGGTCGGGTTCTCGGGCGGGCGCGCGTCCGCCCGCGGATTCGCGCCGCCGGCGAAAGTCACCGAAGCCGGCCGCGACCGCCGCGCACGCGCCCCGCCGTCGTCCGGGGCTGGGGAGGGTTACATGGGAGTAGCCACCGTCCTGCTGCTCAGGCCCGCCTCGCCGAACGAGTTCGCCGCCTCACTGCGCGACCTCCTCACGTCGGCGCCGCGCACCGCCGCGGCCCCGACGCTTCAGGTCGTCGAACACCGCGCCGACGATCAGTGCGCGGCCGCCGACGAGCTCGCGCGGCTGCTCAGAAGCGAGAAGCCGGACATCTGCCTCGTCGTCCTCAACCCGCCCCTGCTCGCGCAGGCCGACGCGCTGCTGCCGCTCGTCAACTCGGCCTCGCCTTCGACGCGCGTGGTCGTCGGCCTCGAAGGCGGCGAGCCCGATCAGATGGCCCGGCTCTACGAGCTCGGCGCGGCCGATTTCATCACCGCGCCGCTCAGGGCCGTCGACATCCTGCCGCGCGTCTGGCGTCTCGCGGAGGAGGCGGCGCACCGCCGGCGGGAGCCGGGCGGCTGGCCGAAGCAGCTCATCGGCGAGAACGCCGAGTTCCTCGCCGAGGTCAGTAAAATCCCGACGATGGCGCGGTGCGACGCGAGCGTCCTGCTCCTCGGCGAGACGGGGACGGGCAAGGAGCTGTGCGCGCGCGCCATCCACTACCTCAGCCCGCGCGCGAGCCGGCCGTTCGTGCCCATCAACTGCGGCGCGATCCCGACCGAGCTGGTCGAGAACGAACTCTTCGGCCACGAGCGCGGCGCGTTCACCGGCGCGACGGGCGCGCGCTCCGGCCTCATCCGCGAGGCCGAGGGCGGCACGCTCTTCCTCGACGAGGTGGACTGCCTGCCGTCGCAGGCGCAGGTCAAGCTGCTCCGGTTCCTTCAGGACAAGGAGTACAAGCCGCTCGGCTCGACCAAGTTCTGCCGCGCCGACGTGCGCGTCGTGGCGGCCACGAACGCCAACTGCCGCGCCGCGCTCGAATCGGGCCGCCTCCGCCAAGACCTCTACTACCGCCTCAACGTCATCCCGCTCAAGCTGCCGCCGCTGCGCGAGCGGCGCGAGGACATCCGCCCGCTCGCGTGCCACTTCCTCGCGACCTACGCGGCCGAGTTCGCCAAGCCGGCGCGCGGCTTCACGGCCGAGGCCCTTCAGGCGCTCGTCAGCTACGACTGGCCCGGCAACGTCCGCGAGTTGGAGCACGTCGTCGAGCGCGCCGTCATCTTCTCCGACCAGCCGCTCATCAAGGCCGCCGACATCGTCCTCACGGACGCGGCCGAGCCGCCGCGCCAGCAGTCGTTCAAGGAGGCCAAGTCGCGCGTCATCACGCGCTTCGAGAGGGCTTACATCCTCGACCTGCTGCTCGCCAACAACGGCAACGTGAGCCGCGCCGCGCGCGCGGCGCACAAGAACCGCCGCGCGCTCTGGGAGTTGATCCGCAAGCACCACATCGACGTTGACTGTCTGCGCGCCTCGGCCAAGTGACGCGCGCCGGACGCCCGCCCACCGCGCCAGTTCCCCGCCCCCACCCTTTCGATTCGACGGCGACCACTCCTTGACGGCCGTCGCCGCGGCGAAGCTTGAGCCTCGCCGCGGCGACGGCCGTCTTTTTTTTCGAGAAGGCGTGTCGTCGGCGCGACCCTCGCGGTAAGACTTTTTGCCGTCGCGGTAGGACACGAATGTCACACCCCTCTTCCCCTTCGGCAGACGGACTTTAGCTTCGCCCGCGCGCGCGGGCGTGTGACTAATTCGGCCCACCGCCCGCCCGCGCGCCGCGAAGAATCGCAGTCAAACCGGCTGGCCCGGCTTTTGCACCGTGGCGGCGTGAACAGTCCTGAGTTTCATAGTTCGCGCAATTCCCCCATGAGTCATTTGAAGTCCGAAGTGGCTCGGGACATTTTGAGCTACCTCGGAAAGAACCCTGAAGCGTCGGACACGCCCGAAGGCATCGCCAAGTGGTGGCTGGGGGGCGCGTACTCCCTGCACGAAGTCCGGGCCGCCCTCGCCGAACTCGTCGAGGCGGGGCTGGTGGCCGAGCGCCGGGGCGAAAATTCCAACGTCCATTATCGGAAGGGCGGCGACGCCCGTTGAAGGCCCGCAGCCGTTCGGCCTCGGGCGAATCTTTAGCGCCGCCGCGCCTCTCGCGCCTGAGCGCGGAGACCGCCGCGCCCGCCTCTCACTGACGCCGGGCCGACCCTGAAAAGCGCCGCCGCGGACGAAAACTCCGGGGGCCGACGAAGCCCCTCGCCGCGGCCGCCGAACCTTTCATCAGCCATGCAGTCTTCGGAACACGCCACCCCCCGGGCCCCCTTCGTCGGCCGCCTGCGCCAGCGCCTCTTCGGCCTCCCGCCGGAGGAGGCGAGCTTCGCGCGGCGCGGCTTCCTCGCCGCCGACCCGCGCGCGCGCCGCCGGCTGGAGAGCGTCGGCGGGCTCTTCCTGCGCGGCTACCACGCGGCGCTCGAAGAGACCTCGGCCGCTTCGCTCGCCCGGCGCCTGTCGCAGACCGAGGACGAGCCGCGAGGTTTCGCCTTCGAGGGCGCGGCGATGGGCCTCGCCCTGCTCGACGCGCTCACGCCGTGGGGCGGCGGCCGCTGGCGCGACTTCACGCAGTCCTTCGGCGCGCCTCACGTCTACATGATGCACGTCGGTTACGGGTGGGCTCTGGCGCGCCTGCGCCGGCGGGTTGAGTCGAGCCTCGCGCGCCTCGACCCGCTGCTCGGCTGGCTCGCGGTGGACGGCTACGGCTTCCACGAAGGCTATTTCAAGTGGCGTCGCTACGTCGAGCGGCGCGAGTCGCCCGGCCGGCTCGGAGGCTACGCGCGGCGCGCCTTCGATCAGGGACTCGGCCGCAGCGTGTGGTTCGTCCGCGGCGCGCACGTCGGCGAGGTCGCGCGGACGGTTGACTCCTTCGAGCCTTCGCGCCGCGCCGACTTGTGGAGCGGCGTGGGGTTGGCGTGCGCCTACGCGGGCGGGGCCGACCGCGCCGACCTCGGGCGTTTGAGCGAGGCGGCCGGCGGCTTCCGGCCGCAACTGGCGCAGGGCGCGGCCTTCGCCGCCAAGACGCGCGAGCGCGCCGGGAACCCCGCCGCGCACACCGAAACCGCGTGCGCCGTCATCTGCCGCCTCGCGGCGCGCGAGGCCGCCGAGGTCACCGACCTCGCGCTGAGAGATTTGCGCGGCGGAGGCGACCTGCCGTCCTTCGAGGTCTGGCGGCGGCGCATTCAAAACCATCTGGCGCGGGAGGTCGCCGCAGCATGACTTTAAGCGCGCACAGCGTCCGGCCGTACGCCGCACGCCTGCTGGCCGCGGTTCTTCTCATCGGCCTCTACGCCCTCGCGCGTCTGCCCGAGCCGGCCGAGGCCGAACTGTCCGCGCTGGCCTCCGACTTCCGCTTCGCGCAGACGACGCTGCCGGGGCTCGGCGGCGGCGAGCCGCAGCGGAGCGTCCGCGAGGTCAACCCGAGTTTGCGCCGCCTCGACGCGTGGGTCTCGGCGGTCGGGGCGGCCGTCGCCTTAAACGACCTCGACGGCGACGGGCTGCCCAACGACCTCTGCCACGTGGACACGCGGACGGACAAAGTGATCGTCGCGCCGGTGCCCGGCACGCCGCCGCGCTACCGGCCCTTCGCGCTCGATCCCGCGCCGCTCCCCTACGACGCGGCGACGACCGCGCCGATGGGGTGCCTGCCCGGCGACTTCAACGAGGACGGTCTGACCGACCTGCTCACCTACTACTGGGGCCGCACGCCCGTCCTCTTCCTCAGGCGCGGGCCGGGCGGCGCGGCGGCGCTCGGCGCTGACGGCTACGCGCGGCGCGAACTGCTCGACACGGGCGCGCGCTGGTACACGAACGCCGCGACCTCGGCCGACCTCGACGGCGACGGCCACGCCGACCTCGTCATCGGCAACTACTACCCCGACGGCGCGCGCATCCTCGACGCGCGCTCGAACGTCGCCGACCGCATGCAGGATTCGATGTCGCTCTCCTTCACGGGCGGCCCCAGCCACCTGCTGCTCTGGAAGGGCGGGCAGGCGGGCCCGCAGCCGTCGGCGCGCTTCGAGGAGGCGGGGGCGGGGCTCACGACGGAGGTCGCGCGCGGCTGGACGCTCGCGGTCGGCGCGGCCGACCTCGACGGCGACCTGCTCCCCGAACTCTACTTCGCCAACGACTTCGGCCCCGACCGCCTGCTGCGCAACCTCTCGACGCCGGGCCGCCTCCGCTTCCAGCTCCTCGAAGGCCGCCGCACGCTGACGACGCCGAAGTCGAAGGTGCTCGGCCGCGACTCGTTCAAGGGGATGGGCGTGGACTTCGGCGACCTCAACGGCGACGGCTGGCTCGACATCTACGTGAGCAACATCGCCGAGGAGTACGCGCTCGAAGAGAGCCACTTCGTCTACCTGAGCACGGGCCGCGTCGAGGAGATGCGGCGCGGCGTCGCGCCCTACGTCGACCGCAGCGAGCCGCTCGGGCTGTCGCGCAGCGGGTGGGGGTGGGACGCGCGCCTCGCCGACTTCAACAACGACGGCGCGCTCGAAGCCGTGCAGGCCACCGGCTTCCTCAAAGGCTCGGCCAACCACTGGCCCGACCTGCACGAGCTCGCCATGGGGAACGACGGCGCGGTCAGCGACCCGCGGAGCTGGCCCGCGCTGCACGCCGGGGCCGACCTGAGCGGTCACGAACACAACCCCTTCTTCGTCCGCGCCGCCGACGGCCGCTTCCACGACATCGCCGCGCGGCTCGGGATGAGTCAGACCTTCGTCAGCCGCGGCATCGCGACGGCCGACGTGGACGGCGACGGGCGGCTCGACTTCGCGGTCGCCAACCAGTGGGACGCCTCCGTCTTCTACCGCAACGAGGGGGCCGGGGCCGGCGCGTTCCTCGGCCTGCGGCTGCGCCTGCCCGTCGGCGCCGAGGCGCGGGCCGAGACGCGCGTCTGCCGCGAGGCGGCGGGCGCCGCCGCGCCGGGGCCGACGCGCCCGGCCGTCGGCGCGCAGGCGCGAGTCATCCTGCCGGGCCGCGCGCCGCTCACGGCGCAGGTGGACGGCGGCAACGGCCACTCCGGCAAGCGGAGCCACGACGTGCAGTTCGGTCTGGGCGCTGCGGCCGGCGGCGCGGTGGAGGTCGAGCTGAGTTGGCGCGACGCGGGCGGTCAGGCGCGGCGCGGGACGGTCAGGCTGTCGCCCGGCGCGTGGCACACGCTGGTGCTCGGTCAGGGAGGAGAGTTCATCAATGAGTGCGAATGAGGGACAGGCCCGTTCGGATCGGCTGGGCGGGCTGCGGCGCTTCGCCGTCGCCATCACGATCCTCAACCTCCTCGGCCACGCGTTCTTCGGCTTCGAGCAGTCGCTGGCCCAGCCTCTGGTGGCGCTGGCGACCAGCTACGCCGTCGAACTGCTGCTGGAGGCCGCGGACGCGTGGGGCGCCGGGCGCGCGCCGCGCTTCCGCGGCGGGGGCGCGCGCGGCCTCGTCGAGTTCCTGCTCTCGGCCCACATCACGGGCCTCGCCTGCGCCATGCTGCTCTACGCCAACGAGCGGCTCTGGCCCGTGGCCTTCGCCGCGGCGGCCGCCATCTGCTCGAAGTCGGTGCTGCGCGCGCGCGTCGGGGGCGGCGCGCGCCACTTCTTCAACCCCTCGAACTTCGGCATCACGGTGACGCTGCTTCTGTTCCCGTGGGTCGGCATCGCGCCGCCCTACCAGTTCACGGAGAACCTGACGGGCGCGGGCGACTGGATTCTGCCCGCCGTCATCGTGCTCACCGGCACGTTCCTCAACTTCCGCTTCACGCACAAGCTGCCGCTCATCGCCGGCTGGCTCGGCGGCTTCGTGGCGCAGGCGGCGCTGCGGAGCCTGCTGCTGGAGACGCCGTTCGCGGCGGCGCTCGTGCCGATGACCGGCGTCGCCTTCATCCTCTACACCTTCTACATGGTGACCGACCCGGCGACGACGCCCGCGGGCGCGCGCGAGCAGGTCGCGTTCGGCGCGTCGGTCGCGGCCGTCTACGGGCTGCTGATGGTCTCGCACGTCGTCTTCGGACTCTTCTTCGCGCTGACGATCGTCTGCGCGCTGCGCGGCGCGGGCCTCTACGCGGCGGCGTGGGCCGGGCGCAGGGCCGTCGCCCCGGCGCGCGCCTCGGCGCCGGCGCGCGCCGTGGGGGAGGTGTAACGCGATGGGGGCCGCGATCGCCGTCGTCGGCATGGCGTGCCGCTACCCGGAGGCGCGCTCGCCGGCCGAGCTGTGGGAGAACGCGCTGGCGGGGCGGCGCGCCTTCCGGCGCATCCCCGCCGGGCGGCTCTCGCTCGACGACTACCTCTCGGCCGACCGCCGCGCGCCCGACCGAACCTACTCGGCCGAGGGGGCCTTCATCGAGGGCTACGAGTTCGACCGCGTGCGCTTCCGCGTCGCGGGCAGCACCTACCGGGCCGTCGACCTCGCGCACTGGCTGGCGCTCGAAGTCGCCGCCGACGCGCTCGCCGACGCCGGCTTCGCCGGGGGCGAGGGGCTGCCGCGCGAGACGACGGGCGTGCTCGTCGGCAACACTTTGACGGGCGAGTTCTCGCGCGCCGGCGTGCTGCGCCTGCGCTGGCCGTACGTGCGCCGCGCGCTCGAAGAGGCGCTGGCCGAATCGGGCTGCGCGCCCGAGGCGGGGCGCGAGCTTCTGCGGCGCGCCGAGCGAATCTACAAGGAGCCGTTCCCGCCCGTCGGCGAGGAGACTTTGGCCGGCGGCCTCTCGAACACCATCGCCGGCCGCGTCTGCAACCACTTCGACCTCAAGGGCGGCGGCTACACCATCGACGGCGCGTGCGCCTCGTCGCTGCTGGCCGTCGTCAACGCCTGCGCGCTGCTCGCCGAAGGCGATCTGGACGTGGCCGTGGCCGGCGGCGTTGACCTGAGCGTGGACCCGTTCGAGCTGGTCGGCTTCGCGAAGGTCGGCGCTCTGGCCTCCGACCTGATGCGCGTTTACGACGCGCGCGCGGAAGGCTTCTGGCCGGGCGAGGGCTGCGGCCTCGTCGTGCTCATGCGCGAGCCGGACGCGGCGGCGCGCCGCCTCCCGGTCTACGCCGTCATCCGCGGCTGGGGCGTCTCTTCGGACGGCAGCGGCGGCCTCACGCGCCCGGAGGTCGCCGGGCAGTTGCTCGCGCTGCGGCGCGCCTACCGGCGGGCCGGCTACACGCCCGACACGGTCGCCTACTTCGAGGGGCACGGCACGGGCACGCCCGTCGGCGACGCGGCCGAGTTGCAGGCGCTCACGGCGGCGCGGCGCGAGGCGAACCCCGCCGCGCCGCCCGCCGCCGTCGGCTCCGTCAAGGCCAACATCGGCCACACGAAAGCGGCCGCGGGCGTCGCCGGCTTGATCAAGGCGGCGATGGCCGTGCGCGCGCAAATCCTGCCGCCCGCGACCGGCTGCGACGAGCCGCGCGCGGAACTCAGAGGCGACGCGGCGGCCCTGCGCGCGCCCGCGCGCGGGGAACTCTTCCCCGCCGACCGCCCCGTCCGCGCGGGCGTCAGCGCGATGGGTTTCGGCGGCATCAACACGCACGTCACGCTTGAGGCGGCCGAGGGCGAGCGCCGCCAGTCGCTCAACGCGAGGGAGTTGGCGCTGCTCGCCTCGGCGCAGGACTGCGAGCTGTTCCTCTTCGGCGCGTGGGACGGCGCGGAACTGGGGCGGCGGCTGGAGTCGCTGCTGACTTACGCCGACCGGATTTCGCGCAGCGAACTGGCCGATCTGGCCGCGCGGCTGGAGCGTGAAGTGGGGCGGGCGCGCGTGCGCGCGGCGGTCGTCGCCTCGTCGCCGGCCGAGTTGGCGCAAAGGCTGCGCGCGCTCAAAGCGTTGCTCGAAGCGGGGACGGCGACGCGCGTCGGCGCGGCCGACGGCGTCTTCCTCGGGCGCGCGCCGGGCGCGCCGCGCGTCGGCTTTCTCTTCCCCGGTCAGGGCTCGCCGGCGCGCGCCGACGGCGGCCTCTGGCGGCGGCGCTTCGACTGCGTGCGCGAGCTGTACGCGCGCGCGGCGGCCGAAGAGTGGGGCGGTGATTCGACGCAGACCGAGGTGGCGCAGCCGGCCATCGTCACCGCCTCGCTCGCGGCGCTGCGCGTCCTCGCGCGGCTCGGCGTCGCGGCGCGGGTGGCCGTCGGCCACAGCCTCGGCGAACTCGTCGCGCTGCACTGGGCCGGCGCGCTCGGCGAAGACGCTTTGCTGCGCGTGGCGCGGGCGCGCGGGCGGGCGATGGCCCGGGTCGCCTCGCCGCCCGGCGCGATGTTGAGCGTCGGCGCCGGGCGGGCCGCGGTCGAAGAAGTTCTCAACGGCGAGCGCGTCGTCATCGCGGGGCTGAACTCGCCGGCGCAGACGGTGCTTTCGGGCGAGGCGGCGGGCATCGAGTCGGTGATGCGCCGGGCGCAGGCGCGCGGCCTGCGCTGCGTGCGGCTGCCGGTTTCGCACGCCTTCCACTCGTCGCTCATGGGGCCGGCCGTCCCGGCCCTCTCCGAACGCCTCGCGGATGAAGAGTTCCGGCCGCTCGCGCGCGCCGTCGTCTCGACCGTGCGCGGGCGGCGGCTCGCGCCCGGCGAAGACCTGCGCGCGTTGCTGCGCGAGCAGTTGACCGCGCCCGTGCGGTTCACGGAGGCGCTGGGCGTCGCCGAGGGCGAGGGCGTTGACCTCTGGCTGGAGGTCGGCCCCGGCCACACGCTCGGCGGCCTCGCCGGCGAGTCCGGCGCGACGCCCGTCATCTCGCTCGACGCCGGCGGCGCTTCGCTTCAGGGGTTGCTGCGCGCGGCCGGCGCGTGCTTCGCCCTCGGCGCGCGCGTCGAGCACGAAGAGTTGTTCGCGGGCCGCTTCACACGCCCCTTCGACCTCGACTGGCGGCCGCGCTTCTTCGTCAACCCGTGCGAGCTGGCCCCGGCCGGCGAGCCTCAGACTGAGGTGGTGCGAGAGAGCGAGGCGGAGTCGGGCGCGGACGCCGCGGTCGTTAACGAAGCGGCGGGCGGCGCGACGCAGCTGGAGGCCGCGACGCAGACGGCGGCCCCGGCCTCGACGCTCGAAGCCGTGAGGCTCGCCGTCGCCGAGCGCGCGGAGTTCCCCGCCTCGGCCGTCGGCGACCGGAGCAGGCTGCTCGACGACCTGCACCTCAACTCGATCACGGTCGCGCAGCTCGTCGCCGAAATCTCGCGCCGGCTCGACCTGCCGCCGCCGCCCGCGCCGACCGACTACGCCAACGCGACCGTCGCCGAAATCGCCGAGGCCCTCGAAGCGGCGCGCGCGGGCGGCGCGACGCGCGCGGGCGTCGAGGGGGACGCGCCGAGCGGTCTGGACGAATGGGTGCGCCCCTTCACGGTCGAACTCGTCGAGCGCCCGCTGCCGCGGCGCGAGCGCCCGCCGCAACGCGAAGGTTCGGGAGGCTGGCGCGTGTTCGCGCCGCCCGAACACCCTTTCGGCGAAGCGCTGCGCCGGGCCTTCGCGCGCCTCGACTTCGGAGCCGGAGTCGTCGTCGCGCTCCCGCCCGGCGCGGACGAGAGTCACGTCCCTTTGCTGCTCGAAGGCGCGCGCGCGGCGCTCGCGGGCGGCGCCGGTTTTCGCTTCGTGCTCGCGCAGCACGGCGGCGGCGCGGCGGCCTTCGCGCGCTCTCTCCACCTCGAAGCGAAAGACCTCGTGACCTGCGTCGTGGACACGCCTGCCGGCGACAAGCGCGCGGCCGAGTGGGTGGCGGCCGAGGCCGCCGCCGCGCGCGGCTACGCCGAGGCGCACTACGACGAGGCGGGCGCGCGCCGCGAGCCCGTGCTGCGCCCGCTGCCGGCGCCCGACGAGGCCGCCACGCTCCCGCTGGGCGCAGACGACATGGTGGTGGTCACCGGCGGCGCGCGCGGCATCACGGCCGAGTGCGCGCTCATGCTCGCGCGCGAAACGGGCGCGCGCCTCGCGCTGTTCGGCACGTCCGGCCCCGACGCCGACGAAGAGATCGTCGCCAACCTCGAACGGATGAAGGCGGCCGCCGTCGCCTTCAGCTACCACCGCGCGGACGTGACCGACGCGGCGGCCGTCGCGGAAGCGGTCAGGCGAGTCGAGGGTGAGTTCGGCCCCGTCACGGCCGTGCTGCACGGGGCGGCGCGCAACGTCCCGTGCCTCGTCGAGAACCTCGACGAAGGAGCGGTCTTGAGGACGCTCGCGCCGAAGCTCGGCGGCGCGCGCAACCTGCTCGCGGCCGTCAACCCCGAAGCCCTCCGTCTCTTCATCACCTTCGGCTCGATCATCGCGCGCACGGGGCTGCGCGGCGAGGCCGACTACGGGCTCGCCAACGAGTGGCTGACGCGCCTCACCGAGCGCTGGCAGGCCGCGCGCCCGCGCTGCCGCTGCCTCGCCGTCGAGTGGTCGCTCTGGTCGGGCGTCGGCATGGGCGCGCGGCTCGGCGAGGTGGACGCGCTCAGGCGGCAGGGCGTCACGCCGATCACGCCGGCGCAGGGCGTCGAAGCTTTGCGGCGGCTGCTCGCGTCGCGGCCGGCGGTGACCTCGGCCGTCGTGATGGGCCGCTTCCGCGACGTGCCCACGCTCAAAGTCGAGCGGCCGGAGTTGCCGCTCCTGCGCTTCCTTGAGCGGCCGCGCGTCTACTACCCGCACGTCGAACTCGTCGCCGACGCCGCGCTCTCGCCCGCGACAGACCCTTACCTCGAAGAGCACGCCTACCGCGGCGAGCGGTTGCTGCCGGCCGTCGTCGGCTTAGAGGCGATGGCGCAGGCGGCGACGGCTTTGACGGGCGAGGCGGGGCCGCCCTCCTTCGAGGGCGTCAGGTTCGAGCGGCCGCTGGTCGTGCGCGACGACGCGCCCCTCACCCTGCGCGTCGCGGCGCTGGCCCGCGGCGCGCGGCGCGTCGAGGTGGCGCTGCGAAGCTCCGAGGCGGACTTTCAGGTCGAACACTTCCGCGCGACCTGCGTCTTCGGCGAGCGGCCGCGGGCCGGCGGGACGCGCGCGCCTCTCGGCGACCCCGGCCGGCGCGCGCCCCGAATCCCACTCGACCCGGAACGCGACCTCTACGGCGAGCTTCTGTTTCACGGCGGGCGCTTCCGGCGCGTGCGCGCCTACCGGCGGCTCTCTTCGACGGAGTGTCTGGCCGAGATCGGCGGGGGCGACGCGCCCGAGTGGTTCGGCCCTTACCTGCCGGGCGCGCTGCTGCTCGGCGACCCGGCCGCGCGCGACGCCGCCATCCACGCCGTGCAGGCCTGCGTCCCGCAGGTCACGCTGCTCCCGGTCGGCGTCGAGCGCATCAGCGTCAGCCGCGCCGGAGGCGGCGGCGCGCTCTTCGTCCACGCGCGCGAGCGCGAGCGCGCGGGCGACACCTTCGTCTACGACCTTGAGCTGACGGGCGAGGACGGCGGGGAGCGCGAGCGCTGGGAGGGGCTGCGCCTGCGAGCGGTCAAAGGCTCGGAGCGGCGCGGGGCGTGGGCCGCGGCGCTGATCGGGCCTTACGTCGAGCGGCGGCTGCGAGAGTTGCTGCCCGGCGCGGCCGCGGCCGCCGTCGTCTTCGAGGGGGAAGACGGCGGCGGCGGGCGGCGCGCGCGCAGCGACCGCGCCATCCGCCGCGCCCTCGGGCCTGACGCCGCGCCGCCCGCGCGCCGCCGCGACGGCAAGCCCGAGGCCGGCGACGGCCGCGGCGTCTCGGCCTCGCACGCGGGCGGCCTGACGATGGCGGTCGCCGCGCCGTCCGAAATCTCCTGCGACATCGAGCGCGTCGCGGCGCGCCCCGCGGCGCTCTGGCGCGAGATGCTCGGCGGCGAGCGGTTCGGGCTGGCCGAAGCCCTCAGCCGCGCCGGTCACGACTTCGACGAGGCGGCGACGCGCGTCTGGACGGCGCACGAGTGTCTGAAGAAGGTCGAGGCCGGCGCGGGCGCGCCGCTCGCGCTGTCGGACTCGTCGCCCGACGGCTGGCTGCTGCTCTCGTCCGGCGGGCGGGCGGTCGCCTCGTGGTCGTGTTCGCTGCGCGGCGGGGGCCAGAGGCTGGCGCTCGCCGTCCTCGTCGGGGGTCAACATGCGCGCTTATGAATACAGGCATGTCGTCGGCTTCGAGGAGACGAACCTCGTCGGCAACGTCTACTTCGCCAACCACGTGCGCTGGCAGGGGCGGTGCCGCGAGATGTTCCTCTACGAGTACGCGCCCGAAGTGCTCGACAGTTTGTCGCGCGACCTCGCGCTGGTGACGACGCGCGTCTCGTGCGAGTACCTCGCGGAGCTGTCGGCGCTCGACGAGTTGGTGATACGCATGCGGCTGGGGTCGCTGGCGCAGAACCGGATCACGATGGGTTTCGAATACTGGCGGCGCGGGGCGGACGGGCGCGAGGAGTTGGTGGCGCGCGGCGAACAGCAGGTGGCCTGCATGCGCCGCGCGGGCGAAAGGCTCGTGCCGGTCGCCGTGCCGGAGCGCCTGCGCGCGGCGCTCAGCGAGTACGCCGCGGCGTGAGGCGGGCCGCCCCCGCGGCCGCGCCCGAGGAGGAGGAGGAGATGCAAGTTTACCAGTCGCCGGCGACCTGCCGGGACAGCACGATGGTTTCGCGCCGCACGGCGGTCGAGCGGGTCATCAGGACTATGCGCGAGAGGCTCGACGAGCCTCTGTCGATGCACGACCTCGCGCGCATCGCCTACATCAGCCCCTTCCACTTCAACCGCGTCTTCCATCAGGTGACGGGCCTCACGCCGACCCGGTTCCTTTACGCCATGCGGCTGAACGCGGCGAAGCGCCTGCTGCTGACGACCTCGCTCAGCGTGACGGACGTTTGCTTCGAGGTCGGCTACAGCAGCCTCGGCACGTTCACGACGCGCTTCACGCAGCTCATCGGCCTCTCGCCGTGCCGCCTGCGCCGGCTGGCCGAGGAGCTGACGCCCGACTCGCTGCGGAGGCTGTGCGAGCACTACTCGGAGGCGCAGCGCGAGGCCGCGCGCAACCCGTCCGTCTCGGGCCGCGTCGAGCTGCCCGCCCGCTTCGAGGGGCTGGTCTTCGTCGGCCTCTTCCCGCTGCACATCCCGCAGAGCTTGCCGGTCGCCGGCTGCCTGCTGACGGGGTCGGGCGACTACAGCCTCGGCCGCGTCGCCGACGGCGCCTACCACCTGCTCGGCGCGGCCATCCCCAAGTCCGACGACCCTCTGGACTACATGCTGCCCGACGGCGAGAAGGTGCTCGTCGGCACGGGGCGGGGGCTGGTGAACGTCGAGGCGGGCCGCGCGGGCGGCGCGACCGACATCGAGATGCGGGCCATGGGCGTGACCGACCCGCCGCTGCTCGTCTCGCTCCCCTTCCTGCTCACGCGCTCGCTCGCCGGAGAGTCGCGCCTCCCCGACTCGTTCCGCGGGCCGGCCGGCGCGTGAGGCGCTTCGCCACTTCACAAGTCGCTCGGGTTCGGATTACTGTTGAAGGTAGCGCGGGGCTGTTTTCAACGCGGGCGGCGCGGAGCAGGCGCGGGGGACGCGGGGGCGAAGTTGGTTCCTCCGCGCCCTCCGCGCCCCCCTCTCCGCGCTCCGCGCCGGGAACCGCCTCACGGCATCTTCAACAATCATTCTCATCCGAGGACGTGAACGATGGCGCGAGACCGTTCGTGTGGCTTCAGGTCGGCGGCGATGCCGCTCATCTTTTCATTCATCCTGCTGGCGTGCGCCGCGCCGCGGCCGGCCGCCGCGCAGGTCAGGCAACTGCCCTCGCCCGCCCCCGAGCAGAGCGCCCAGCCGAACCTCGCCGTGGGCCGCGACGGCCGCGTCTATTTGAGCTGGGTCGAGCGCCTGCCGGAGAAGAGGTTCGCGCTCAGGTTCTCGACGAAAGAGGGCGCGCGCTGGTCGGCCCCGCGCACCGCCGCCGAGGGTCAGGACTGGTTCGTCAACTGGGCCGACTTCCCCACGCTGGCCGCGCTCCCGGACGGCTCGCTCGCCGCCCACTGGCTCGTCAGGAGCGGCCCCGCCGTCTACGCGCACGACGTGAAAGTCTCGCGCTCGACCGACGGCGGCCGGACGTGGTCGGAGCCCGTCACGCCGCACGGCGACGGCACGCCGACCGAGCACGGCTTCGTCTCGATGTTCCCGGCCGCCGGCGGCGCGCTCGCGGCCGTCTGGCTCGACGGGCGCGGGATAAAAGGCGGGCACCACGGCAACCACGGCAGGGACAACATGACGCTGCGCTTCACCGCGTTCGGCCGCGACGGCCGGCCGCGGCCCGACGCGCTGCTCGACGAGCGCGTCTGCGAGTGCTGCCAGACCTCGGCGGCGGTCACTTCCGAGGGGCCGGTCGTCGTCTACCGCGACCGCTCGGCCGAGGAGATTCGAGACATCTCCATCGTGCGGCTGCGCGGGGGGCGCTGGAGCGCGCCCGCGACGGTGCATCAGGACGGGTGGAAGCTCGACGGTTGCCCGGTCAACGGCCCGGCGGTGGCGGCCGAGGGCAGGCGCGTCGTGGTCGCGTGGTACACGGGCGCGGGCGAGCGGTTCCGCGTGCAGGCGGCCTTCTCCGAAGACGCCGGGGAGAGCTTCGGCCCGCCCGTGCGGGTTGACGACGGCGAGCCGACCGGGCGCGTCGGCGTCGTCGCGCTCAAGGACGGCAGCGCCGTCGTGAGTTGGATGGAGAAGACGGCGGGCGGCGTGGAGGTGCGGCTGCGCCGCGTCCGGCCGGGGGGGAAGCGCGGCGAGTCGGTCAGCGTCGCCGCGACCGCCGAGGCGCGCGCGAGCGGGTACCCGCGGGTGGTCAAAGCGAAAGATTCGGTCGTCGTCGCGTGGGTCGGCGGCACGCGCGTCCTCACGGCGGAGATGCCTCTGCGTTAGAGACGCGGGGCGCGGCGTCGGTGTCCGACGAGGTCGGCGTTGAGCGCGACGCAAGGCTTATCTCAACGCGGGGGGCGCGGGGCCTCACAGGGTTCGCGGGGAAGACGATTACTTTCTCCGCCACCTCCGTGAGCCCCCGCGCCCCCCGTGTTGAAGACCGCTGGCCCTGAACTCGAACGGCAGTCCGCCCCCGTCGTTCGTCTCCCGCTAATCGTGCTGGTGCTGGCCGGGCTGCGCCTGCGGGGCCTCGACGATGCCCTCGCGGACGCGGCGCTGCACCTCGTCGTAGAGGCCGGGCGGGAGCACCCTGACCATCGTCATCATGCCCATGAACGAACCCGTCCAGCCCGGCGGCAGCCCGTAGGTCTCCGGCTTCGCCACCTCCCTGTCCATGAACATCACCATGTCCTGCGGGTAGCCGGGCACGCGCTTGCGCCGCGCCGTGTCGTCGGGGTTCGAGACCTGCCCGAGCCGCTCGGCCTGACCGGGCTGCACCTCGGGGCCTTTGCCCTGAGCGGGCGAGGCCGGCTGCTGCCCGTGGCCCTCGTGCTGCCCCTGCGGCCCGACGAGGTTCGAGACGTTGCGCTCCTGCGCCGAGAGCCCCATGCCGCGCCCCATGCCGGGGCCGAGGTCTTCGCTGAGCGCGTGCCCCTGCGTGACGATGCCCATGCCCTCCTCCATCCCCTTGCCGGTCTGCGAGCCGTGGCCGGCGTGGCCCATCGGCCCGACCATCGAGACCATCTGGTTCATCATGTGGTGCGGCAGGTGGCAGTGCAGCATCCAGTCGCCGGCGTGGACGGCGTCGAACTCGATGTCTCTGGCCTGCGCGACGCCGACGAGCACGGTGTTGCCCGGATACCACGCCGTCTCGGGGACGCGCCCGCCCTCGGTGCCCGTCACGTAGAACTGGTTGCCGTGGATGTGCATGGGGTGGTGATCCATGCCGAGGTTGACCATGCGGATGCGGACGCGCTCGCCCTGCCGGACGAGCATCGGCGTCGAGTGCGGCCCCGAGCGGCCGTTGATGGTCAGCCAGTTGAACTCCATCGCCAGCGAGTTCGGGATGGGGTTGTTCGGCAGAAGCGCCCACTCCTGAAGGATGAGGCCGAAGTCCTTATCGACCCGCGGCGCGTAAGGGCGCTTCGGGTGGACGATGAAGAAGCCGATCATCCCCATCATCTCCTGCATCGCCATGTGCGAGTGGTAGAAGAAGGTGCCGTTCTGGCGGAGCGTGAACTCGTAGGTGAAGGTCTGCCCCGGCTCGATCATCGGCTGGTTGAGGAACGGCACGCCGTCCATCTCGGGCGGAACCTCCAGCCCGTGCCAGTGCATCGACGTGCCCTCGGGCAAACGGTTCGTGACGTGGATGCGGACGCGGTCGCCCTCGTTGACCTCGATGGTCGGCCCCGGCACGCTCCCGTTGTAGCCCCAGCCGATGATCTCCTTGCCGGGGATGAGGTGCCACTTGACGACCTCGGGGGTGAGGCGGAAGACCTTCACGCCGTTCTCCGTCGTCCACGGCAGCCGCGCCACGTCGGGGACTTGCACGGGGACGACGCCGCCGGCCGCGGCCGCGGGGCCGTTGTCTGTTTTGGGCGGGGCCTGCGGCTGCGGGGGCGCGTGGTGTTCGTGCTGCGCGCGCGCCGCCGTCGAGCCGGCCGCCACCGCGCCGGCCGCCCCGAGGGCGGAAGCGCGCCGCAGAAAGTTGCGTCTGCTGTTATTCATCTCCGGAACTCCTGTCCTTGTCAAAAAAGCTTCCGTGTCAGGCGGCCCGCGTCAGCGCTCGCCCGGCCCTCCGCCCGCTTCGCCGCCCGGCCTCGGCGCGAACCCTTCGGCGCCTTCGCCGGCGGTGCCGACCGCGTCCAGCCCGCCTTCGAGCATGAAGCCGCGCAAACTGGCGGCCCCGCGCCTCAGCTCGACGAGGGCGCGCGCGTACTCGACCTCGACCTGAAAGAGCGTGCGCTGCGCGATTAAGACCTGCGGGTAGCTCGCCGCCATCTGGCGGAAGTTCGAGAGGTACATCTCGTAAGCCCGGCGCGCGCGCGGGACGATCTGCGTGCGGTAGCGCTCGACCGTCTGCCGCGCGTTGCTGTAGCCGCGGAAGGAGCCGGCGAGCCGCGAGCGCAGGGCGAGTTGGAGGCGTTCGAGTTCGCGCTCGGCGATGTCGAGTTCGGCCTCGGCCTCGGCGACGCCGCCCCGGTTGCGGTTGAAGATGGGGACGGTGACGCCGACTTCGATGCTGCCCTCGGCCCCGGTCTTGCGGCCGTCGCTCTCAAGCAGTTCGTTGTTGTAGCCGACGCCGCCGCGGACGAAGAGGTCGGGCGCGCGCTCGGCCCTCTGGCGCGCGAGCACGGCGCGGGCGCGCTCGACGCCGGCGCGCGCCGCCCGCAACTCGGGGCTGTCGCGCAAAAGCGTGGCGAGCAACTGCTCCTGATCGAGCGCCGCGCCGCCCTCTTCGAGGCTGCCGGCCAGCCGCGCCGGCCGCAGACCGGGGTCGCCCGTCATCGCCCCGAGCGCGCGCCACGCCTGCTCCCAGTCGGTGCGCGCGCGCAGCAGCTCGACCTCGGCGCGCTCGGCCTCGATCTCGATTTCGAGCTGGTCGGGGCGGTCGGCCTGCCCGACGTTGTAAAGCTCCGCCGTGATGCCGACGGCCTCGCGCGCGAGGTCGGCGAGGTCGGCGCGCAACTCGACCAACTGCTGCGCGCCGAGCGCCTCGAAGTAGAGCGCGCGAACCGAATTGACGACGCGCAGGCGTTGCGCCTCGGCCGTGGCCTCGGCCTGCTCGCGCTCGCGCTCGAAGACTCGTTTGGCCTTGCCCAGCTTCCCGCCGAGCGGGATCGTCTGCTCGACGAAGACGCCGTGGACGCTCCGCTCGCCCGGCGCGCGGAAGGCCAGCTCGTCGGCCGAGTAGCCGACGACCGGGTTCGGGAAGGCGCCCGCCTGCCGCCGCCGGCCCTCGGCGGCGCGGACGGAGGCTGCGGCCTGAGCGAGCGTCGGGTTCCTCTCGGCCGCCGTCCGCTCCAACTCTTCGAGCGTCACGACCGGGCCTTCCGGGATGAGGCCCGCGCGCGCGCGCCTGCTCGCGGGCGTCTGCGGCGCGGCGGGCGCGGCGGGCATCGCGTGTCCGGCGTGCGGGTCTGGCGTCGGCGTCGGGGTGGGCGTCGCCTGCCGCGCCGGCGTGGTGTGTCCTTCGTGCTGCGCGAGCGCGCGCGGCCCCGCCCACGCGAGCAGCGCGGCGGCGACGGCGAGCGCGCCGAACGGTGCGCGGGCCAACGCCCTCAAGCGCCGAGAGTGGTTCATACGTTCCTCCCCGTTGGTAACAGAAACAGGCCCGCGCGGACGCCTCGGGTGAGGGCTCGGTCGCGGCCCGACTTCTGAAAAGCGTCTTACTGAAAGATAAGCGGGGGCGGGGCGACGGCGCACTTCGGCCGCGGCCCGCGGGCGGGTCTAAAGGCGGAAGACGCTGAGGAGGAGATGCCTTTCGGGGCCGTCGGGGGGCGCGTGCTGCGACGGCCTGATCTCCCTGACGAAGGCGCGCGAAGGCGGCGGAAGGTGTCCGGAGACGTGCGCGGCCGAGTCCTTCTCGGCCTGCCTGCCCGACTCCGCGTGCCGCTCGAACTTCGTAGACGGCGGCGCTTCGCGCCGGCCCGCGCAGTGGGAGCAGGAAGTCTCGTGCGGGGCCGACGCGAAGCCCTTCAGAGCTTCGGACTCAGGCCGTTGACGTTCGCCGGCGGGCGGCTCTGCCGCGTGACAATCCCGGGGTCGCGCGCGGGCGGTCTGTTCTTCCGGGGCCGCCGGCTCGTGCGCTTCGGCGGACAAATGCCCGCCGTGAGTTTCGGCCTCTTCCGGCGCGGCCGCCGCCCGACAATCCAAGTGGGGGCAGGCCACGGCGGCGAGCGCGCCGCCCCGGCAGCCCAGCACGAGAATTAAGGCGAGACCAAAATTTATCAGCTTACACGCCACGGTTTTTTACTTTGCCCGTTTAATTAACACACGCCGCCCGGCTTGTCTACATCGCGCCACTTTCATGCCGCCCGACCGAAACGATGATAAGCCCTGTAGTCGTCTACAGAGTCAAGCGAAGAGTTTTGCGGCGACGCGCGCCCGCGCCTCGGCGACTCTGTTTCTGTCCTCGGGCGCGGAGGCTGGCACGCTTTCTGCACTCGCCGTGCTCACCAAGAATTGTTCGTACCGAAACGAAGCATGAGAGGTTAAGACTTTATGAGGCTGTTGACAATCTCAACTCTGGCGCTCGCGCTCCCGCAAACGGCCTGCGTCGTCGGCGGCTACAGCGGCGACCGCGGCTTCTTCCTCTGGCCGGGCAGTCTCTTGTTGACGGCGGTGCTCGTCCTGCTCTTCCTGTTTCTGAGGCGGCGCAGGTGACGCCGCGCCGGCCTCCTTCGAGACGCTTCGGCGGCATCTTGACCTTGACTTCTACGCGCCGGGAAGATATTAGTAGCCCCGGCTACTAATATCTCGAAGGGCGGTACTCAAAGGTGAAGACGCAAACGAAACGGGCCTTCTGGGTCGCATACCTGCTCGCCGCGGCGCTGGCGCCGGCGGCGGTTTTGGGCGCTACGGCGCAGGGCGCGCCGACGGCGGCCGAGGCGCTCGCGCGCGTCCGCGCGGCGGTCGGCTACGAGCGGCTGCGAAGTTACAAGCACGGCATCACCGCGGAGGGCACGGCCCGCGTCCGCGGCCTCGACTCGAAGCTCACGCTCCTGTTCGCGCCCGAGGGCCAATTCCGCACCGACATCGACGGGCCGCTCGGGGGCACCACCGGCTTCGACGGGCGGACGGGCTGGGAGGTGGACTGGTCGGGGATGCCGCGCCCGCTCGAACTCGAAGACCTTGAGGTCACGCAGTTCGACTCGTGGATCCGCTCGGGCCGCTGGCTGGCCGAGGACGGGCCTTACGCCGTCTCGCTCGACGCGGCGCAGACCGACGACAAGCAGGTCGCGCTCAAACTCAACCTCAAGCGGGGCGTGCTGGAGGCGACGGTCTTCGTCGACCGCGCGACGTGGCTGCCGAAGAGGGTGGCGCGCCGCGGGCTGGGGGGCGAAGAAGTCCTCTTGCTCGAAGACTACCGCGAGGTGCTGGGCTTCCGCTTCCCCCACCGGCTCACGCGCACGGTGGGCGGCACGACGAGCGTCTTCGAGCTGCGCGCGCTCGCGCCCGCGCCGGCCGGCTCGCTCGCGCGCTTCGAGCCTGTCACCGCGCGCCCGCCCGACACGCGTTGGGACGCCGCCGCGCCCGCGCGCGTCGAGGCGCGGCGCACGCGGTCGGGCCACCTCCTCGTCCACCCGCTCGTCGACGGGAAGGACGCCGGCTGGTTCATCCTCGACAGCGGGGCGGGCACGATGGTCATCGACCAGCAGGCGGCCGACAAGCTCGGGATGCCGGCGGTCGGCGAGATCGTCGCCGTCGGCGTGGCCGGGACGACGAAGGCGCGCTTCCGCATGGGCGGGCCGTTCCGGCTCGGCCCTTTGACCATCACGCGCACGCGTTATCTGGAACTCGACCTCGCCTTCCTGACGCAGGCCTTCGGCGTCCCCATCGGAGGCATCTGCGGCCGCGACCTCTTCGCGCGCTCCGTCGTCGAGATAGACATCTCGAACGAAGCGGTCGCCCTTCACGACCCGGCCCGCTACCGCCTTGAGGGCGCGGCGTGGCAGGAGTTGTTCTTCAGCGGCCGCAACCCGGCCGTGCGCGCGCGCTTCGAGGGCGACCGCGAGGGCCTCTTCAAACTCGACACCGGGTCGGGCGCGACCGTCTCGATCCACGCGCCGGCCGTCGAGCGCCTCAACCTGCTCGCGGGCCGCGAGACGCGCGCCAGCCGGTCGGGCGGCGTCGGCGGGTCGCGCGCCTCGCGGACGGGCAAGCTGGCGTGGTTCGAGTTGGCCGGCCACCGCTTCGAGTCGCCGGAGGTCGAGTTCGCCAGCGCGGGCGAGGGCGCGTTCTCCGACGTGTACTCGACGGGCAACATCGGCGCGGGCTTCCTGCAAGCCTTCCGCGTCGTCTTCGACTACGGCAACAAGCGGGTCGCGTTCGCGCCGCTCAAGGCGGCGAAGGGCGCGGGGGCGGGCGCGCCGTGAGCGCCGCGGACTGCGTCCGTGCGCTCGTCGGGCTGGGCTTCAACGGCCTTGAGGCGGAGGTCTACACCGCGCTCGCGCAGAACCCGCCGATGACCGGCTACCGCGTCGCGCAGGTGCTCGGCAAGCCGGCCGCCAACGTCTACAAGGCCATCGAGTCGTTGCAGGCGAAGGGGGCCGTCCTCGTCGACGACGGCGCGAACCGCGTGTGCCACGCCGTCCCGGCCGAGGAGTTGCTCGGGCTGCTCGAACGCGGCTTCCGCGAGAGCCGCGAGCGCGCGGCCGCGGCCCTCGCCGAGTTGCAGAGCGTGCCGGCCGACGACCGCGTTTACCAGCTGCGCTCGCGCGAGCAGGTGTTGGAGCGCTGCCGCCGGATGCTGGAGCGCGCCGAGCGCGTGGCCCTGCTCGACGCCTTCCCCGCCCCGCTGGAGGAGTTGCGCCCCGAGGCGGAGGCGGCCGCCGCGCGCGGCGTTCTGGTCGCCGTCAAGGCGTACGAGCCGACCTCGGTGCGCGAGGCCGAAGTCTTCGTCCACCCGGAAGGGCGCGCCGTCATCGAACGCTGGCCGGGTCAGTGGGTCAACGTCGTGGTGGACGGGCGCGAGCACCTCCTCGCGCTCCTCACGCGCGACGGGCGGGGCGTGCATCAGGCGGTGTGGAGCGAGAGCACTTACCTGTCGTGGGTCTACCACAGCGCGGTGGCGCGCGAGCTGAGCATGGCGGACGTGGAGAGGCGGGTCGCCGAAGGGGCGACCTCTAAGGAGTTGCGCGCCGGCATGGAGCGTTACCGCCGCATCGTGGCGTCGGACGCGCCGGGCTTCGAGCTGCTGCTGCGCCGCTTCGGCGGCCGGCCGGGGGCTTCGGGGAGTTGACCCCGGCGGCGCCGCCGAGGCTGCCCCGCAAGTCTTGGAGCGGCGGGCGGGTGGTGCTATAGTGCGCGCCCGCACGCGGCCGCGCCGCCGCTTCGCTTACCCGGCACGACGCGGACGCGCGCCGGGCGCCGGGCAGTCCGAAGGCGCGTCAGTCCGCCGCCGAAACCCGCACGGGAGAATGAAAAAAGCATGCTGAAAAAAGTCTGCTGCGCCGTCCTCTCCGCGCTGCTCTTGCAGGCGGCCGCCGTCCCCGCCTTCGCCAAGACGAGGGCCGAGAAGGAGACGGAACGCGCCGCGAAGGTGCGCGCCCGCATCAACAAGCTCGGCACGGGCGCGGACGCGCGCATCAGGGTCGAGCTGCGCGACGGGGCCAAGCTCGAAGGCTACGTGAGAGAGGCCGGCGCGGACTCCTTCGCCGTCACCGACCGCGAGGGCAAGACCACGACCGTCTCCTACCCGCTAGTCAAAAAGGCGCAGGGCCACAACCTCTCGACCGGGACGAAGATCGCCATCGGCGTCGGCGTCGGCATCGCGGTCGCGGTGCTCATCATCTACGCCATCTACGCCTCCAACGAGCGCTGAAGGCGGCGGCGTCGCCGGGGGAGGGCGCCTCAACAGTCCCCGATGCCGAGACGCCCCGGCCGAGGCCGGCCCCTCACCGGAGCGAGAAGACGAACTCTTCCGTCTCGCGCGAGAAGCGGCCCCTGATCTCTGGGCGCGTGCGGTAGAGCGCGACGTAACGGCGGAAGAATTCGGCGGGCGGCTGCTCGAACAGCCGGCCGATGCACCGCCGGCCGCAGTGTCGTTCGAGCGCCTTCGCCATCTCGTACCCGACGAAGTAGAAGCGGTCGTCGTTCTCCCTGCCGTCGCGCGTGAACCCTTTCAGGTACGCCTCCTCCCACTTCATCCGGCCTTCCCGCAGCCCCTTCAGCACCGAGTCGAACAGCGCGAAGTTTTCCGCGACCCGCGCCGGCTCGGCGTTGCGCCGGTAACGCTCGCGCGCGCTCTCCACGTACGGCCCGGCGGCCTTCGTGCGCGTCGGGTCGGCGGCGTAATTGGCCGTGCCCTCGGAGAGCGTCCCCGCCAGCACGCGCTCGGCGGGCGGCATCTTCTCGTTCGTCACCCAGTGCGCGTCGACGCCCGCGCGCCGCTGCGCCGCGAACTGCGCGGCGTGGTAGGCCTCGTGCGCCATGTTCGCCACCACGCCGTCCCGGTCGCCGCCGGCCCTCACTAGGTTCGCGTAGAACGACTTCGGGTCGTGCTCGAAGGCGAACCCGTCGGACACGCCCCCGGCGACGAAGTAAACGGTGATCGGCAGCGGCCCGGTGTCGGGGAGGTAAGGTCTGAGCTGCGCCATCGTCTCGCCCACGATCCGGCGCTCGTCGGCCCGGACGGCCCTGACGAGGTCGCGGACGCGCGAGCGCTCGCGCCACGCGTCGTCGAGCTGAAAGATGCGGCCGTGGCGCCCGCCCTTCTTCGTGCGCGCGAACGTCTTGATCTCCTCGCGGAACTCGCGCGCGCCGACGTGCGGGATGAATCTGGTGACGTTATCGACCATCGCGCGCAGGCCGGCGACGCGGAGCAGTCCGTCCACGTCGGCGTCGGAGAGCGAGTCGCGCCCGAGCGCGTCGAGGAGCGCCTCGGCCCCGGCGTAGTCGAGCCGCATCGTGACGGCGGGCGCCGCGGGCGTCCGCCGCCTTTGCCGCGGCCGCTGCCCCGCGGCCGGGATGATCGCCGCGAGGGCGAAGATGAATGCGACGAAGTGGATTCTCTTCAAGGAATCGTTCTCCTCGTGCCGCGTCGGTGTCGGCGGCGGAGCTGTGCCTTCAGAAAAAGTAAACACCGCCGGGGGCCGACCCGTGTCAGCAAATAATCGGATAAAAGGTGTCGGCGAATCATAAGAGGAAGGGCGGCGGCGGGAATACCCGCCGCCGCCCTTCGCCGTCTTGACGAGCCTTCCCCCGCGTCGTTTACGGCGCGACGCGGAAGATGCCCCAGATGCCTCCGTCGAAGCCGAAGGAGGCGTGGTCGCGGTAGAGGTAGTCGCCGGTGACGCGGAAGATGCCCCCGGCGCCGTTCTTGAGCAGCACGTCGAAGTGGTTCGACGGGCCGTGGCCGCCCTGCGTGCCCTTCCACTCGGAGAGCGGGTTGCTGCCGAGTCTCCGGGAGCCGTTCTCGTAAGGCTCCTCCTCCCAGATGTGGCCGTGCAGGACGAAAACGCCGTTGCGGGCGTGGCCGCCGGGTTGCAGCACGCGGATGCGCACCGGCTGCCCGGCCGCGGCCGTGAAGACCGGCGTGACGGGGTCGCCGCCGACCTGCGAGTTGTGCAGCGCGTTGGTGAAAATCTCCTCGCGCGTCTCGTCGAGCGGCGTGTCCGGCTCGAAGCCCAGCCGCTTCCACAGGGGCTCGGTGCGGTAGTTGAGGGCCTTCTGGCCGGAGTCCTCGGGGTCTTCGGCCTCGGCCGTGTTCGGCACGGCCTGCCCGTTGGCGGCGTCGCAGGGCGAGGGCGTGCACTCGTTGGCGACCGCGCCGCGCCGCAGGTTGATGTCGTTCTGGAAGAGGAGCACGAACTCGCGGAAGGTCGCGGTCGTGTTGTTCTCCGTGGTGTAGGTGACGGTGGCCTCGGCGCGCGTGCCCGCGTCCGTCGTCCACGAGGCCGTCGCCGGCTCGATGATGAGCGAGCCGATGGCCCCCTTGTTCGAGTGCTTGATGGGGTCGGACGAGATCAGGTTGGTGGCCCCGAACTCGATGGGGACGCCCGTGCCGACGCCGGCCGAGCTGATCTGCATCTCCCCGGCGTACCACTGGTAGACCTCCGTGCCGCCCGGCGCGGCCGTCTGCACGGGGTTGAAGCCGACGTTCATGCCGTCCGAGCGCGTCACGTCGTAGAAGACGAGCTGCGGGTGGAGGCCGACCTTGTTCGACGGCTTCACGTCGTTGGCGTTGAAGTTCTCGACGATCATCGGCATCGTGTTGAAGCCGTTGAGGTCGGGCGGGGTCGCGTTGGGCAGGCCGTTTCTGAGCGTCAGCTTGATGCACTCGCCGGCCTTCGCGCGCAGGATGAGCGGCTCCACGCCGACGCCCGCCTTGAGCATGCCGCTCGCGTTGAGGTCGGTGGTGTAGACGTACATGATCGCGGTCGGGTCGTGGAGCGCGCCGCCCTGATTGGTGCGCTTGTTGTAGACGAGCGTGCCCTGCGGCAGGATGTCGCGCGCCAGCTTGGCCGTGATGTCGAAGTTGCGGGGCGGCGCGCCCACCGGGCAGACGCCGTCCCAGTCGCCGGGGTTGGTGATGGCCGGGGCGAAGCCCGCCTCGTTGTTCGGCAGCTTCTGGAGGTCGGGCTGCGCCTGACTGTAGGCGCGCATGATGCCCCACAGCCCCGTCCACTGGTCGTCGACGGCCGTGCCCGGCCGGTAGAGGTAGTCGGCGAACGAGCCGATGGTGTGGCCGGGCAGCCGCGGCACGACGAACTCGAAGTGCTCGCTGATGCCCATCATCTGCGAGTTGCGGAAGCCGGAGTTAGGCTCCGACGGCTCGAAGAGCCACTTGATGCCGTTGACCGAGAAGTTGTGCCCCTCCTCGTGCGCGCCGACGAGGATGCGGATCTGCACGCGGTCGTCGGCGTAGGCGCGCAGCAGCGGCGTGAACGGGTCGCCCGGCCGCACGTCCTTCGACAGCGGCGGGTAGAAGAGCGGCTGTTCGTCGAAGCGGTCGTCGGCGCGGTTCACGTTCGAGCGGTAGACGTGCGAGAGGTCGCCGGCGGCGCCGGCCGCCTGCACGTTGGTTCCCGGCTCGCGGACGCGGAGCGCCACGGGCTCGTTGCGGTAGTTGACGACCATCATGCCGACGTCGTTGGCCGCGATGGCCTCGGGGCAGGGCGGCGCGGCCGACGTGCCGGGGCAGTTATCCATCTTCCGCAGCAGGTCGGGCAGCCCGGCCTCCTCCTTCGCGGGCGGGTTGATGGCCGCCTCGGGGTCGGGCACGGGGCGGCCCGCGGCGTCGATGCCGCCCCCCGCCTTGTAGGCGTGCTGGAAGTCGCCGAACTCAAGCAGGAACTCGCGGTAGCTGAAAGCCTCGTTCGGCGTCAGGATGTCGGCCCGCCAGCTGGTCGGGCCGCCGTCGTCGCGCGTGCCGAAGATGGCCCCGCTCTCCGAGTCGCGCCAGACCGAGCCCTGCGGCTCGATGACGAGGCCGGCGTAGAGGCCGACCTGCTGGTGGGTCGAGGGGCCGAAGTGGTCGTGCGTGAAGGCGGTGCGCAGCGTCCGGTCGTTGCCGTTGGCGTTCAGGGCCTTGTCGGCGAACCAGCGCTGGACGGTGGTCTGCGCGCCGAGCCAGTCGGGGCGGCCGTCGCCGTTCTCGTCCGGCCCCGCGCCGAAGAACGGGTGGGGCTCGGCTTCGAGCTGGATGCGCGCGCCCGAGCCGGTGAGCAGGCCGCCGCCGGCGTTGATGGCCGCGATGCGATCCTGCACCTCCTCGGGGCTGAGGCTCCCGTCCTCGTAGTTGAAGCCGTTGGCCGCGCCGTCCGAGGAGGTCACGTCGAACTTGACGAGGTGGATGTGCTGGCCCATCACGTCGGTGGGCGTGCGTACCTGAAAGTCGTCCTGCACGTAGACGCGCGGGACGAGGTTGGTGAACTGGAAGGTGATGCAGTCGTTGGTGTTGGCGCGGAAGAAGAGCGGCTGCGGCGCGCGCGTGCCGTTCAGGGTCGGGTTCACGTCGCGCCACAGCGTCGAGATGCGCTGCTGCGGGAAGTGCCACCCGGCCTTGTTGAACTTCACGTCGAGCTGGATGTTCGCGCCCTTGTAGAGGCGCGGGTTGCCGATGGGCTCGCCGTCGTCGTTGATGCACGGGTCGGCGTAGGGCGCGCCGGCGACGGCGGGCCGCCCGTTGGTGATGAAGGTGGCCGCCGTGCCGTCGGGCTTGAAGCTCGGGTGCGTGCGGTCGGCGTGGAAGGCCATGGCGGCCAACTCGGCGGCCGTGCCGCCCTCGGGCAGCCGCTTGGCGTTGGCCTCCTCAAGGTGCTTGTCGAAGTCGAGCCGCGCCTTCTGGAGGCTGAAGTTGGCGAGGTGCTCCTTGTGGTGCGTGACCTCGGCGTCGAGGATGATGTGGCGCGGCAGGCCGCCGTCGTCCACGGTGTCGAGCGGCGGGCTGGGCGGGCGGTGGCCGGCCTCGCCGGGGATGTAGAACGGGTAGCCCTTGAAGGCGGCCGTCGGCATCGGCGGCATGGGCCGCGTCGGGAGGGGCACGAGCGCCGGGATGGGCGTGCCGCGCGGGATCTCGCCGTCGGGCAGGGCGCGCGCGCCCTCGACCGGCTTGCCCGTGTCCTCGTTGATCTCGGTGCCCACCTCGAAGACGTCGTGGACTCGCCACAGCTCCCACATGCCCATCGCGAAGTGCGGGTAGAAGTGGCAGTGGAAGATGGCGTCGCCCGGCGTGTTGTTGCGGTTGCCCGAGCCGCCGTGCGCGATCTCGGTGGTGAAGGCGCTGCCCGGCCCGATGGCCTGACTGTCGAGCATGGTCGAGTTGTCGCTGTCGGGCGTGTGCAGCCACTGGTGCGCGTGCAGGTGGTGGATGTGGTGCTCCTTCGGCCCGGCGTGCAGGACGCGGAACTTGACGTGGTCGTTCAGGTAGCTGTGGTGGACGTTCGAGGGGTCTTCGGGGAAGAGGGCCTTCGTCGCCTTCGGCCCCGCGATGAGCTGCCCCTGCGCGTTGCGCTCGTTGGCGAAGCGGTCGACGATCATCGCCGGGTCGGCGACGGCCCACGAGGAGAGGAAGAACTCCTCGAAGAGGCACTCGTCGCAGTCGTGCATCGGGCCGACGCGGAAGCGGTTGGCGAGGATTTCCGCGCCGATGCCGGCCGAGCCGTAGTTGATGGCGAAGGCGTCGCGGACGCTGTGCAGCGTGTGTTCGAGGACGGGGTCTTCGAACTGCGGGAACGCCTGCACGGCCCTGATCTCGTCGTGGTAGATGGTGGTGAACTCGCGGAAGGGCTGGTGCCGCTCGGGCGAGACGGTCACGGGCGGGTAGGTTCCGGCCGGGAGGTTCCCGCGGTTCGGCCCCGTGATGATGGCGTTCAGGTCGGTGTGGACGATCTGAACCCCCTGCGTCATGCGGATGATGGGCAGGCCGGCGAACTTGTGCCCGGCCGGGTAGACGGCGTTGTAATTCAGGATCGGGTGGCCGCCCCCGGTCGTCCCCGTCTTCGCCATCTGCATCTCTTCCTCGGTCAGCTGGCTCCGGTACCACTCCGACCCCTTCGGCTCGACGATGACGGCGCCGAAGAGGCCCATCGCCAGCGAGCCGCCGTTGCCCTCGCCGCCGGTCGTCGCCGCCGTCGAGTAGAGGAGGTGCGAGCCTTCGCGGCGCGCGTGGTAGGTGTAGACGGCCGAGCCGCCGGGGCCTTCGAGGCTGCTCGTGTTCTTGCCGACCTTCGAGCCGTCGTCGAGGATGGAGTTGACCAGTTGCAGGCCGTCGACGTGCGCCGAGGCGGTGCGCGTGTGCGGCTGCCCGTCGATCGGCGTCTGTTGCAGGAGGTTCTGGAATTTAATCCTCAGGCACCCGTCCACGTGCATGCGGAGCACGATGGGGCGCGGGCGCTTGTCCTTGCGCAGTTGGACGTTGCCGGCGATCAAGCCCAGCGAGGAGTCTATCGCCACGACGTCGCGCCGGAGGGCGTAGATCATGCCGCCGGGGTTGAACGCGCCGAGGCGGTTGTAGAAGAAGACCTGATCGAAGGCGACGATGTCGGCCTCGATGCAGTTGGTGGCCGCCGGCGGCGCCTCCTCCTGCGCGAGCGGCGCGGCCGCGCCGGCTGCGGCGTTGAAGGTCAGAGACGCGGCGTCGAGGCCCTGCGAACTGAGCCCGCCGGCTTCGTGCAGGAGGCTAAGGGGCGCGGCCGTGGCGGCGGGGGCCGGCTCGCTGGCGGCCGACGCGACCAGCGTGGCGGCGGCGGCCGCGAGCGGCGCGTTCCCGTTGGCGTTTTCGTTTCCGGCGGGCGGGGCCGCGGGCGCTTCGCTCGAAGCGGCGTCGGCCGCGGCGGCTTCGCCGCCCTCGGCGCGCGCGGCCGTCAGGTGGTCAGACGAGGCGTTCGCGAGGGCGCTGTAGAACAGGCCGGGCCGGGCCGCGCCTTCGCCGGGCGTTTGCGCCCGCGCGGGATGCGCCTGCGCGGCCGCCGCGAACAGTAATCCGAAGACGAGGAGTGAAACCTTGATAGGCATGTTTGTAATCCTCAAAAATCTTTGGTTGAGACGCGAAGCGCACGGTAAGGCTCTCGCGGGCGGACTGCGGCCCTCGCAGGCGCGGACTGACGCTCCCGACTTTCGCAAGAATGAGGTGTGGTGCCGAGACTACCGATTAGACCTCTTCGACCGGCGACAGTGACCGAGTAGGAGCGGGCAAGAGCTAACTGGCGTCACGGGCGGGCGACAGGTATAGGCCCACGCCGGCGCGCGACGCGCCGCCGCGGGGTCTCACGGCACGAGTTGCCGCCGAGCCCGGTCAAAGAGTTTTTGGGAATTGGGGAGTCTGGTGAACGGCGTAAGGGCGCTTTTGCGAGGGGCGCTCTCGTTGATTAAGTGAAACTCAGTGACGGAAACGCGCGGCATCTTCGTGCCGTCGCGTGGGGACAATGCCGCGGGAGCAGGAGGCCGACGCTCAAGAGGCGGCCGAAAGCGAGACGGCCGCGCGCTGCTTTGACTCTTGAAACATCGGGCTTCGAACTCTCCGGTTTGGGGGCGGGCCGTAAAGTAGTCCAGAGGCGATGCGGCTGTCAAGACTTTTCGTCGGCCCCGCCGAAAAACGGCGGGAGGCTCACGGATTCGGCGCCCCGGGAGGGCGTCGCCGCGCGCCGGCTTCGCCCGCCTCCGCTAACCCTCGCCCCCGGCCGGCCGCCTTTTGTGCCGCGCCACGCGCACCACGTAGGCGATTACGACGGCGCCGACCACGACCCACGAAACCGGGTCGAGGTACTCGCCGGCCCGCCTAAAGCCGCTCCCCAGAACGTAACCGAGGCCCGCGAGCGCCGCCGACCAGAGGGTCGCGCCCGCGGTCGTGTAGGCGAGGAACGGCCCCAGCCTCATCCTCCCGAGCCCGGCCGGGATCGAGATTAAAGAGCGTATTCCCGGCATGAGCCGGCAGAAGAAGACGGCCGCGCCGCCGTGCCGGTCGAACCAACGCCCGGCCGCTTCGAGGTCTCCGCGCGACAGGGTCAGCCAACGGCCGTGCGCGTCGGCGAACTCTTTCAGGCGCTCGTCGCCGATCTTCCGGCCCAGATAGTAGAGCGGCAGCGCGCCGAGGACGGTTCCGACCGCGCCCGCGATGACGATGCCGACGAACGACAGCTCGCCCCGCGCCACCATGTAGCCGGCCAGCGGCATGATCAGTTCCGAGGGGATGGGCGGGAAGACGTTCTCCACGAACATGAGCAGGGCGATGCCGAAGTAGCCCGTCGAAGAGATCAAGCCCATCGCCCACTTCGCCATCAACCGCCCCTCCCCCGTCACGTCTTCGCCGCCGCGCGGCCTTTGCAGTCTACCAGCGCCGGGCGGGCGGCGCAGGATTTAGTCGCGACCTCGCCGGCCCGCTTCGGCTCGGCGGCGCGGGCTTCAGCGCATCTCGCCGAACCACCCGCGCCGCTCCGCCCACTTCGCCAGCTCCAGCACGGGCGAGACCGTGAGGGCCGCGGCGACGATGACGAACCAGTCCGTCCACGTCAGCCCGTAAGTCCCGAAGACCCTTTCGAGCAGCGGCACGTACAGGATGAGCGCCAGCATCACCAGCTCCCAGACGATGGCGAGGTTGAGCCACTTGTTGGCGAAGGGCCGGCGCAGCACCGAGTGGCGGTCGGAGCGGAAGTTGTAGGCCTTGAAGAACTGAATCAGGACGAGCGAGACGAACGTCATCGTCATCGCCTCCTCGACGCCGCGCCCCGACCTCAGGGCCCAGACGAACAGCCCCAAGTTGACGGCCGCCGACCACAGCCCGCCCGTCAGCATGAGCAGCACGACGGGGCGCGTGAAGATGCCCGCGCGCGGGTCGCGGGGCGGCCGGCGCATGAGGTCGTCTTCGGGCGGGTCGACGGCGAGGGCGAGCGCCGGCAGCCCGTCGGTGGCGAGGTTGACGTAGAGGATTTGCACCGCCGAGAGCGGCAGCGGCAGCCCCGCGAGCGTCGCCCCGGCCATCAGGCCGATCTCGCCGACGTTCGACGAGAGCAGGTACATCAGGTACTTCTTGATGTTCGAGAAGATGCCGCGCCCCTCCTCGACGGCCGCGACGATGGAGGCGAAGTTGTCGTCG